>Ga0180220_1000486_pt1 | contig 43213 bp, 39 predicted proteins | sample eDN5th37CBELigBY_FD_151335 | JGI IMG/M metagenome (GOLD analysis project Ga0180220, IMG submission 151335) | Enriched backyard soil microbial communities from Emeryville, California, USA - eDNA 5th pass 37_C BE-Lig BY (version 2) (version 2) | ecosystem: Environmental > Terrestrial > Soil >... | reverse complement strand
CGGATGGTATACGTATCCTGCAACCCGGCCACATTGGCCAAGGACTGCCAGGTGCTGCTAAACGGCGGCTATGAGATCAAATGGGTGCAGCCGGTGGACATGTTCCCGCAGACGAGCCATGTGGAGGCTATAGTGTTGCTGCAAAGACAATAAGGCTGGAAATCCTTCATTTCAGGCACTTTTACAAGCATGTGGTGTGACGACACCCAGTTTTTAACGGCGGTTGTAAGATAAGAAAATTCACATACGCCGTTTTACTTTTAAAGAGAAGGATTTTATCTCCTGCATTTTGAACTAATTTTGTCGAAGATACAATTGGTTAGAAATCAAAAATTAGATATTGACCCTCACACCATGTCATACTTTAATATGGCAATAACGCAATAGTCTGGGAGGGGAAAATAAATGAAAATTGGCGAACTGTCATTAAAAACCGGAGTTAGCATCCGCTCGATTCGTTATTATGAAGAAAAGAATTTAATTGAACCCAAACGATTAGAAAATGGATACCGTATTTATAGCAAGGAAGATGTGGAGCGTGTAAAAGCAGTTCAACTTTTTTTAGAGCTAGGTTTAAATACGGATGAGATTTTTCCTGTTATATCTTGTGGATCTTTTCATCCAGTAGATAACGACTCTGACTGTGCTTCAACCGCACTTTCTCTTTACAGGGAAAAATTAGAGAAAACTCGTGAGCAAATAAGCAATTTACGGGAAGTCGAAAGAGAATTGGAAAACTTAATTGATTTTTGGACCAAAGTGGAAAATTACGGTAAAGGTAGTGGCATTAAATGAATTACCGTATTTTCATTTTAGTACTTGGTACTTTCATTATTGGTACAGATGATTTTGTCATTGCCGGTATATTACCAAGCATAGCTGAAGATATGAATGTTTCTATTGCTATGGCAGGCCAATTAGTTACTGCTTTTGCCATTGCATATGCAATTGGTGCTCCTGTTTTAGGAACAATAACATTTAATATGCCCTTAAAAACATTGCTGGTATTGTCCATGCTAGTTTTTACAATTGCCAATGGTCTTTCTGCAATAGTAACCTCATTTGAATGGTTATTTATCACAAGAGTAACGGCTGCTCTCGCTGCTGCGTTGTTTACTCCTTTAGCCATGGCGGCATCGGCAAGCATAGTCCCTGCTACAATGCGCGGGAGAGCTTTATCCTTTATTATTGCCGGGATTACTATAGGATTAATATTAGGTGCACCTATTGGAACGTGGGTTGGAAATACGATATCCTGGCGTTATTCATTTGCCCTAGTTTCTCTTGTATCTTTAATTACAACAATTGGTGTACTCATCATGTTACCAAAAATGGAACGGGAAGCTTATATAAGTTTAAAAGAACGATTGAAAAGCTTTAATAAAACAATTTTGTTAACCTTAAGTATTAGTATTATTGCTACAACTGGCGGCTTTATGACTTATACGTATATAGCACCCATCATAACAACAATCACCGGAATCGAGAATATCAGTATCTTCTTAGTGTTACTGGGAATTGGCGCTCTTTTTGGTAATCTTGTTGGTGGTTATTTCACAGATCGTATAGGGGCGCCTAAAACATTGATGTTATCCTTTGCTGGATTTGGGCTGCTACTAATTGCTTTCTCGGTGTTAACTCTATTAAATCCGTCTACATTGTCAATTGTTCTCGTTTCTCTTGTTGCTTTATTATGGGGAATTCCCGGTTTTGGTATGAATCCAGCACTTAATTCGTATCTGATTTCATTAAACCCTAATCAGGCTTCCATTATTCTCTCTTTTAGTGCATCAGCTTTATACTTGGGAATTGGTTTAGGAGCTGTTGTAGGGGGAGGAGTAATAAGTGTAAGTTCTATAAACTATGTAGGGTTAATAAGTGGTGTACTTGTCGGCATTGCACTTATGATGTTTATTGTTATACAACAATTTGTTGTGAAAAACGCAAATCAAAATAATTGAATATTTCATCAATTTCTATTAGGAATTAAAAACAAACTTAAATTTGAACAATCCAAAAGAGGCAGCTCAACATGGGCAGTGTAAGGGTTCGTCCCTGCACTGCTTTTTTATTCTTAGCTGAAGCAGACGGGTTCATGTGGGCGGGAACATGCCAAAGCCGTAGCATCGGGACGTTCTTCATAAATCTGACCCCGTTCTTGCGGCGGAAAAGTTATTGAAAAAATGAACAAAGGTATTCCATCTGGAGTTACTCCATGGTTTACAATGAGTTCAGGATACAGGATATGTTGAAACGTTGAACGATCGGGAGGTGGAAAATGTTAGGGAAAGCACGAAGCGCCTTGCGGCAAGCTTTTCGCTTCACTGCTACCGGGCTGACTCTAGGGGAGAAATGGCGTCTGGCTCTTCCTGGTCCGATCCTGTCAGTCGGAGGAGTGCTCATCCACAATGTGTTTTTGAAGTATTACACGGATATCATCGGTCTCAGTCCGAAGTATGTCGCTTGGGTGTACATTATCTATAACATCTGGAACGCGATTAACGACCCGGTGCTGGGCGTATGGATCGACAGAATGAGGCATCGCGCGCACCGTGGGAAATATGTCTATATCATGAGAGTGACGGTGCCGTTCATGATCGTTACCTCATTCCTCATGATGCTGTCTAATCCGGCATGGGATCAGTGGTTGATCTTTCTGCTGTATACCGGGTTGTTATTTATTTACGACACAGCTGCAACCGCTTACAGCATAGCCTATCAATCGTTTATGCTGATCGCGGCTCCAACCAAGGAGGAACGCATCGATGTTGGTGTGATCCAGAACTACCTATCCCAAGCGATGTCATTTCTGATCACCTTGATTCCGACGCTGCTCCTCGTTGGGGACGGAAAGCAGGAGGTGATCATCCCGATCTTCTCTGCCGTCATCTTGGCAGAAGCGATATTCTTCACCTTGGCCCTGAGGGGACTGAGAGAAGATGCGCTAATGTACGAATCATTGGTTAAGCAGCATATCGATACAAAAGAGGTTTACAAAGAAGCCTGGCAGATCATCAAATCCAGACCTTTCCTAACCTTCGTTATATTTTCTATCGTTACTGGCCCCGTGTTTTTCTACTTTACGCCGTTTCTCTACTACATGGATAGCGTTGTGCAAGCAACGGGTATCGAAGCTACCGTCATCGATGTGAGTACGCATGTGATCGCGCTTCTGTTCTTGCCGGTCATGGGATCTATCGTCAAGAAAAATGGAACGAAGAAGAGCGTATATCTGGGGACAATCTTTGTGGTGCTCGGATATGGCGGGATCTTTCTTGCTGACGGCATATGGACCGCGGCGGCATCCTATGTTCTGATTGTTTTTACTGTTAACTATCTTCGAACGGCAATATCTCCGGTCGGGGCGCTGCTCATCGATGAAAATGAGCGCACGACCGGCGTGCGGAAAACCGGGCTGTTCAACGGATTGTTCTCGTTATTCACGGTCGCCTTCTCAAGCCTGCAAACGGTTATCTTCATTAATGTCATCGGGGCATACGGATATGACGGTCTTGCGGCGGTACAGTCCGAGTCCGCCATGCTCGGCATTCGGGTAGCAACCGGCTTGGTTCCGCTGGCCGCTTTTCTCCTCGGATTAATTCCGATGGCTTTGTACCCTTTTGATAAGAAGAAAGAGGATGACATCTCTGCGTTCAGCAATTACGCCAGAAGAGGGGAGGTAAAGATGTGAAGCAATCGCCGTTAAATTTGAATTTTACGATTGGCGAAGTGTCCAAAATTCTGGATATCCCGATCGATACCTTGCGTTATTACGATAAGATCGGACTGCTTCATTCCCGCAATCGGGATGCGAACAAGTACCGCTATTATGATCTTGAGCAGTTCGATTCACTCATCACGATTCGAATGCTGCGGGCGATGGATGTGTCGATCGAGCGAATCCAAGCGCTGCTTCGGGACAACAGTTTAAACGCTATTCGCAGGCTGCTCTCCGACAAGCGGCAAGACATCGATCGCCAGCGGATTTATTTGAAACATTTGTCTCACAAGCTGGAGGTGCTTAATGTTCAGCTTCAACGGTTCGATAACACGGAGGTCATTGAGCTTGTGCAAAGCCGCCCGTGTTGGGTGCTCCTTACCGATTCAATCATGGAGAGCGGCGATCAGGGACTCGGGAGCAAAGTGCAGCAACAGGTACGCAGAATCAATGCCAGGGAATGGCTTGCATTCTGCCATACCATATCGATTGTGTCGCAGGATAACCTTATCGCAGGCCGTTATCACAATTACCTGTACAATGGCATTCTGTCCACTTTCCCGATGGAGGATGACTCGTCCGTCTTTCAGAGACTAGAGCCTCGTTACTGTGCCAGAAAATGCGTGGTGATCGGCAGGGACGACTATGCCAGGATGGACGATCACTACGATCAGATGAAAGCTTTCATTCGCAATCGCGGACTCAAGATCGGGGGTCATTCTCTAGAAGTCAATCTCTATAACCAGTACGACCATCATTACATTGAAATTTACATTCCGGTAGAAGAACGATAGGGGGACAGACATGAAAAAATTAGTGATCGACGGACAACGATTCTTGAATGAAGACGGCGCTCAAGTGATCCTGAACGGCATCAATCTCGTATGCAAGGACAAGGCAAAAGGATATGTAGAGCCCTGCGATGCAGCTCTGTTCGCCTGGTTCCGCGAACAAGGCTTTAACGTTGTCCGTCTAGGTTTAATATGGGATGGCGTCGAGCCGGAGCCTGGGGTCTACGACGATGCGTACCTGGGCAGAATCAAGCAGCAAGTTGTGTGGGCTGAGCAGAATGATCTCTATGTTTTTCTGGATATGCATCAGGATTTGTACAGCGTGCACTACGGCGACGGGGCTCCCGCATGGGCGACCCTCTCCGATGATCTTCCTCATGTTACCGGACATATTTGGAGTGACGCCTACCTGGAAAGTCCGGCCGTGAACCGGGCTCTGGATCACTTCTGGCGGAATGCGTCCGCTTCCGACGGGATCGGCCTGCAGGATCACTATGCAGCGATGTGGAAGCATGCGGCACAGTTTATGGCTGATTGTCCGAATATCATCGGTTATGACATGATGAACGAGCCGTACCCCGGCACAAGCGGACAGGAGGTGCTCGGCATCATCATTGCCGCATATGCGGGGCATGTGATGGGAATAGCCGACCCGGACATGGAGCAGCTTGCCGGACTCTGGTTTGACGAGGAAAAGAGGCTGGAGGTTCTTGCCGGGATGGCAGAGATGGATACGTACCGCATACTCGTCGACAGCGCCAGAGAAGTATCGCAAATCTTCGAACGGGAGGTTCTCGCCCCCTTTTTCAACAAGATAGCGGCAGCCATTCGCTCCGTTTCCCCGGACGGATTTTTGATGCTGGAAACGAGCTATTTTTCGAACATGGGGATCGAGTCCGGTTTGCAGCTTGTGCAGGATTCAGCCGGTCAAACCTTACACCATCAGGTGTTCGCACCGCACGGCTATGACCTGGTGGTCGATACGGAGCATTATGACATTTACAATCAGGATCGCGTCGATCTGATTTTTGCTACCCATCGCAAGGTGCAGGAACGATTGAACGTGCCGGCCCTGGTCGGGGAGTGGGGAGCATTCTCCCAACATCCGGCAACCTTTCAGCTTTCCAGGCAGATCATTGCGATATTGGAGCGGTATCTTTGGAGCAATACATACTGGTGCTGGTGTGAAGGCTTCAAGGAAGCCCCGTATGCCAAGGCGTTGAATCGCGCGTATCCGCAAGCGACAGCCGGCGCGCTCTCAGCATACCGTTATGATCATGATAACGGCAGTTTAAGTATAGATTTCGTTTCATCCGTTGGAGAGACATTGATTTACCATCCACATCTGGCGTCGATATCCAGGAGCGACGTGGCGGTTGCCGGTACGGACGCCTATCAAATCGAGCTGCGCCCTTTCCCGGATTCGCAGAGCGGCATCTTGGCGATTACCGTTCCTGATCAAGGGAATAAGATTACGGTTACGATAAGAGGTGATGTCAAGGGGGCCACAACGACATGGCAGGCATTTCAATAAATAAGGCGGTAATAAGAAGTACCACAGAGTTAAAGTGAGGCGTGACAGAATAAAGCGGCGTAGACGCTTGTGTGCAAAGTGAAACGGCGTGCCAACAAAAATAAACAGGGCGTCCCTTGTTCTGATTCCCGATAAGGAAACAGTAATTAAGGGGACGCCCTTTCGGTTCTTTCAGAACGTGACATTTCCCATCGCGTTCTTGGCGGCAAGCAGTGGTTGTGCCTCCGGTTTCGGAAGCCCGCGGTGCTTCGTCCGGCAAATGTGATCAAGCTCGAAGTAATTCACGATGCGGTGGAATTTCTCCTGGATCGGCTGCAGCTTCGCATACTGACGGAGCGCACCTCCATATCCGCCAGCATTCAAATCTCCGCTTGGCTTGACGCCAGACAATAATCGTTTCATAATACATCTTCTGATCGTTTTGCGAACAACACGAAAACACCTCATCCCTCTATGGGACGAAGTGTAACTTTCGCGGCACCCCCCCGAATTCGACTATTCAGTCGCTTTTAACCATGACACGGGAGGATGGGGAAACTTCGCCATTCTTCCTGTCATATCTCCCATCATAAGGGAGGAGAGCCGTCAAGGCTTACTACTCCGGCCCAGATCGGAGGTCGGGTTGAAGCGAGAAGATCCATTCACTTATTCCGAGGTACCGGGCCTCGCACCATTCGCCGGTTCGCTTGGACCTCGAGAGATGAGCTACTATTTCTTCTCATAGCCTTGTGGTATGTTGTTCTTACATTCAAATGCGCAGCTCTCTTCGAATGTGAAGAGAGAGAACGAGATGATTGGATATATTTTTATGCGAGGTAACCTTTTTCATTCAGATCGGCACTTAAGGGATAGAGACACCGGGAAGGGAGGTTTAGTTGGACGTGTTCCAGTGGATTGAGGAAGCCCGGCGGGGCAGTGCGGAGGCCCAGGAAAGCCTGGTCCGGCATTTTACCGGCATGGCGCTGGCCGTGGCCTACGATAAATTGCAGGATTCCCATTTGGCGGAGGATGCCGTGCAGGAGGCGTTTACGGAGGCCTTTGCAAATCTGCATAAGCTGCAGGATCCCCGGCGTTTTCCCGGGTGGTTCAAAGTAATCGTTGAGCGGCGATGCTACAGAAACCTGCGCCGCAATCAATTTAAGACGTTACCGCTGCATGACATGGAATTGCCGGCTGAAGACCAGCGGAGCTTGGAGTCGGTCGTGGAAATGAGAGAGTTGATCGGTCAGCTGCATGCCACGATCGCGGATTTGCCATCAAGCATGCGGATTGCTGTCCAGCTCTATTATTTTCAAGGCTACAGCCTGCGGGAGATTTCGCAATATTTGGATATATCCCTGCCGGCTTTGAAGAAGCGACTCTTTGATGCCCGGCGGAAGCTGAAGAACACGCTTCATGTAGCCGACTTTGTATCGGTGTTCACCGATCTATATGAGGGAGGCAAACAAATGTTGCATATCGTTAACGGGGATTCAGTAGGGGATAAGTTGAAGCAAGGGAACTTTCAAGGAGATATCCTGGTGTGGAGGGAGCTTTATTCGTTTGGGCCGGTCTTCAAGCAGATGGACGAGCCGGATCATCGGAGGGCCAGAGCCCGGTACTTGGAGCAATCACTAGGGGTTCCGCAGAAAGAATACATCGAGACGTGCGAGTCCCAGGAGAGGAAGCTCCAGGATTTTCAAAAATATGATGAAATCGTGCTCTGGTTTGAGCATGATCTGTTTGACCAGACGATGCTTGCCTATTTGCTGCATTGGTTTAAGGAGCAGTCATTGGGGAATACGAAGCTGAGCCTGCTTTGCATCGGCGCATATCCGGGCATCGCGCTTTTTCGCGGGCTGGGGCAGCTTAGCACGGAGCAGCTCGAGACTTTATCAGGCACATGGCGCGCGATTGGAGAAGACGAACTTACGGTGGGCAGCATGTTGTGGGAAGCCTATACCTCGGATCTGCCGGAGAAGCATCAGCTCATGTTGGGAGTGGATTCCTCGACACTCCCTTTTGCGAAGGCTGCATTCGAGGCTCATCTGGCACGACTGCCCTCTGTAAACAATGGACTTGGGATCATTGAGCAGACCACGTTAGAGGCTGTAGCGGGCGGAATCAATACACCCTATGAGCTGTTCCGAAGGGTAGGGGACCAGCTCCATATGCTCGGAATGGGAGACCTAGAGTTCTGGTACTATCTGGCGAAGATGACGGAGGGGCTTGAGCCCTTACTGGTTATCGATGGTACAGCATCATTTCCTGACTTCAAGCGGGCTGTTCCCCATTTCCAGGACCGTGTGCTGCAAGTGACGAGTTTAGGTCTGAAGGTTTTAGCCGGAAAGACAGACTATACCAACATCGGAACCAACGATAAATGGGTAGGAGGCCTGCACCTGCAAGGTAAGGCCCCATCATGGCGTTGGGACCCGAAGCGAAAATCGGCTGTGAAAATGGGTGAATCGAATTAAACAACACGAGCAATCTTAAGCAGAGCGGCGGATCCGATTAACGGCTGAGTACTTTGGCGGCAGTCATCACCAACAGCCATATCTGCCGTCCCTCCGTTAATACTTGCGAATAGCGAATTTAAAACGGACATAAAAATGCACCTCGTTTTCAAAGATGGTATATTATATGATATTTAAGTAGATTCGCTTATATTAATCCCACCTATAAGAAAGTGCTGGTTTTGAATGAGAAGCGATAAATGCCGAAAAATTGGGTGGCTGGGGCAATATTTATTTTAGCTTGGATTTTGTTAGCGATTTGGATTGGAAGCCTGCGTTATAAGTTTTTTGCACGAAATTTGTCTTTTATGGTAGTTGAAGAAGTCTGGATTTAAACTGAAAAAGGCGGTGCCAACGATGAACTTTGAACTGGTCATGCAGGAGCTTGAAGCTCTCGGCAAGGAACGGCTTAAGAAGCAGTATATGTCCAACGGAGCGCACGAGCCGCTTTTTGGCGTTGCGACAGGGGCCATGAAACCCATTGCCAAGAAAATCAAAATCAATCAGCCTTTGGCCGAGCAGCTTTACGCCACGGGGAACTACGACGCGATGTACTTTGCCGGCATCATTGCGGATCCGAAAGCGATGACCGCGGCGGATTTTGAGCGTTGGATCGAGGGCGCCTATTTTTATATGCTATCCGATTACGTGGTGGCGGTGACCTTGGCGGAAACCGATATTGCCCAAGAAGTCGCGGATCAATGGATCGAAAGCGGCGATGAACTAAAAATGTCGGCGGGCTGGAGCTGTTACTGTTGGCTATTGGGGAGCCGGCCGGACGTCCAGTTTGCCGAGAGCAAAATCGCCAGCATGCTGGAGACGGTAAAAAAGACGATCCACGATTCACCCGAACGCACGAAATCCGCAATGAATAATTTCATGTACACCGTGGCCGTATCCTATCTGCCGCTCCATGATTTGGCGGTCGAGACCGCAAAGGCCGTAGGCCCGGTGGAAATGAAACGCGGCAACAAAAAAAGCAGCATCCTAAACGCTTCCGAAAGCATTCAAAAAGCGGTTGAAAAACAGCAGCTCGGTTTCAAACGCAAATATGTAAGATGTTAAAAATCAAAACGTTCAGGAGAGCGCCCTTTGGGGCGTTCTCTTTTTTTGCACTCAACTCCCAATAATTACCATATAATTATATCTAAATAATATATTTACTTATTATATTAATTTGATATAATAAAACCAATCAAACGAATAAGGAGGAAATATAGGATGTTCAAAAGCGGCAATGTGACTGTAATGGTAGCGGATATGAAACAGGCGGTAAAATTTTACGCCGAAACCCTGGGGTTGGAGTTGCAGCACGGTGACGGGCATTTTGCGCAAATCGCGGCACCTGGATTGACGATCGGTCTCCTGCATCTTGCCGGAGAACAAGGTTCCCTTCCGGAAAAATCGGGCAGCATGTCCATAGGGTTTGAGGTGGAAGACATGGAGTCAGCCATCGAAACGCTGAAATCCCGCGGCGTTCAATTCCACGATTCCGTGGAAGGCAAGGCGGCCAATGTCGTGCATTTCAACGATCCTGAAGGCAATACCCTTTACTTGGTTTGCAATCGTTAAACCAAAGGGCGGCATAAAGAAAATGTAAGGAGGCGTTTTCCGCATGGCCTCGAAAACCAACGTCAACATGGTTGTCGCCGGACTGCTGGCGGCGATGTTTATCGGCGCTTTGGATGCGACCGTCGTCGCCACCGCTACCCCGCATATGATCAAGGATTTGCACGGCGAGACGCTGTTCAGTTGGGTGTTTGCGATTTATACGTTGACCACCTGCGTGGCGACGCCCATTTTCGGCAAGCTCGCCGATTTGTTCGGGCGCAAACCCGTGTTCGCCGCCGGCATCGGTTTATTCGTGCTCGGTTCCATCTTGTGCGGAGCCGCGCAATCGATGACGGGGCTCATTTGGTTCCGGGCTTTGCAAGGATTTGGCGCCGGGGCGCTTGCGCCCGTGTGCTTTACCGTCATCGGTGATTTGTTCTCGGGCAAGCAGCGCGGCAAAATGATGGGTGTCTTTTCGTCCGTTTGGTCCGTGGCCGGCCTTCTCGGCCCGCTAATCGGAGGTTACTTCGTCGATCAAGTTTCCTGGCGATGGATTTTCTACATCAACGTGCCGATCGGCATCATCGCACTGCTGCTGGTCGTCGCATTTTTGCACCAGCCGATCGAACGTCAGGCGAAAAAAATCGATTACCTCGGCGCGATTATGTTTACCATTGCCTTCTCCGCGCTGTTGTATGCGCTGCTGAGCGGCGGGTCCCGGCATACCTGGAATTCCCCGGTGATCGTGGGGCTGTTCGCGGCATCGGCCGTATGTTTTATGTTGTTCCTATGGATTGAAAAACGGGCGGAGGAACCAATGATCCCGTTATCGATTTTCCGGATCCGCGTATTGAACGTCACCAATATCAGCGGTTTTCTGACGTTCGGCATTACGACGGGGTTGACGGTGTACTCGCCGATCTGGATTCAATCCGTGCTCGGCAATTCCGCGACAAGCTCGGGCCTGATCGCTATGCCGATGTCGCTGGCCTGGCCGCTCGCCTCCAACATCGCCGGCCGGCTCATGTACCGGGTCGGGGTGAAGGCATCGATCGTATTCGGCTCTTCGCTGGTCATGGCAGGCTCCATCTGGCTGATTGCGCTTCAGATGAACTCGCCTTACGTATTTTGGATCGGTATCCTCGTGCTAATCGGACTGGGAATGGGGTTCGTTGCGACGCCCTCCACCGTTGTCGTGCAATCGGTCGTCGGCTGGGAAAAACGCGGCGTCGCCAACGCTTCCAGCATGCTGGCCCGTGCGCTGGGCCAAACGGTCGGCATCGCGGTATTCGGCACGATTTACAACCAGTATGTAACCATTATCGGCTCCAAAACGGAGCAGACTGCCGGAATGCATGCCGTTTTTCTGCTCATGTTGGGGATTGCGATTGCGAACCTGCTCGCCGTATCATTCCTGCCGAAACACCGCCAAGTGATCGCGCAGCAGCATTCGGCGTAACGGCAGGGTAATAAAGCGAAATACCGGAACCGCCGCAAACGGATGCGGCCTGGAAAAGCCGCGACCTGCGGCTTTTCTGTTTTTTCAGGCAGCCGTATGTTATACTGTTGTTTGCTTAAAAGCAGTAAACCTACAAGGGGGGCCTTTCGTTTGTACGAATTGTTCATACTCGGCGAATTGATGAATAACCCGATGCACGGCTATTTGCTGCATCAGATTTTGAACGGGATCGTTGGTCCTACGCGAAAAGTCAGCTGGGGGGCGATTTATCCGCTGATCCACGGCATGCTTGCGGACGGGCTGATCGAACAGGTTCCCGATGAGCAACCGGAGGGTGCCAAACAAGGAAGAGGAAAAAAAATAAAGACTTATAAACTTACGGACGAAGGCAGAATACGTTTTTTTCGGTTGATGGAAGAACCGATTCCATATTCGCCGGATTACGAGCTGCATTTTTATACGAAACTGAAAAATTTTGAACTGATCAGCAAGGAATTGCAGTTTTTAATTTTGCATCAATACAAAGATTACCTGCGTTATGAAATCCGCCACGAGGAAGAACGATTGGAATATGCGAGCAAAGACGAACGGATTCCCGGCGGGGAGCAGAAATATATTCAGATCTTTTTCAGGCATCGGCTGGAAAAGCTTCGATTTGATGAAATGTGGGTTATGCAGTTAATCGAGAGCCATCGCGTGGATGGACAAGGGCTTGAGCGGGAGTGAAATTTGAAAGGCTTAAGCGAAGAGAATCATGAATAGGATGGGGGCGAGCTAAATAGGCTTGGCCCCTTTGTTTATTCCTCACGCGTTTTTATGGAGTAGATCGGGGCCGGGAGTAGCAAAAGGACATGAAGGTGCTACAATAGTTAAAAAAGTTATGGTGCATCTTTCTTTAATCCTGACAACCTTGTTGTCAGGATTATTGGATTAGGATAGAAATTAGATGACCTCGACTAGGTCATTGACAGAGGGGGCGATGGGCATGAGACTGGATCGTTTGCTTGGGATCACGCTAGAGCTGATGGCCAAAAAACGGGTGACCGCAGCGGAACTGGCCGACAAGTTCGAGGTATCGGTTCGCACCGTCTACCGCGACGTTGAGCTGATTAATCAGGCAGGTATTCCGGTGGCATCGTTCACCGGCGCGGACGGCGGATTCGAGCTGATGAACGGATTTTTCCTGACTCGGCAATACTTTTCTGTCGATGACTTGTCGGTGATCTACTCGCTATTGAAGGTGATGGAAGGGGCGATGGGCGGCGCCGTGTCGCCTGCGCTGCGGAAGCTGGCGAGTCTGCATCCGGGGCTGGCGAACGAAGGAAGCCAAGAAGCCGTCGTCCTCGGTATAAGCGTGCCGGAACACGAGCGGGACATCGTTCAGGAGCTTTTTCGGGCGATCCGGCAATCGCGCGTCGTTCAGATGGCTTACACGAGCGCATCCGGTTCGGCGACCGAGCGCATCTTGGAGCCGCTGAATCTGCTATGGGAGAAGGGCGTCTGGTACTTGGAAGCGTACTGCCGGTGGCGCGGGGCGAGACGGTATTTCCGTCTATCGCGGATCGACCGGCTCCAAGTATCGGAGGAAACATTTGCTCCCCGGCCGATTACGGACGAGTCGGAACCGGAAGATGTGCAAGGGATCTTCGCCCATCTTCGTTTTGACCTATCGGTACGCACGCGCGTATTGGAGCAGTTTCCGGGCGAATGCACATACCAAGGGGATTTCATCGAGGTTCGGACGGTCTTTTACAAGAAAGAGTACGCGCTGTCAGTCATCGCCAGCTACGGGACGAACGTCGATATTGTGTCGCCGGACGAGCTGCAAGGCGACGTTATCGCTTACATCGAAGCCATTCGCCGACATTATGCTAAAAAACGAGAAGGAGATGCGACATGACGATTTTAGTGACAGGAGCAACAGGAACGGTTGGACAACATGTGACAGAACTGCTGGTGCAGCGGGGGGCTTCCGTGCGGGCGTTAACGCGAAATCCGGAACGGGCGAGAGCCAAGCTACCGGAAGGCGTGGAGATCGCGACGGGGGATCTGATGAAACCGGAAACGCTGGAGGATGTGTTGCAAGGCGTGAAGGCGATGTTCCTGATCATTTCCAGCGATGAGCCTAACGCCGACCTCAACACGGACCCGCAAGTGCTGGCGCTGGCGGAAGCGGCTGGGGTGAAGCGCGTTGTCGTGCTGGTCGGCTATGAGGAAGGTCCAGTCGAGGAAGCGCTACGGGCCAGCGGCATGCAGTGGACGCTGGTAAAGCCAGTCGAATTTATGGCCAATGTGCTGGCGGATTGGCGGGAGACGATCCGCACGGAAGGCGTCGTACGGGAATTTTACGGGGACGCGCTGAGCGCGCGAGTCCACGAAGGGGATATCGCCGCCATCGCCGTCGAAGCACTACTGGGCGACAGCCATCACGGCCGAAGTTATCCGCTGACAGGGCCTGAAGCGCTGACGCGCAGGGAGGCGGTGCGAGCGATCGCTACGGCGATTGGCAAGGACATCGCGTTCGTCGAGTTGACTGAAGAAGAGGCACGGCAGAAATGGCGGGATCAGGGCTACGACGAGGAGAGCGTCGAATTTTTCGTGCAGATGGCGAAAAATCCGCCGGAGAACGGCTACACCGTGCTGCCGACGGTTGAGCAGGTGCTTGGGCGGCCGGCCCGCACGTTCGCCGAGTGGGCAATCGAGCATAAGCGGGAGTTTCTGTGAAGAGGAAAGGGGGGGCTGACGATGGCCTACGCCATTGAAGCGCAAGGCTTGCGGAAATCGTTTCGCACGCATGAGGTGGTGCGCGGAGTGGATCTGGCGATTCGGCAAGGGGAGCTGTTCGCGCTCCTCGGGCCGAACGGCGCCGGCAAGACGACAACTATCCAGATGTTGACCACGATGCTGCGGCCGGATGGGGGGGCGGCGCGCATCTGCGGTTGCGACGTCGTGATAGAGGCCGTCGACGTGCGAAAGCGCATCAGCGTAACGGGCCAATATGCGGCCCTGGACGAGTCGCTTACCGGCTGGCAAAACCTGACCCTGTTCGCCGGACTTCATGGCTATACTCGCAAGGAATCCCGCGCGCTTGCGGCGGAGTTGCTCGAATCTTTCCGTTTGACGGATGCCGGCGGCCGGGCGGTCGGTTCGTATTCCGGCGGTATGCGTAGACGTTTGGACCTCGCCGCGGGCATCGTCTCACAACCCGAGGTGATGTTTCTCGATGAGCCCACGACCGGGCTTGATCCCCAAAGCCGGCGCGAGTTGTGGGGAGCGGTACGCCGGTTGGTGAAGAATGGGACTACGGTGCTCTTGACGACACAGTATCTGGAAGAAGCCGACCAGTTGGCCGATCGCATCGGGTTTATCGCTCAAGGCAAGGTCATCGCAGTAGGCACACCGGAGCAGCTCAAAGCGTCGATCGGCGGCAAAACTCTGACGATCCGGCCGGCGGAGGGAACCGATCCGGCAGACATCTGCAAGTTGCTCGCAAGCGAACATGGGCTGGAAGCTCATAGGGACGAAGACGGGCAGGTTGTAAAGGTGGCTGTACGGGAAGCCGCGCTGGCGCATACTGTCATCGGCACGCTGTTCGATCATGCGGCAGCGATCGGCGATTTCGCATTGAGCGAGCCGACCCTCGACGATGTGTTTTTCTCACTGACCGCTACGCGAGGAAAAGAGGTGACATCATGAGTTTCACGCAGGCTTCTGGAGTGCGAAAACCGCGGCGAAGTCCGGGCGGTCTGGCCGCGACTGTGCTGTTTATGCGGAGAACTCTGCAACATATGAGCAACAATGCCTTCGGCCTAGCCGTTGAGACAGTTTTGTCGCCGATCATCATGCTGCTCATCTTCGCCTTCTTATTCGGCGGGGCGATGGCCGGCTCCGTCAGCGGCTATATTCAGTATCTGCTGCCGGGCATCCTTGTCCTGACGGTTGTGCCGATGACGGTGTATAGCGGCACGACGCTATGCACGGATATCGCTAGAGGCGTCTACCACAGATTCCGTACAATGCCGTTCTGGCAGCCAGCTGCCCTCTTTGGAGCGATTATCTCCGACGGATTGCGGTACCTGGCCGCGCTGCTCACCGTTCTGGCAATGGGACTTGCGCTTGGATTCCGGCCAGACGGCGGTGTCGCCGGCGCTGTACTAGCGGCGATATACGTTTTATTTTTTGCCTATAGTATCAGTTGGGTGTTTGCGCTCATCGGCAATATGGTCAAGCAGCCGGAGACGGTATCGGGCACGAGCATGATGATCGTGTACCCGCTCCTGTTCGCAAGCAACGTGCTCGTCGACACTTCGACGATGCCGCATTGGTTGCAGGCGGCGGTCGATGTGAACCCGATCAGTATCGCCGTTGCGCTGACACGTGGACTGTTTCACGGTACGGCGGAAGCAGCCGACCTTGCGGCGGGCATCGGCGTCGGCCTTTTGCTGATGGCGGTCTTCGCTCCGCTGTCCATATACTTTTACCTAAAAAGGCAATTGCGTTAGGAGGGATGCGGGCATAGATCAGGAATATATAGAGATACAACGAGCACGAGAGAATCATAATCTGAAGGATGTGACGCTCCGCATTCCCAAACGCAAGATTATGATCTTGTGTTAAACCTGTTGCAGAATCGCCAATCCCATCATTATTATACTCGTCCGCGAGAGCGGACTTTTTTCTTGGCTCTGGATATGTGGCAACCGTATAAGGCTCTTTTCACCCCCAAAGGAATGACTTCGCCTTCACACGATGTGATGGTTTAGAATGTGGGAAATGGAATCGGCAAGGAGGGATTATTATTCATATTAGCGAACTGTCCCGAATTACAGGCGTAAGCTTGCGTTCCTTAAGATACTACGAAGAAAAAGGACTGCTGAACCCTATACGCTTGCAAAACGGTTATCGCGAATATGATGGAACCGATATTGAGCGCGTCAGAATTATTCAGCTTTATTTTAGTCTTGGTCTCCATACGAAAGAAATCATCGATTTTTTTCAATGTGCATTTAGCGAGGAAATCAAATATCAATGTCTGCCTAATGCGATTGAAGCTGGCGAAACCAAGCTTGATGAAATCAGAAAACAAATCGAGACCTTGCGTAAAGCCGAATCCCATTTGAATGGATGCATATCATCCTGGAGAGAAATGCTGCGGAAAGGAGCTTCTGGAAACAATGACAAGTAACCGAAATCCATTTGATCAACGTATTGCAATCGTTACCGGAGGGAATCGCGGAATAGGATGGGAAATTGCACGTCAGTTAGCTTTAAGAGGGTTAAAGGTCTGATTACCTGCCGGGATGAACATAAGGGGAGGCAAACGGTTAAAGATATGCAGCAAGATGGACTATCGGTCGAGTTTCAAGTCGTGGACGTAAATGATGTACAGGGTATCGGGCAGATGATAGAACGAATAGAAAATGATTTCGGCCGTCTTGATGTGCTCGTGAACAATGCAGGAACTATTCTGGACCGGGGAGTCTCCGTGTTGAATGTGGAAGAATCCGCCATAAAAGAAACATTTGAAACCAATTACTTTGGTGCTTTACGAATGACCCGGGCTTGCGTCCCTGTGATGAAGGAAAATGGATACGGGCGCATCGTCAATATCTCTTCAGGATTGGGAGCCTTTGAGATTTTGCATGGGGGGTTCGGCCTTAAAGGTGTATCATCCGCTTATCGCATCTCCAAAACGATGCTTAATGCCCTGACATGCCTGGTCGCGCAGGACGTGGCCGATATGGGGATCAAAGTAAACGCGGTTTGTCCGGGCAGGGTGCAAACGGATATGGGGGGAGCGGATGCACCGCAAACGGTTGAGGAAGGGGCAGATACGGCGGTCTGGTTGGCGACGTTGGGCGAAGACGGCCCTAATGGAGGCTACTTTCGTGAACGAAGAGCGATTGCTTGGTAGATTTTATGAACACGGGAGGTCTTGAGTTGTTACCCATTCCCCAACAAGAAATTCCCCAAGAGATTCTGAACGAACTCGGCGCAGTCGGCGATATCACCTTTCCCCGGCAAGGGCATACCTCCGACGTCGGAATCATCGATAGCGAACAAGGGCGTGTTGTCCTTAAAAGAACGAAGGGGAAACTTTACACGGATTGGTTGAAAAGGGAATCCTTTATTTTGCAATGCTTGTCCCGAACGAAACTTCGCGTTCCTAAAGTGCGCCGATTTTTGCTGCAGGAAGAAGAACATCAGGAAATTCAGGGCTGGCTCCTGATGGAATGCCTATCCGGAGAAACGGTGCGCCGCATCTTGACCGATGAACATGATCCATCTGCCAGATACGACATTTTGTTTGATTTCGGTAAAAGCCTGCATGAACTTCACGCAACCCCTTGTCCGGATGAGCTGAAACGCGGGGGAAAATGGCTGGACCATATGCTCATTGAAGCAGAATTTCATTTGGAGCACCACGAGGTGGATGGCAGCCCCGCATTGCTTAACCGCTTAAAAACAGCCAAGCCGGCTGAAGTTCGCCAAACACTGATCCATGGCGATTTTACGATCGACAATGTTTTGATACATGGGGGAAGAATATCCGGAATGATTGATTGGAGCGGCGCAGCTTTCGGTGATCCTCGATACGACGTGGCCCTTGCGATTAGGCCGAAACCACATATTTTTCAGACAAACCAAGACCTTCAGGCATTTTTTGACGGTTACGGCGGCGATATTTCTAATGAAGAGTACGATTATTTTGCAAACGGACTTTATGCTTTTTTCTGATGCGGAAGCGAGCGAATCCGCATAACGCTGCCGATACCCATGTCCCCTCCTTGATGGAATTTCCGACGGCAGGATTATGGAAACTGGAAGCTTATATCAACGATCGATTATTTGGAAACGTTATCGTAAACGTTCAAGAGGGACTTTGACACCATTTTTCGGTTTTATATTGCTGAATGGGAGTATCAAGGATCTATTCCAATACTTTACAATAGATAGAACATCGATAATAATAGGTAATATATACTAGATTTTGAGAGGTGTTCTATGAATCAGGTTTATATGACAAGCGTTGGGAAATTCCTGCCGGGTTCTCCGATCAGCAATGATGAGATGGAGGATTATCTTGGAAAAATCGGGGGCAAACCCTCCAAAACAAAGCGGATCATTCTTGAGAAAAATCAAATCAAATACCGGTATTATGCAATGGATAAGGACCAAAAAAGTTTATACTCGAATGCCGAAATGGCTGCTCTGGCGATTCGCGACGCGCTGGAGCGGAATACGAACGTGACGGAACAGGAGATCGGTTTTTTGGCGGCCGGAACGACAAGACCCGATTTGCTTTTGCCCGGTTTTGCGAGCATGGTGCACGGCGAAACCGGATTGCCCGCGCTGGAAATTGCCTCCCATGCCGGCTTATGCGTAAGCGGAACCCAAGCGCTTAAAAACGCATACGTACATATCAAGTCCGGCGAGCATCATGCCGCAATTTCTTGCGGAAGCGAGTTTTACAGCCGAGAGTTTAAGCACACCAAGTTTGAGGCCCAAGGGATATACAGCAACAGCCGTATTCCGTTCGATACCGATTTTTTGCGGTTTATGATTTCGGATGGAGCGGGTGCGGCCGTCTTGCAAAACAGGCCCAACCGCACAGGATTATCGCTGCGCATCGATTGGATGGATAATAAGTCATTTGCGAACCAGTACGAAGTTTGCATGTATTCAGGCATGAATAAGGAAGACGGGCTTTCATCCTGGCATGATTATCCTTCGATTCATGAAGCGGCGGACCGCGGTGCGCTTAATCTGCGGCAAGATGTCAGGCTCGTTAATGAGATCGTCAAAGTAGGCGTCATCCACTTTCTGGAGCTGATGGAGGACGGGCGATTTGATCCGAAGGACATTGATTGGATGCTCTGCCATTATTCATCGCATTTTTTCAAGGATGAGTTGTTCCGTCAATTGGAGCTTGGCGGCGTGAACATTCCGGAGGAAAAATGGTTTACGAATTTATACACGAAAGGGAATACGGGTTCGGCTTCGATTTATATCATGCTGGAGGAACTTTTAAATGAAGGGCATCTTACCGAAGGACAGCGGTTGTTATGCATCGTTCCGGAAAGCGGAAGATTTCAAACCTCATTTTGTATGCTGACCGTCGTGGGACCTTCCGGGGAAGCTTAAACGGTCCGTGCTGATTCTAATATCCAGACGAAACCATGATAAACAAACCAAAGGCTCATTCCGAACGTTGCGGAGCGAGCCTTTATCCATCACTATTGGAGATCCATTTCCCCCTTGACCGCAAAATGGGAAGGAATCTCTCCCCTGGAGTAGAACCTGATCGTTTTGCCTTTCTTTTGGGCGTAATCTATTTCTTTTTTAGTGCTGTCCCCTATGTAACCCCCAACATCAATGACGAAAATTTCGTCGGAAAGATCGATTTTTTTGAAATGGATCTCTCCCAGCAGTTCGGCCTGTTGTTCCGTGATTTCATAACCCTCGCTCTGTTCGAAAAAGGCGACGCTCATCACGATGTTCCCCTGAAGCGTGAGATAGGCATTGGCCTGCTCGAATTGAGCTTTGAATTTGGTTGAACCGCATAAAGTAATGATCCTCATTTTTGACCCCCCTCCTTTTATGAAAAATCAACTACGGTGTGTTATTCACCAGCGCGAATACGCCTGCCTGCAAGGTCATTGGGTTCCGCACAACTAGCGGTTGTCTCTTCATCCCCTTGAACATTTACGATACTATCGACTGTACCTATTGTCTAGTAGATAGGCCGCATCCAGGAAGCGCCAAAACTTCTAATTAGATATTTATCCGTCGCTTTGCTACAATAATCAGCATCAGTAAGCAACGATCCATTGCAACTATCTCATTCTATCATTCATGTTTTGAAAATCGTTTCAAAGGGAGGTTTTCAACATGGCAACCGAACCGATACGCAAGGGTCAGCCGATCATCGAGCGAAAAATCCGCTTTGATTCTACCGTCGTCGATCATGACTGCCGCCTTTTGAAGCTGGAGCTTCCGAAAATCGTGCTGTTGCACAAAGTCGACAAGCCGTTTACCATGCCGGCCGGCGCAAGCGAGCTCACGATTCCGGCAGGAACCTATACGTTTGCTTATTATTGGCTCGATCGGCCCTATAATCTGTATTTTTGGAGAGACGGCCACGGCGACTATTTAGGATCGTATTTTAATATCGTCAGGAACACGACCGTCACCGGTCAGGCGGTAACCTTCGAAGATTTGATCATTGATCTGTTGGTGCTTCCTGATGGAGAATATTTCGTGTTGGACGAAAACGAGCTGCCCGAGCCTCTGCATCTTTTTGAAAACGGGTTCGTGCACGATGCGCTCCAAACGCTAATCGGCCGAATGGATGCCGTCCTCGAAGATGCCGAAAAGGAAAGCGAACTGTTGAGGGCTGAAATTTATGGCTGAATCCTATCACTCGATTCCCGTAAGATGCAGCGGCATAGCGGCAATGTTATTGAAAAATACGGCGATAACTTTAAGGGCAGGAAGTCCGTCGTAAGATTAGAAAAACAGAATTCGTAAAAGAAGCTAATAACAAGTGTTCATCAAGAAAGGAGAAATCGTGTTGGCAGCTTTATCGCAACTCCATCCAAACATTCCTTGGCAGCGGTTAACGACCCCCTACGGGAGAGGGACGGACATTCCGCGGCTGATCGAGACGGGACAATTTGAAACCTTGGCCGAGCTGGCCGAACATCAAGGCACGTTATGGCAGGTGACGCCGTGGGTGCTGCTGGAACTGCTGCGCAATTTGGAGGGACGGGGACCCCGGGAGGCCGCTTCGGGAGAAATCAGGGTGTGTTTGAATGTCGCTTCCGCCCTTTCCGGGCAGGACTTGGGATCGGAAAAGCCGGTGGCCAGCATGGGCGAATTGCTGAACGAAACATACCTTTGGCCCGAGGACGAAGAGGAAGACGAGCTGGAATGGGAGAGAGGAGAACCGATGGGGTACGATCCCGAGGCGTTTTTCAGTTATTACTATTACAGCGCTTCCTTGCTGAAGCAGGCGAGACCACTGTTTGAGGAGATCATGCGCGTCAATTCCGACCTTGCGCCTGAGGTGCAGGAACTGCTGGAGCTTTTGAAATAAACGAATCGCGTGTTTTTAAAATAAATTCGGCTAGCCCTACACAAGGGGGCGGCCGTGTTTTTTTTTGCAGCCAATCCCATGTTGAAAAACGACACGGATGTCGTTTATAATGAAGTTTGAGAAAAACGACATGAATGTCGTTTTGGGAGTCGGGGTGATGAGATGTCTCCAAGAGTCAGCGCGGAATATAAGGCGAAAAAGAAAAGCGAACTGCTGCATGCTGCGAAGCGGGTGTTTATCCGTAAAGGTTATTCCCAAGCCACGATGCAGGACATCATGGATGAGGCCGGCGTATCGAGAGGGGCATTATATGCCTATTTCGAAAACATCGAGCATGCGTATCTGGAATTGCTGCAGCACGAAGACCGGGAAGACCTTCATTTTTTCGATGCAGGCGATGCAGGAACGTCCTGGCAGCAGATGAAAAGATGGGTCGCGAAGCAGCAAAAAGTGATCGAACATATGGACGAATCGCTTTTTTTGGCCAATTCGGAATTTTTTCTCTCGGTCCGCCGCCGGGCAGAACATGACGGAGTTCCATACCTTTCGAACCGTTATTCGGAAATCGTCGCTGCGTTAGCTGCTTTTTTTCAAAGGGGAACGGATCGCGGCGAATGGAAGCCCCGCCTCCCCGAGGAAGCAATAGCGCGTTATTTGGTTTCGTTTATGGACGGGCTCATGATCGACACGGCCCATCTTGGCCCTGACCGCACCAAGGTGAAAGAGCAGCTGGAAACGCTGTTGTTTTCATTGGAAGAAATGCTTTATCCGGCGAATGATGAACAAGTCAAATTCGGCAAGGGGGAGTAGAAACCATGCTATTCGAATCATCGAGAATCTATTTTCGAAAAATGACGGAAGAAGACGTCCCGGTTTATCATAAGTGGCGAAACGATCCGGAAGTGATGCGAACGACCAGTCCGTACCTGGATGTGTATACCTTGGCGGAAACCCGGGCGTTCGTGGAACAAGTCATATTGGGATCGGGCACATCCAAAAGCTACATGATCATCGAAAAGGAAACGCAGATGCCCATCGGCATTACCTCCCTGATTCACATCGACCCCAAAAACCGCAACGCCGAGTGCATCATCGATATTGGCGAAAAGGAATACTGGGGAAAAGGTTACGGAACGGAGGCGCTTTCGCTTTTGCTGGATTACGCTTTTTCCGAAATGAATTTGCATCGGGTATCGCTGGGGGTGTTTGCTTTTAACCTAAAGGCCATTTCCTTGTACAAGAAAATCGGATTCAAGCAGGAGGGGATCGCGCGCGAGTTTGCGTTCAGGGAAGGCTCATGGCATGATTTGCTTCATATGGGCATCCTCAAGCATGAATACGACGGCAAAAAACTCAACGATAGGGGGAGCGGCATTGGATAACGCGTTTCTGGCGGAACCGGGTTTCGAGTATAAGGATGAATACATGGATTTTTACGAGGAATGGAAAGCAAGCGGAGAATCCATCGTGCCTTGGGTGGTTAGCAGGGAACCGTCCGACTTTGAAGGCATGCTTCAGTTTTTGCGGCAAAATGAAACGGGGGAAGGAATCCCGGAAGATTGGGTGCCGAGCTCCACTTATTGGCTCGTAACCGAAAACAAACGGGTGATCGGGGCAGTCAACATCCGGCATCGCCTGAACGAAAAACTGCTGCAAAGCGGCGGCCATATCGGGTATGGCATCCGTCCGTCCGAGCGTCAAAAAGGACATGCTTCCCTATTGCTTTCTTTGGCTCTGGAAAAAGCAAAGGAGCTCGGCATAACGAAGGCGCTTGTTGTATGCGACGACTGGAATGTTCCTTCGGAGAAAACGATTTTGAAAAACGGCGGGGTGCCGGACGCAAGTTTTACGGAAGAAGACGGGAATATCGTCAAACGGTTTTGGATCGAAACATGATCCATTCGAAAGATCTTAAACCGAACTTCATGCATGCACAGCAAAAGAAGAGGGGAAAGCCCCCTCTTTTTTGCTGCAGATAAGCCGGCAGCGGCTTGGGCGGCTTCCCCAATGCGGGTTAGACGCTCTCTTCCAATGGATTTAGCCGTCCGTCCCTCAACCATCACGGCTGCCAATTCACGTTAGTGGTCGCGGTACCGCTGGCCGGCGCGGTGAAGGTGTGGTTGCTGCCGCCTTCCCACGTGCCGGTGGAGCCTTGTTTTTTCAGAAACTTGAATTCGATCGTTTTGCCGGCCGGGACGGCTTGGCGGATAGCGCATCCCATAAGTTCATCAGTTGAGTGATGGCAGCGTCAATAGTGTCGTATGGGACACCGTCCCGGGCTTGTAACGAAATTCCTCGAAGAAATGTTTCAAATAACGTCACCAGCATGGGGATATCCGTTGAACCGGGCAACTCCCCGTTGGCAACGGCCCGTTCGATGCAATCTTTCAGCCAACCGTGAACCTTTTCCCGTTCCTTGGCCAGAATCTCTTGAATGTGATGCTGCTCGGGAGAACAGTTTACAGCGGACAAAATCAACAGACAGCCCAAAGGATGGGAGTTCTCTGTCTGCATCCGCGCCGATTGCCGCAATCCCTGCTCCATGGCTGCTTTTGATGTCAAGCTCGTATCCCTGAAACATTCCGACACTTGTCCATAAGTAGAAAGATATTTATCCACCGCTTCGCGGAACAACGATTCCTTGGAGTCGAATGCCGCGTAAAAGCTCGCCGCCGATATATTTCCCATCGCAGCGCGCAGCTGAGCGAGTGAAGTGGATTCATAGCCGTGTTCCCAAAAAAGTACCATCGCGGCGGCAACCGCCTCGTCACGGTTAAATGAGCGTGGGCGTCCCGTTCGTGGCATAACAAGACCTCCTTTATTTTTTATATACTAATCGATCCACAAGTCCTTGACAAGAGAGCGAGGCTGAAAGTAATATATGGAATGATCGATTCAGAAATCGTCATACGTGAGGATTTTGCAAAAACCTGAAGTAAGCAACAAATCTTTCTTCATTTTAAAGAAAGGGATGTGTTGACAGATGATAACGTTTAGAGATAAAACATATCGATGCACCTCCGAAATCATCCTCAGCTTAGTTAGCGGCAAGTGGAAAATAGCTATTTTAAACGAATTGGCAAAGGGCCCCATCCGGTATAATGAGTTGCGGCGGCTGCTTCCAGACGCGACCCAACGCATGCTTACGATGCAGCTAAGAATGCTTGAAAGCGACGGACTCATTAGTCGCAAGGTTTATCCGGTTTCACCGCCAAAGGTGGAATACTGTTTGTCCGAGCTGGGCGAACAACTGGCTCCCATGCTTTTGATGTTATGCGATTTTGGCACCACCTATATCGAGAGCTTTCCCGATGAAGTATCGCACACCAATCAAAAGCATGCCTGATAAAAAAAAGGAAGTATCGGATATAGGCTTGTTATGGAGCTATCCAGTTCGCCTTTACATCACCCAATCAAAGTGCTATGATACGAACATGACGTTAACGTTATATTTCTATCGTGAAAGGAATGATCGATGATGAACCGCATGCGCATTGGCGAGTTGGCAGAGAGAGCAGGGGTTACCCAGCGCACGGTTCGCTATTACGAGAGCATCGGACTGCTTCCTTCAGGCGAGCGCGAGGGCAACGGCCATTACTACTATACGGAAGAAACGGTCGCCCGTCTGCGGAAGATCGATCAGTTGAAGATGCTGGGTTTAAGCCTTGAGGAGATTCGGGACGTAATCGAGTCCTACTTCACGGATCCTAGCGGGGTGCAGGCGAAGCGGAAGGTTCTGGGCCTGCTGCGCCGGCATCTGGCCGACACGGACGAGAAGCTCGATGCACTGGGGCAGTTCCGCGCCGATTTGCAGTTCCATATCGAACGCTTCGAGCGGTGGCTCGAAGCCAATGATCATAGCTAAAAAATTTTTTTTGCTCAAAACATGACGTTAACGTCATGTTTTGAAATTCGAAGGAGGAATGGTTTTAATGAAAGAAAACATTGGATTTATCGGCCTCGGCTTGCTTGGTCTGCCCGTCGCAGCCAATCTGCTTCAGGCGGGGTATGCGCTGACCGTTTACAACCGCACCGCGGCCAAAGCGGAGCCGCTCGTTGCCCAGGGCGCGTTGCACGCGACCCGTCCCGCCGACGTCGTGACGGCCGGTGGCATCGTCGTCACTTTGGTGTGGGACGACGATGCATTGGAAGGCGTCGTCAGAAGCGAGGATTTTCTGGAGCGGCTCGGACCGTGCGGCATTCACGTGTCCATGAGCACGGTATCGCCGGATACGGGCAGGAAGCTGGCGGACTTGCACGCGCGGCACGGCTCCGTCTACGTCGAGGCGCCCGTATTCGGTCGACCCGAGGCGGCCGCGGCCAAGCAGTTATGGATTCCCGTAGCGGGTCCGCAGGAAGCGAAGGAGCGGGTGCGGCCGGTGCTGGAGGCGATGGGAGCCAGAGGGATCTTTGACTTCGGCGAAGAAGCCGGTACGGCCGTGCTCGTCAAACTGATCGGTAACTTTCTCATCGTCTCCGCCGCACGCTCGCTGGAGGAAGCACTAGGCATGGCCGAACGCGGCGGGGTCGATCCCCAGGCGGCGGTCAACATGCTTACGAGTACGCTGTTTTCCGCCCCAATCTATCAAACCTATGGCAAAATGATTGCCGAGAAGACGGCAACCATCTCTCAAAGCAAAATTCCGCAGAAGGATGTCGGCCTTTTCCTAGCGGCGGCACAAAACGCGCAATTCCCTGCTCCGCTCGCCAGTCAGCTGCTCGATATGCTTGAGGGTGTAGATCGGAGCAGGCAGTAGGCTGAGCCGATTCGCATCATATAGAAGGGGCTGTCACGAAAGGGACAGCCCCTTATCCTTATGTTTTGTTATACAAGCTTTCTCCGCATTAGCCGCGCAGTCCAATTTCCCCTTTATATGCGCTAGTGCTGCGGGTTCCCCGCTCCAAACGATAGTTGATAAAAGCCAGCACGGCTGCCAAGACGGCAACGATTCCCCCGGACCAGGAAAGATCAATGAGCTTCATATTTGTCGTGACGAATCCTCCCAAAGCGGATCCCATCGCAATGCCGACATTGATGGAAACGGAGGTTAAGGACGAAGCCAAATCCCTGGCTTCCGGAACATGCCGATCGGCCCAATCAATAAAATACAACTGCATCGTTGAGTTCATAAGATAAACGACGAGAGCCATACATGAGATGCTGATGAGTCCCCCGACAAGCGATCCGGATGAGACCAAAAGCGACGCGAGAACGACAGCTTGAGCCAGGAGTACAAAGCGTATTTTTCCCATCCCATTACGGGCTGCCAGCTTTCCGCCAATTAACGTGCTAAAGATGGACACGACGCCATACAGCAAAAAGACAAGGCTAATATATTGTGCCGGAACCAAAAGCACGTCCTGGAGCAATGGAGCTAAATACGTATAGACGCTATAAGTTGCTCCAATGCTTAACGCGGGAATGAAGAAAGCAAGCACAATTCTGGGATAGGCGAATAATCGGAGTTGTTTTTTGAGTGAACTCCGTGCTCCTTGCAGTCCCCCAGGAATGGTTGCGAAGCTTGCCAGCAGAGATACGATTCCCAATAGCGTGGTAAACCAATAGGACAAATGCCATCCGCCCCATTGCCCGATGTAAGTGCCAAGAGGAACGCCGAGAACGCTGGCCACGGTAAAGCCCGTAAAGATGATGGAGATTACCGGCCCCCTTTTTTCAGGAGGCATCGTTTCACTGGCCACCGCCATCGCGAGTGCAATCAAGACGCCTGTAACCACGGCCGTGACCACTCTGGACGCCAGCAGCAATCCATACGATCCCGATATAGCCGTTATCATATTCCCGACAATAAATACGCCGATCAAAGCAAGGATAAGCGGGCGCTTGGAAAATCGGCTGAATGACGCCGTGAAGATCGGTGTACCTATGGCAAAAGACAAGGCAAAAGCCGACACCAGGGAACCTGCGACCGATATGGCGATCTGCATGTCCGCGGCTACTTCGGTTAATAACCCCACCATCACAAATTCGCTGGTTCCCAATACAAAGGTCAATAAAAATAAATTTAAAGTCAAAAGTTTTTGCTGCTTGGTCACGAAAAGTCTCCTTCCTGCTCCTGATCCGGGATGACTGAATCTCATTGCGTGAAATTCAGAAAAAATCAATGTAGGGCTGCTGAAATTGACGGCAACAGCCATTATCCTATGGCTATGCCGTCAATTATTCCATTCTTGAAGCCTAGAGGCTTACAGCACTAAAAATTGCGTTCCGAACCCTTTGCCGGAAACGTAAGCCGCCTCCAGTTCCTCCTGATCCCCATGGTCCAATAAAACCACATTTTCGGGATACAGCTTCCCTAGCAAAGCCCAAACGATAAGTTCATTTCCGCCGGTCGGGATAAAATGAATTCCATCGGCATTCGTCACGAGTCCGGAATGCGAGAGAATGTCTGCCGCACGGTGCAAGCTGATGGTGGTTCGCTTCACGGCGCCGGCATTGTCGTTACCTTGCGGCAAATATAAAAAGCGATGCCCTCTAAAAAGCTGACCGAGATCTATCGTAAACTCGCGGTTTTCCATTTCCAGGCTGAGACGCAGCGTCGTACGATCGGCACCCGTATTAGGCAGCAACCGGGCAATGAGCGGTTTATCGTCATGTTTTTCGAAAACAGAAAGCGTATCTTCGCTTACAGGTGTACCTTTTCCTGCTTCGATACGCGGGGCGGCGTAATAATCGCCATATTCATAATCGAAGGAGACATCGGCCAAATCATGCGTTCCTTCGGTCTGTATCGTTTGTGCCGGGTGCCATTTGAGAAGGTACCGCGCCGCCGTTCGGGCAGACTCTCCCAAGCCAGCCGGCAGCACGGTTCCGAGGCGGTATTGAAAGCCGTAACCTACTGTGTTCAAACTCGAACTGACTACATTTTGCGCATATTGGACAATCGATTTGTGCGTCAACTTCTTTCCGAGCAACTGAGTTAAGAAGACCTCCCGGGCTGGTTCCAGAAAACGAAGCCCTTTGAACTCCGCATATTCCTTGACTTCAAACGGAACCTCCTCCCAATTGGCAAACGGCAGCAAGGCATCCCGCAGCAAAACGAATTGGTGAAGGTATTCATTATAAATCTGCATGACCCTTGGGCCGCCGAAGGGGCCCCAAACCTGAGCAGTTGCCTGGGGGATCAGGGGATGACCATAACAGTGGCTTCGAAATTCCAGTTTACCTAACGTTTCCGGCCCGTATTTAGCCAGCGTCTTCTTTTCGGCATTATATTCCCGGGCCCAGCTTACCAATTGTTCGCCGATGCGCACCGCCTGGGCTGTGAGCTCGACGCCAGCTTTATCTTCTAGCGTCAAGGGGCCTAGCGGCAGGGATGACACACGTCCGGAAATCGCCAAATTAGCTTGGAGACTGTCCAAGAGTACCGTCGGATCGCCGTTTACAGGTTCTCCAAGCTGAACCAGCATCGCCTCAAGCATGTTGTCCAGCTCCATCACGATCTCTTTTGCCCGATATACGCCGGCAGGCAAATTCCAATCCAAGGTTTCGTTCATGCCCTGTCTGATGGATTCGCTAGGATATTTTTCAATGAGAGACTCAATGTCGATCGCCTTCCCCCATACGATTCGCGAATCTTTCAAAGTAAGTTGATATTCTTGCATATGTTCGCACCTCACATACCATTTTTTTAACGACCGCGCCGCTTGTCGAAATCTGGATCGATCGTTCTGTATGTAGGTTATCAGGTTCTATTACGCTTGAGTAGTACGCACTTTTTTGTATGATCCGATCATTTTTGTAAGGTAGGATACATTTTGATACTGGGATTAAAACGCGATGCACCTGGATTGATCAGCCTGGCCGGTTTTGCGCTCCGGCCATCGCGGGTGGGTGGGGTGCCGCATTCTGGGGGGAAGGACCGGACACACGAAAATGAAGTGGAAAGAGGAAAAAGAAAAAGAGGGGTGCGTCCCCTCTTTTTGCTGTAGGTAAGCTTGTGGCGGATTGAGCGGAAGATGAGCGTCTCCTCTCCCGAAACGGAAGTGCGACGTTCATTTCCAATGGATGCAGCCGACGATCCCTCACGCCTCACGGCTGCCAATTGACGTTAATGGTCGCGGTACCGCTGGCCGGCGCGGTGAAGGTGTGGTTGCTGCCGCCTTCCCATGTAACGGTGGAGCCCTGTTTTTTCAGAAACTTGAATTCGATCGTTTTGCCGGCCGGAACGCTGACATCATAATACCAGGTCGGATATTGGTAAACGACCTGATTGTACATCGGCCCGATTGCTTTCTCAGGCTCCCAGTTCCCAAGCTCGCTGACATTGCCCGTCAGGTATACATTCTGCCCAAGTGCGGTCGTCGCGTTATTGACCACAAAGCGGACGCTGACCTGATCTCCGGACAGCACTTCGAAGTTGTCGTACACATTGCTTGACGTTCCGGCGGCGTTCGCGATTTTAATATTGTAGATGCCGCCCGCGACGGCAGGAATTTTCACTTTGATCTCCGTGTCTTCCCAAGAGATGATATTCGCGCCGGTCACCGCCGTCGTACCGAAGTAGACGGTGCCCTTGCTTGAGCCGAAGCCGCGGCCGTCGATCGTGATCGTCACGCCGGGTTTGGCCATCATCGGCCCGACATGCCCGATGGTCGGCGTCGCCGTAGCCGTCGTGTACTGCCACACGGCCGTGCCGCCGGCCGCGAGCGTGAAATTCGATGCAGCCCCGCCGGAGCCTGCCGTTAACGCGCCGCCGTTCAGAAGGCCGCCAAGGACGTCGTTGTAGCTGCCTTGCGGCAGGGAAGTGACAAGCCCCGTGATGTTGGCGGGCGTGTTCAGACTTCGGTTGACGGCCACGACGGCAACATTATTGCCGAACTTGCGCTCATAGATGAGCACGTCGTTGTTGATCCAGCGCTCCTGCGTCGATCCGTAGGCGATGGCCGGATTGGACTTGCGCAGCGGAGCCAGCTTTTGAATGACCTGATAGGCGGTCGTCGTCTTGGAGAAAGACGGAATCCGCGCCCGGTTGTCCGGGTCGGTCCCGCCCGACATGTACTGCTCGGTGCCGTAATAAATGGCGGGCACGCCGCGCGAGGTCAGCGTGAACGCCAGCGCTTGTTCGAGCTTCCGGCGGTTTGCGCTGCTTTCGTGGAACCGCTCCATGTCATGGTTGTCGATGAACGTCACCTGGTCGTCCACCTGGGCATAGTCGGCAGCGGAACCCTCCAGCATCGCCTTCAGGCCGTACATATTGTCCGAGTTGTCCCGGAACACCTGCCGAACTTTTTGGGCAAAACGGAAATCAAGCAGGCTCATGCCGGATGCGTTGGCGAACTTGTGATTTTCCGGGCTCACTTCGTTTACGCCGAGGAACCACTCGCCGAAGGTGAAAACCGGCTTATAGTTGTTGACGGTCGCCATGAAGCTTTTCTGCCAGCCGAACGGCATATGCTTGACCGCATCCATGCGGATCCCGTCGATGCCGAGGTCCAGCCACATTTTGATTGCGTCCTTCAAATAGACGTCCACGGTGCCGTTGTTGTGGTTCAGGTCGGCGAGATCGTAAAGGTTTTTGTAGATGCCGTTTTCGATCGTGGAAAAATCGGTGCCGCCGTTATGATGGAACAGGTTCTGCGTATCGCCCGTGTATCCGCCGAGCAGGCGTCCGTTATCGTATAATCGGCCGTTCTCCGCGAAGGAAGGCTGATCGGACGAGGCGGGCGACGTATGGTTCGGGGCAAAGTCGATGATGACCTTGATGTTTTTCGCGTGCGCGGCGGCGATCAGATTCTGGAAGTCCGCGATCGTGCCGTAGGCGGGATTCGTCTTCTTGAAGTCCCGGGCCCAGTAGCCGTGATAGGCCGTGTTGTTGACGCCGGAATAATTGATGATGCTGTAGATGTTTTCGACCGGCTGGGAGATCCAGATGGCGGTTATGCCCATCCCGGTCAGGTAGCCGTCGTTGATTTTGTTGATGATGCCCTGCCAGTCGCCTCCGCAATACAATCTCAGGTTCGTGCAGGTTCCGTCAAATGCCGCGCCGGTCGGGTTGTTAGCAGGATTGCCGTCCGAAAACCGGTCGGTGAAAATTTGATAGATGACGTCGGTGCTGAAGTTTTGCTTGTTGGATACCGAGGTATCCGGCGCCGCCTGGGCGGGGCTGAAAAGCCCGAGCGCCAGGGATAATCCCAGGGACAGCGCGGCTGTCATTTTCAGAAATTTCTTCATGTTAACCCTCCTATGTCATCATTAGAAATCCAGGCTTGTCCGCTGTTCTTTAGCTCACCTCCTTGAAAAAAAAGGCGACAAAAACCCCGGCGTCTCCAATCGAGATACCGGGGTTGTTCCATACCGTGCGTGCGGTTAAGGAATGCATGGCCCTTAGGTTAATTGCAAGTATTGCGTTCCTCCATTATTGTAGATGAAAGCGAATACAACTGTCAATAAATAACAGTATTTATTTCACGCTTATTCGCAACGGAAAAGTATTGCGGGGCGAAATCCAAGATACGGGCTTTGACGAAATTTGGCTGCAAAAACAGCTTCAAAACATAGCATATTTCCGACTATAAAAGAAATTTTGATCGCCGAACGGCTGAAAGGGGACGGCATTTTTGTCCAGACCGATGCCAAAGGCCGGAGGCGTAAGAAAATCGTCGTTTTTCAGCGATTCCCTAAGTTATAATTGAATCGAAGGTCAGATGAAAAACGAGGGGGATGGATTCATGGCTTATCATATGCTTTGCCTGGATATCGACGGCACTTTGCTGAATTCGGACCACAAAATCGCTCCCGCCACCAAGCAAGCCATTCGGGCTTTGCCTTCCGACGTACGGGTCGTTTTGGTTTCCGCAAGGATGCCTAAGGGAATCAGATTCATCCAACGGGAGCTGGAGCTCGCAACCCCGATCATTTGCTACAGCGGCGCATTGGTCGTCGAAGCGGAAGGGGATGGGACGTACCGGGCGCTGTGGAACAAAACGATGGCCCCGGCCCAAATCGGGAAGATATATCGGCAGGCGAAGTCTATAGGTGTTCACGCCGGGTTTTACAAGGACGACGAGTGGTATGTCGATGGCCTGGACGATTGGGTCATGCAGGAACGGGATATCGCCCAAACCGATCCGGTCGTCATCGACTTCGAAGAACAAATTTTTCGCATGCCGGAACAAGCGATTCAAGGTGCACACAAGGTGTTATGCATGGGCGAGGCGGAAAAGATCGGGGATTTGGAAGCATCCTTAAAAAAAGAATTTACGGGGGAACTCGCCATCTACCGCTCGAAACCTACCTATTTGGAGATCATGGATCATTCCGTTTCCAAAACGTCGGCGATCCGGTTTTTGCAGGAAAGATGGGACGTAGAGCGGCAGCAGGTTATCGCGGTGGGAGACAACTTTAACGACATGGACATGCTTGCGTATGCGGGCCTTGGGGTGGCGATGGGGAATGCACCCGAACAGGTGAAAAATATCGCGGACGAAATCACGTTGTCTAACGATGATGATGGAGTCGCAAAGGTTATCGAAAAGTATTTTATTCAAATAAGCCGGTGATGCCTGTCTTGACGCCGAAAAAGGGGCCGCCGGCCCCTTCCTCCCAAAATTGTTAGTTAAGCCATGCCATTTTCGCATTCGCACAGCCTACACGGAAACCTTTCGGGCGATCAATTTCGTCATGGCGTGTTGGTGCGGTACGCCGGATGAATTGCAGTCGAAAACAACTTCGCTGCTTTCGTGCAGAAACCAGTCGTGATAATGGCCGACTAATTCGCCGGAACGCCACTTATGCGCATTCGTTTCTTTTTCGGGGGGCGGCGCGATAAAGGGTTTGTGCACGAAGACGTTAAAGGCATGCAATCCGTTTTCGTTCGTGAATCTCTTGTAATTGTCGAATATTTCATCGCGCAAAGCCGGTTTCATATAATGCAGCACCCCGCTCGAATATAAAACGTCGAAATGGGAGTCCAAACGAAAATCCAGGATATCCGCCTTAAACACGTTGAGCTGTACGCCGGTTTTTTCGGCGAGTCTTCTGGTTTTTTCGATTCCTGCGTCCGTAATGTCGAATGCGGTGACGTCGTAGCCGTTCCTGGCAAAAAATACCGCGTCTTTTCCTTCGCCGCAGCCGATGTCGAGCAGTTTCACGCGACCGTTGGGAGGCATGAGCCGCAGTACCTGATAGCATGCGCTACCGGGCTCGGTTCCCCAAATATATTCCGGTGTTTGATAGGCCTCCTCGTAAACGGTAACCGTCTTGTCGTAAGAAGGATACCCCAAAAGTTTGTCTACGCTGATTTGCAGCGTTTTGGACAGTGCCGGCAGCAAGGAGATGTCAGGCATGGATTGCGCGTTTTCCCATTTGGAAACGGCTTGAAAGGAAAGTCCAAGCTGCTCGGCCAGTTCCTCTTGCGTTAAGCCCTGCTCCTTGCGGTATCTGACGATGTTTCTTGCCAATGTTTCTTTCACCTATGTTCACGCTCCTTCATGTTCACATTGTATCGGGAGCGCTTGGGAATGAACAATAACTTGAAAATTGATTTTTTGCCCTGTTCAACCGCCGGTTGAATCCGCATGGCCCCAGGTCACTTCACCGTACTCATCACCCGGTTCCGGCCTTCCCTTTTGGCCTGGTATAACAGATGGTCCACCGCTTGGAACAGGTCGTTGATCATGGCCGCGGAGCCCGAGAGCAGGTCGCTCGGGAACCGGTCGATGGATAACAACCCGGTGCTGACCGTTACGGATAGTGCCTTTTTCAGGCCCGGGATCGTGACGTTATTCGCCTCGACGGCAGCGCGGATCCGCTCAGCCAGGACAAGTGCTTGTTCCGAACCCGTATGAGGCAGATATATGATAAATTCCTCTCCGCCAAAACGTGCCAACACATCCGCTTTCCCAAGCAACGTCTTCATGACGTTCACCGTGCTGCAAATCACTTCATCCCCGGTCAAATGCCCATACTGGTCATTGATCAGCTTAAAAAAGTCAATGTCCAACAGGAGGATGGAAAAGGGGGTTTCATTTTCGATATGCTTGATGACTTCTTGCTCTAATTGCTGTGTTATGTAATTTCGATTGTAGCAGCCTGTCAGGCCGTCCGTGATCGCCATTCGCTGAAGCTTTTGATTCGTCTGGTGCAGCTCCAGATGCATTTCGTACAAGGCTAGATTTTGTTTTTGCAGTACCGCGTTTTGTCTCGACGTCTCGTTGATAAGCTCCCGCAGCCGGCTCCGGTCCTGGAATGTGATGGTGCGTCCGACACGTGTACCGTCAACGACGATGGGTGACGCATGGACAAGGATATGATGCTTGCCGTCATGATCGTATACAAGTTCGATTTCAGAACTTTCCAGCGGATCGTTTTTGTATTTTGCAAGGAACTCTTTTGCAGCTTCGGCATTCCGACGGGGAAGAATGGCCCCTATATCGAATCGGTCACCTGTTTTTAAGTGCAGAAAAGGAGGTAGCGAGCGGTTCGATTCCACGATGGTTTCGTTGTCGTCCAAAACGAGAATGCCAAGCTGGATCGTATTGATAATGTCTTGGTGCGCAATATTCAAAAGGTCGAACACTTTGTCCCGATGAATGGCAACGATAAAAAAGACTGCGGACAACAGGATGCCTATCGACGTCAAACCCGGTATCACCGTACGGGAGACGGGAACGGCGACATTAAGCAAAATATCGGCGCAAATGAACGCCATAACGACGACCATTCCGCGCAGCACCTGACTGACCTGTTTTTTGATCCGGGGAGCCCGGTTGTTTGATAATGCCTTCCCAATGACGTAAAGCGAAACGATGCCGTATCCGATCAGCACAAGCGAAGCAAACCAAAACAGCGGGCCGTAGTGCCTCTCGGCGTATTCGCCGAATAGCGGCTGCACGAACATCCCGTTTGGATTCGTTATGACGGCGACGACGGCGATACAAGCAGGGATGGATATAAGCAAGGGCATTCCCTTGAGGGCCGACAGCGATTGTTTCGTCAACAGGAAGGTGAAGAACAACCATCCGACCGCCAACAGCGCCATATCCGCGAAAGCGACTTTCACGTATAATAGTTGAAGCTTAGGGGAATCCGTCACCTGGATTGCAAATTGGCACAACGGCCATAACGTCATGAAAAAGTGAAACGTGAGGTAAACCTTATGCAAGACCGTGATCGTGACGGAAACAAATACATAGGCAAGCAACGCAAACAAAAGGATGCAGACGATTAAATCGATCCACGCCATCACACGATGTACACCTCGAAATGTTAAATTAGTCAACTCATTCATTCTATCACGGAAAAAGATAAACGAACAAAGTATTTCGAGATTAAGAGTTTTTTGTATAAGGAGTTGTGAAAAATGACTGACGAAAATCCATGGGACGCGGAATGGGCAGTATCGGAATCATTGGCTGAACGTTTGATACATGGACAGTTCCCGCAGCTTTCGGGCGAACCGGTCCGGATATTGGGGCATGGCTGGGACAATACGGTTTTTCTCGTCGGAAAAAAATACGTGTTTCGATTTCCGAGAAGAAGCATCGCGGTTGCATTGCTTGAGACCGAAGGCCGAATGCTGCCGAAGCTTGCAAAGACCGTTTCCGTGCCCTATTCGAAACCGTTGTTTTTTGGAGAAGGCACAAGCGAATATCCGCATCCGTTTCTCGGTTACGATTATCTGCCCGGAAGTTACCCTGTCGGATTGACGGATGATCAGAGAACGCGGTCGGCCCGGACGCTGGGTACGTTTTTGAAGGACCTGCATGCTTTTCCCTTACATACCGCCAGAGAAAACGGGGTACGGCGCGACCACCGGAATCTTACGAACCTTGCTTCGCGCAAAGAGAAAATGACAGGATATCTTGCCGGGCTGAATGGGCGGATCCGTGAGGAGGATTACCGGCTTATCGCAAACTATTTGGAAGGATTGGCGGCGGATCGCGTGCAGCCCAAAGAGGTTTTCCTTCACGGCGATCTTCATTTCAAAAACATGCTGGTGGACGACCGCGGCCAAATTACGGGAGTCATCGACTGGGGCGACATCAATATCGGGCATCCCGCCTGCGACCTGAATATTGCATACTGTTTTCTTCCTCCTGCCGCAAGAACGGCGTTCTTTCAAGCATACGGGGAGATCGATGAAGAGACAAAGCTGCTGGCGCGGCTGATCGCCGTGTTTATTCCGATGATGATTTTGCTGCAGGCGATTGACGATCAGGATGAGATCATTGCGGAAGAGGCGATCCAAAATATAAGGCGCGCGCTTGCGGACTAATCTTTAAAAAAAGGAGTTTTAAGGGAGGAACGGAGAAGAAAGTTGTCGAAAAGATTTCTTCGAACAATGAGGAGGGGAGACCCGATGAATTTTAAGCTGGAGGAAGCATTGGAGATTTTGGAGCGGACGCCGCGGACGCTTGAAGTTTTTTGCTCGGGCTTGTCCGAGGGATGGCTGGAGTGCGACGAAGGCGAAGGGACCTGGAATGCGACTGAAGTGGTCGAGCATTTGATCGAAGCCGAAAAAAGCAATTGGATGCCGCGGGTCGAGAGCATATTAAGCGAAGGCGAAAGCAAGCCTTTCCCTCCGTTTGACCGATTCGCGCATATTCAAGATAAACCCCAGGGTTCGATGGAATGGAAGCTGTTGGAGTTTAAGAGAATTAGATCTGAAAATATCGCAAAGCTTAAGGGACTGATTGAAGATCATAGGATTGAATAGGAAAAGAACATAAGGCTTGCAACCCGCGCTAAACCGGCAGCGGGTTTTTGTTTTTAGGAAGATCAGACCATGCCGAACCTAGTTTAAATTGCCTAATATACTCAAATATGAAGCCGGGGACGGTTTGAGTCCTCCGTTTTATGTTACTTTGGCAGCTACTTTCGGGTGAGAATTGCTTGTTATAATAAAGATTGCGTTCCAGTTTTTTGGAAGCTTGCGTATTCATGGATGGCAATCACTTAAAAATATCGTTTTTTGGAATGAGGTCGTTTTATCATGACAATGATCGGCATCGATTTAGGAACAACGAACAGCCTCGTCGCCTACTGGACGGAGGGCGGGCCGGCCATAATTCCGAATGTGCTCGGCGAACGGTTAACCCCTTCCATCGTCAGCGTGGACGAAAGCGGCGAAATTTTGGTCGGGCAAATCGCCAAGGAGCGACTGATCACCCACCCGGAGCTGACGGCCGCCGCGTTTAAAAGATATATGGGGACGGAAAAGTCGTTCCGTCTCGGAACCTATTCGTTTTCGCCGGAAGAGCTTTCGTCCTTCGTCATCAAATCTTTAAAGGCGGATGCCGAAGCTTATTTCGGGCATGAGGTGACCGAAGCGGTCATCAGCGTTCCGGCGTATTTCAACGATACCCAGCGCAAGGCGACGAAACGGGCGGCGGAAATCGCCGGGCTTAAAGTAGAACGGATGATCAGCGAGCCTACGGCCGCCGCCATCGCGTACGGGCTGCATCAGCGCCGGTCCGAAACGAAGTTTCTCGTGTTCGATTTGGGCGGAGGCACGTTTGACGTATCGATTTTGGAGTTTTTCGAGGGCGTGATGGAAGTGCAATCGATCGCCGGAGACAATTATTTGGGCGGCGAAGACTTTACCGAGCTGCTTGCATCCTGGTTTGCGGAAAGGCACGGAATCGACATTCAGGCTTTGGAAGTCAAGGAACGTCCCGCGCTGTTCAAACAAGCCGAGGTGTGCAAGCGCAGCATCGGAAACGGTACATACGGACAAATGAGCTTTACTTGGGACGGCAAGGCATATGAATCGACCATCGACCGGAACGAGTTTGAGAAAATCGCCGGACAGCTGATCCTGCGGCTGCGCCATCCGATCGAACGGGCGCTGCGCGACGCATCGCTTACGCCGGACGAATTGGATGCCGTTATTTTAATCGGCGGTGCCACGCGCATGCCCGTCATCAAATCGGTCGTCAGCCGCATGTTCGGCAAGCTGCCGTTTCATCAGATCAACCCGGACGAGGCGGTTGCTTTGGGCGCGGCGATCCAGGTGGCTCTCAAGCAAAGGGACGAAGCGTTAAAAGAAGTCGTGCTGACGGACGTATGTCCTTATACGCTTGGCATCGAAACGACAAAGCCGCTGGGCAGCGGCCATTTCGACGGCGGCTATTTCAGCCCGATCATCGAGCGGAACACGCCGATCCCGGTCAGCAAAGTCGAGACCTACAGCACCATTCACGATCAGCAAAAAAGCATTCGCGTCGTGATCTACCAGGGCGAAAGCCGAAAAGTGGACCACAACATCCGGCTTGGCGAGCTGGAGGTGCAGATTCCTGCCGATGAAGCGGGGAACCAGTCCATCGACGTCAGGTTTACATATGACATCAACGGGATTTTGGAAGTGGAGGTTACGGTGCTGAGCACCGGCGTTAAACAACGAACGGTCATCGAAAAAAATCCGGGCAAGCTTTCCCAAAAGGAAATCGAAGCACGGCTGCAAGAGCTGAAAGACATCAAAATTCATCCCCGCGAACGCACGGAAAACCGGCTGTTGCTTGCGAAAGGGGAGCGGCTTTACGAGGAATCGCTCGGCGAGAGACGTTCGGAGATTGCGCTCCTGCTTGAAAGATTCGAGCATGTGCTTGCCTCCCAAAACGAGCAGGACGTCAAAAAGGCGGCGGTCATTTTAAAGAAACAGCTGGAGGAGCTTGAAAGGTGGCGCGACTATTAATGCAAGTTTGGAATATCCTCGGGATCGAAGCGACGGATGATGCCGGCAAGATCAAAAAAGCCTATGCAGCCAAACTGAAGCAGCATCACCCCGAGGACGACCCGGAAGGATATCAGCGGCTCAGAGAAGCCTACGATCAAGCCCTGAAACTGGCAAAGCAGCAGCGCAAGAAGGCGGAGAGCCTGGCCGCTGAGGAATCGCAAGAGCAATGGGACGATGCCCGGCCTTTCTTTTCCGTGACGGGAACAGGGCAGCATGAAGGCGAAGGGGTGGATGAATTCGAACCGGAACTAGGACCGGGTGAGATAGAAGGGAATGAGCCCGGGTTTGAGTCCGGGGACGGGGCCGAAGAAGAAATCGAAAGAGAAACGACTTACGTTCACCGCCATTTGACCGGTTTCGGGCAAAACCTGCCTCCCGAGCCGTCCGATCCGATGGAACTATTCATGGAACGCATTGAACGGCTTTATGATGATTTTCCTTCACGGATCGATCCGGACCGGTGGATGGAGTTGCTTCATTCCGACGCCATTTGGAACGTGAGCATCCAGTCCAATCTTTCCGACAGATTTCTATATTTTATGGATGAGCATTATTTTGTGCCGGAGGCCGTTTGGACGCTGCTGGAACGTACTTTTCACTGGAGCGAAACGGCGGCGGAGGATCCGGAAGATTTCAGGGACGAATTTCCGAACGTATACGCCTATGCGGTGGAGAAGCCGTCGCTTCTGCATATGGGATATGGCTCGCTTGTGCAGGCGAATGAAACCGACATTGAACATTTTTTATGGCTCCGGGAAAAAGGGCTGCTAGCCATGCTGGATCAGAAATATGAGGCGGCAGCGATGGTGCTTGAAGAAGCTTCCGAAATGTTCGGGGCTGATCCGGACGTCGTTCGGCTGCTGACGGAATGTTACGCGCAAACGGGAGAACAAGACAAAGCTCTGCAGGCCGGCAGCCGGTTGATCCAGCTGCAGCCGGACGAGATCGACGGATACCTGTACCGGGCTCGGCTTTGGTTCGACCAAGGAAGCCTGAATGAATGCCTTTACGATGCGAACCGGGTTTTGGAGCGTTTTCCAACCCATATGTCCGCGCTTTCCTTAGCGGGTCGCTGTTACATGAAGTTGGGGGATTTCGATAAGGCGTACGATATGTTCAAACGGATTACGGACGAACAGCCGGACGATATCGAAGCCGTGTTGGCTATGGCGGACATCAACATGCAAAAGTTTGACGAGTTAAAGACCGGGCGTACCCAAGGCGGCACAGCGGAGCGGAAAAAGCTGCAGCAAGCGTTGGGAAAAAAGCCTCTGGGCACACGGCTCAAGCAAGGCGGTTATTTTCTGCTTACCGGCAAATGGTTCAGCCTAATCATCCTTGTCATCCTGCAGCTTTATGCGGCATCTTCTTTTGCGAAGTATACGGGGGAAAGCCTGATTGGTTATTTCGTCCATGCCGATAAACCGCTTGAAATACGAACGGTGGCTTCCGTCGACGAACTCGGCCGGCTTCCAGCGAAGGTGGACGGCGTACGTTTCGCGCTTGAAAACGCGGAATATACCGGCGTGGTTCAAGTGGCGACGAAGGAAGAGGACGAAGAGGAAATCAGGTATTTGAAAGAAGAAGAGGCGCAAAAGCAGGGACCGGATTCGGTTATAAGCGGATATTTATTCGTGGGAGAGCTGAACGGGAAGCAGTTGATCGTCCTTGCGAATCAAGAGCAGGCCGAAAAGATGGGCGGCCGGCACCAGATCGAGCTGGAAGGAACGGTTCGCGATACGGATCCGGATATCGTCAGCGAATACCAGGCATGGAGAAGCCAAATGGCCGAAGCCGAAGCGGCCGCGGCGGCATTGCCGGAAAAAGACGAAGCGGACAAAATCAAGAACAGCCTTGAACGAATGAAAAAGATACAGAATAATCTTCCGTTTATGTATCCCGAGCCGGAAACCTACATCGATACGGTTAAGGCGCCAACAAGCGACGGCCATGTCCGTATCCCCGTAAGGTTTTATATCCTGCTTTTCATTCTGGCGTTGTTTTATATTTCGGTGATTGCCGAAATTCGAAGAATATGGCGTTTTCTGCGTTACAATTAAGGCTTGAAGGGAGGAATGGGCTTGCAGCAGACGATGGAGCTTGCCGGGGCTTTGCAGCCCTATGTCGATGCGATGACGGCGTTATGCATCGAAGGGCGTTATGCCGATTACCACATTCAAAATCCGAGAAGGGTTTTTTCCAAAACATCGCATACCCGTAATACGTTAAAGTTATGGAATATCGAGAATGCGGAAGGTTTAAAAGAAGCGTTGGAGTGGTTCGTGTCGGGAGGCATGAGGAAAGAATTTGCGGAACTGAGCGTGACGTTGTCCGTGTTGAAAGCCGAACAGCGGGCCCGGTATATCGAACAAACGTCCGATCCGGTTCGCAGGCATAAGCTGTCCGTCGCAGATCAATATTTGGGGCGCCTGCCTGCCGGGGGGATTGCGGCATACGATTGCAGCTGGGGCGTGTTTATTTGCTGCGCTGCCCGGCAGAGGGTTTACTTGACAGAACAGGAAAAGTGGGATTATATCGGCCGATTCGTCGGGCTCGCGAAAGAGAACTATTCGGAATGGAAAGATTACATGGCTGGTTTTGCAGCCGGGGCAGCCTATTCTTTCGGACAAAAAAGAGGCAGCTATATTTCGGACAATCAAGCCGTGTTCGCGAAGCTGCTGCGATCGCGTTATAGTCCGTTCCGGAAAGCCGCATTAAGCTGACGACCGGCCATCCGATAGAAGAATCCGTTACCTATGGAATTGCTGCTGCAGTGCAGAGACGCAAATGCCGAGGAGCGGGTTCTTTTTTATGTACACGAAATGCAAGCGGATATCCGGTGTAAAGTTTTCTCTGAAAAATAGGACTAGATTGGAAAATATCGCCATATATATGTGTTGGACATGCTCGGTGATCCATTCTACGAGTCTGGGCTGCGCGGCAGCAACATTTTTATTAGAGGAGGCTGTTTGGATATGGTATATGCTGAACCGGGACAAAACGGATCGAAGGTCACGTTTAAAAAACGTTATGACAATTACATCGGGGGCAGATGGGTTCCTCCCGTTCAAGGCCAATATTTTGAAAACGTTTCGCCCGTGAACGACCGGGTGTTTTGCGAGGTCGCCCGTTCGACCGCCGAAGACATCGAGTTGGCGCTGGATAGCGCCCATGAAGCCAAAGCTGCCTGGGGACGGACGTCTCCGGCGAAGCGGGCGAATATTCTGAACCGGATCGCGGATCGGATCGAAAACAACCTGGAACTGCTTGCGGTGGCCGAAACATGGGATAACGGCAAACCGATCCGGGAGACATTGGCGGCGGACCTGCCGCTGGCGATCGATCATTTTCGTTATTTTGCCGGCTGCATTCGGGCACAGGAAGGAACGCTCAGCCAAATCGACGAGGATACGGTGGCCTATCATTTTCATGAGCCGCTCGGGGTCGTCGGACAAATCATCCCGTGGAACTTCCCGCTGCTGATGGCGACCTGGAAGCTGGCACCCGCGCTTGCGGCGGGCAACTGCGTGGTGCTCAAACCGGCGGAGCAAACGCCTGCTTCGATCATGGTGCTCATGGAGCTGATCGGAGACCTGCTTCCGCCTGGAGTTGTCAACGTCGTCAACGGCTTCGGCTTGGAAGCGGGCAAACCGCTTGCCTCGAACAGCCGGGTTGCCAAAGTCGCCTTTACCGGCGAAACGACGACAGGGCGGCTGATCATGCAGTATGCATCGCAAAACCTGATCCCGGTGACGCTGGAGCTCGGCGGCAAATCGCCGAATATTTTCTTTGAAGACGTCATGGCCAAGGACGACGCTTTCTTCGATAAAGCGCTTGAGGGCTTTACGTTGTTCGCGCTGAATCAAGGGG
>Ga0180220_1000485_pt1 | contig 43228 bp, 43 predicted proteins | sample eDN5th37CBELigBY_FD_151335 | JGI IMG/M metagenome (GOLD analysis project Ga0180220, IMG submission 151335) | Enriched backyard soil microbial communities from Emeryville, California, USA - eDNA 5th pass 37_C BE-Lig BY (version 2) (version 2) | ecosystem: Environmental > Terrestrial > Soil >... | reverse complement strand
CTCTCTAGAGGCCCAACAGCCTGCCTGAAGCGCCTGCGCCTCAGGCTGCCGGACGGTAGATCCGCGGTGCGCACGGACCGGCAAATCTAGTTGTCGCTGACCGGCAAAAGTAATTGTCGTTGATCACGAGCTCGCTGAAACCAACGTAGCGGCTATCCCCCCGTCGACTGCGCCACAGGAATTCGGCCGTTCCAGCGAGATGCTTGTCTGTCAGCTTTTTCGGGAGGGCTGCGTAGTCGACGCGCCCAGCCTCGAGCCGCACATACGCGGTGATGAGGTTCTCGACGAACTTTTCGAACGACGCGTAGAGCGCGACGACGAACGCTGCGTAGTCGAAGCGCCGCCGGATCGAGACGTACTGCTGAACCACCGTGTCCTTGTGGCCGATCAGGGCGGCGTTGACCGGATCGATCGACGCCACGAGCGCCTTCAGCTCGGCCAGCTCCGCGATGAGCTCATCCAACGTAGAACGCACAGGCACGCTCCGTCGCGATCACTTCTAGGCCTTCGTGATCGCGGCGGCGAAGGCCTCGCTCACGCAACGGTTGCGGTCCTGGGTATCCTTGAAGTTCGTTCGACGCCCAGAAAACAGTTCGTGATGCGTCTTGTACATGGCCTCGAGCTCGCCACGCAGGACGGCCTTCTTCGCGACAAGCTTCGGTCGATGCGGGACCACGCCGGCGCTGTTCGCCACGAACATCAGCGGATCGTAGACGATCTTAGTGGGGCGCTTCGACGAGCCGAGCACCGTGAAGGCCTCGGTCCCCAGTACCTCCCAAAGGAATGCCACCGTCGCTTCGAACATGGTTTTGTACTCGACCAGCAGCGTCTGCGAGAAGTTGTTGCCCGCCATGATGAAGCGGTCGAGGAACTCGGAGATCTTGTTCAGGTTGAACTTCGGGGTGATCTGCCGATAAGCGAAAAAGCGCAGAACGAGTTCGACATCCTCCATCTTCTCGAACATGCGCGTGCCCGCCTTGGTAGACTCGTCGACGGTTTCGTCGGTCTCCTCTTCGTCGATCTCCTTCTCTTCCGGCGAAGGGTCGAGCGGTATGCCCCACATGCGTCGGAACTTTTCGTTCTCGGAGAGCGCCAGACAGAGTGAGTTGAGGGGTCCGCCATAGACCGCGTTGCGGGTCTCCTGGCTGCCGAGTTTCACGCCGCCAGAGTTGAGGCGCTCGAAGACCATCTTCTTCAGCATCGCGGCCTGCTCCTCGCTTGCAGCCGTCTCCTTTAGGAGGATGATCGACGAGATGTACCGACGGTCGATGCCGTCTTTGACCTTCGACGGTAGTGTCGAGTAGGTGCGGCCATCGAGGTCCGACCAGTACTGCAACCCGGTGAGTTGGAACTTGTCGGCGTAGAAGTCGCTCAATGCAGTCAGGCGCTGGCGCCCGTCCATCACCTCGAAGCGTGCGAGCTCGCGCTCGTAGAGGAACACGGGCGGGACTGGGACGTTCATCAGGAACGACTCGATGAGCCGGGACTTCCGTTCGACGCTCCAGCGATGCCGACGCTGGTACTCGGGGTCAAGCTTGTACCGCAGCTCCTTCTTCCCTCCTTCGCCCTCGATCTCCTCCTTGAGCATTCCGAGGATGCCGGCGAGCGGATACCGTGCTTGCTCGGTGACGATGCGGATCTCACCCTTGGCGTACCGGCTGTTGAGTTCCTCATCGCTGACCTTCGTTGCGGGCACGTCATCGTCGAACGAGACCCTCTCGCCCGTGAGAAGGTGGTCCGCGGCTGCTTGCTTTGACTTCGCGCCGGCCGCCGGCTTCTTCTGGTTGCTCTTCGTCACTGGCTCTCCCTCAGGCACGGTGGCAGTACACGTCATACTCGGTGATCGCCTGCTTCGGCTTGGCCTGGAACTGCCGCACCTGCCGGCGCCCGCTGTCGGAGTCCGGTACTGCCTTCGCCGTCTTCATCCTCCAGCCGGAGTCGAGCAGCGACTTCTTCAGCACGTCCATCGGCTCCGCGTCGCGGTCGTGAATTCCGCCGTAACGAATGATGAGCCGCGCGTCCTTGGTGGTGTGCTTGGCGACGTTCCTCCAAACGCGCTTCAGCTCGCCGGCGAAGTGATCGGCGCCGGAGTGTTCGAGCTGCCCCTCGGGCTGGCGGTACTCGACGTAGTCCGGCCCACCGAGAAACCAGAGCCGAAGCCACTGGTCCGGCAGGTACGTGCGCATGCCGAAGTACGGAGGTGACGTGACCACGAAGCGTGCCTTGGGGAGGTCGGTGAAGGTCTCCGCAACTCGGCTGTCCCCGAGCAGAACCTTGCCATCTACGTCCGGTGGAGCGTCAGTGAGGTAGCGCTCTGCCCGCGTCTTGATGATCGACAGCACGTCGACGTCGTCGGGACGCATGCCCCGGGCGGTCCAGAACTTCACCGCGTAGTTCGGCTTCGGCGCAAAGGTCCTCGGCGATTGGTTCGAGAAGTACGACGGCGCGCCCTTGGGGCGCGGGCCGTGGAGCGCGCCGAGAATGATCGCTCGCAACAAGATGCGCGTGGAAGACGAGCACTCAGCGAGCAGCGCCTCGCGGAGCTGGCAGAGCTGAACGAGTGTGTGCTCGTGATACGCGAGCTTCCAGAACTCGCCCGAGGGCACCTCGGTCGGCTCCGTGGCCGCCTTCAGGATGGCCCTGGCGCTCGCGACGACGCGACCGGGCTCCGCAGACGCGAGCTTCGCCTGCGCGAGTGCCGCCGCTACGGGGCTGCTGTCGACGCCCACCGAAGGCATCTTGCGAAGCCGCGCCGCAAAGTTTGTAGTGCCGCGGCCGCAGAAGGGATCGATCACCCAGTCGCCTTCATCGCCGTGCTCCTTCAGGACGCGCAGCGGGAACTCGAGCGGGTACATCGTGTAGTAGGGGCAGACCGCGTTCAGGGCGTCGCTGCTCATGGGATCGCTCCGGCGCTCAGGCAAAGGGGCCGGTTTCCCCGACGTAGGGACACGCAACGATCAGTACTGGACTCACTACTAGCCACTGGTCACGACTCCTACCGCGTTCCGCACCACCGAAGGTCCGGAGTCTCCCAGACCAACGCGCGCACCGGCCGGTCCGGCGTCGACTCGCGCGGTTGCCTCCCTCGACGACGGGTGGCGCTTGGACTGCACGAGCGGCGAGAACTCGGTTGTCATCGTCATCCCCCCAGCACCTTCATCGCGGCGGTCTTCGCATCCCCGAAGAAGATCGGGTCGACGTGCTCCATGATGTCGGCGCTGACGTCGAGGAGGTTCCGCTTGTTCTCGCTGGGGATGAGGGCGCGCTTGGCGCCGTTGTGGAGGGGTTCGGTGAGCGAGCGCAGGGGCTTGATGTTCCCCTGGACGCTCATGTTGCCGAGGATGAGGAGCGCGGAACTGACGGGGGCCTTTCGCAGCGCGGAGTAGCAGGCGACGAAAAACGCCACGCCGAGCTCGGCCTCGACGCGGTTGGCGAGGAGATCGATGACCTCGACGTGGATGTCCGAGACGTCGAGGTCGCGCGCGATGCCGAGCTCTATCTTTCTTGCCTGCAGGAAGCTGAAGGCTCGCTGGTTGCACGCGGGCAGGTCGTCGGGCTCGAGCGCGGTCCACTGTTTGCCCGCGATGGCGTCCTCGCGCGCGTCGTCGCGCTCCTCGCGGATACGGTCAAGCACTGCGCAGAATGCGTTGCAGGACGGCTGGCGGAAGACCGAGCCGTTCCACCGGGAGTCGTGCCAGGCAACGCGTGCGATCAGCTGGAATATGAGCCCGCTCGATGTCATCCATCGGCCCCACTCACCTCGACCCAGCCGATCAGCTTCGCGGCGTAGCTGCCGCCCTCGGGAACAATCTCCCGGTGCTGCAGCTCGCGCTCGAGCATCGGCTCCACCTTCTCGTGGAGGAGCGCCTTCCGCGCTGACGCCGTTGTGCCGTTGACCTGGCCCGTACGCGTGAAGACGCCCGCGCCGAGGCGCTCGAGGCGTGCGTTTCGCTTGCCGTCGGCGCCCACGCCAAGCGGAAGCACGATCGCACGGTGCTCGCCCGAGGGGCCGCGCGTCTCGACGAGCCACCAGGTCAGCACGCCAGGGCCCTCGGAGCCCGACACGGCCAAGCCGATGCCCTCGGGCGAAACGGACTGCCACCGGTTGATGGCCTCCTGCACGAGCGGATGGTCAAGACCGAGGAGGTCGAGGTCCGCCCTCGCGCGGGCAGCATCTCGGTCGAGCGTGAAGCGGCACACCACGTTCTGCTCAGCGTCCTTCACGACGTAGGTGCCGTCGTCCTGCGCATCGACGCGGCGGCCATCGGCGGCGAGCGATGCGCGAAGGAACTCCAGCACGCGCTCGAGCCCCGGCCTCACGTTGGCGAACGGCTTGTAGTCGTCGAGGGAGAATCCATCGAGGTCCTGAAACAGCTCGAAGACCACCTTGCGCGCCTCGGAGGCGTTGGAGAGCGCGGCTTCGAGCTCCTCCTTCGTGCGGCGCAGCTCCGGGTCACCGAGCGCTTCGCGATAGAGCTTGTCGTACGTGAGGCGCTCGGAGAGCTGGCCGAGCACCTGGCTGCGGAGGTCCTCGGCGACGTTGCCGTGCTCGTCCACCTTGCCCAGGGTCTTCGCGATCTCCTTCAGCTTCTCGTCGAGGAGCAGGAAGATCTTGCCCTCGATCGTGTCAGAGAGGACGAGGTTATAGACCTGCGCAGTGTGCTTCTGGCCGTATCGATGGATGCGCCCGATGCGCTGCTCCATGTCCATCGGATTCCACGGCAAGTCGAAGTTGAAGAGGATGCGCGCGAACTGGAGGTTGATACCCTCGCGTCCCGCGGCTGTGCAGACCAGCACGCGCGGGCCTTCGGCCCTCTTGAACCTCCGCTCGGCGGCAAGCTTCGCTCCATGGTCGCCACCTCGCAGGACGACGACACCCTGGCCCGGGTACGCCTTCTCGATCTCGCGACCAAGCAAGTCGACGGTGCCGAGGTACGTCGCGAAGATGACGATCTTCTCGGTCGGGTCCTGCTCCCAAAGGGCCCCGAGGCCTCGCAACAGCTTCTCGACCTTCGTCTCGCGGCGCTCGGGGAACACTCGGAGCAGGTCGCGGATGCGTAGGCGCTCCTCGGGCAACGCAAGGCTTACCGCCATGACGGCCATGTCCTCGCCGCCCGTTGCGGCGTACTCACCCGCCGTTGAGTCGGAGGCCAGCTCCAGCTCCTCCTCGTTGAGCTTTTTCAGGAGCTTCACGCGCAGGTCGGCGAGGATGGCGTCGACCTGGCCGCGCCCCACCGAGTCGCGCGCTACCTCGAACTCGTCGTGGATCAGCTCGCGAGCTTCGACGAGGAGCCGCTCGCGTGCGTCGATGTCTAGCTCCTGGTCCTTGAGGATGGCCTCGTGGAGCGTGAGCATGAGCATGCGGCGGCGAAGCGTCCGGCGAACCGCGGCGAAGCTCGATGCGGCGATCTTCTGGAAGATCGTCATCACGAAGCCAAGCGCGCGGCCCTGGTTGCCCTGTCGCTGGGCGAGCGCGAAGCCGTCCTCGAGGTACTCCTTGAGCGCCGCGTAGAACGTGCGCTCCTCCTCCTCCATCGTGAACGACTCGGTGTGTACCCAACGCCGCGCAAAGAGCGGTGAACCGTCGGGTCGACATGCGTCGGCCTTCGTGCGCCGGAACACTACCGAGTTCAGGCGGTGCCGGTTGTCAACCATGTCCTCAGGGCTCTTGAACAGCGTCGGGTTCAGAAGCTGCACGAGCATCCAGAAGCGGAAGTGATCGCCTTGGTGCGGCGTGGCCGAGAGGAGCACGAGATCTCGTGTGTGACCCTTCAGTGCCTCGGCGAGCTTGTAGTTCTCTGTCTTCGTGACCTTCTTGCCGTTGCGGAAGGCCGTGAGGTGGTGCGCCTCGTCGAACACGACGAGGTCCCACCGCGGGGCTTCGAGGAGCCGCTTGATGCGCGCCGGGCGCTTGAGCGTGTCGATGCTCGCGATGAGGCGGTCGTGCTTCACGAAGGCGTTGGACTTGCGGTCGGTGACGTCGCCCTCGCTGCCGAACACCTCGAAGTCGAGGCGGAAGACCTCGTTCATCTCGCGGTGCCAGTTGTTCACGAGGCCGGCAGGGACGACCATCAGCGCGCGCTTTAGCTCGCCTCGGCTCGCCAGCTCGCGGAGCAGGAGCGCCGTCTCGATGGTCTTACCGAGGCCCACCTCGTCAGCGACCAGGTAGCGGCGAGGCGAAGCCGTCGCGATGCGGTGGGTCAGCACCACCTGGTGCGGAAGCAGGTCGATCGGGGCGGCTGTGAGCGCGGCCGCGCTCTCCATGAGGGGCAACGCGTGCGCCTCGTATTCGAGCCACGCCTCGCGCCGTCGATCGTCGCTGCACGCCACCGAGCTGATCACGCGTTCGGTGCGCGAGAGGAACGGCTGGATCGCTGTGACGGCGACGAGCCGCTCACCGCCTGCGAAGAACGCTCGCACGTAGCCGTTGCGCTCGGAGTCGACGACGACGCCCTCACCATGCTCGGCGTGGCTGACGCGCTGTCCGGGGGTGAACGCAACGGCTTCAGTCATTACGAGATCCTCGGGTGGTGCAGGCCGACGTAGGCGTCGCCGTCGAAGTCTGGGTCCTTCTCCTCGGAGACCAGGATGCGAGCCACGTCAGCTTCCGCGCCGCCCCACAGGCAACGGCCAAGTGCGAGGCGCGCACCGTCACGACCAGTGCCGACCTTCCAGAAGTACTCCTCGTCGGCGAGGTCCATCCCGATGCGCATGCGGCCCGACGCGAGCCAGAGGATGAGCGCGGCACCTCCCTCGTAGTGTTCCTGAAAGCTGAGCACTGCAGACTTCAGGTCGGTCTCCAGCCACGACACTGCATCCTGCTCAGAAAGCGAGTCGAGGCAGCCATCGAGCCCTGCGACGACGAGCGCGTCGCCTTCGGAGCCCGGGAGGTCATCGGGCCACGACTTCCGCAGCGCGAAGAACTCGCGCATCGAAACCACGGCGGTCGGCGCGATGACCTTGGTCAGTACGCGCGGCTCCCACAGGAGCGAGAAGCCGCGACGCATCCACCGCTGCGAACGTTCGACTCTCATTCCGCCCCCTGGTCTTCAAAGAACGAGAGAGCCATCTGCTGCTGCTTCGTCTCGTGCTTCGCGCGCCACGAGCGCAGGATGGTCTGCGCGCGCGACGCGGCGTTGCGAATCTCGGAGGTCGCGCCACGCGTGGTGAACCACTCCAGGATCGCGCTGAGCGCGGGGTGCGGCTTGAAATTGTCGTTCGACAGCGTGTCGGTGGCGTTGATACCGCTGTTCTCGAAGCAGGCACCGATGAGGAACGCCGCCTGATCGTAGTCGCTGGTCATGCCGCGTCGGTGCTTGCCCTGCCACGCACGCGCGACCTCGAGCGGCGACGTCAGGTGATAGGCCTTCTTGTCCTCCGAGCACCAGCCGCGCGCCTCGAAGTCAGATGGCGCGATCCCGGTGCCGCGCAGGAACTTCTGCATCTGGTCGCGCGGGATCTCCTTCACGCCGTCGAAGAGCCGAAGGAACTGACGCGTGAACGGCTCGGCGTTGACCGGCGGCGGGTTCTTGACTCCGCCGGTCTCCTCGTCGAGGAGTTGGTTGATGCCGACCAGCGCCTCGAGCACCGTCATCGAGCGCCCGTCGTCGACGAGCACCTTGCCGTAGTGCCGCGAGAAATACTCGAGCGCCTTGCCACGCCGGATCACCTGGAGGTCGGCCTCGGGGAGACCGGCCTTCTGGTGGTGCTCCAGCAGGTGCTTCAACGCGCGCACGTCTTGCAGCACCTGCCGCCGCATCTTCGCCCAGCTCACGGCGGCCGGTTCCTCGGTGCGCTTCCGGCAGACGTGGATGATGTCATACTCAATCTTGCGCGAGCCGAACTCACCGTCGCCCTTCGTCTCGTCGCTGCGGATCGGGTACGTCGCTTCGAGATAGAAACCGGCGTCGAAGAGGCTCTCGAGCACTGAAACCCACGGCGCGTCCTCGCTGTGGTGGAACGTGAAGGCCAGCGTGCCGCCTGGCTTGAGGATGCGGTGCGCTTCCTTCCAGCTCGCCGTGAGAAGGCGCTGGTAGTAGGCGTCCGCGTCCTCGGGGTGGCGCGCGCGGTTCGAGACCGCTTCGAGCGTCTTCGGCGTGTACTCCCCAGTGAACTGGTCGGGGTAGCGCCCCTTCAGGACGAGCCGCAGCCAGACGTAGAAGAAGTCAGCGAGCTCGGAGTAGTGCAGCAGGCCGCCGAACGGAGGATCGGTGATGACCAGGTCGAACGATCCGTTTGCCAGCGCGAGTTCCGTAGCCGATCCGCATGACAGCGCGTTGACCGGAACCACCGGGTCGCTAGGGCTTGCCTTCGAGCTCTTCCCGGAGAGGTCTTCGCTGATGGCGGGAACCTCAGAGGCGAGGCGCTCGTTGCTGACCAACTCCCACGGCGAAGCGCTCCACTCCAGCGTCTCGAGCAGGGACGATGAGCACGTCTCCCAGTTGCCTCGACCGAGGCGCGGGAACACACAGTTCTCCACCGTATTGCTCTTCGGGTGGTAGTTGTTGTTGCTCATGTGCGGGACGAGCTTGTCGTACCCAATGTCCCAGAAGCAGAACATGTTCTGGTTGCGCAGGTACTGCTGAAAGGCCGCGAGCACGTACTCGCGCGCTTCCCATCGGTGCTTTGCGCCGCCGACCTCGTTGATCGCCTTGAGCAGCAGCGCGTTCCCGAGCAACTGGCGCGGGTTGAACATCGTCCACCAGTGCGTGAAGCCGTGGTTAGGGATGCCGCCGTTGAGCATGTGGGTCATGAACCCGTAGGGCACTTCGCTCCGTGGCCAATACGCCGCGAGGTCGGTGTCCTTGCGGGCCTCCCACTCACGCTGCGCGGCGATGATGGTGCGCGGATCGTCGGCGGGAAGGAAGTAGCGACCGCCGTAGGCGACGCCCTCGCGGTCTCGCTTCGGGCTATACGCCTGGATGGCGTAGGGCGCGACGGGACCGCTCTTGCCGGACGCCTTCACCGTCGTGAGGACGTCCTGAACGGTGCCGCACGCACCGCACGCGTAGTTCGATCGGGTTGGAATCGTCGCTGTCGACGTGCTGAAGGTGACGCCCGTGTCGGGGCACGTCACCTCGTCGGGCAGTTTGCCGCGAACCTCGAGGAGTCGTAGCGACTTTGCGCGCGCCTCGTACCAGCGCGCTGAGGTGTCGGCGTCGTCAGTGACGCTGCCGCCGAACGGCTGGCCCTTCTTGTCTTTCGACTTCTCGCCTTGGAGCCACTGTGGATGAACGAGCAGCGAGAGCGCGACCTTCTTCTTCTTGGCCTTGCGCGCTCCGACGTTGACCAGCTCCTTTTCGCCGCACGACGGGCAGATGACCGCGCCGGTCCTCGCATTGATCGGTGCAAAGGGCGTCTCGCCGTCTGCGACGACCAGCGTCACGTCGGGAGCCATGCGGACCTCCGACTCCTCGATGTCGAACGACGTCTTGCACTTGGAGCACTTGTGCGGCCAAGCCTTGATCGAGAGCTGCTTCACCGCGAGCACCGGCGAGGACATCAGGGGCGTGCGGTGGCCGCAGCCGGTCACCTGACACGGCCCGTGCTTTGACCAAAACACGTAGATGATCTCGGGCCCTTCGTACTTGAATGCCTTCCGCTCCTCGGGCTTGAGCGCCAACGGGTCGAAGTCGTCTCCCATGACCTTACCGTCCGCGATGCGCGTCCAGGTTCCGCGCTCGCCGTGCGGTCCATTGCACGCGTAGAACGGCATGATCTGCGGCTTCACCTCGGCCTCGATGTCGGCGAGGAGCGCTTCGACCTCGGCCTTCTTCACGTCGGCCAGCTCGGTCTTCACGATGAACCACGCGACAGGGTTCAGGTCGTTGCCGAACATCTGCATGCCGAGGCGGCTGCCCTCGACGACGGTGGTACCGCCGCCCATGAAGATGTCGGCGACCTTGAGGTTGGCGAACGAGCGCTTCTTCTGATGGTTGGCGTAGTAGACGTCCCACACCGCCTTCGCCGCCAGCGAGGTGTCTTCGGGCGCCTTCATCGCGGCAGACAACAACAACGACCGGAACACGCTAGACCGGCGGCGCGCCCACCACTTCGACATCTGGTAGATGGGCTTGCCCGCGTTGCCCTCGATGGCCGCGACCTGGTTCACGGGGAGGATCGGAAAGTCGACCTCCAGGCAGGTCTTCGGTCGGTTCGGGTCGTTGAAGTCGACCGTCTCGACCTGCACCGCCTTGCCCGCGCCCACGGCGTCGGCGACCGCCTTCGCTACGCGCTGGGCCTTCGTTCCACTGCTGCTTGCTGCTTTGGCCATGTCTACGCTCCACCCGTGCGCGAAAGCTCGATGAACGGCACCGCCACTTCGAGAAGCGAGAGGCCACCGTGCGTGAGAGTTGGATAGCCGCCCTGGCTCTTCCACTTGCGACGACCGAGCGCGAACGTCGCGTCGGCGTGGGCGGTCTTCAGGGTCAGGTCGAGCGGCGGCACCCACGCGCCAGGGGTGGGCTGCTCGAGGTCGTCGACCTTCGCCCAGCGACCGCTGGAGAAGCGGTCCTTCAGGTACGAGGACTGCGCGGCATCGGCGGTGTCAGGGAAGTGCCCGCTTGCCGCGTAACCATGGTCGGCGGTGATGACGAGGCGCCGCCCCGTCGTGAGCGTATGGACCAGCCTCCAGAATCCGTCGCTTGAGAGCTGCTCGGCGGCCTCTCTCGCCAGCGCCGCGAGGCCATGCCCCGGCGAACGCAGCTCGTGGACGCGCTCATCGAGCCAGGCGTGCCAGAGCAGCCAATCGTGCGTGGCGGTGATCTGCGCCGCGCAGTCTTCCCACGGGAGGTTGGTCGAGTCGGTCGTCGCCCCGTTGAGACGGCCCTTGCCGGCGCCGAGGTTGTTCTGGAGCGAGCTCCTCCCTTCGAAGCCGAGCGCCTTGGCGAACGGCGTCGTGTCGGCCGGAAGCTCGGCACCCGTCGCCCGGGCCTGGTGGACCGCGTAGCCGCGCTCCTTGGCGCCTTTGAGCAGCCAGGGCACTTCCCGCAGGGACAGCGCGTCGAGGATGAGGACCGCGCGCCCGGCGCCCCGTTCGGCCCACCATGCTGCCAGCGCGTCGGCGGTGCGGGGCACCACCGTCTCATAAGCCCGCCAGAGGTCCCAGCCTGCCGTCGCCAGGAAGAGATCAGCCGCCGCGAGCTCGGCGTCGCGCTTGGTCACTTCCGACGACGCCTTTTCCTGCACGAGCGGCGCCGAGCAAGTGTTCCATGCGTGGTCGAACAGGCTCGCCCAAGCGGCGTCGGGAGGGGCGGCCTGGAGCTGCCGCAACAACGTCAGCGGCAGCGGCATCACTTCTCCTCCTTGTTCAGCGTCAGCTCGTACGTGATGCCGTCAGGGAGCTTCTTGAGCAGCTCGTTGAGCTGCGCGCCCGTGAGGTTCGCGACCTTGAGCTGGACGTCCCGGACCTGCGTACCCGTGGTGATACCCCAGCTCTCGATCTTGCCGAGCAGGTTGAGCGCAGACGTTGCGCCTGCGGTGCTCAGTTGCTTCAACGTGGGCGTCGGGCCGTTACCGAAGATGCTGCCTCCGGACGGCGGCGAGATCGGGGGCTGCGTACCGTCACCGCCAGCTTCACCGCCCGTGATGGGGGGCTGAGGGTTCAGCGGGAGCTGACCGGTACCGCCGTTGATCGGCGGGGCTACAGGCGGCTGCGGCGGCACCACTCCCTCTGCATGCGGCACGGCCTGCGGAAGGAGCACGTACGTCTCGTCGAGGTGCTTGCCCGTCCCGAGCTTGCCGCGCATGCGCTTCCAAGCGGTCTCCTCGTTCTCGCCCGCGCGCACCTGCAGGTATTCCATGCCGCGCAAGTTGATGGCGACCTCCCCCCGTGCGCAGATCCTGACGAGCTTCTCCTTCATCAGGGTCTCGCCGAGCCACGGGATGCAGTCCTCTCCACCGGGGCGCGGCTCTTGAAGCTCGCGCAGTAGCTTGCCGACCGACTCGTTCTGCTGGGCAGCCGCGAGGACGAGCGCGTCGAAGTCCTCCGAGACGAAGAGGTTCTTCGCGACAAGCTCATCGACCTTCTCGGGGATCTTCGCACCTTCCTCCTTGTGGCTTTCGACGTGGAAGGTGCATTGCGCCGGGCTCTGGAAGTTCCAGGTCGCGAGGATGGCGAAGCGGTCGAAGCGGCGCTTGAGGATGTCGCGCAGCTCGCGCTCGTATTTCTGGTGCAGCTTCTTGAACTCGGGGTTCTGCGCTTTCCATTTGTCCGCGAGCAGCACCGCGCGCGCGAGAACGAGAAGGTCACGGTCGTAGAAGAGATTCTCGCTGCCGTCGCGCGGCAGCAGGAAGCGCACGGCATTGCGGCGCGTCTGCAAGCGCTCTTTGAGCCAGGTGCCGAGGCGGGCTTCGACCTTGTCCGGCGGCTCGGGAACGACGAGCAGCGGGATGCGGTCGTCCCACTGCGCGGGAAGGTCGGCCTCGTCGACGCCCGCCCACGGATCGGCGGTCCAGTTGGCGCCGAGCACCACGATGCGGAAGGCTTTTGCAACGCTCTCGGCGCCACCGAGGACGTAGCGCACCTCGCGTGCGAGCTGGAGCCGGTCGTTAAGCTTGTCGGGCGTGTCCCCGAACAGCTTGTCGTTGCGCGCGTTGGCGATCAGTTTCGCCTGCGGGTTCTCCTCCTCGCGGAAGACGAGGCGCGAGCCTTCTTGGTGGATATTGAAGCTGTTCTCGACGATGGTTGACAGCTCGGCCGAGAAGAAGTTGTCGTCAACCGCCTTGGCCCGCGTGATGTCGACGTGCAGCTCGGCCGGTTCGGCGCCGGCGTTCTTGATCGCCAACGAGCGGAGCCAAAGCGCTCCGACGATGTCGTCAAGGTGCGGGACGGTCTGACTCGGGTCCTTCACCGCGTCGCGTACCGCACTCAGGTTGCGCTGCGCCTTCTCGCGCAAGTTCGCGTGATGCTGGTTCGACACGGAGTCGAGAAGAGCTGCGATGCCGCTCTTGTCGTCATCGAGACGGAAGTCGGCTGCCGTGATGATCGGCGAGCTGGCGCTCCGCGACTTGAACACGTCGGCGAGGATGCGGATCAGGTCGCGCGTTTCCTGCGCCTGCGTCGCGACGAGCACCTGGTCCTCGAGCAGCGTCATCAGGTGCGGCGCGAACGGCCACGCCTCGACGAATTCGGAGCGGACGCGCTGGTGCTCGGCGGGCGCGACGTCGGCGAGACGAATGTGTTCGTCGACGTGAGCCTTGATAGCGGCTTCGATCTGCGCCGCCTGCACGTTCATTCGGTTGTCGAACAGGCGGTGTAGAAGGAGGCGAAGACGATCACGCCGCGCGTTCGGACCCTTGAAGTCGATCTGGCGCGGGTTCACACGGTGAACCTGCTGGTACGCCTCGGTCTCGCCATTGCGGACCGAGACGACAAGCACAAGCAGTTCGGGGTGCTCCTTGGCGATCTCGGAGAGGAGCTGGATGAAGTTGAACGCCCACGTCTTCCACGGGTACTGCTTCGTGTTCGTGAGGCCGTCGTACCAAGTCTGGAACTCGTCGAGGACGAGCGCCGTCGGCGTGTGCTTGAACAGCTCGACGAGTAGCTTATCGCCGGGGATGTCTGTCTTCTTGTCGCCCTGCGCCTCCCACTTGCCCTTGATGTAGGCGCCGTGCGGGTGGCGCTCGAACAGCAGGTCCCACAGGAACTTGTAGTTCTGGCGGTGCAAGCTCTCGCTGACGACGAACGTCTTCGGGCGCAGCTTGATCTCGGCGAGCTTCGGCTGACCGAGGCGGATGCTCCACTCCTTCAGCCAAGCCGCGGTGACGTCGGGACTGTTGAAGCCGTGGTACAGGGCCGCCAACAAGTGCGACTTACCCTGACCGCGCTCACCGATGAGGACGACAGGCTGGCCGTGCCCCGGCCCGATCGCCTCCATCGCCGCCAGCACGTCCGCCGTTGGGTAGGTGATGCTCAGGAACTCGGCGGCGCCGATCTGGGTCGCGCCGGTGTTGTTTTCGTTGGCGAGCTCGATGGCCGTGCCCCTCAGGCGGCGGCCCTGGAATTCCTCGCGTAGTCTCAGTCCCAGCATCGTTCGGCTCCGTTCAGCAGATGGCGCAGTCAAGTCAGTCGTCCTCGCGGTTCGTGTCTGTTCCGCGTGACTGCTCGGAGATCCACCGCTCCAGATCCTCGCGCCGGAACCGCCAGGAATTGCCAACCTTGAACGCTGGGAGCTTCCCGTCTTGCACCAAGCGGTAGAGCGTTCGCTCGGTGACCTTCAGGTAGTCCGCGACCTCACGGATCGTGAGGATGTCGTCGGCCATAGGGTGTCCTCGCGCAGGCATCTGGCCACCCCAAGATACGGGAACACTTTCGCGAGGACAACACCGTTGGCGAAGGTTTCAGGAGTCTTCCGCTCGGGGGTCACGAACGGCGGCTGCGCCCCTGAATCGCCCTCGCCGGCATCGCCCGCACTCTTGGCGTCGGCCCCTGGGTCAGCGGCTTCATCGCTGCGAGCATCCGGCTCGCCGCGTCGGTGACCTCGGGCGCTGACTGCGCGTTGGCCACGCTGACGCCGGCCAGCGCCGCGAGGCCGCCGATCGTCGCGCCCGCAAGCGCGCTCTCCTTGCTACGTCCAAGGGCCAGGCCGACGAGCGCGCCTGCCGCGATCATACCGACCACCGAGCTGCCCGGAGCGTCCCGCAGCGCCTTCTCGAAGTCGGCCAACGCAGGGCGCACCTCAAGACGCGCTTCGAAGCCGTGGGCAAACTCGGAGACCACGAGGTCGTGCCCGCCACCGACGTCCAGCCGGTAGTCGGCGCGCTGGCCAACCGGCACACCGATGGCCAACGCCATCCCGGCGTCACGCGGATGCTCGACGCGCGCCGGGGGCAAGCGGACGATCGAGCCCGGCGGCTGGCCGCGGAGGAGTGCAGCCACGCCGACCCAGCGCAGGGGTTGTGCGGGCACCCAGCGGTTCATCGTGCACCTCCCACAGCGGAATCGCGGAGCAGGTCCAGGAGCGCCACCCGCCGCCGACGCAGAGCATCCCTGGACTTCACGCGCGCTCGCTTGATGCGCTGGTCCAGCGCGTTTCTCGAGACGTCCCCGAGGACCAGACCGTGGCGCTCCTGCAGGTGCTCGACCGTCAGGCGCTGCTCGTCGAGACCAGGCGCCATCTCGTTCCTGATCAGAAGCGCGTCGCGCACGTCCATCTCGCTCAGCACTTCCTCGACTGCGGCGCGGCGCTGGGCGGCCTCAAGGAAGTCGCGCTGCAGACTCGCAAGACCCGCACGCAGTTCCTCGGCATGAGCGCTGAGCGCCTGGACGGCCGCGGACACGATGACGTGGAACGGGCGCACATCATCCGGCACCGCGGGGCCTTCGGCCAACCATTCACTGACGCGGGCTTCGGCAATCTGATCGAGGTCGCCCATCTCGAGACCGACGCCGAGCGTCTCGTGCGGGAACCACCTTGCCATCACGACCAGGTTCAGCCGGACGCCCTCGAACAGCGCGAAGCGCGCGAGAGCCTGCCGATGCGGGTGCTGCGAGTCCGCGGCGGCGGCCACCATCGCCGTGCGCATCCCGTCGAACGTCGGCGGCTCAGGCATCGAGAGGAGCGACTGCATCCACGCGACGAGCTGGGGCGGCAGGCTCATCGTCAGGATGTCGTCGACCGCCGCGTGCAGGCGTGCGAGCTGCGGGTAGTTCACGAAATCGTTAGCCGCTTCCGACAGCGATAGGCCTCGGCGCTGGGCCGAGTACGCATCGAGGGCCACGCGCTCGACCTCGGCCTCGAGGTGAACGAGCCCCGCCTCGAACTCGGCGGGCGGAACGACGTCGTGAAGCCGCAGCGCGGCGGCGAACTCTCTCAAGGGATCTCGGAGGGCGAGGTTGGTCATGTCGCTACAGCTATCAGCCGATCTCTCGGAATCTGACACGGACCCCTGACGAAATCGCCGGGCCTGATTCTACCTGGTGGCCGTCGCCCACGCCGCCCGCTGCTCGGCCCACGTCCCGGCGTGGGCCACCGCCCGAAGCGTGCGCTCGGCCATCGGCTCGGCGCCGTCGACGGCCTCGAGCGCGAGGACGGCGGCCTGCAGATCGGGCGCGAGGAGGAGAAGATCCAGCAGCTGCGTCACCCGCGCGCGCGTGAGCCCGAGCTTGCGCGCCACCGCCGCCCGGTCGGCGATGAGCCCCCGGTCGATGCCGCCCTGCAGGTGGTGCGCAAGGGCGAGCATCCGGGCCACCTTGGCGGGCCGGCGCACGGGCTCGGGCTTCGGAGGAGGCAGCTGTTCTGTGAGGTGGACCCGCGAGCTGCGGCGGCGAAACAGCTGGCCCTTGAGGACGTGGCGGTCCTGGGGTGTCGAGGTCTCGGTGCTCGTCATGCGGCAGCCTCCTCCGCACGCGCGTCCGCGCTGAAGTTCACGAGCTCGATCTCGACCTCGCCCTCGTCCTTCACGCGCACGGCGGCGACGAGGGCGCGCAGCAGGCGCCCACGGTTATCGGGGGTCATGAGGCGCCACACCGTCTCGAAGTCGCGGAGCGCGCTGAGCATCCACGTCGCCTCGGCGTCGGCCACCTCGAGGTCGGCGAGGTCACGCTCGGTCTCGGCGAGCTGCCGTTCGGCGGCGACGAGGCGGTCGGCCTCGACGCGCAGCTTGGCCTCGACCAGCTCGCGCGCGCGGCCGTCGAGCTTGCCGAGCTCGTCGGTGAGCTTCGAAGCCGCGGCCGAGGCGCTCGCCACCCTCCCCGGCAGGTCGGCGCGCATGGTCGCGAGGGCCTTCCGCTGCTCCTCGATGCGGCGCCGCAGCGAGCGCTCGATGTGCCGCACCAGCGTCCCGTCGGCGGTCGCCGCGGTGATGCGCTGGGCGACGAAGTCCTCGAGCGCGCCCGCGGGCAGCGGCCTCGCCGCGCATGCCTCCTTGCCCAGCTTGTCGCGCCGCGAGCACCTGTAGAAGCGATAGGTCTTCCCGTTCTTCGACGTCGAGGCGGGACACATCGCGTCGCCGCAGCTCCCGCAGCGGAGGAGCCCGCGCAGCACGTAGTCGGGGTTCAGCCCGGTGAAGCGCAGCTCGCGGCTCGCGCCCGCGAGGATGCGGCTCGCCTCGCGGTACGTCGCCTCGTCGATGATGCGCGGGTGCGCGCCGGGGTGCAGCTCGTCGCCGTACATCATGAGGCCCGCGTAGAGCGGGCTGCGGAGCACGCGCGCGATGGAGTCCTTCGTCCAGCGGAGCCCGAGCCGTGAGGGGCGGCTCGAGCCGCGCGGCAGGAGCCCGCGCTCGTTCAGCTCGCGCGCGACCTTCGCCATCTGCCGGTGCTGGAGGAAGAGCGCGAAGGCCTCGCGCACGACGCGCGCCTCGACCTCGTTCACGATGAGCTTCTTGTCCTTCGCCGAGTAGCCGAAGGGCACGGGGCCGCCCGTCCACTTTCCCTTGCGGCGCGAGGCGGCGATCTTGTCGCGCGTGCGCTCGGCGATCATCGACCTCTCGAATTCCGCGAACGAAGCCAGGAGGTTCATCGTCAGCCGACCCATCGCGTCGGCCGTCGAGAAGTTCTGCGTGACGGACACGAAGGAGGCGCCGGCCGTGCCGAGCCGCTCCATCACCTTCACGAAGTCGAGGAGCGAGCGCGAGAGCCGGTCCACCTTGTAGACGACGATGACGTCGACCTTGCCGGCGTCGATGTCGCCCATGAGCCGCTGGAACGCGGGGCGGTCGGTGTTCGCGCCCGTGAAGCCGCCGTCGTCGTAGCGCTCGTCGACGAGGGTCCACCCGGGCTGGCGCTGGATGTACGCGAGGCAGGCCTCGCGCTGCGCGTCGAGGCTGTTGAAGTCGGAGTCGAGGCCGGTCGACGTCGACTTGCGCGTGTAGATCGCGCAGCGCTTCGTGGCCGTCGCAGACACGCTCGGCGTCATGCGTCGCGTCATCGAGGCTCCTTCGGCTTGCTCTCGGGCCTCGGTGGTTCGCCCGCGGGCTCACGCTCGAGGAACGCGAGGAGCCGCTCGAGGTTGTCGTTGAGGCGCGCGAGCTCGCGCACCAGTGCCGGCGCGGTGGCTTCGTAGAAGCGATGGCCCATCTGCGTGCGGTAGAACTGGACGTCGCTCATGCCGCGCTCTCCTCGCGCGCAGCCTCGACGCGCTTCTTCAAGCCGAAGAAGAGGAAGCCGTTCCAGGGCGTGCCCGTGATGTGCTTCGCCACCGCCGAGAGCGTCTTGAAGCGCTGGCCAGCGTACTCGAAGCCCTCACTGCAGACGGTGACCTCGTGCGCGACGCCCTCGAAGACGCGCCGAAGCACCGTGCCCACAGGCGGGATCCGCGGGTCGCGCGGCTCGAGCGCCGGCGCGGGTGTGGCGTCGGTTGGCGCCAGCCGCATCCGCCAGCGCTCCGGCATTTGATCACCAAGTTCGGTGATCCGCGCGAGGGCGCTCGCCGACAGCCCGCCTTCGGCGAGCTCCTGGATGCGCCAGGCGAGGCGCTTCTTCAGGTAGTCCTTGTTCCGCGTGCGCGTCGGCTCGCCGTAGAGCTCGCGCCACTTCTCGGCGAGCTGGCCGACGCTCATCGTCTCGAGCGCGGCGAGCTGGGCGGGGACACATGTTGTTCACGCCCCAGGCACCTCCGCATGGTGGTCTCAACGCCGTCGTAATGGTAACCGCGTGTCGCTATTTCAGCGGGTTTTGCACAAAACTCGAAGCGGCTCGTGACGTGATCGCCTACGAGCTTGACGGAGCAAGCTCCAGCGAGATTCCTGCTGTGCAAAGGTTCATCGAGCGGACTGGACTCGACGGTTCGTTCTATGAAGGTGGGATGGACCGCATCATTCCCGGCTCAGCCGCAGACATGGCCACGAACGGGTTGAATGAGCTCGGCGTCGCCATGATGATGTCGGGATTTGAGAACGAGATCTGCGCGATGGCTAGATGTACGGTAGTCGGTTACATCATCCGTAAGTCACCGTTTGGCTCGCGCTCCGGTCCATTGCTTGGTGTCCGAGACTTCTTCTCGTGATCCGGGCCTCAGTCGGCCGTGCTTATCTGCTAACTAATTGGGCTCGCTTCCGAGCTTTCTGGGGGGACGGCGCCGCCGTCTTCTGCTTCCGCGGTTTCCCGGGGGACGGCTTCGTTGGCTCCAGAATCCCGGGGAGCCCATACTGCTCGCACTTGCACCCGCCGGCAGTGCTCCTGGGCTCCTCGACGACTGGCCCGGGAGCCGCAGCGCGATCGGGCTCCGGTAAAGCTTCTAGCGAGGCCTCGCGGCGTTCGTGCTCCGGATTCGGGCGAGCCCCGACGAACGGCGCGCGCACCCGCTGGTAATACTCGGACGCGAACGGCGTGAAGTCGAAGAACACCCCCGCCAGCCAGAGCGCGAGCGCCAGGTCGCGCTCGTAGTCCCCGCGAAGGAGGTCGCAGAGCGCCTCCAGGTTCCGGACGGATGGCTCGGCGCGAAGCCGCTCCTGCATTTCGAGGAACGCCACGCAGGCGATTCCGGAATACTCCCCCGTGAACCGCTCGATCTCCCGGAAGTGGGGCTGAAGCAGGGACAGGTTCGCCACCCATTCCTGCGCGTCTCTCCCCGAAAGCGCCTCAGTCTTGTACTTCGTGAGGACATCCCTGACGGCGGTGCCGCCGCTTGAGTGCTCCAGCACCACCTTGCCGAGGTCGTGCGCGAACCCCATCGAGGTGCGGGGGTAACGCACCTCGTGGCGGTCGTAGCAGAAGAGGTTCGCGATGAACGAGCCGTTCTGAACGGGGAAGGACGTCTCCCGGTGACGCAGCTTCGCCGCCTGCCAGACCTCGTCGTGCAGGCGATCAAACTTCGCAGTGTACTTCTTGAGGCCGAAGCACTCTAGAAGCGCGCGACCGCCCCGGAAGGCCAACTCCCGGTGCCGCCGCTCGTCTTCCGCGGCGAACGCCTCTTCGAAGAGCGGCTGCTCGAGCCGCACGTGGGCATCCAGTCGAGTACCCAGCAACCGCCGTCCTCGCTCGCTGAGGGGGAAGATGGCCTCGACCTTCGAGAACTCAGTCTCGACGGGTCCCCGAGGCTTACGTTCCAGGCCTTCCAGCAAGACTAGGAGTACCTGCCAGTCGTCCTCGTGATCCGGCAGGGCGTCCATGACCCGCCGTACCAGTGCGCCATCGCGTACGACCTCGGCACCTCCACGCACCTTCACCTTGAGCAGCCGGGACGACGGAACGCGCTTCGTCCCCAGCCGGTACCAGGTGGTGAACTCGTCGTAGCTCAGCGATAGCAGGTAGTGCATGGCATCCCCGATAGGCGAGACTAGAACAGGAAGTCGGGAGCCGCGTCGCCGCCTTCAGGCCCGTTCGACGACTCGGCGAGCGGCAGGCTGACTCGGTGGATCAGATGCTCCGGTATTCGCTCCACGAGAGGGTGCGGCCGTCCCGTGTAGGAGAGGTGGAGGTTCAGCCGGGTCCGGGTCACGGCCACGTAGAACAGCGTGTTCGCCAGCTCGGCGTCCGGCGCGATGGCGAGCTGGCTGTCGAGATACGGCAGGAAGACCGTCTCGAAGTCGAGCCCCTTGGCGCTCTGGTAGGTCATGAGCACCACGGTTCCTTCCTTCTCGGTCTGGGCGAGCCCCGCATACTGGTTGCCGATGTACCGGAGCCGCAGGCCCGCCTCGCGCAGATGATCGTTCATCGCGCCGAAGTCGGGCTTGTCGTACTTGTTCTTCGTCTCCCTCCAAGGCCCTTTTCCTTCCTGCCGGAGCACCTCGTTCGCGAAGCGCGTGACGAGGTCGTGCCTGGGCACTAGGACGCCGACGGGTACGCCGGGCAGAGCGTTCTCGGAAGCCTTCTTCCAGATGTAGGCCACCTCGTCGGTCGGCTTCTCGGCCCGGGCGACGGTCACGTCGACGTTCTTGAGGCGGGACTTCTTGGCGGTGTCCAGCTGCTTTTCTGGAAAGAGCGCAGTCGCGATCTCGACGAGCCGGGTGGTCAGGCGGTGCAGGATGGTCAGCGTATAGGGCGTCGCGGCGGTCAACCGGGGAATGTCGCCGGGAGCCACCCTGCGGGGATAGATCGACTGCGCCTCGTCACCGGCCACGATCAGGCGCCGGCTGTGCTTCCGGAGCAACCCGAGCACGTCTGCCGGGAGATCCTGCACCTCGTCGACCAAGATGAGATCGTAGTCCCGGGGCGCCTTCTCGAACTCATAGAAGGTCATGACCTTCACTCCGGCGAGGCCCTCCGGCAGGCCGGTTTTGAACAGGTCGATGAGGCTGCGGGTGAAGAGGACGATGCAGGCCCTGATGCCGGGATTCTCCTGCTTGGCGCGGATCAGCGCGTGGACGACGAGGACGGACTTCCCGGACCCTGCGAAGCCCCGGACCCAGAAGTTACTGCCGCCGTCGCGGGCGAGCGTTTGCAAGAAGTCACGCTGATTCGGATCCAGCTTCGACTCCGGCACCATCCATGTCATGGCTCAGCTCACTTCTTGACCAGCGACTGCCCGTCGCGGGTCAGCAGGTTGTCTCGGTCGTAGGGGCCGGTGGATTCGAGCATGCGCGCATGCGCCTGCTCCACATCCTCCGCCAGCTTTGGCTTGCCAAGGGCACGCGCCGCGATGACCAGCCGCGAGTGGTCGTTCTCGTCGAGCGATCCGTCCTGGTAGCTGGCGTGAAGGGACTCGAAGGCTCGCTCCATCATCTCCCGGCCTCGTTCCTTGTCTCCCTTCCTCATCAGGTGGGAGCCGTAGGACACGAGCGTGGCGGCGTCGTCTGCGTCGAGCCTCAGTGCCTCCTCCATCAGGCGCTCGTACTCGCGCACGTTCCCCGCCCTCTGTCGCTGAAGTGCCAGGTTGAAGGCGCTGGTGGCATCTCGGTCGCGATCGTAGGCCTTCTCAGCCCACTTCTCGGCGAGCCTAGGGTTGCCGGCCCGGGAGTACAGCCAGCAGATGTGCGTCTCGCGGGATCTCTTTGGCTCAAGGCTCGCGATGGTCTCCGCGAGCTCGGCGGCGCGGAGGTACTCGCCGCCCTCAATGCAGGCTTCCTCGAGCCGCTTGAGCGCGGCCAAGGCGGGACGCCCGCCATTCTGCGCGGCCGACAGGTTGACCGCCTTCTCGGCCTCGCGGATGGCGCTCTCCTCCGTCGTGAGGGCAACGTTCGCGAAGGGATGCAGCGTGTCGACCGCGACCTCCTGCCCGTCAATGGATACCGCCACCTTCAGGAGCTTGTCGGCGGTGATCTCGCAGGTCAGGTGGACGGGGGTCCCCCGGGGGAAGCCGTCTGGACGGCGCGGCCCAATCTCGATGACGCTGAGGAGCTTGTTCTCGCTCGAGACGCAGATGGGCACTTCGATCCTTGCCTGCCCCTCCTGCCCGATGCGCAGATCCCGGATGGTCACCGGAGCGCAGGGAATCTCAGTCCCGGCGGGCACCAGCGTCTGTAGGCCATGGTCCCGGGTCACGAACAAGATCGGTTCGCTGGTGATCGGGCGCACGACGTTGACGCCGAATCCGTTGAGGAACAGCGAGTTAAGTGCCGCCCCGGTCGATACGTGGACCCGGAGATCCCGCGGCACCTCGACCTCCGCCTCGCTGAACCCGTGGAGCGCCGCCTGCAGGTAGGGGTTCTCGGAGCTCCCTCCGATGAGGAGGATCATGTCCAGCTCGTCAGCCTCTAGGCCGGCCTTGCGCAACGCCGACTCCACCGGCTCGAAGATGCTGATCGGCGTCCCCGGGTCCCGCCGCCGGCGAGCCGCCTGGTCCTTTTCCAACAGCGGCTTCATGACCGCCGCGAACTCCCTGCGGGTGATGGTGGGCCGTGCCAGCTTGAGCGGGCCTCGGGTCAGCTCGACGATCTTCGACTCGCCCAGGACGATCGCCTCGTCGCCGGTGGCGGATGCAGGCAGCTTCGTTCCCATCATCTGCAGGGCGACGGCCTTGCACGTCTGGATCTTCAGCACCTCGGCCGTGCGCTTCAGGGCCGGCAGGATTCGCTTCTCGATCTCAACGGTGCGCAGGTCGTCCCGGACGAGGCCGTTCTCCTTCAGCAAGGCCGGTAGCAGTACCCGCCGCACGACCTCGCGGTCGACGTCGTCGCCTCCCAATGCCTCGAAGCGCGAGATAGCAAGGTTCTTGGAATAGAACTGTCGTGAGCCCTGGCCGATCTCCAGGATGGAGATGTCGCACGTGCCCGCGCCAAAATCGAAGACGAGCAGGTGCAGCGGACCTTCCTTCGGCACGTGAAGACCACGAAGGCCGTTGCCGTTGGCCTCCGCGAGGTAGCTCAGGAAAGCCGCGTTCGGCTCGTCGATGAAGGCCTGCTCTGGCAGCACCAGGCCCGCCGCCCGGAGCGCCAACATCAGGTCCTGACGCTGGTTGGCCTCAAATGAGGCGGGGGTGCTGACACAGTACCGCACGTCGGCGGGCAACCCCTCCCGCTCGATGAAGCGCTCGATGTGGCCCTTCAGGTACCGGAAGAAGACGGTGGCGGCGTCCCGCGGCGTCTCGATGGTCGCCACGGGGTGTCCGCGTGGGAGCATCGTGTTGTAGTACTTCGGCCCCAGGTCGACGCCCAGCTCCATCTTGAACGAAGACCACACGTTGCGCCCGGGGATCAGCCGGCCCTGCAGCTCCAGGGCGCCGGCACCCACCAGCAGCCGCTCGCCGTCCCAGGCAATGACGGAGGGCACGAGGTGGTGCTCCTGCGTCCTGCCGTCCGCCAGCTTCTGGGGGATGGGGATGGGCTCCGACGAAACCGGCGTGGCCCCGTCCCCCAGGACCGCGTAGCTCGCCACCGTCGTCGACGTGCCGAAGTCGAGCCCGACGTAGGTGACGCTGCCCAGGCGATCGCGGACGAGCTCCTGCCGGCGCACCGCGGGCAGGAGAGAAGAGAGACAGAGTGTGTCATCCATGAGAATTCCCCAGGGGCGAGCAGACCTCCTTTGGAGGTCCGCGAGAAACTTGGGGCGCAGCCCCCTGCGCGCGATGGCGGCCATCCTGACCATCCTACACCAAGACCGCATCACAGCGAGGGTCGTTGTCCCCCGCGCGATTCCCGGGCGGCTTTGCCCCCGTGGAGGCAGCGCATGGCAGACGTCATCACGTGCCCTTCGGGGCTCCAGGGCCGCGTTCGCGGCATGAAGGTGCGCGAGGAGCGCGTCCTCGCCGACCGCAAGCTCGCCAAGAGCGGCGGCCAGGTCGACGAGCTGCTCGCGGCCTGCTGGGAGGAGACCCTCGACCCCGGGCCCTACGCGCTCGCCGAGGGCGCCATGCTCGACCTCGGCAAGGTGCTCCAGGGCGATCGCTTCTTCGCGCTGCTCATGGTGCGCGCGCTGACCTACGGGCCCGAGTACGCCTTCGGCGTCTCGTGCCGGAACGACAACTGCCGCGCGCGCATCGACTGGGAAGTCGACCTGACGAAGCTCCCGGTGCGCAAGCTCTCCGAGGAGAGCCGCGCCGCGTTCGTCGGCGGGAACCGCTTCGAGACCACGCTGCCCGACGCGGGCAAGAAGGTCGCGTTCAAGCTGCTGACCGGCGATGACGAGCGGAAGCTGCCCGCGCTCCAGCGCTCGGCGCCCGACAAGCTGCTCTCGGCGGTGCTGGCGTACCGCATCCTCGAGATCGACGGCGTGGACCCGAAGGCGAAGCGCCAGTTCCTCGAGGAGCTGACGATGCGCGACGCCGACTTCCTGGTCGACGAATTCGACCGCGTCGATTGCGGCGTGGACACGACGATCGAGATCGAGTGCCCCGAGTGCTTCCAGACGCAGGAGGTGGAGCTCCCTTTCGACAAGGGGTTCTTCCTGCCGGGCAAGGACAGGACCGCGAGACGGAAGGCCCGGAGCAGCTATTCCCCGACGTGAACATGGAGACCTGGCGCGAGGGTCTCTTCCAGCTCTGCTGGCAGCAGCACGGAGGCTCGGGCCTCGCGGTGACGCTGGACGACGCCCTCGAGCTACCGACCACCGATCGCGACTGGCTCCTCGAGCGGATCGGGAGCCAGCGCGCGCGGGAGGCCAAGGAGCTGGAGAAGGCCGCGCGCAACGGTCGAGGGAGGAAGTGACCCGTGGCCCTCAACAACCTCGGCCTCGGCTTCGTCTTCACCGCGCGCGACCTCGCGTCGGGCGCCATCGGGAACCTCGAGCGCAACTTCATGAGCCTCGACCGCCGCGTCGGGCTCGGCACCGAGAACATTCAGGGCGCGTTCCAGCAGCTCGGCGTGGGCCTCGCCGTCTTCACGGCCGGCGCCGCGACGGTGGGAGCCGCGTTCTCGCTCGCCAATGCGGCAGGCCGGTTCGAGCAGGCCGTCGCCTCGGCGGGCGCCATCGCCGGCGCGACGGCCACCGAGCTCACGCAGCTCCGCGACGCCGCCATCGCGGCGGGGCTCGCCACGCAGTTCTCGCCGACGCAGGCGACGCAGGCACTCCAGGACCTCGCTGCCGCCGGCTACAACGTCACCGAGTCCATCAGCCTTCTGAACCCTGTGCTCGACCTCGCCGCGGGCTCGCTCGGCCAGCTCACGCCCTCGCAGGCCGCCGGGCTCGCGTCGCAGGCGATGAAGGCCTTTAGCCTCTCGACGGACGACGCCGCCATCTCGGTCGACCGCATGCTCCAGGCGGTCAACGTGTTCGCGCTCGACGCGAGCGAGCTGCCCCTGGCGCTCGGCACCGCCTCGCGCGGCGCGCAGGCGCTGCATCAGTCGCTCTCCGAGACGCTCATCTCGCTCGGCCTCGTGAAGAACGTCGTGCCCGGCGTCGAGCGCGCGTCCACCGCCGTCGCGGTCGCGATGGAGCGCATGGCCGATCCTCGCGTGCAGCAGTCGTTGCGCGGTGTGGGCGTCGCCGTCGTCGACTCGCAGAATCGCTTCCGCAGCTTCCTCGACATCCTCGGCGACCTCGCCCCGCAGCTCGACCGAATGAGCGAGGCGCAGCGCTCGGCGTTCCTGCTCTCGACCTTCGGCCGCGAGGCGCTCGGCGGCGTGAACGCCATCCTCACCCAGGTCTCCGGCGGCATCCGCTCGAACACGGGCGAAACGCTGCGCGGCGCTGCGGCCATCGCCTACCTGCGCGACCAGTTCGAGAACGCGGGCGGCACCGCCGCGAACTTCCGCGAGCAGATGCTCAACACCTTCGAGGGGCAGAAGCAGCTCCTCGGCGGCGCGCTCGAGACGCTCGCCATCGCCCTTGGCGAGCCCTTCGCGCAGGTGTTCAAGCCGCTGGTGACCGTCATCGTGCAGGTGGTGCGCAGCGTGATCGACGTCTTCCGCTCGCTGCCCGCGCCGGCGACGCGCGCGTTCGCGGCGTTTGTCGTGGGCGCTGGCGCCGTCGTCGCGCTGGTCGGCGCGGTCATCGCGGCCAAGGCGGGCTTCGCGCTGCTCCTCATCGGGCTCAAGGCGGCTGGCATCACGCTCGGCGGGCTGATGGCCACCATCCTTCCGGCCATCCTCATCTTCGGCGTGCTCGCGGCGGTGGTGGCGGGCTTCGTCGTCGCGTTCCGAAGCAACGTCGGCGGCATCGCCGACTTCTTCGTGCGCGTGTGGGACCGCATCAAGCTTGCCTTCCGAGGGCTCGTGCAGCTCTTCGAGCAGGGGGGCTTCTCCGGCGCGGTGCGCGAGGAGCTGAACCGCGCTGAGAACGCGGGGCTCAAGACGTTCCTCATCCGCGTCTACCAGATCGCCTTCCGCATCCAGCGCTTCTTCCAGGGCATCGGCGAGGGCTTCAGCGCCGCCATCGAGGCAGCCGCGCCCGTGTTCGAGGCCTTCGTCGGCGCGCTCACCAGGCTCGGCCAGGCGCTGGGCCTCGTCGCGGGCGAGTCGGCCAATGCAGCGGCGGGCATCCCGTCCGACGACTTCGCCGCGTTCGGTCGCATCCTCGGACAGATCGCAGGCGTGCTCGTCGAGGTCTTCGTCGGCGCGCTCACCTTCGTCATCGACGTCGTCACGAGCGCCATCAACACGTTCCGCTCGGCGATGGCGCCGCTTCAGCCCGTGTTCGACGCGGTCAAGAACGCGGTCACGCTCGTCTTCCAGGAGCTCGGCAAGCTCGGCGCGATGTTCGGCTTCACGTCGAGCGCCAGCGGCCAGGCGGGCGGCGCGCTCGATGCCCTGCGCTCGGTGGCCGAGTTTCTCGGGCAGGTCATCGGCTACGTCGCGGCGGGCATCGCGGGTGCGATCGGCGTGATGGTGTCGTTCGTCGTGAACCGCCTCGCCGTCATCATCGCAGCGTTCCGCTCGGTGGTGGGCTTCATTGGCGGCGTGGTCGACATCCTCGGTGGCCTCGTCACCGGCACCTGGGCGCAGGTGTGGGTGGGCTTCAAGAAGGTTGTCCTCAACACCATCAACTTCCTCGCGCAGCTCCTGCTCGGCTTCGTCGAGACCATCGCGGGCGTCATCGACACCATCGCGGGCGTCTTCGGCGCCGACCTCGGCGGGGCAGACGCGATCCGCAGCCTGCGCCAGGACATCGAGCGCGGTCTGCTCGAGGGCGTCGACGAGGTCACGGCTGGAGTGACCGTGGCGCCCGCTGGTTCGACGCTGACCGCGCTCGACGCGGCCACCTCCACGATGCCTGCCGTCGCGGCGATGACGCCCGCCGTGCCCGCGTCCTTCCCGATGACGCCTGCCACGCCGCCCGCGTCGCCGCCCATCACGGTCAACCTCCAGGTGGACGGCACCACGCTCGCCACCGCGGTCCATCGAGCGGACCGCGACACGGCCACCCGCTCGTTCTCGCCGGTCCCGGCGTACTGAGGAGGTCAAACGTGTCGTTCGACGGAGCCATCGCCCGACCACCGCGCTGCGTCCTCGTGAACGTCACGAGCGGCGAGTCGATGGAGTGCCTCTTCAACCCGACGCAGCTCTCCGAGAAGCTGCAGGTGAACTGGAACCGCCTCGCCGTGCCCGGGCTCTCGCACCAGGTCCTGCAGTTCCAGAGCACGGCGAACCGGCAGCTCTCGGGGGTCGAGTTCTACCTGGACCGCTACTTCGCCGCCGAGCAGCCGGGCGACGTGAACATCCTCGAGTTCAGGGCATTCCTGCGCGCGCTCACCGTGCCACCCGAGGGTACCGAGGACGTCGCCGCGACCGCGCCACCGCGCGTGCTCTTCATCTGGCCGGAGGTCGTCACCGTCGAGTGCGTCGTCGCCAGCGTCGAGTTCACCTACAAGCAGCTCGCAGTAGATGGCGGCGTGTTGGTCTACGCGGCCATCGTCACGTTCGAAGAGATCCTCGACGCCCGCGTAACCAGCGAGGAGCTACGCTCGGGCGACCTGTAGTCCCCGAAGGGACGCGCCGTGTGGCTTTGCCCGGGGCATGGCTCCTCGCACCGGCTCTCGGCACTCCTTCACGCTCGGCGTGCTGGACGAGCAAGACCGCCGCTTCCTCAGCGAGCGCGAACCTTACCGGTTCAGGGAGCACACGGACACGCGCGTCCACGTGGTCGTGCAGGGCGACACGCTCGCGAGCCTCGCCGGCCGCTACTTCGCGCCGCTGCCGCGCGCCTGCGGCTTCTGGTGGGTCCTCGCGGATTTCCAGCCCGACCCCATCGTGGACCCGACGCTGGAGCTCGACCTGGGCCGGCGCATCTTCGTCCCCAGCCTTCGCGTGCTCACCGACGTCATCCTCAGCGAGCAGCGTCGGAGGTTCGACGCATGAGCGTAGCGAACCGAAGCGGACCTGGCGTGCGCATCACGCTCCTCGACAACGAACGCGCGCCCAGCGGCGAGCCCCTCGATCTCCAGGGCCGCGTCATCGCGTTCACCTACGAAGACGCCGAGAAGAAGGCGGACCAGGTCTCACTCCAGCTCGACAACTTCGACCTCGCGCTGTTCGATCGCGCCGAGCTGGTCGGCGGCGCGACGCTCGAGGTGTCGTGGGGCTATCCCGGCAACATGGCGCCACCGCGCCGGGTGATCGTGAAGAAGCTCAAGGGCTTCCAGACGCTGACCATCGAGGGCCAGGCCACCAGCGTCTTGATGAACCGGGAGGCGAAGACGCGCGCCTGGTCGAACAAGTCGCGCAGCGACGTCGTGAAAGAGATCGCCGCCGAGTACGGCTACGAGGGGGAGTTCCTCGACGTCGAGGACACCGGCGAGATCCTCGACACCATCAACCAGAGCGCCGAGACGGACGCGCGCTTTCTCCGGCGCCTCGCCGCGCGCGAGGAGTTCGAGTACTTCGTCGACGACACGGGCCTTCACTGGCGCTCGCGCGATCAAGCTAGCGCACCGAAGCACGTGCTGACCTGGTTCTCCGACCCAGGCCGTGGCGACATCATCTCGATCAGCGTCGAGAGCGATCTTCAGCGACGCGCGGGCCGCGTCGAGGTGCGCGGGCGCAACCCGCTCTCCAAGACCACGGTGGAGTCGGCGGCGACGAGCGCCACGGTCGAGCGCGCCACGCTGAGCGATGTCCTCGAAGTGGTGGATCCCGAGACCGGCGCGACCTCGCTCCAGGAGCGCAACGCGACGCGCAGCGTGCACCCGACCTCGGCGTCGACGCCAGCCGCCGCCGAGCGTGAGTCGGCCGCGCGCTTTCGCCGCGCCGAGCGCGAGACGGTGAAGCTCGCGCTCCAGGTGGTGGGTGACCCGACGCTGCGCGCGAAGGAGGTCGTGGAGGTGCGCGGTATCTCGAGCCTGCTCTCCGGGAAGTACTACGTGACCGAGGCGAAGCACGTGATCTCGTCGTCGGGCTACGTGGTCGACCTGAAGCTCACGCGCGACGGCACGGGCGCTCGCCGAGGCGCGGGCCCGAACGCACGCGGGCAGCCACAGGGCGGCGCGCCCAACCGCACCAGTCCGGCGGCGGGCGCAGGCGCCGTGACCGAGCTCGAGCGCGTTGACCCGGAGACGGGCCGCACCGTCATCGAGTACCGACGCGACGGCAACGTCGTCGGCGTCGAGGATCCCGAGGCCGGTGTCAGCCGCAGCTACTGAGGAGCCACGTGATGAGCACCTTCGACGACGACATCGGCGCGCACGACACCCGGCTCCTCGGCATGTACGTCGGCTACGTGACGAAGCGCGACGACGAGGAGCAGCTCGGTCGCGTGCGCGTCTGTATCCCGGGCGTGCTCGAGCCGGAGAGCGCGTGGGCCTGGCCGCTCGGGACGAGCGGCGGTGGCTCGAAGGATCGAGGCTTCTTCGCGGTGCCCGAGGAGGGCGCCGAGGTCGCGGTCTTCTTCAACCAAGGCAACATCGACGCGCCGTACTACCTCACCGCGCACTGGGGGAAGCCGAACGGCGAGAGCGAGGTACCTGAGGAGGCCCGCAAGACCCCGCCCGACAACCGCGTGCTCTCGACCCAGACATTCCGCATCGAGCTCGACGAGTCGAAGGGCAGCCGGAAGCTCAAGCTGACCAACAAGAAGACCGGCGATTACCTCGTCTTCGACGCCGAGGAGAACGCCGTGACGCTGGAGGCGACGACGGCGCTCACGCTGCGCGCGGTCGGCGCCATCGCGCTCGAGGCCACGCAGGTCACCATCGCCGGGCGGGTGGTCCGCCCCGTCGCTGACCCCATCTGAAGAGGTTCGCCGTGGCGCTGCCCATCTGCCTCGAGATACCCGAGATCCCCGACCCGCTGGCCATCACGCTGCCGGGCGGCGTGACCATCCAGCAGATCAACCTGATGGAGGCGATTCAGCCCGCGCTGACGCCGCTGATGCCGATCTTCGACATCATCGACACCGTGGTCGCCGTCTTCAACTGCGTGAAGGCCATCCCGGACTCGCTCGGACCGCCGCCCGACCCCACGGCGCTCGCGGCGTGCATTCCCGAGCTCGCCGAGAAGGTCGCGAAGCTCTTGCGGCTGATCCCGCAGCTCTCGCTGCCGTACACGATTATCGGGATCATCGACCTCGTCATCGACACGCTCCGACAGGCACGCAGTCAGCTCGTGCATCTGCAGCAGCAGATGCAGCAGATCCTCGGCGCCATCGACCGCGCGACGGAGCTCGAGGACGCGGGGCTCATGGCCATCACGAGCTGCGCGCAGGCGAACGTGGCCCAGGAGGCCGCGAATGTCGGCAAGGCGCTCGCGAGCCTCGGGAAGCTGATCGGCCTCCTCAACATCTTCCTCGGCATGGTCGGCGCGCCCGAGGTGCCCGACCTCTCGACCCTCGCTGGCCGTCCCCTCGACGACGTCCTGCCGCCCATCGACGCGATCATCGAGGCCCTGCAAACCGTGCGCGGCGCGGTCCCGGTGCCCTGAGGACCTGACCCCATGAGCCGCGAAGCCCAGAACCTCCTCATCCCGTTTCGGCGCGACAAGAAGCGCGACTTCGCGGTGGGCAGCGGTGAGGCGCTGCTCGCGTCGAAGGTCCGCCAAGCCTTGCTCACGGAGGGCGCCACGGCGCGCTCGTCGGGGGAACTGCCCTGGCGTACCAACTTCGGCGCGGGGCTTGCGCTGCTGCGTCACCAGCGCAACGACGCCGCCCTGAAGGAGCTGGCCCGCGTCTACGTGCGCGACGCCCTCAAGCGCTGGGTCCCGGGCGCCACCCTCGTGAGGCTCGCCGTCGAGCAGGACGGTCCGGCCCTGACGCTGCGGGTGCGCGTCCGCGAGCGCGAGACCAACGCAACGGTGGACGTGTCGATCGAGCGGTGAGCCCGTCCCCGAGGGCCGGTTCTCCGGGGCTTTGCCTCCCCGGAGGCTTCCCGCCGTGGCCACGCTGCCCGAGTCCGTCGACTACACCGACAAAGACTTCGACGCCCTTCGGGCGCGGCTGATCGCGCTCATCAAGAGCGTGTTCCCGGACTGGACCGACTTCGACGTCGCCAGCTTCGGGAACCTCCTCGTCGAGCTCTACGCCTACGTCGGCGACGTCCTGACCTTCTACCAGGACAACCTCGCCCGCGAGTCACGCCTCGTCACGGCCACGCAGCGCAAGAGCGTCATGGCGCTGGCGAAGATGCTCGGCTACCGGCTCCACGGCGCGCAGGCGGCCACCGCTGAGGTCTGGCTCCAGCTCGCGCGCGTGCCGGTGGCCAGCGTGACCATCCCGGCGGGCACGGTGCTGCGTACGCAGGAGGTGACGGAGCCGGTGCGCTTCCAGCTCCTTACGCCCGCCGTCATCGCGGCCGCCGCCGATCCGCCGCGTGTCCTCGCTGTCGTCGAGAACTCGAAGGCGCACACGCAGCTCTTCGACGCGCGCGGGCTCGCTGACCTCGAGCTGCACCTCGACTTCGCGCCGTATCTCGACGACTCGACCATCGTCTCGACGCCGCAGGGCGCGTTCACGGAGGTCGACAGCTTCCTCGACTCGCGCCCGAACGACCGGCACTTCGTCGTCGCAGTCGACCAGAACGATCGCGCGACGCTGCGCTTCGGCAACGGCGTGAGCGGCATGCCCCCGAGCGGCACGGTCAGCATCACCTACAAGACCGGCGGCGGCAGCGCAGGCAACGTCGACGCCGAGCGCATCGCCGTCATCGAGGGCGCCTTCAAGGACGCCTACGGCAACGCGGTGCAGGTCAGCGTGAGGAACCCCGCACCCGCCTCGGGCGGTGCGGACCGCCAGACCGTTGCGTCGGCGAAGCTGCTCGCGCCGGAGAGCCTGCGCGCGCTCACGCGCACGGTCGCCCGCGAGGACTTCGAGATCAACGCGCGTCGCCTCTCCGGCGTCGCCCGCGCGCTGATGCTCACCTCGAACGAGGACCCGACCATCGCCGAGAACACCGGAATCCTCTACGTCATCCCGCAGGCGCAGGCGCCCGGTGCGATGCCCACGCCCGCGCTGAAGAACCTCGTGCTCCAGCAGGTGACCGAGGTCTACCCCTGCACGCTCACGTTCCAGGTCAGCGTGCAGGACCCGGTCTACAAGACCGTCGACGTCGCCGCGCGCATCTTCCTCCGGCAAGGCTTCGCTCCGAACGACGTGCGCGATCGCGTGCGCGCGAACCTCGCCGCGTACTTCCGCGTGAACGAGACGGACGGCACGCCGAACCCGCTCGTCGACTTCGGCTTCAACATCAAGGACGCCGAGGGCAACCCGGTCGGCGAGATCGCCTGGTCGGACATCTTCAACGTCATCCGGGACACGCCGGGCGTTAGGAAGATGGGCGACGCGCGTCTCGACCTGACGCTGAACGGCCTGCCCGCCGACGTGCGCCTCAACGTGCGCGAGTTCCCGGTGCTGCGGACCGTGACGCTGGTGAACGGCGACACGGGGGAGCTGCTCTGATGGCGATCCTCAACCCCAGCTTCGAGGATGCGGGGCCGCTGCCCGGCGAGGCCGAGCACTGGGCGCTCTCGGCGGTGACGAGCCTCGAGGAGATCGCGGGCTTCGGCACCGCGCCCGAGGAGGCATGGGAGGACTTCGAGCGGTGGTTTGAGTTGCTCGACTCCATCGACGACGTGGTCGTCGTGCTCGCGTTCTTCGACAGCGCGCTCAAGGGCTACGAGGAGTTCGAGAGCGGCTGGGCCAACGTCGTCTACCTCTACGACCTGCCGCCCGCGCAGCTCGTCACCGCGACCTTCGACGGGCTCGCCGCTGAGGAGTGCGAGACGGGGTGGAGCAACGTCCCCTACGCGCGCGAGTGGGCCGACGTCACCGCCGCGACGGGGGTCTTCGACGGCGAGCCGCGCGAGGACTTCGAGGACCAGTGGCGCAGCAACCAGCTCTACGCCTGGACGTGGGCGGCGGTCACCTCGAGCACCGCAATGTTCGACGCGGGCGCGCAGGCCGTCGAGGACTTCAACAACGGGTGGACGCCCGCGACGACGCAGTGAGGAGCAAGCCATGGCCGAAGCAGACTGGACGTACCTCAACGACGGGCTCGACATCGCGACGGTGGATCGTGGCGTGACCGCGGGCATCGCGCGCCCACCGGGCGGCGGCAGCTTCCTCTACGCCTTCAACTCGCTCTCGGCCGTCGAGGGAGCGGTGGGGCTCTTCGCCAACCTCGCCAGCTTCGCTCCGATGGCCAAGGGCGGCTCCATTCGAGGCGTCGTGCAGCGTGGCCCGGGCGGCGGCCCCACCGGCTTCTCGCCGTTCTTGTTCCTCTGCTGCCAGGGCAACTCGGTCAACGACAGCGCGTACCTGCTCGGCCTCTCCGACGACGATCCGCACCGCATCGTGCTCCGCAAGGGCGCCGTCGCCGTGGGGCTGCCGACGTCAGACGGGCCCGGGGTGCTGCTCAAGTCGGCGGCCTCGTTCGCGCAGGCGACGTGGCTGCACCTGCGGCTCGACGTCATCGTGAACACGAACGGCGACGTCGTGCTCAAGGTCTTTCAGAGCGACCTCGCGCTGCACCCGCTCGGCACGCCCCCCGATTGGCAGCCGGTGTCCGGCATGGTGGAGTTCATTGACGACCACCTCGGCATCAACTCGGGCTCGCAGCCGCTGACGTCGGGCCGCGGCGGCTTTGGCTTCTCCGTGAAGGACGTGACGCGGCGGGCGTATTTCGACCACCTCGAGCTGTTCCGGCAGGTGTGAGCGATGGCGCTGACCGCATTCACCAGCCGCCTCGGGCGCGGCCAGGGGCGCCTCCTGACGTCGAAGGCGACGTGCGGCGAGTACGCCTTCGTACTCGGCGACGTGGAGCCCGGGCGCTTCTTCGAGCTCGGTCCAGGCGACCACGCTGAGGTCAGCCAGAATGCCGACCTCACGGGAGTCATGTTCGTCCGGGCGTTCTTGCGCCTGGTGGTGCCGGCGAGCACACCGGCCGGGCTCGCGTGGGAGGCGAGCATTACGGTCGACGGCATCAAGCACGCCCGCATGCGCGCGAGGCCGGTGCGAGAGCGGCTCGTCACCGACCTGGCCGCGAACGTCTCGAAGCTCTCCGGCACGCACACAGTGGGCGTGCGGCTCGAGTTGGTGAACGCATGAGGAGCGAACGGTGAGCACGGTCGAGCTCCCCGCGCTCTACGTCGATAGCGTCGCGCTCCTGGCGACCGCGCCGCGCCTCGTGTTGGTGAACCGCGACCCGAGTCCGGCCGAGAACGGCGTGCCTATCGACGCGACGCTCGCCCTCGAGTTGGTCGACACCGGAGCGGACGGCGTGGACCGCGCGACCGCACGCGTGTGGATCGATGGCGTGCTCGCGTTCGAGGGCGGCGCGTCCACCGAGATCGCGCCGGCTTACGCGGGGCCGCTCGCCGACGTCGTGCAAAGCGCAGACACGCTGCGCGTCGTGCTCCACCCCGTCATCCCTCTCGCGAGCCTCGCGACGGTCCAGGTGCGCGTGCTCGCCCAAACGGTAGGCGGCGCCGCCTCGCTCGACGAGGTGTATTCGTTCATCGTCGAAGACCGCACGGCACCGCGCATCGTCGGCGCACAAGCGCTGGCGCAGCGGACCGTGCGCTTGGCCTTTGATGAACGCGTGCTCGTCCCGCCCGGCGCGACGTTCACATTCACCGCGCTCGGTGCGCCCGCCGTGCCACTCACGGCAGTCGCCTCAACGAACGACGACAACATCGTCCTCCTCACACTCGACACCGAGATGACGCCAGACGTGGAGTACGAGGTTGTCGTGAGCGGCGTAACGGACCTCGTCGGTAACCCCGTGCACGCCCCGTACGACCGCGCCACCTTCAGCGGCTTTCGCCCCGCGCGCCCTGAGCGGCGGCGCTTCGACCTCTGGCGGACGCTGCCGAACCACAACCGCCGTGACGACCAGACCGGCGATCTCGCGCGCTTCATCGCGTGCCTGCAAGAGGTGACCGACCTCCTGCTCGCTGACTTGGACCGCTGGCCCGACATCTTCGACCTCGAACGAGCGCCGGAGCCCTTCGTCGAGCTCATCTTGCGCGACCTCGGCAACCCGTTCCCGTTCGAGCTCGACGCGATAGGGAAGCGCCGCCTCGCGTCGGTCCTCGTCGAGATGTATCGGCAAAAGGGTACGGCGAAGGGCATCCAGAACGCGGTCCGCTTCTTTCTCGGCATCGACATCGCAGCCATCACTCCGTTCAACGCGGACACGCTCAGGCTCGGTGAGTCCGATCTCGGCATCGACTGGGTGCTCGGGCCTTCCGACCGCTTCGCGCGCTACGCCTTCAACGTGGAGGTCACGCGCATTCTCACGACGCGCGAGCGTCAGCAGCTGCGCGCCATCGTCGAGTATCTGAAGCCCGCGCACACCCACTTCGTGGACCTCGTCGAGCCGCTTCCGCCGGTGCTGCCGAACCACTGGGAGCTCGGCCTCAGCGACCTCGGCGAGACGACCGACCTACACTGATGGAGCTACGGGAAAGTAACGTCGCCGATCGGGTGCGGGTTGAAGGCGACCTCCCAGCGGAAGCCCTCGGGATCGATGAAGTAGCCGCTGTAGCCTCCCCAAGCGCGCTGCTGGCCCGGTTCAACCGTGGCTCCCGCGGCGCGCGCCGTCGCGAGCACCGCGTCGACCTCCGCAGGAGTGGCGACGTTGTGCGCGAGCGTGAAGGGCAGCGTCCCGCCGCGAGTGACCTCGCCGATCTCTTCGCGCGCGCCCGCCTCGGACCACAGGGAAAGCACGAGCTTCTGGCCGACGTGGATCATCAACACGTCGTCGCCGGTGAAGGCGGCCTTCCAGCCCAGGCCGTCAACATAGAACCGGCGAGCCCGGGCGAGGTCGGCCACGACTAGCGTCACGAAGTTCAGGCGCGGTTCCATGCCCTCTTTGTAGCCGGACGGGCCTCTCCTGTCCCCACGAGCCGCGCGCGCCGGCTTTGCCTCCACGGAGGGCCTCGTGCCCGCCGAGGCAAGGACATGGCCGACCGCGTCGACTTCTACTTTCGCCAGCGCGTCACGGAGGCCGAGCTCGACCTCGCGTTCGCCTTGCTCGAGAAGGCGGATCGGGATCTCGCCGCCGACCTGAACATCTACGGCATCGTCTCGGGCGCCGTCCCGGCGCCGCACTCGCCGGTCCCCGACCTGACCGTGGACCTCACCGCACCCGCGCGGGCCTACGACAACCTCGGACAGCGGATGTTCTTCGGGACCGGGCAGACGGTGGACTGCGCCGTCGACCTCGTGGGCATCCCCACCGACGTCGCCACGGCTGGCAACGAGCGCTGGCTCGGCATCTTCCTGCGCTTCAAGCGCCAGCTCTCGGATCCGCGCACGGACGGCAACTCTCAGCAGGTGTTCTTCCGGCGTGATGAGTCTTTCGAACTCGTGGTGCGGCAGGCGCCCGAGGGGCCCATCGGCGTCGCGCCGAAGCCGGCGCTCCAGGCCGACGAACTCCTCGTGTGCGACGTGCGTCGCCGGCCCGGGCAGACTCAGATCCTCGCCGCTGACATCGACACGTCGCGCCGTCAGGCGTTCATCTTCGCTCAGGGCACCTCGGTCGCCGTCACTACCGGCACCTGGAGCATCCTCGCGCCCTTGGCAGCGACGGTGCAGGCCTCGTTCGACGAGGTCGACGCTGAGCTCCGTGACCACTTCACCGCGGCGGCTCGCCGTCACGCCGCGAGCGCGATCGACTACACCGCGCACGGCTTCGTCGGAGCCGGCAACGTGCAGGCGGCGATCGACGAGGTCGTCGACGACTTGGCCTCTGGCGCCGTTGGCAGCTCAGGAGCGACGCGGATCGGCGTCGACGCCACGGCGGGGGCGCCGAACGCCCTCGCCGCGGGCACCGTCAAGACGCAGCTCGCGTCGCTCCTCGGCTTCCTGAACACGCACGTGAGCGCGCCGACCGGCGCGCACAACGCGAGCGCAATCGCCGCCACCGCCCACAACAATATCGCAGCAACGAACGTCCAGGCGCAGCTCCAGGAGATCGTGACGGACCTCCTCGCGACGAGCGCCGCTGCTCCAGGCGCGAGTCTGGTCGGCGTTGACGCGATCGCCGGTGCGCCAACGGCCATCGCGGCCGGCACGCTCCGCGCGGCCCTCGCGACGCTGCTCGGCGCGCTCAACGGCCACGTGAACCAGGGGAGCGGCGCCCACGCTGCGAGCGCCATCTCCGTCGCCGACGCAGGCGGCAACCTGAATGCGGCCAACGTCGAGGCCGCGCTGGCGGAGATCCTCGACGCCTTCGAGGACGATCACTTTCGAGGCAACGAGGCGAACGCCGGCCAGCATCGGTCGATTCACATTCCGCCGCTCGGCGGGACCAAAGCGCTCATTCTCGACGCCAACGCCTCTGGCGCAGCCGCGACGCGGCTGCGTGTGTATTCGGACACGAGCGCGATTTGGTTCACCCTGAACGCGTCGTGGAATGGCTCGCAGTGGGTGCGTGACGCGTCTGGCACCTTCTGCGGCGCGTTCCGCTTCGCGCGCAACGAGATCGAGTTCCTCCACGAGGACTCGTTCGCCGCGACCTTCACCACCTGGACACGCACCTGGCGCCTGCCGATGAGCAGCACCGTCAACTCCGCGTTCGAGCTGGCGGGGACGGTGCGCGAGGTCGGGCGCTTGGGGATGGAGTGGACCAACAGCTTCAACGGCACGCGAACGGTCGCTGGCGGTGGCGGCGTCACCTTCCGCAACCGATTCCCGGCGGCGCCGTCGTCGATCACGCTCAGCGTCAACACCGCGAGCGCAGGCTTCTCGGGCACGCCGACCACCGGCTACGCGGACCGCGATGGGTTCGGCTTCTTCTCCTACCAGTCGCTCGGCGGAGGGGCGACCGCGTACTGGTTCGGTTCGTACACCGCGATCGCGTGAGGAGCGCTCATGGCTATTCAAGAGATCACCGAGACCGAGCTCGTCCAGCGCTGCGCTAAGTGTGATGGCGAGAACCGCGTCCCGCTTGCCGCGCTCGAGGTGGGGATCGAACGCGAGCAACAGGTCGAGGACAGCATCGTGGCGCTCCCCGAGTGCCCGACGTGCCGCTCGCGCGAGTTCCTCGTCCGCTCGCCCGTGGAGGAGCAGGAGCACCCAGCAATCGGCAGCTCGGGCCATCTCCATCGGCTGCTCGTCGATGAGCTGCACTCCGAGCTGGTGAAGAAGGGGCGCGTCGTCGCGAAGCTGCGGGACAAGGCCGACAAGGTCTTCACGCGGCCTCTCGCTCAGGAGGTCAAGCAGCGCTTCTTCGATGCAGGCCTCAAGCTGCCAGCACGCGCCGTCGAGCAGCTGCAGGGGAAGGAGCCAGACCAGTGAATGGCGGCTTCATCGTGAGCGGGGTCGCGACGTGTCCCGTCGGCGGACTCACCGTGCGCACGTTCGCCGACGACGGCGTCCATCGCTTCGCCTCGAAGGGCAAGCGAACGCGGGCGGTCGAGCTCGTCATCCACGAGACCGTCACGCGCAGCGTCGACGCGACCATCGCGGTCCTGAAGAAGCGGGGCCTCGGCGTTCATCTCGTGATGGACGCCGACGGATCGCTCACGCAACACGGCGACCTCGCGACGGACATCCTCTGGCACGCGAGCCAGCACAATGGCGCGTCGTTCGGCGTCGAGGTCGTGAATCCCTACTACCCGAGCTACCTGAAGCCGGGTCTACCGTGGAACCGCATCATCAAGGCGCCGTGGGCGCACAAGGGCGAATACGTGCTGCCGACGCCTGCGCAGGCTGAGGCCGTGGCCGCGCTCGTGCGCTGGGCGACGAGCGATCCCACACCAGGCATCGCGGTGCCGCGCGTCTGGCCAGGGCTTCGAGACGGGCGCTTTGTGCTCGGTCCCGTCGACGCGGCCGCGAAGGCGCCGCTGCCGGGCGTGCTCGCGCACCACTACTTCGGGCACGCGGACGGAGCGCTGCTCGTCTTCTACGCATGGCTGCGCATCGAGGTGGGACTCGGGCCCGACGCCGCCTTTGAGGAGGCGGTCAAGCGCTCGACCGGCGTACGTCGCGCTGACGTCCGAGACCTACTGCCCACGCACGCCGTGGCCTGAGCCAGGGAGAACGAGATGGAGGACTTCACCAGCGTCGCGACGTGGCTTCAGGCGACCGGGCCCTACGGTCTCGTGGCCGTCTTGGCGTGGGCGTTCTGGAAGGTGAACGAGAAGAAGGACGCTCAGCTCCGCGAGCTGTTCGACAAGGTGGCCGAGATGGGCCGCGCCCAGACGGAGGCCGTGACCAAGGTCGAGGCTGCGCTCGTCGCGCTCAAGGAAGCCATCGAGGACATGCGCGACAAGGCGGCGTGATGGCGTCGCCGACGGTTGTGCCGCAGCGACGCTTCCTCGACGAAGCGACGCTTCGAGCTGCCGCGGTCGAGGCCGCGCGCTTTGCGTGCAATGGCGCCGCCGGCCGCGTCCTCGGCGATCCGGTCTTCGAGCTCGTGACGGAGGGGCGCAACCGCTGGAAGGGCTACTCCGCGTGCGGCGACCTCGCGCACTATGTCCTGCGTGAGCTCGGCTACCGCGACGAGCGCGTGCTGAACCGCGACGACGACGGAGGCGAGGTGCCGTGGAAGGTCGGCGCGAATCTATCGCGCCTCGTCTTCGGCACGGGCGACGCGTTCGTCTGGGCGAAGGGGACGCGGCGCCCGAAGCCCGGCGACATCCTCTACGTCGCGCCGCCCGAGCACGTCTGTGTGTTGGAGGAGCTCGACGAGCAGCGCGGGCGCATCGCGACGTTCGACTACGGCCAGCGGGACGAGGCGACAAACAAGCCCGCGGGGAGGCGGCGCGAGAGCAGCTTCGCGGCGCGCGACGGAGCGCTTCACGTGGGCGCCCGCGTGCTGCGCGGCTGGCTGGATCTGGCTCGGCTCCCCGGACTTCTCGCGACGTGACGCGGGCTTCCGCAGCGAGGTCGATTTCTCGCTTATTCGCCTTGGAAGGTGCCGAGAAGGAAGCCTGTATGTCGTCGCGAACGGGGCGCACCGACGAACCACCCCGACGGAGACGACGACATGAAGGTGAGCGAGCTAATCGAGCTGTTGGAGGAGCAGGACCCGGACGCCGAGGTCCTCGTGATGATGCAACAGAACTGGCCGTTCGAGTGTGCGCTCGCCGGTGTGACGACGCGCCACGAGATGCTGCGCGCCGACGCGGAGGAGCGCGACGAGGACGACGAGCGCGAGGAGCGCCTCGACCCGGGCACGCACCGCAACGACGTGTTCATCGTCGAAGGCGAACAGCTCCGCTACGGCTCGAAGACGGCGTGGAGGGTGGCCACGCGCTGAGCGCGCGCGGTCCGCGCCAAGGTCGGTTCTTCACGGAATGACCTTGCTGGGGGCGCAAACGGAAGCCTGTACGGCGAAGCGATCAACGCAGAGGACGGCGATGAAGACGACGACCATCCGCGCCACCACCACCTACGTCGGTAGCGAGCATCGCTACCTGCGTGGCTACCGCGTTCGCATCGTCGCGGTGCTCAAGGCCGACGGGAACATCATCAAGGACGAGGATGACCTCGCGCGTGCGGGCGGCGTCACCGCCGAGGACGTCGTCGAGGTGCAGCCATGGCTCGAAGCGGAGGGGTGCTTCAGCTTCGTGACGAGCGATCCGCGCGCCGTCGACCTGGCGTGCTTCGAGCGCCTGCTGCGCGCCTGACCTGAACGAGCACGCGCTCCGCGAGGAGTTCGAGCCCCGACACGCGAGCTGCGGGCGCGCGCGTGAAGGCCGACGTGTACCCAGCGCCCAACGAGGAGAACAGTCATGAGCACGAAGGCGAAGGCGAAGAGCACCACCACCAAGACAAAGAAGGAGAACCTCGAGACGCTGCCGCTGCCGGAGCTATGGGAGCGCTTCAAGGCGGCGACGGGCGAGAGCACGAAGAGCCCGAACAAGAAGTTCCTCGTGAAGCGCATCGAGGAGGCCTTGGCGGCCGAGGCCAAGCACACGGAGGCCCCGCCGCCGGCGAAGCGCGACGCGGGCGCGCGCGAGCCGACGACGCCAGCGACGAAGCCCGCGACGACCACCGCAAGCGACGCCCCGAAGCCTCCGCGCGGACGGTTCGCGGCGATGACCATCGAGGAGTTGCAGACGAAGTACCTCGAGGTCGTGGGCCGCGCGACGGGCAGCGACGACCGCCGTTACCTCATCTGGAAGATCCGCGAGGCCGAGAAGGGCCGCATCCCGGTCGGCCCGCGCAAGACGCGCGAGCGCGACGGCGAGCCGCTCGACGTGAAGATCCTCCCGCTGCGGCTCGAGGCGGAGGTCGCCGACAAGATGGACGAGGCCTGGCGGGCGAAGGGCATCAAGAACCGCATGGAGTTCTTCCGGGGCGCGATCCGCGCGTACCTCACGCAGCTCGGCGCCCCCGACGTCGCCGCCCTCTTCACGAACGCCGACGCGACGAGCACATGAACGGATCGGCCCGGCGAATAGCCGCTTTTATCGAAAAGCGGCTATTCACCGTCATGCATTCGTCGTCCACGGTCCGCCCAACGGCCAGCGCTGCTCGAAGCTCTCGCCGGCAGCGCAGGCGCGCGCGATCGGCAGTAGGAACTCGGCAAGCACCGGCACGACTCCGGCCAGCTGCTCGGGGCACTCGTTGTTCGGGAGCTTCTTTCGGAACGCCGTCCACTGCGCGAGCGTCGACGCCTGCTCGGTGAACTCGGGCGTGAACGCGATCGGCGCGACGTCGATCGCTGTCTCGCGGTTCTTGAACGTGGCGGCGATGGCATTTTGGAGCACCGCGCCGTCGAAGGCGAACTGCCTCGCGAGCAGCCACACGTCGTAGAAGTCCTTCATGCGGCTGTTCAGCGTTCGCAAGTAGACCATCGCCTGGAACTTCTCGGCGACCACGGTCTCGCGCGGGTAGCCCGAGAGCGACGGCGCGGGGAAGTCGAGCAGCGCCGGATACGTGATGTCCACCGCGCCGGGCGTAACTACGTCGCCGAACCCGACGTCGATCTGCATCGCGACGCGCGCCTTGCCGAGCAGCCCGACGAAGCGGACGCGCACGCCCTCGTAGTCTGCGTCCTCCTTGATGCGCTCGGTCTTCACCGTCGTAGGGTCGAACACCATGCCGTCGGGCTCGACGTCGGCGGTGCAGACCTCGCGGACAACTCGCTCGAGGTTCTCGAGCGAGTTGTCGAGTCGACCGAGGAAGTCGAGGTCCTTCGTCGCGCGCGCCAGCGGCGCGTCCCACACGTGAAGCATCAGCGCGCCCTTGAGGACGAAGCGCGCGCGGTGTGGAGTCATCGACAGCCGGTACAGGAACCGCTCCATCGCGTAGTACTGCAAGAGTTCCTGGAACGGCCGTTTGGTGGCGCGCGCTTGGTTCTGGAGACGGGCCTGCACCGAGGCCGCGAGGTTCGACACGTTCTTGACCGTCACTGCATCGCCTCCAGGTAGGGGCGCATCGCGCGCTCGACGTGGCGCATGCGGGCGTACTTCAGGAGGACGTCGAGCTTCTTCTTGCGGCGCTCGCGCCAGAACCGCAGGGCCTCCAGCACGACGTCCATACCCAGCTGGTTGCGGTAGCGGAAGCAGTCGACGAGCGTCTTCTCGGGGTCGTAGATGCGGACGGGCACGCCATCGAGCTCGTGCGTCTCGATACCCTCGTGGAACGCCGGCC
>Ga0180220_1000483_pt1 | contig 43321 bp, 38 predicted proteins | sample eDN5th37CBELigBY_FD_151335 | JGI IMG/M metagenome (GOLD analysis project Ga0180220, IMG submission 151335) | Enriched backyard soil microbial communities from Emeryville, California, USA - eDNA 5th pass 37_C BE-Lig BY (version 2) (version 2) | ecosystem: Environmental > Terrestrial > Soil >... | reverse complement strand
GAAGAACCTTACCTGGCCTTGACATGTCCGGAATCCTGCAGAGATGCGGGAGTGCCTTCGGGAATCGGAACACAGGTGCTGCATGGCTGTCGTCAGCTCGTGTCGTGAGATGTTGGGTTAAGTCCCGCAACGAGCGCAACCCTTGTCCTTAGTTGCCAGCGAGTAATGTCGGGAACTCTAAGGAGACTGCCGGTGACAAACCGGAGGAAGGTGGGGATGACGTCAAGTCATCATGGCCCTTACGGCCAGGGCTACACACGTACTACAATGGTCGGTACAGAGGGTCGCAATGCCGCGAGGCGGAGCCAATCCCAGAAAGCCGATCTCAGTCCGGATCGGAGTCTGCAACTCGACTCCGTGAAGTCGGAATCGCTAGTAATCGCGAATCAGCATTGTCGCGGTGAATACGTTCCCGGGCCTTGTACACACCGCCCGTCACACCATGGGAGTTGGTTGCTCCAGAAGCAGGTAGTCTAACCGCAAGGAGGACGCTTGCCACGGAGTGGTCAATGACTGGGGTGAAGTCGTAACAAGGTAGCCGTATCGGAAGGTGCGGCTGGATCACCTCCTTTCGAGTATGACTTCACCACCTCAAGGTGCCCACACAAGATACCTGCATCCAGAGACGCGGCTCCGCCGCGAGTCCCCTTACGGGGCTGTAGCTCAGCTGGGAGAGCACCTGCTTTGCAAGCAGGGGGTCATCGGTTCGATCCCGATCAGCTCCACAGTACTTCACGCGAGTCCAATCGCGGAGAGCAGATCAAGACCGCGCTTCTTCGTGCGGGCTTCTCAAAAGAGCATTACGGGTCTGTAGCTCAGGTGGTTAGAGCGCACCCCTGATAAGGGTGAGGCCGGTGGTTCGAGTCCTCCCAGACCCACCATTCTCTGGATCAGCACACTTTCGGAATTTTCACGATGCGACGCTGAAGTGCGCATCGTGCTCTTTGAAAACTTGGGACGTAAACAAGCGTTTTGGTTCTGTCGAACCAGACGTGTCGTTGAGGCAAGTAAGCGAGTTTTGCGAGACGATGATTCCGAGGCGACTTGGAGTTATATGGTCAAGCGAACAAGCGCATACGGTGGATGCCTTGGCGGTCAGAGGCGATGAAGGACGTGGTAGCCTGCGAAAAGTCCCGGGGAGCCGGCAACAAGCTTCGATCCGGGAATGTCCGAATGGGGAAACCCACCGCGCAAGCGGTATCCCAGTCTGAATCTATAGGACTGGGAAGCTAACTCGGGGAACTGAAATATCTCAGTACCCGAAGGAAAAGAAATCAACCGAGATTCCCCTAGTAGCGACGAGCGAACGGGGAGCAGCCCAAAAGTCGTGCAAGTTCTAGCGGAACGGTCTGGAAAGTCCGGCCATAGACGGTGATAGCCCGGTATGCGAAAGGGCTTGTGCGATGAAAGTGAGTAGGGCGGGGCACGTGAAACCCTGTCTGAACATGGGGGGACCATCCTCCAAGGCTAAATACTCCTGACCGACCGATAGCGAACCAGTACCGTGAGGGAAAGGCGAAAAGAACCCCGGAGAGGGGAGTGAAATAGAACCTGAAACCGTATGCGTACAAGCAGTCGGAGCCCGCAAGGGTGACGGCGTACCTTTTGTATAATGGGTCAGCGACTTACGTTTTGTGGCAAGCTTAACCGTATAGGGGAGGCGAAGGGAAACCGAGTCTGAATAGGGCGCATAGTCGCAAGGCGTAGACCCGAAACCGGGTGATCTAGCCATGCCCAGGGTGAAGGTGCGGTAACACGCACTGGAGGCCCGAACCCACTCCTGTTGCAAAAGTAGGGGATGAGGTGTGGCTAGGAGTGAAAAGCTAATCGAACCCGGAGATAGCTGGTTCTCCTCGAAAGCTATTTAGGTAGCGCCTCGTGTATCACTGCTGGGGGTAGAGCACTGTTATGGCTAGGGGGTCATCGCGACTTACCAAACCATGGCAAACTCCGAATACCAGCACGTGCAAGCACGGGAGACACACGGCGGGTGCGAACGTCCGTCGTGAAAAGGGAAACAACCCAGACCTGCAGCTAAGGTCCCAAAGTCATGGCTAAGTGGGAAACGATGTGGGAAGGCACAGACAGCCAGGAGGTTGGCTTAGAAGCAGCCATCCTTTAAAGAAAGCGTAATAGCTCACTGGTCGAGTCGGCCCGCGCGGAAGATTTAACGGGGCTAAGCCATGCACCGAAGCTCGGGGTTCACACGCAAGTGTGAGCGGTAGAGGAGCGTTCCGTACGCCTGCGAAGGTGGATCGTAAGGTCTGCTGGAGGTATCGGAAGTGCGAATGCTGACATGAGTAACGATAAAGGGGGTGAAAAGCCCCCTCGCCGAAAGCCCAAGGTTTCCTCGCGCAACGTTCATCGGCGCAGGGTTAGTCGGTTCCTAAGGCGAGGCGGAAACGCGTAGTCGATGGAAATCTGGTTAATATTCCAGAACCGCTCGTGATTGCGATGGAGTGACGGAGAAGGCTAGGTGTACCGGGCGTTGGTTGTCCCGGGGAAAGGCGGTAGGTGGATCCTTTAGGCAAATCCGGAGGGTCTTACACCGAGCACCGAGACGAGCCCTTCTGGGCGAAGTCACTGATGCCACGCTTCCAGGAAAAGCTTCTAAGCTTCAGATCACGAACGACCGTACCGTAATCCGACACAGGTAGGCAGGGTGAGAATCCCAAGGCGCTTGAGAGAACTCGGGTGAAGGAACTAGGCAACATAGCACCGTAACTTCGGGAGAAGGTGCGCCCGGAGGTGTGGCTACATGCGTAGCTGAGCATTTCCGGGCCGCAGTGACCAGGCCGCTGCGACTGTTTATCAAAAACACAGCACTCTGCAAACACGAAAGTGGACGTATAGGGTGTGACACCTGCCCGGTGCCGGAAGGTTAATTGATGGGGTCAGCCGCAAGGCGAAGCTCTTGATCGAAGCCCCGGTAAACGGCGGCCGTAACTATAACGGTCCTAAGGTAGCGAAATTCCTTGTCGGGTAAGTTCCGACCTGCACGAATGGCGTAACGACAGCGGCGCTGTCTCCACCCGAGACTCAGTGAAATTGAAATCGCTGTGAAGATGCAGCGTTCCCGTGGCAAGACGGAAAGACCCCGTGAACCTTTACTATAGCTTTACATTGAACGTTGAGTTCGTCTGTGTAGGATAGGTGGGAGGCTTTGAAGCGATGGCGCTAGCTGTCGTGGAGCCAACCTTGAAATACCACCCTGATGTGCTTGACGTTCTAACCTGGGCCCGTAATCCGGGTCGGGGACCATGTATGGTGGGTAGTTTGACTGGGGCGGTCTCCTCCCAAAGAGTAACGGAGGAGCACGAAGGTACGCTCAGCGCGGTCGGACATCGCGCACTGTGTGCAAAGGCATAAGCGTGCTTGACTGCGAGATCGACGGATCAAGCAGGTACGAAAGTAGGTCTTAGTGATCCGGTGGTTCTGTATGGAAGGGCCATCGCTCAACGGATAAAAGGTACTCCGGGGATAACAGGCTGATACCGCCCAAGAGTTCATATCGACGGCGGTGTTTGGCACCTCGATGTCGGCTCATCACATCCTGGGGCTGTAGTCGGTCCCAAGGGTATGGCTGTTCGCCATTTAAAGTGGTACGCGAGCTGGGTTCAGAACGTCGTGAGACAGTTCGGTCCCTATCTGCCATGGGCGTTGGAGATTTGAGAGGGGCTGCTCCTAGTACGAGAGGACCGGAGTGGACGAACCTCTGGTGTTCCGGTTGTCACGCCAGTGGCACTGCCGGGTAGCTATGTTCGGAAGCGATAACCGCTGAAAGCATCTAAGCGGGAAGCGCGCCTCAAGATGAGATCTCCCGGGACACAAGTCCCCTAAAGGCCCCATGAAGACTACGTGGTTGATAGGTCAGGTGTGTATCGCAGTAATGCCGAGCTAACTGATACTAATGAGCCGTGCGGCTTGATCATATAACTCCAAGACGCTTCGTCGCCTCAACGAGGTCTGACGACAGCCATCGCTTGATTACGTCCCAAGTCCCAATGCCGAGTCCGCGCATCATGCGCGACTCGCACCAGTTCCCTGGTGACAACAGCGCTGTGGTCCCACCCGATCCCATCTCGAACTCGGAAGTGAAACGCAGCCGCGCCGATGGTAGTGTGGCTTAAGCCATGCAAGAGTAGGTCATCGCCAGGGGCTTCAAACGGAACGCCTCCCCGGAAACGGGGAGGCGTTCGACTTTTCCGGATCGTCACCACGATGTCCGTCCTGCGCTGCTTCGTCTACAAGTGCGCGCGCAAGCGCGACGCCTACGTCTATCTGCCCGTGGAAGGCGCGTTCGACGCGCTTTCGGTCGAATTGCGCGACGCCCTCGGTCGGCTCGAGTTCGTCATGGCGATCGACCTCTGGCCCGAACGCAAGCTCGCGCGTGCCGAAGCGAGCCAGGTCATCGATGCACTGCGGACGCGAGGCTTCTACCTGCAGATGCCTCCGCCGCCGGGCCTGACCGGAGACGCCTGAAGCTCGGCGGCCGGAGCCGCCGGCTCCGCCGATATACTCGGGCGGCGACCCTCTTCGATCTGCAAAGGATCCGATGCGCGCCCGATCCGCCCACGCACTGCATGCGATGCGCACCGCCATGACCCTGCTGCTGCCAGCGTGGCTGCTGTACGCGGCAGCGATCCCGATCGGTCATCCCATCGCCTTCGCGGCGATCCTCGTCGCCAACGCGATCACGATGACCGCCATCGCGCGCGCGGCCGGCTTCGGAACCGACGGCCGGTTCGTCGACGGTCTCGCTCGTCGCGGTTTGGCCTATTTCGTGGCCTCGACGGCATACGCCGCCATCGTTGCGGTGTTCGTCGCGTTGCCGTGGACCTGGCTCTGGCGCGATGGCACGCTGTCGGCGGCACTCCTGCTTTCGGCCGCACTGGTCGTCTCGCTGTTGGTGCTCTGGCGGATCTGGCCGGCTTTCGTACTGCCCCTGGTGTGGGACGACGCCTATCCGGCGGACGAGCACGGTTCCTGGCTCGCCACCGCCCTGCGCCGATGCACGGCGTTCGCGCGCCACATGACCGGCGAGAACGATCTCTACTTCGGCTACGGTCTCCCGGCCGGACTCGCGCTCCTGTTCCTCGCGGTCGGAGCAATTGGACTTTCCGGTGTCGCCAGCCTCGTGCCCGAGGAGGTGCGCACGCTCGGCGTGATCGCCTATGCGGTCCTGTCACCCGTGGCCCACGCGCTGCTTCTGACCCGTTGCCTGCGTGCGATGCTCGCCAGCGCGCGCCGGGGACGGGAGCGCGAACGACTGCCTCCGACGGATCGACCGGAGCACGCAGGCGCGGACGGCCGGCCCGCGCTACCCGAATCGATCGCCCAGGGCGACCTCGATGCGACGCTTCTCTGCGCCCTCCATTCGGCCCAGCCCAGCCTCGCGCTCGCAGCGCTCGAGCGCGGTGCCGACGCGAATGTGCTGCCACTGCCCGATCAGCGCGACCAGCGCAGTCCGCTGATGGTCGCCGTCACGTTGCCGGATTTGCGCCTGCTTCGCGCGCTGATCTCGCGCGGCGCCGACGTGAACCGGCCCCATGCCGCCGCGACGCCGCTGATCGCGGCCACGCGCGACAGCCACGAGGGCCGGCCGGACGCGGTCACCATGCTGCTCGCGAACGGTGCCGATCCGCGGCGCGCGGACGCCGACGGCAACACGCCGCTGCATCACGCGGCGCGCTGCGCGGAACCCATCATCGCCGCATTGCTCGTCGACGCGTCGGCAGCCCTCGACGCGGTCAATGCCGACGGCGCTACGCCACTCGCGATCGCGTGCGAAGGCGCGAAGTGGCCCACTGCCGCGTTCCTGCTCGAGCGCGGTGCGAGTCCGGATCCGACCCAGGCCCTGCCGCCGCTGCTGGCGGCGAGTGCGGTGGCCGACGACGACCCCACCGGGGTCAAGCTGCTGTTGAAGCACAAGGCGCGCGTCGACGCGCGTGGACCCCTGGAACGCACCGCGCTGATGGCGGCGGCGCTCGCAGGCAATGCGCGCATCGTCGAAACCCTGCTCGCGGCCGGTGCGGCGGCGGACCTCGCCGACGCCCGCGGCACCACCGCGCTGATGGAAGCCGCGCGGTCCGGTTGCACGGCGGCGATCCACGCGCTCGGAAAGCGCAAGGTGGATCCGAATGCCGTCGACGCGACCGGTCGCAGTGCACTGGTCATCGCATGCCAGTCGCGCCATGCGGGTGAGGATGCGCTGCGTGCACTGCTGGCCCTCGGCGCCGATCGCGCCCTCGTCGCCAGCGACGGCAGGCGCGCATTGGAGCACGCCGCGGCGGCGGGCCGATGGCACATCGTCGCACTGCTCGACCCGTCCTATCCGGTGCCGAGCACGCTGTCGCGAGCGGAGCCCGACCCGGCAGCGCTGAACGCCGATCACCTGCGCGACGCCTTGCGCTTCGGTCACTGGAACATCGCCGACGACTTCACTGCTGCCGTGCGCGACTGGCCCGGCGAGGTGCTGGGTTCGCTGCTGCTCGACCTGGCCGGTGACGCGGATGCGCCGGCCCGGCAATGGCTGTTCAACCACGGCCTCGACCCGGATACGCGCGTCGCCGGCCGCAGCCTGCTCGAAACGCTCGTCGCGCGTCTTCCCGAAAGCCGGGTCGCGATCGAGGAACTCGTCATGCGCGGTGCGCCGGTCGGTGGCGCCGGGCTCGTCGCGCGCGTGCTCGCCGCATCGCCTGCCGATGCCGGTCTCGTCGGCCTCGCGCACGCGCTGCTCGAGCGCGGTGCCGACTGGTGCGGCGGAGCCGACTCGCGCAGCGCGCTGCACCTCGCGGTCGCTTCCGGTGCCGAGACGCTGGTTGCGTCCCTGCTGGAACACGGCGCCGATCCGAATGCGCGTGACGCGTCCGGGCGGACGCCGTTGCACCAGACCCTGCGATTGGAACGGAGCGTCGCCACCGCACTGCAGCGCCGCCTGATCGCCGCCGCTGCCAACCCCGAGATCGCCGACGCCAACGGCGAAACGGCGCTCGGCCTCGCGCTCGCGACCGGTGTTCCCGCGCTGGCGCGGTGGCTGGACTGGAACGGCTGGCCGCTGCCACGCCGGCGCCTGCGCGCCGACGACCTGCCGGCTGCAGCCGCCGCGGGCGACCAGGACGGCGTCGCGCGCCTGCTCGCGCTCGGCCTGCCGATCGATGCCGTCGATGCGCAGGGCGCCACCGCGCTCGTTCGCGCGGCCGGCATCGGGCACGCGGCCATGGTCGTCGACCTGCTCGCCGCCGGTGCCGACGTCACCCACCGGACTCGTTCCGGCATGCACTGCCTCGCGGCGGCCGTGGCCGCCCGCCGGGAAGCGGTGGTGCGCACGTTGCTCGCGCACGGCGTGCCTCCCGACTTGCCGATGGAGGGCGGTGCGACCGCGCTGCTCCTCGCCGCTGCGATCGGCGACGAGCGATCCACGCTCGCGCTGATCGAGGCCGGTGCCGACGTCAATCGCGCCGACGATCGCGGCACGACGCCGTTGCTCGCGCTCGCGCAACGCGCCTTCGAGGGTGGCGACACGCGCGCCGATCGGGCGCTCTACGAAATCCTGGTCCGCGCCGGGGCGCGTCTCGACGCGCGCAACGCGGACGGCCAGGACGTGCTGCTGCTGCAGCTCGGAGCGCGTGCGCAACCGGGTGTGTCCTGCGACGCCGGGCACCTGCAGCAGTTGGTCGCGTTCCTGCTCGAGCGCGGCGCACGCCTCGATGCACAGGACCAGCGCGGCGTCGGTGCCTTGCATGCCTGCGCATTGCACGGTCTCGCCGGCTGCGCGCGGTTGCTGAAGGCGCATGGCGCGCCGCTGGAGGCCGTCGACGCGTTCGGTCGCAGCGCGGCCGACGTGGCGCGCCTGCTCGGCTATCCCGATGTCGCCGCCGAACTCGACCCGTCGGGCACGCCGATCCCCGGCGTGCGGCAGACCCTGCGGCGGCCCGCGGGTTCGCCGGACGGGACGCCCTAGCCGCGCATCCTTCGATACAACGGCCACGGCAGCCAGCGCACGATGCCCGCCAGCAGGGCGAAACGACGCGGTACGGTCCAGCGTCCCGAACGGCCGCCGATGCGGCCCGCCACGATCCGCGCGACCGACGCGGGTTCCGACGGCGCGAGTGGCAGGGCGAGGCCGTGGGTCAGGTTCGTCGCCAGGAAACCGAGTCGGTACAGCTGCACATGCAGTTCATGCGGGCCGTATGCCTGGCGCAGGCTTTCGTACAAGGATTCCAGCGCACGCTTCGCGCCGGCGTAGACCACGTTGCGGCCGCGCCCGCGCACCGCGGCGATGCTGCCGAACAGGACGACGGTGCCGCGCGCTTCGCGCAGCGCAGGCAGCAGGGCGTGCACGATCGCCAGCGGAGCGTGCAGGTTGACCGCCAGCAACTGGCCGATGCGCACGGCGTCGAGGCCGAACGCGTCGTCCACGCGCGACCAGCCCGCCGCGAGCAGCAACACGCTCGGTGGCGGCAGTTCAGCGAGGGCGGCGGCGACCGCGCCGCCCGGATCCGGCGCACGCGCGAGGTCGATGGCGAGCGTGCGCACGGCGATGCCGTAGCGGATGCCGAGGTCGGCCGCGAGCGCCTCGACGTCGCGCGCGTCCGACGCGACCAGCAGCAGCCCGGAGCCGCGTCGCGCGAGTTCGGTCGCCAGGGCGCGGCCCAGCCCGCTCGAAGCACCAACGACGACGGCCGTCACAGCGCCAGCCTCCGCGCGAGCTCGGACGTATACAGGCCGCCGGCATTGTGTGCCGCCAGCCGCGCGCGCGTGTGCTCGAATGAACCGATCGCCCGGCGCACGCCGCTCGCGTCGAGCGTCGAATCCTTGATCAGGTTGGGCCGGCCGTCGTGCGCGACCGCGAGCTCCGCCAGCGCATCAAGGAAGGCGCGCTGCTTCGGCGCGGACGGCTCCGGCAGCTGCAGCGCCAGCGCCACCCCCTTGCCGTCGAACGAAAAGCCGTCGGCGACGCCGGCGAACAGCTTGCTCGCGACCAGGGCGATGCGCGGCGTCGTTCGCGCGACGAGCTCGGCGAGGCCGGTGGCGAATGCCTCGAAGCGCGGATGCGGTACCAGCCACTGCGCTTCGGCCATCCCGCGCGGTCCGTAGGCGGCGAAATAGAAGCGCGCGCGATTGAGCGGGAACAATGCATCGGCGAGATCGAGCGGTTCCTGGCCGGCCCGGCACCAGCGCCAGCCGAGCCAGGCGTCCGCGATCGCGATGCCGGTGCGGTTCCACAGGGCGACGGGCAGCGGCCGGACGCGTGCGGGCAGGTCGCCGGGCACGCGTGCGTCCACCGCGGCATGCGCCTCCTCGTCCGCGGCGAGGCCGATGCGCACGACGCCACGACCGAACCGTCCCGGTCGCGCGTCATGCCAGCCGTACAGCAGCGGCGCATTGGCCGCTTCGCGCAGCACGCGCGCCGCCTGCGCGAGATCGGCGACCGGCACGCGCCGAACCACCAGTGCGGCCGGCGGCCGCGCGCAGCGCAGCGTCGCCGCGACGACCGTGCCGCCGAGGCCGAAGCCGGCGAATGTCGCCTCGAACCGTCCCGATGGCTCGCCGGGCACGAGCGAGACGATGCCTTCGCCCGGCCGATGCAGTTGCAGCGATTCCACCTGCGCGCGGAAGGTGCCGTCGCGCGCGGGGTTCTTGCCGTGCACGTCCGCGGCGATGCAGCCGCCGATGCTCGCGCGCGGGTGACCCGGTGACACCGGAAGGTACCAGCCGCGCGCGAGCAGGAAGCGCTGCACCTCGCCGATGCGGGCGCCGGCCTCGACGCACAGCAGGCCGCGTTCGGCATCGAAGGCGAGCAGGCGGTCGAATGCGTCGAGCCGCACGCTGGTCGCGCCATTGCCGAAGCCAGCGCCGGTATAGGACACGCCACCGCCGAGGGCGATCCGTGGCGAGTCCGCGGGCAGCGCATCGAGCAGGCGGTACCGGTCCGGGCGCTGGATGCGGCATCGGGCGCGGTACTGTCGGTCGAAACTCTCGAGCGTGCTCTCGGCGATCGCGAAGCCGCGCATTTCAGGCCTTCTTCTCGTCGTCGCCGGTATCCGCCTCGAACAGGCGCATGAGGTCGGCACGCGCCTCCTGCGCGGACTGCAACAGCGCGGCGTCGTCGTCGTAGACCGGATACTGGCTGGCGAGCACGCGCTCGTCGTGCTCGCGGAAGCGGCGCACGTACTCGTTGGCGGCCTCCGCGTCGTAGCCGAGCGATTCGAACACGCCGCGGGCGATCTCGAGGCTGGAGAAGAAGGTCTCGCGCACGATGCGGTCCACGCCGAGGTCCATCAGCTTGAACACGTGCTGGCGGTTGCGCGCGCGCGCGAACACCTTCAGGTGCGGGAAGTGGCGCTTGAGCAGCCGCGCCGTGCGCAGGTTCGCGTCCGGGTCCTCGGTCGCGATGACGAAGATTTCCGCCTTGTCGGCGTGCGCGGCGCGCAGCAGGTCCAGCCGCGAGGCATCGCCGTAGTAGACGGTGTTGCCGAAGTGGCGCATGAAGTCGACCTGCTCGGGGTCGCTCTCCAGCGCAGTGAAGGGGATCCGGTTCGCGTTCAGCATGCGCGCGATGATCTGGCCCATCCTGCCCATGCCCGCGATGATGACGCGCGGCGACTCGGCGTCGATGCGATCGAATTCGCGCGCCGGGCGCGTGCGCGCCGGCCGCACGACTTCCGAGCGAAGGCGCACCAGCAACGGCGTGGCCGCCATCGACAGCGTGATCACGAGGATGGCGAGGTCGCGCTGTCCGGCGCTCAGCAGTCCGTTCGCGCCCGCCATGGTGAACACGACGAAGCCGAACTCGCCGCCCTGCGCCAGCAGCGCAGCGAGCGCGACCGATTGCGCGTGGCCTTCGCGCGCGCTCCGCCCGACCATGTACAGCACGATCGCCTTGGTCGCGACGAGGAACAGCAGCAGTATGAACACGTCGCGCGGGTCCGCCAGCGCGAGGTCGATGTCGAGCGACATCCCCACGCTGACGAAGAACAGGCCGAGCAGCAGGCCGCGGAAAGGCTCGATCTGCGCCTCGATCTCGTGTCGGTATTCGGAGTCGGCGAGCAGCACGCCGGCGAGGAAGGCGCCGAGCGACATCGAGATGCCCGCGGCCTGCATCAGCCAGGCGGTGCCGATCACCACCAGCAGCGCCGTCGCGGTGAACACCTCGGGCGTGCCGACCTGCTTGGCGGCGGCGCGGAACATCGGCCGCAGCAGGTAGCGCCCGCCGACCACGACGACGGCGATCGTGCCGATCACGCGCAAGGCGGCGAGCATGTCGTTCATCACGCCGCCGGCATGGCTCACGTTGCCGGCGAGCACCGGGATCAGGGCCAGGATCGGCAGCGCCGCGACGTCCTGGAACAGCAGGATCGCGAACGCCAGGCGTCCGTGCGGGCTGGTCAGCTCCTTGCGCTCGGCGAGCAGCTGCAGGTCGATCGCGGTGGACGAGAGTGCGAGGCCGAGGCCGATCACCAGCGCCGCCTTCCAGCCGAGGCCGAGCAGGGTCGCCAGGCCGCCGATCGCCAGCGCGGTCAAGACCACCTGCAGGCTGCCGCTTCCGAACACGCTGCGACGCATGACCCACAGGCGCTGCGGCGACAGCTCCATGCCGATCACGAACAGCATCAGCACGACGCCGAACTCGGAGATCTGCGCGATCTGCTCGGTGTTGCCGATCAGCCGCAGCCCGGATGGGCCGATCAGCGCACCCGCGCCGAGGTAGCCCAGCACTGCGCCGAGCCGCCAGCGCTTGGCCAGCGGCACCGCGATCACGCAGGCGAGCAACAGCACGACCGCGTATTGGAGGAAGCCGTGGTCCTGCACGCGCGCTCCTTCGATCCAGCCGGAATTATGGCACGCGGTCACGCGCGTCAAGGCGCCGATCTCAGCCATTGAGATGGCGTCGCCGCAGCCTGCGGCCCCACCCATCCCGGAGGCCACCATGCTGCTGCCATCGATCGTTGTCGAATCCACGAGCGTCCGCGTCCGCGCAGATCGCGGCCACGCACCGCACGCCGCGCACGCGGCGGGCCAGGCGGCCGGCGTGGCGGCACCGGTGGCAGCGCTGCTGGTGGGCTGGCTGCTGCTGGGCGCAGCGGTGCTCGCGTGCGTGCCGTCGGCGCGTGGCGGCACCGCGTTCGGCGCGACAGGGTCGTTCTGGCTGGTCGGCGCGCCCCTCATCGACCTCGCCTGGCTCCTGCGCCGGCGCTGGGTGCCGCTGTTGCGCATGGCCGTGCGGCGCGCGTGCGCCGGGGTGGCGCGAGGCCGTGCGTGCCGGCGCATGGCCTCGCGGCGCCTCCCGCGGGTCGCGACGGCGAGGGCATGAGCCGACCGTCGGGTCGCGTCGGCCGCCGATACCGGTGGCGATCGGGCGCCATCGTTCAGAATCCCCCGGCTTCGCCGGTCGCCTGGCTCCGCGCGGCGCCGCCGTGACGCCATCCGTCCGTCGCACCGTCGGTGGACGGAACGATCCTGCTTCGCAGGTTCGCATGTGCGCTGCGCCTGGTCGTCGTGACGACCCTCGTCATCGTCGCGCTCGACGCGATCGTGTTTCGCAGTGGGCTCTACCTGCGCGACTCGAGCCGCAGTCCGTCGCCGGCTCGACGCGGAACGCCGTGGGCGTCCAGGCGCTCGCGCGCTCGTCTGGTGCCGTTTCGCGCCCCGGACTTCGCGTCCACGCCGGCGACGCCGCGGGCGCCATACGCGGTGCCCGACCCCGGCTTCGTCGTCGCGCATCCAGGCGTGCCGGTCATCGCGCCCGGCAGCCTCGCCTGGCACCTCGTCGATCGCTCGCGCAGGCGGCAGGGGGGCTGGTCGAACGCGCATCGTGGCCGCTCGTGGCCGTCTGCGCCGGCATGGCGTGCATCGCGCTGGAACCGTGGCGCTGGAACCGTGCGACGGTCGACATCCGGGTCCCGTCCGCCTGTTTCCAGTTCCAGGGCGAAGCGTCCGGCTACGTGGCCGGACGGTCCCTTCAGGTGCGGCCCATGCGCTTGCGCTCCATGCGGCGCAGGAACTCGTCCATGATGCGCCGGTAGAGATCCTCGCCGAGGTAGGCGTCCTCGACGCCGGCGTCGATCGACGGGTTGTCGTTGACTTCGATCACGACGAGGCGATCGCCGGCCTGCTTGAGGTCGACGCCATAGAGGCCGTCGCCGATCGGCGCCGTCGCCTTCAGTGCGAGCTTGAGCACGTCGGCCGGGGCGGCGCGCACCGGCAGCGTCTCGAAGCCCCCGGATTTCGCCGTGCCCTTCGCACCGTGGTTGTAGATCTGCCAGTGCCCGCGCGACATGTAGTACTTGCAGGCGTAGAGCGGTTCGCGATTGAGCACGCCGATGCGCCAGTCGAATTCGGTGAACATGAACTCCTGCGCCAGCACCAGCGCGGTGTGCTGGAACAGGTCGTCGACCGCGACCTTCAGCTGCTGCGGCGTCTCCACCTTGACGATCCCGCGCGAGAACGAACCGTCCGGGATCTTCAGCACGAGCGGGAAGCCGAGGCGTTCGGCGATGCCGGCGACCTTCTTGGGCTCGTCGCGGTAGAGGATCTCGGTTCGCGGCGTGGCCAGCTTGCGCGAGCGCAGCAGGTCGTGCAGGTAGATCTTGTTGGTGCACTTCAGGATCGAGCTCGGGTCGTCGATGACGACCATGTCCTCCTTCTCCGCCTTGTTGGCGAAGCGGTAGGTGTGGTTGTCGAGCGCGGTGGTCTCGCGGATGAACAGGCCGTCGTACTCGGCCAGGCGCGTGTAGTCGTTGCGGGTCAGCAGATCGACCTCGATGCCGAGTTCGGCGCCGGCCTCGACGAACGACTTCAGCGCGCGCTTGTTCGATGGCGGCATCGGGTCGGCCGGATCGGCCAGCATCGCGAGGTCGAAGCGGAACTTGCGCCGCGCGCGCGGCTTGCGCCAGAGCTTCTTCGAGAACTTGTCCAGCGCCTGGGCGAACGCGTCCTCCTGCGGATCGGCCAGCGTGTGCAGCCCGGTCGGCTTGATCGCGGAGATCTGCCAGACGCGTTCACGCTCGAACTCGATGCGCAGGATCGGGCAGGGGAACGTCTCGAACACCTGGCGCGCGATGTCCTCGAGGCTCTCCGACGCGGTTTCGCCGAAGTAGACGAGCACGCCGAAGTCGGTCGTGTCGCGCCCGCCGTCGGGCAGGAAGCGCGCGAGCTTCTGGTTCAGGTCCTCGATGTCGAGGCCATACAGCGAGCGCCGGCGCAGGTCGTTGATCGTGCGCACCGACGGGATGACCTTGTGGCCGCGCGCCTCGGCCAGCAGCGAGACGTAGTAGCCGGTGCCGAGGTACTTGTAGCTGCGACACAGGTTGATGACCTGGGTGCGCTCGTCGTCGGTGCCGATCGGCTCCTTCAGGTAGTCCTGCGCGGTGACGACGTTGTCGGACGGATAGTACGAACCCCAGTCCGAGGCCTTTTCGACGACGATGACGAGCCGACTCATGCGCGCCTGGTGCGATGTCAGGGTGAACGGACGTCCAGGTTCGCGGCGCGGGCGTCGCCAGCGGTGGGCGGCGCCTGGCGCTGCCTTGGGCGCGGGCGGCGCGCAGTTTGACACAGCGCCCGCGCGCTGTGCAGGCGGTGCCGCAAGGCGTCGGACGCGGGCGTCGCGGTGGCGTTGCGGTCGCCCGCGGTGGCGACTAGGCTGCGCGCGGTGCGCGACCGTGCCCGCCCTTCCAGCCCCGACCTGCGCGTGCGGCCCGCACGCCTGGCCGACGTCGAGGCGCTCGTGCGGCTCGAGACGGCCAGCTTCGCCCACGACCGCCTGAGCGGACGCCAGTGGCGCCGGCACGTGGCCGGCGCCTCAGCCGATGCCTGGGTCGCCGTGCGCGGAGAGGACGTCGTCGGCGCTGCGCTGGTGTTCCATCGCCGCGGCAGCGACATCGCGCGGCTGTACTCGATCGCGGTCGCGGCACCGGCGCGCGGGCAGGGCATCGCTGCACGGCTGCTCGACGCGGTCGAACGGCGCGCACGCGCGCGCGGCGCTCGCCGCCTGCGGCTCGAGGTGCGGGTCGACAATGCCGCCGCGCGCGGCCTCTACGAACGCGCCGGTTTCGTCGAATTCGCGCGCCGCGCGGCCTACTACGAGGACGGCGCCGACGCGATCCGCTACCAGAAGCCGCTCGAACCCTGACCGCGCGGGTCAGCCGCCGGTCGCGGCGAGCTTGGCCGCGGTCGCCGCGTCCGCCGGCCGCGCGACCAGGCCGCCGGCCGCCGCGAGCGTGACGACATAGCGTCCGCCGTCGACGAGCGGCAGGTAGGCGGCGCTGCCGTATTCCGCATCGACCCAGCCGAGGCCGGCCGGGTAGCGGCGCTTCAGGCTCCACAGGTCCGGCCAGCGGGTATCGTCGAGCGACGCCACGCTGCGCAACGCCGTGCGTTCCTGCGCGAGGTCACGGTAACGCCCGCCGATGCGTTCGAGGCGGTACAGCGGCGGCGCGCCGAGCACCAGTACGCGTGGCTTCCATTTCACGACGCGCGCGTCGAGCTGCCAGTCGTCGCCGGCGAGCTCGACGCGTCGCCGATCGCCATCGGGCGTCTGGATGTCGAGAGCGAAGCGCTGCGGCGCGAGCGCATGCGCCTCGATGCGCGCGATCTCGGCTTCCGCGGTCAGCCGCCGGTAGCCGGACAGGGCGAGCGCGGCGAACGCGAAGACGAGGGCGATGGCGAGCGACGCGGTCGCACCGAGCATGCGCACGAACGCCACGAAGCGGCGCCGCTCGCGCCAGCGCCGCCGTGCGCGCAAGCCATGGCCGACAGCACCGAGCGCAAACAGGGCAGCGACGACGAACAGCACCAGCAACACGGGCGTCAGCGACATGGGATCCCTCGTTGGCCGCGTCCAAGCATACCGGTCGCGCCGTCGAACCGCCGCTATACTGTCGCCCGACCATCGCGCTGGAATGCCCGCCATGAACCCGTCGCCCCGCCTGCTCGTGCGCTGCGCGCTGCTGCTCGTGCTGCTGTCGCTCGCCGCCTGCGGCAACAAGGGACCGCTGGTCAGGCCCGCGCCGGCGCAGCCACCCGCCGCCGCGGGCTGAACCTCACCGTGGGTCTTCGGTTCACGAAGATGCACGGGCTCGGCAACGACTTCGTCGTGGTCGACTGCCGCGAGGCACCACTCGCCCTCGACAGCGCCGCGATCCGCCTGCTCGGCGACCGCCATTTCGGCGTCGGTTTCGACCAGCTGCTGACGATCGAGCCGGCGCGCGACCCGGCCTGCGCCCATGCCTACGGCATCTGGAACGCGGACGGTTCGCGCTCCGGCCAATGCGGGAACGGCGTGCGGTGCGTCGCGCGCTGGCTGCAGCGCGCCGGCGCGCTCGGGCGCGGCGCGACGCGGCTCGAAAGCCCGTCCGGCCCGGTCGAGGTCGAGCTGCTCGAGGACGGCCAGGTGCGCGTCGACATGGGCGAGCCGCGCTTCGAACCGGCCGCGATCCCGCTGCGCGCCGACGGGCCGGCACCCTCCTACGCGATCGACGTCGCGGGGCGCGCGCTCGAGGTCGGCGCGGTCTCGATGGGCAATCCGCACGCTCTGGTCGAGGTCGACGACGTCGCCACGGCGCCGGTCGCGGTGCTCGGTCCGCAGGTCGAGCACGCCGGTGCGTTCCCGGCCGGCTGCAACGTCGGCTTCGCCGAGGTCCGCTCGCGCGGTGCGATCCGCCTGCGCGTGTGGGAACGCGGCGTCGGCGAGACGCTGGCCTGCGGCACCGGCGCCTGCGCCGCGGTTGCGGTGCTGCGCGCGCGCGCTAAGCTCGACGCCGACGTGCGCGTGGCGCTGCCCGGCGGCGAACTCGCGATCCGCTGGGAGGGCCCGGGGCATGCGCTCTGGATGGCCGGCCCGGCCGCGTTCGCGTTCGAAGGCGAATGGGCGCCGGCCTGATCACACCCGCGCGCGCCGCGCGCGACACGACGAGGACTGCATGAGCGAACTCAGCGTCAAGGAAGGACTGAACGCGATGGATGTCGCGAGCTACCTGCGCCGGCATCCGGAGTTCCTGCGCGAATTCCCCGACCTCGCGCTGGCCCTGGTGCTGCCGCGCGAGCAGGGGCAGGCGGCCTCGCTCGCGAGCTACCAGCTCGACGTGCTGCGCGACAAGAACCGCGAGCTGAACCGCCGCCTGCACGAACTGGTCGAGATCGCGCACGAGAACGAAGCGCTGATGGTGCGCGTGCACACGCTGACGCTCGCCCTGATGCGCGCGCGCTCCCTGCGCGAGACGGCCGAGTCGGTCGTCGCGGCGCTGACCGAGGATTTCAATACCGACCTCGTGCGCCTGGTGCTGTTCCGCGACGCGGCCGAGCTGCCGGCGGCGGACTGGCTGATCCGCGAGCCCGCGGGCGCACCGGCGTTGCCGCCGTTCGCGGAGTTCTTCCGTCGCGCCGAACCGCTCTGCGGCCGGCTGCAGGACGACAAGCTCGACGCGCTGTTCGGCGCCCGCGCGCGCGAAGTGCAGTCGACCGTGCTGCTGCCGATCGGCGCGGCCGGCATGCTCGCGATCGGCAGCCACGACCCGAACCGCTTCCATCCCGGCATGGGCACGGTGTTCCTCAAGCTGATCGGCGAGGCGGTGTCGACGGCGCTGGCGCGCTTCCCGGTTGCCTGAGATGGCCGAGGCCGGCGCCACGGTCCTGCCGATCGACGCAGCCGTCGCGCGCTTCCTCGCCTACCTGCGCGACCAGCGCCACTATTCGCCGAGCACGATCGAGCACTACGGCCACGCGCTCGCCGCCTTGTCGGCGCGCGCGCGCGAGCTCGGCCTGCGCCGCTGGCGCGCGTTCGAGCCGCAGCAAGCACAGGCATTGCTGGCCGAACTGCATCGCCGGCGCGCGTATGCGGCGACGACCCTGCGCGGCATCGCCTCGGCCTGGCGCAGCTTCTTCCGCTGGCTCGCGCGCGAGGGCGAAGTCGCGACGAACCCCGCCCAGGGCCTGCGCTCGCCGCGGCCGCAGCGCAAGCTGCCGCAGGTGCTCGACACCGACGAGATGGCGCAGCTGGTCGAGGTGCCCGGCGACGAGCCGGACGCGGTGCGCGATCGCGCACTGCTGGAGTTGCTCTATTCGAGCGGACTGCGCGTGTCGGAGCTGTGTGGCGTGCGCTGGCGCGACCTCGACGCCGCCGACGGCACGCTGCGCGTGACCGGCAAGGGCCGCAAGACGCGGATCGTGCCGGTCGGGTCCAGGGCGCTCGCCGCGCTCGCCGCGTTGCGCGCGCAGGATCGCTGCGGCGACGACGACCCGCTCGTGCGCGGCGTACGCGGCCGGCCGCTGACGCCGAACGGCGTGCGCGCGCGCCTGCGCCGGCGCGCGCTGGAGCAGGGCGTGTGGAAGCGCGTCTACCCGCACCTGCTGCGCCATTCCTGCGCCAGCCATCTGCTCGAGTCGTCCGGCGACCTGCGCGCGGTCCAGGAACTGCTCGGCCATGCCGACATCGGCACGACCCAGATCTACACCCATCTCGACTTCCAGCATCTCGCGCGCGTCTACGACGCGGCGCACCCGCGCGCGCGGCGACGCGCACGCTGACGGCTCCGGCGGGCGAGCCGGGTGCGGCGAATCGCAGCGGCGTCCGGGCCGCCGTGCGCGTTCTCCCCCGCGCGAGCCGGCGATGCGCGGTGCGCAGGACCCGGCCGCCTTGCAACCCGGCGGCACGACCCCTATCTCGAACGCCTGTTCCGCAAGGGTGCCCCATGGAAAGCTTCCACGCGACAACCATCGTTTCCGTGCGCCGCGGCGGCAAGGTCGTGATCGGCGGCGACGGCCAGGTCACGCTCGGCAACACCGTCATGAAGGCGAACGCGCGCAAGGTCCGCCGCCTCGGCAAGGGCGACGTGCTGGCCGGCTTCGCAGGCGCGACCGCGGACGCGTTCACGCTGTTCGAGTTGTTCGAGGCCAAGCTCGACAAGCACGGCGGCAACCTCACGCGCGCGGCCGTCGAGCTCGCGAAGGAATGGCGCACCGACCGTCGCCTCGGCCGCCTCGAGGCGATGCTCGCCGTGGTCGACAGGGACGCTTCGCTGCTGATTTCCGGCAACGGCGACGTGCTCGAGCCCGAGAACGGCCTGATCGCGATCGGCTCCGGCGGCCCGTACGCGCTCGCCGCGGCCAAGGCGTTGCTCGAGAACAGCGAACTCGATGCGCGCGGCATCGTCGAGAAGGCGCTCGGCATCGCCGGCGACATCTGCATCTACACCAATCACAACGTCACGATCGAAGAGCTGTGAAGGACCGGAATCGACGCGAGCGACGCGCCTCCCCGCCCCGGTCCCCAAGCCCCACCCCGAGCCCATTCCCCTGATCCCTCCGAAGACCCATGTCCGCACTCACTCCCCGCCAGATCGTCGACGAACTCGACCGCTACATCATCGGCCAGCACGCGGCCAAGCGTGCGGTCGCGATCGCGCTGCGCAACCGCTGGCGCCGCATGCAGCTCGAGCCCGGGTTGCGCGAGGAGGTCACGCCGAAGAACATCCTGATGATCGGCCCGACCGGTGTCGGCAAGACCGAGATCGCGCGTCGCCTCGCGGCGCTCGCGAACGCGCCGTTCATCAAGGTCGAGGCGACCAAGTTCACCGAGGTCGGCTACGTGGGCAAGGACGTCGAGCAGATCGTGCGCGACCTCGCCGACGCGGCGGTCAAGATGGCGCGCGAGCAGGCGAAGGCGCGCGTGCGCGCGCAGGCCGAGGACCGCGCCGAGGAGCGCATCCTCGACGCGCTGCTGCCGAAGCGGCAGCTGCACGGTTTCATGGGCGAGGCGCAGCAGCCGGACCCGTCCGACTCCGACACGCGCCAGAAGCTGCGCAAGCAGCTGCGCGAGGGCGCGCTCGACGCGCGCGAGATCGAGCTGGAGATCGCCACCAGCATCGGCGTCGACATCCTCGCGCCGCCGGGCATGGAGGAGATGACGAACCAGCTGCGCGGCATGTTCCAGTCGCTGCAGGGCCAGAAGACGCAGGCGCGCAAGCTGCCGATCGCGCAGGCGCGTCCGCTGCTGGTCGAGGAGGAGGCCGGCAAGCTGGTCAACGACGAGGAAATCAAGGCCGAGGCGATCGCCAACGCGGAGCAGAACGGCATCGTCTTCATCGACGAGATCGACAAGATCGCGCAGCGCGGCGAGTGGAGCGGCGCGGGCGTCTCGCGCGAGGGCGTGCAGCGCGACCTGCTGCCGCTGGTCGAGGGCTCGGCGGTGTCGACCAAGTACGGCATCGTGCGCACCGACCACATCCTGTTCATCGCGTCCGGCGCGTTCTCGCTGGCCAAGCCGTCCGACCTCGTGCCGGAGCTGCAGGGCCGCTTCCCGATCCGCGTCGAGCTGTCCGCGCTCGGCGTCGACGACTTCCGCCGCATCCTGCTCGAGCCGCAGCACGCGCTGACCAAGCAGTACGTCGCCCTGCTCGGCACCGAGGGCGTCACCCTGGAGTTCGCCCCGGACGGCGTGCAGCGACTCGCCGAGATCGCGTTCCGCGTCAACGAACGCAGCGAGAACATCGGTGCGCGCCGCCTGCACACCGTGCTCGAGCGCCTGCTCGACGAGGTCTCCTACGAGGCGTCCGACCAGCCCGGGCGCCGCTACCGCATCGACGCGGCCTACGTCGATGCCCACCTGGGTACCCTCGTCGGCGACGAGGACCTCTCCCGCTACATCCTTTGAGGGCCGCCGTCAGGCACGGTTCAGCGAGCGGGCATGCCCCGCGCGCGGGCGAAGTTGCTTCGACGGCCCCGCTGCCGGACCATACGCACATGACTACCGTAGTTCCGTTCAAGGCGCGCGGCGTGCGCGCCGAACTCCGCGAAGCGATGGAGGGCCGCGTCCCGGTGCGCCTCCTGCGCGAGCGCCTCAATGCCGGCGTCGTGCACGGCTACGTCGTCGCGTTGTCGCGCGACTTCTGCCTCGTCGCGGAGGTCGGCGACGCGATGCGCTTCGACGGCTACCTTGCGATGGCGATCGCGGACATCAGCGCGATCGAGGAGGACCCGTCGCGCGAATTCGTCGAGAAGGCGCTCGCGCTGCGCGGCGAGGCGCTGGCCGTGCCGGACGAGTTCGACCTCGGCGACTGGGCCACGATCGCGCGCTCGGCGATGCGCCTTGCCCCGCTGATCTCGCTCAACATGATCGAGGACGAGGATGGCGAGATCAGCTACGTGGGCCAGCTCGTCGACCTCGAGCCGGACGCGCTCGTGCTGCGCGAGCTCGATCCGAATGCGCGCTGGTACCCCGACACGGGTGCCTACGAGTTCGAGGGCCTAGGCTCGATCGGCTTCGGCTCCGGCTACCTCGATGCGCTGTGGCAGGTCGCCGGCCTGCCGGCCGACCCGCAGCAGCCGCGCGCATCGCGCTCCGACAAGGTGCATTGAGCACCGCCCGGCGCGGCGCCTGGCGGCAGCGCCGCCGCCCTGCGCCGGCGGGAACGCGGCCACGCCTCCATCCGCTGCGGCGGCAGCTCCCACACGACACCCTTCCCGATGAGCACACCGGTACCGACCCGCATCGTGCTGCACCGCGCATCGCACGCGCTCGAGCTCGAGTTCGACGACGGCGCGACCTTCCGGTTGCCGGCCGAATACCTGCGCGTGCACTCGCCGAGCGCGGAGGTGCAGGGGCACGGGCCGGGCCAGCAGGTCCTGGTCGCCGGCAAGCGCGACGTGGCGATCGATGCGGTCGAGCCGGTCGGCAACTATGCGGTGCTGCTGCGCTTCTCCGACGGCCACGCGAGCGGGCTGTACTCGTGGGGCGTGCTGTACGAGCTCGGTCGCTCGCACGCGCGCAACTGGCAGGCCTACCTCGACGCGCTGGCCGCGAACGGCCTCGCGCGCTGAGCGCGCTCACCAGCCGCCGCCACCGCCGCCGCCGCCACCGCCGCCCGACGAGCCGCCACCGCCCCCACCGGACGACGAGCCCGGTGCACTGGACGAGGACGAGATCGCGCTGCCGAGCGACGAACCGATGTTGCCGGTGAAGCTGCCGAGGTTCGAGATCGAGCCGCCGTGGTACCAGCCGGCCGCCGCGACCGCGGCCGCTGCCGCCGCGGGCCCGACCGCCGCGGCGAAGCGGTCGGTCCAGTTCTCCTCGACGCCGAGCGCGAGCGCATACGGCAGCATGCGATGGAACTGCTCCGGCGTCAGCGGCGGCGCCTTCTGCGCCGCGAGCTCGTCGCGCTCGGCGACGCCGAGGTACAGGCGCAGCCCTTCGATCTGGTCGAGCAGGCGGCGCCCGGCCGGCGTCGGCGCCTTCATCAGGTGCGCGAACAGCAGGTTGGTCACGACCAGCGCGCCGATGACGACGGAGAACGCGACGCCGGCGATCATCACCAGGATGCCGAGGCCGAACAGTTCGCCGGCGATGAACGGCAGCGAGAACAGCGTGATGAACACCGCGCCGAACAGCGCCGCCGCGCGCTTGCCGATCGAGCCGCGGCCGGTCGCGCGCCAGGCGCGCACCGCGGCCGTGCAGAGCCCGAATACGCCGATGCTCCAGCCGCTGAGCCAGAACAGCGCGAACGCGACACCGACCCCGCGGCCGATCTCGCCGGTCAGCACGGTGGCGCCGATCGCGACCACGACCGTCATCACCGCGCCGATCACCACGTAGCGCGTGTTCGGCTTGAAGTGGCTGTCCTCGTAGGCGGTCGAGAGCGCCTTCCTGTGCCCGTCGAGCGCGCCCTTGATGCGCGAGTGCTCGCTCTGCTTGAAGGTCAGCGTGGAGCTTCCGCCGAGCAGGTCGCGGACCAGGCGCGACTCGACCTCGGGCAGGTCGGACTTTGCGCCGCTGCGTTCGATGCGGTAGTCGCCGTCGTCGTCGGTGATGCGTATCGCGCCGCGCACGGCCGCGTCGACGACGTCGGCGGCGACGCAGCGATCGTCCCAGCCCATGCGCTCGACGTAGCGCAGCGACCCCGGCGTATGCCCGGCCGGCGGCTCGTACAGCGGGATGATCGTGCCCGGCGGCGGGTCGCGCCCGACCCGTGACCACTGCACGAGGTAGTAGGCGAGCACGAGCAGCAGGCCGACGCCGAGCGCGAGCGCCGCGGCATTGTCCTGCAGGAACCACGCGGCGCGCTGGCGGTCGCTCGGCTCGGTGACGATCGCCTTGGGGAAGCCGACGGCGATGGTCAGGCCTTCTCGCGCGCCGAGCACGCGCGTGGTGGCGAAGCGCGCGTGCGCGGCGCGGTCGGCGACCGCGGTGTAGTCGCGGCCCTTGGCGCCTTCCGGGCCGGTGTAGCCGTCGAGCCTGATCGAAGCGGGCTCGACCTCGCCGGGCAGGAACACCTCCGCCTCGGCCGTGTCGATGAAGAAGTCCCAGCCGTTGCCGGTCACGTTCCAGTACAGCTCGTCGTGGTCCTGGAAGAAGCCGAGCTGCCGGTTCGTGTGATAGCGGAACGCATAGGTATATTCGCCCGGCGCGAGCGTGCGTTCCTTGGAGCCGAAGTAGACGCGCACGCCATTCGACTGCCGTTCGCTGTGGAACGGCTCGGGCTTGCCGTCGCGCGTGAGTGCGCGCGGTTCGAACGCGACCCGCACGGCATTGTTGCCGCGGTCGCGGTAGTCGGTCGGGAAGTCGCGGTAGATGCCGTGGCGGATGTTGTCGCCCTCGGCGCGCACGCGGATCGTCTCGGTGACCTCCATGCTGCCGTCGACCGCGAGCTCGATGCGGCTCTGGAACGACAGGATGCGTTCCTCGGCGGCGGCGACGGACGGCAGGGCGAGCAGCGCCGCGCAGAGCCAGCCGGCGATGCGACGGATCGTTTTCATCGGGGAGCCTCCTGGCCTTCGCCCTGGCGGAAGAATTCGGCCGCGCCGATGCCGGCCGCGCGCGCGACCAGCATCGACGGGAAGGTTTCGACGCGGTTGTTGAGGTCGCGCACGGCGCCGTTGTAGTAACGGCGCGCGAACTGCAGGTGATCCTCGATCGCGACCAGGTCGCGCTGCAGGGCGAGGAAGTTGTCGCTCGACTTGAGGTCGGGATACGCCTCCTGCAGGGCGAGCACGCGCTGCACCTGCCGGGCGAGCTCGTCCTCCCGCTGCGCCTTGTCGCGCAGCGAGCCCGCGGCCATCGCGCGCGCGCGCAGCTCGGCGACCAGGCTCAGGGTCGCGCGCTCGTGCCCGGCGTAGCCCTGCACCGCGGCGACGAGTTGCGGCACCAGGTCGTGCCGCCGCGTCAGCTGCACGTCGATGTCGCTCCATGCCGCGCGAACCTGGTTGCGTGCCGCGACCAGGCGGTTGAACAGCACCACGATCGCCAGCACCAGCACGGATGCGCCGACCCATCCGATCAGCATCGTCGGGATCCCCTGTGGCGGATTGCCGCGCGCCATTATGGGGCGTGGCGCGACCGCGGCAAGCGCGCCCGGCGGGGCGCGCGGGTCCGCGGCCCGGCACCGGGTGCCCGGCGCTGCTACCATCCGCCGCATGAGCGAAGCGCCCCGTTCCACAGGCACCACCCATTTCGGCTATCGCGACGTGCCGGAGGCGGACAAGGCGCGCCTGGTCGGCGAGGTCTTCAGCTCGGTCGCGCGCAAGTACGACATCATGAACGATCTGATGTCGTTCGGCGTGCACCGGTTGTGGAAGCGCCTGTTCGTCGCCACCAGCGGCGTGCGCGAGGGCGACGTCGTGCTCGACCTGGCCGGCGGCACCGGCGACATCGCCGCGCTGCTGCTGCCGAAGGTCGGGCGCAGCGGGCGCGTCGTGGTCGGCGACATCAACGGCGACATGCTCGCGGTCGGGCGCGACCGCCTGCTCGATCGCGGCCTCGCCGGAGGCCTCGACTGGTCGCGCATGGATGCCGAGGCGCTGCCGTTCCCCGACCGCAGCTTCGACTGCGTCACGATGGCGTTCGGCCTGCGCAACGTCACCCGCAAGGAGCGCGCGCTGGCCGAGATCCACCGCGTGCTCAAGGTCGGTGGCCGAGCGCTCGTGCTGGAGTTCTCCACCGTGCGTTCCAGCCTGCTCAGGCCGCTCTACGACTTCCATTCCTTCGAGGTGCTGCCGCGCATCGGCGCGCTGATCGCCGGCGATGCCGCGAGCTATCGCTATCTCGCCGAATCGATCCGCCGGCACCCGGACCAGGAAACGCTGAAGGGGATGATGGAAACGGCCGGTTTCGAGCGCGTCGACGTGCGCAACCTCTCCGCGGGCATCGTCGCGATCCACCGCGGCTACCGCATCTGACCTCGCCGGCGCGGTCGCGCGCGGCGGACATCGCACATTGCGTCCGCGCCTGCGGCATCGTGGCGGAAACTGCGCGCCGCCGGTATTCGGCATAATCGACCTTCGCTGCATTGCCGAGGAACCGCCGTGAACCTGTCGACCCTGTCCGCCGCCGCCCTCCTGCTGGCGTCGGTCGCCGCCGCGCACGCGGCCGATCCGCAGAGCTACGCCGACACCGACAAGGTCGTCGTGCGTTCGCTAGACCTCGACCTCGGCGTCGACTTCGGCAAGCGCGAGCTCGCCGGCACCGCCGAACTCGCGCTCGAATGGCGCGATCCGGCGGCGCGCGAGCTCGTGCTCGACACCCGCGACCTCGCGATCGCCAAGGTCGAGGCCGTCGACGCCGCGGGCGCGGCGGAGCCGGCGACGTTCGCGCTGGGCGAGCGCGACGCGGTCCTCGGCTCGCCGCTGCGCATCGCGCTCGACGCCCAGGCGCCGCGCGTGCGCGTGCACTACCGCACCGCGCCCGAGGCGTCGGGCCTGCAGTGGATGACCGCGGCACAGACGACCGACCGGCGCCAGCCCTTCATGTTCTCGCAGTCGCAGGCGATCCACGCGCGCAGCTGGGTGCCGCTGCAGGACACGCCCGGGGTGCGCTTCACGTACCGCGCCCACGTGCGCGCGCCGAAAGCGCTGCGCGTGGTGATGAGCGCCGACAACGACGCCCGCCACAAGCTCGACGGCGACTACCGCTTCGAGATGCGCCAGCCGATCCCTTCCTACCTGCTCGCGATCGCCGTCGGCGACATCGCGGTGCGCGAAACCGGCCCGCGCACCGCGGTGTACGCGGAGCCGTCGGTCGTCGCGAAGGCGGCGAAGGAGTTCGAGGACACGGAGAAGATGATCGAGGCGGCCGAGAAGCTGTACGGCCCGTACCGCTGGGACCGCTACGACCTGCTGGTGCTCCCCGCGAGCTTCCCGTTCGGCGGCATGGAGAACCCGCGCCTGACCTTCGCGACCCCGACCGTCATCGTCGGTGACAAGAGCCTCGTCTCGCTCGTCGCGCACGAGCTCGCGCATTCCTGGTCCGGCAACCTCGTGACCAATTCGAGCTGGAAGGACATCTGGCTCAACGAGGGTTTCACCAGCTACGTCGAGGGCCGTATCGTCGAGGCCGTGTTCGGGCGCGAGCAGGCGGAGATGGAGGAGGTCATCAGCCAGTTCGGGCTGACGCAGGAACTCGCCGACACCGAGCCGTCGCTGCAGCGCCTCGCGCTGGACCCGCTGCGCGGCCGCGATCCCGACGAGGCGCTGTCGGACGTCGCCTACGTGAAGGGCGCGTGGTTCCTGCAATTCCTCGAGCGTCGCTACGGCCGCGCCGCGTTCGATGCGTTCCTGCGCGGCTACTTCGACCACTATGCGTTCCAGAGCATCGACAGCGCGACGTTCGCGGCCTATGCGAAGGCGAACCTGCTGGCGAAGTTCCCGGGCAAGGTCAGCGAGGCCGAGTTCGACGCCTGGCTGCACGCGCCCGGCATCCCCTCGATCGCCGAACCGGCGCACTCGGCCCGTTTCGACGTCGTCGACGCCGCGCGCGCGGACTGGCTCGCCGGCGAACGCGCTCCGGCTGCGCTCCCGAGCGCGAAGTGGAGCACGCAGGAATGGCTGCGCTTCCTCGAGGGCATGCCGGAAAAGCTCGATCCGAAACAGCTCGCCGCGCTCGATGCCGCGTTCCATTTCACCGGCACGCCGAACAGCGAGATCGCGATGCGCTGGTATCCGCTCGCGGTGCGCAGCGGATACGCCGAGGCGCGTCCGGCGATGCAGTCGTTCCTGCTCGCGATCGGCCGGCGCAAGCTGGTGATGCCGACCTGGGAGGCGCTGGCGGCGACGCCGGCCGGGCTCGAGTTCGCGCGCGGCGTGTTCGAGCAGGCGCGCCCGGGCATGCATCCGATCACGGCGGCTTCGGTCGAGGCGGTCCTCGCCCGCGGCGCGTCGCGCTGACAGGGCGACGCGCAGTCCGTCTCGAACCGCGAGACGCAGTGCCTGCAGGCTGCGCGCCGCAGTGGACGCCGCATCCACCCCAGGGACGGGGCGTCACCCCTCCACGTGGCATTGCGGCGCGGCCCCCCCACGGGACCGCGCCCTTTTTTCGTCCGCGCTCAGGGATGGTCGCCGGAGAACGCCTGCGCCTTCGCGCCCTTGATCTCGCCGACCTTGGCACGGTCGCTGACGAACAGCTCCACCTCGCGGCGGAACTCGAGCGTGCCGGTGACGACGGCGCGCGGGCCGATCACGACGCGCGGGGTGCGCGGCTTGCCCCACGACCAGCCACGCGGCTTGTCGACGAGGATGCCGCCTTCCACGCGCGAGTCGGCGCCGATCTCGATGTCGCCGGCGACGGTCTCGATGCCGCCGGCGATGTGGGCGGCGTCGAGCACGTAGCGGCCGTTCACGTTCGTCGCGCGGCCGAGGATCTCGGCGCCCCTGTCGAGGCGCACGCCGCCGTTGACGGCCTCGACCGAGCCGGTCACGCGCGCGCCGGCGGCGAGCTCGATGCCGCCGTTCACGGTTTCGACCGAGGCGACGGTCGCGCGCTCGCCGAGCTCGATGCCGCCGTTGACGGTAGAGACCTTCTCGGCGCTGCCACCGCCCTCGACGCGGATCGACCCGTTCACGGTGGTGAGGTCGCCGGCCTGCTGGTCGCTTTCGATGTGGATCGAGCCGTTGACCTTGTCGACGTCGATGCCGCGCGCGGCGGTACTGCCGGCGACGAGCAGGGCGAGGGTGGCGGCGATCAGGCGGATGTGGGGCATGGGAGTCTCCTGGCTGCGAGGGATGCGGCAGATGGGATGCCGCGGCACCCGGAAAGGTTGAAACGCGCGCATTCCGCTAGCATTGTGCGCGTTCCCATGCCCGGATGCGCCACGTGCAACGACCCCGACCCATCCTCCTGCTGATCCTCGATGGCTGGGGCCACCGCGTCGAGACGGCGCACAACGCGATCGCGATGGCCGACTGCCCGAACTGGCGGCGACTGCTCGCCGAGTGCCCGCACACGCTGGTCGACACGCACGGCGAGCACGTCGGCCTGCCGCACGGCCAGATGGGCAACTCCGAAGTCGGCCACATGAACATCGGCTCCGGTCGCATCGTCTACCAGGACCTGACCCGGGTCGACGCCGCGATCGCCGACGGCAGCTTCTTCGACAACCCGGCGCTCGCCGGCGCCTGCGATGCCGTGCGCGCGCGCGGCGGCACGCTGCACGTGCTCGGCCTGCTCTCGCCCGGCGGCGTGCACAGCCACGAGGCGCACATCGCCGCGATGCTCCGCCTCGCGCGGCGGCGCGGCGTCGAGAAGGTCGCCGTGCACGCGTTCCTCGATGGGCGCGACACGCCGCCGCGCAGCGCCGGCCCGAGCATCGATGCGCTCGAGGGCATCTGCCGCGAGCTCGGCAACGCGCGCATCGCGTCCGTCGGCGGCCGCTACTACGCGATGGACCGCGACCACCGCTGGGATCGCGTGCGCCTCGCCTGGGATGCGATGGTCGACGCGTCGGCGGAGTTCCGCGCCGACGCCGCCGCGGCGGCGCTGCGCGAGGCCTACGCGCGCGGCGAGAACGACGAGTTCGTCAAGCCGACCGTGATCGGAGCCGGTGCACCGGTCGCCGACGGCGATGCCGTCGTGTTCATGAACTTCCGTGCCGACCGCGCGCGCGAGCTCTCGCACGCGTTCGTCGACGCGGCGTTCAGCGGCTTCCCGCGCGAGCGCGCGCCGCGCCTGTCCGCGTTCGTGACCCTGACCGAGTACGAGCAGGGACTCGCCGCGAGCGCGATCGCGTTCCCGGCGCAGTCGATGGACAACACGCTCGGCGAGTACCTCGCCGCGCAGGGCCTCAGCCAGCTGCGCATCGCCGAGACCGAGAAATACGCGCACGTGACGTTCTTCTTCTCCGGCGGGCGCGAGCAGCCGTTCGAGCGGGAACAGCGCGTGCTGGTGCCGAGCCCGCAGGTCGCGACCTACGACCTGAAGCCCGAGATGAGCTGCCCGGAACTGACCGACCGCCTCGTCGCGGCGATCGGCTCGGGCACCTTCGACTTCATCGTCTGCAACATCGCCAACCCCGACATGGTCGGCCACACCGGCGTCGAGGCGGCCGCGATCCGTGCCGCGGAAGCGGTCGACGTCGCGCTCGGCCGCCTGCGCGCGGCGATCGAGGCGGCCGGCGGCGAAATGCTCGTCACCGCCGACCACGGCAACCTCGAGCAGATGGTCGACGACAACGGCGTGCCGCACACGCAGCACACGGTCGGCCCGGTGCCGCTCGTCTACGTCGGCCGCGAGGCGAGCCTCCGCCCGGGTGCGCTGCGCGACCTCGCGCCGACCGTGCTCGCGTTGATGGGCCTGCCGCAGCCGCCCGAGATGAGCGGCCGCAGCCTGGTCGACTTCGCCTGACGTGCGTCGCCGCGCGCGCCTCCCCGCGTCGATGCTCGCGGCGGCGCTCGCGTGCGTCGCGACGCCGCTGGCCGCCCAATCGACCGACGCCGCGCAGCGCGCGGCGCAGGAGGCCGAGGCGAAGAAAAAGCTCGACGCGGTGCGGCTCGAGCTGCGCGCCCTCGCCGAGCAGCAGCGAGCCGCGAGCGGCGAGCGCGACGAGGCGAACCGGGCGCTGCGCGACAAGGACCTCGCCCTGTCCGCGGTCGCGCGCGACGTGCATGCCCTCGACGAGCGCATGGCCGAGCAGCAGCGCCGCATCGACGAGCTCGACGTCGAGGTCGGCCGGCTCGAGCAGGCGCTCGCCGGGCAGCGCGAGACGCTCGCCGCGCTGCTGCGTTCGGCCTACGCGCTCGGCCACGGCGAGGAGCTGAAGCTGCTGCTGCAGCAGGACGACGTCGCCGCGATCTCGCGCGTGCTCGCTTACCACCGCTACTTCCAGCGCGCGCAGGTCGCCGAGATCGACCGCATGCTCGCGGACATGAAGCGCCTGTCGGAGGTCAAGGCCGAGGCGCGCGCGGCCGCCGACGCGCTCGCGCAGACGCGCGCGTCGCGTGCCGCGGAAGGCGCCCGGCTCGAGGCCGAGCGGACCGAGCGCGCGACCCTGCTGGCGCGGATCGAGGCGAAGCTGAAGGACCAGGGCGCGCGCATCGCGGCGCTCGGGCGCAGCGAGTCGGAACTCGCCTCGCTGCTGGAGCGCCTGCGCGACGTGTTCGCCGACATTCCGGCGCAGCTCGCCGGCGCCGAGTCGTTCGCGAGCCGGCGCGGCCGCCTCGCCTGGCCGCTGCAGGGCAAGGTCGTCAGCGGTTTCGGCGCGGTCGACGAATCGGGTCGCCGCAGCGGCGGCGTCCTGCTCGCGGCCAAGGCCGGCACGCCGGTGCACGCGGTCTCGCACGGTCGCGTCGCATTCGCCGACTGGCTGCGCGGCTACGGCCTCCTGCTGATCGTCGATCACGGCGACGGCTACCTCAGCCTGTACGGCTGCAACGAGACGCTGCTCAAGGACGTCGGCGACTGGGTCGCCGCCGGCGAGACGATCGCGACCAGCGGCGCGAGCGGCGAGCAGAAGGCGGCTGGCCTCTACTTCGAGCTGCGCGTGAAGGGCCAGGCGGTCGACCCGCGCGCCTGGCTGCGCTGAACGAATCGCGCCGTCCGCGGTCTGCTGCACGCACCCACGCCGTCGCGGGGTCTACACTCGCAGGCGTCCGTCGAGGTACGCACCATGTCCAGAGTCGCCGCCGCCATCGTCCTTGCCCTCGCCGCGCAGTGCGCGCTCGCCGCGGATCCGCCCGCTGCGCCCGCGCCCGCGCTGGGCGAAGCACAGGAGCCCGCCGCGGCACCGGCAGCGCCGCCGGCGCCGAAGGCGAGCGTCGACCTCGCCGACATCCGCGCGTTCACCGCCGTGTACAGCCTGGTCAAGCAGGCCTACGTGGAGGATGTCGACGACCATCGGCTGATGCAGTCGGCGATCCGCGGCCTGCTCGGCGGGCTCGATCCGCACAGCGAGTACCTCGGCAAGCAGCAGCTCGCGGACCTCGGCGAAGACACGAGCGGCAGTTACGCCGGCCTCGGCGTCGAGGTCGTGCAGGTCGACGGCACCCTGCGCGTGATCGCACCGATCGACGGCTCGCCGGCCGAGCGCGCCGGCATCCGCGCCGGCGACACGATCGTGCGCATCGACGGCAAGCCGGTGCAGGCTGACGACGTCGACGCCGCGATCGCGCTGCTGCGCGGCAAGCCCGGCTCGTCGATCACGCTCAGCGTGCTGCACGAGAAACAGGTTTCGCCGGTCGACATCACGCTCAAGCGCGAGATCATCCGCGTCGCGAGCGTGCGCGGGCGCCTGCTCGAACCCGGCTACGCGTACCTGCGCATCAGCCAGTTCCAGGCCGAGACGGGCACCCAGCTGCGCAAGCGGCTCGAGCGACTCGTCGCCGAGAACAAGGGCGCGCTGCGCGGCGTCGTGCTGGACCTGCGCAGCAATCCCGGCGGGTTGCTGACCTCGGCGGTCGAGGTCGGCGACGAGTTCCTCGACGAGGGCGTCATCGTCACCACCCGCGGCCGCGTCAAGGAATCGGAGATGACGTTCCGCGCGACGCCGGGCGACCTCGCCGGCGGCGCACCGATGGTCGTGCTGATCGACAACGGCACCGCATCGGCGGCCGAGATCGTCGCCGGCGCGCTGAAGGACCACCATCGCGCACTGCTGATGGGACGGCGCAGCTTCGGCAAGGGATCGGTGCAGACCGTGCTGCCGCTCGACGCCGAGCATGCGGTCAAGCTGACGACCGCGCGCTACTACACGCCGAACGGCACCTCGATCCAGGCCGCCGGCATCGAGCCCGACATCGCCCTGGCCGACCTCGCGCTGAGCGAGCGCACGACCGACGCGACCCCGTTCGGCGAGCGCGACCTGCGCAACCACCTCAAGGGCGCCAACGAGGGCGACGGCGAGGATCGCGCGCCGGCGAACCGCACGCTGCAGCAGGACTATGCGCTGGCCGAGGCCCTCAATGCGCTGAAGGCACTCGCATTGCGTGGAGGCCGGAACCAGGGCGGCTGATCCGCTGTCACAGCGGGCGCCCGCCGGAGGAGACGCCCATGGCCCTGATGCGCCTGTTGAAGGACAACCAGCGTTACATCCTGTTCCTGTTCGCCCTGTTCGCGTTCCGCAGCGCGGTCGCGGACTGGAACCCGGTACCGACCGGGTCGATGCGCCCGACCATCCTCGAAGGCGACGTCGTGCTGGTCGACCGCCTCGCCTACGACCTGCGCATCCCGCTGACCGACGTCGTGCTCGCGCGCCTCGGCGAGCCGCAGCGCGGCGACATCGTCACCTTCACCTCGCCGGCGAACGGCATGCGCCTGATCAAGCGCATCGTCGGCGTGCCCGGCGATGTCGTCGAGATGCGCGACAACCGCCTCGTCGTCAACGGCGAAGAGGCGCGCTACATCGCGCTCGGCACCGAGCCGCGCGCGGGCCGCCATGGTGCCGCGCTGCGCGAACTCGAGGCGGTCGCCGGCGACGAGCGCGTCGTGCAGTGGCTGCCGGGTGCGCGCTCGCGCTCGAGCTTCGGGCCCGTCACCGTGCCGCCGGACCAGTACCTCATGCTCGGCGACAACCGCGACGACAGCGAGGACTCGCGCTACATCGGCTTCGTGCCGCGCGACCAGCTGATCGCGCGCGCGACGCGCGTGCTCGTCTCCGCCGACATCCTCGACCGCTGGCAGCCGCGCCTCGCGCGCACCGGCTCGCGCCTGCAGTGAGCGCGCGAATCGCCGTGCCGGGAATCGGCAGGGAAGGAGCGCCTGCGCGTGCGGGAACCTGCGCCCGGCCGCGCACCCGGCATTCCGGCCCGTCAGCTCCTCAACCGGCGCGCGATCGCCGGGCGTGACACCAGGGCGAGCACCACGCCGATGACGAAGCCGGCGACGTGGGTCCACCAGGCGACCGCGCCGAAGGCGGGGCCGACGTAGGTGAACAGGAGTTGCAGCGCGGCCCAGAAGCCGATCAGCAGCGGCGCCGGGATGCGCACGAACTCGAGGAACACGCCGAGCGGCAGCACCAGGCCGAGGCGCGCGCGCGGGAACAGCGCGAGGTAAGCGCCGACCATCGCCGACACCGCGCCGCTCGAGCCGATGATCGGCGCGCTGGTTCCGGCGAGCGTCAGCGCGCCGACGAGGTTCGCGAGCGCGCCGCCGGCGATGAAGATCAGCAGGAAGCGCGACGAGCCGAGCGCGCGTTCCGCGGGCACGCCGAACACGATCAGGAACAGCAGGTTGCCGGTCAGGTGCAGCCAGTCCGCGTGGAAGAAGATCGCGGTCACCAGGCGTGCCGCGCGCAACTCCAGCAACTGCTGCCACCACGGCACGTTCGCATCGAGCAGCGTCGACGGTACCGTGCCCCAGCGCGCGAGGACCCCGGGGCGCTCCGCCGGCGACAGCGTGGTCAGCCAGAGGAACGCGAACACGCACGCGGCGACGATCAGCAGTGTCGCCCAGGGCGGCCCGTTGCGGCGGCGGCTCGGCAGCTGGACGAACACGGGCCGCGCCCCGCTCAGCGGCCCTCGCGCGGGAACAGGAAGCGCTGGCCCTTGTACTCGAGCACCATCCCGTCCGGCGTGATGTCGCGCAGCAGGACCTGGTTGCCGAGGTCGTCGCCGATGCCGTGGCGCTCGCCCTTGATGACGACGAAGCGTTCGTCGCGCGCTTCCGAGTAGACGTGCATCGTCAGCGCCAGCTCGGGCAGGTCCTTGCGCGTCGCGTACGGCAATTCCCACACCAGCGGCAGCGGCGGCCGCGCCGGTCGCGTGCGCGGCGGCACGGCTGCCGGCGTCGTGGCCGGGGCCGGGGCCGGGGCCGCCGCCGGCGTGTCGGTGGCCGCATTCGCGGCGGCGGGCGGCGGCGTCGCAGCGGCTGGCGCGGCGGGTACGGGCGCAGGCTTGGGCAGCAGCGGTCCGCTCTCCGCCTCCGGCTGCGCCGGCGGTGCATGCGGCTTGCCCTCGCCGCCGGCGATCGGCATCGACGGCAGCGGTGCGGCCGAGCCGGGACGGTCGGTGGTCGGCATCGGCAGCACCGGCGCCGCGACCGGCGCGCTCGCCGCGGGTGCGGCCGGCTTCGGCTGCACCGGTTTCAGGCTTCGATCCGCCGCTGCGGGCGGCGGTGCGGCCGGCACCGGCGCGGGCGCGGCCTGCGGGGCCGGCGCGGTGGCGTCGGCGAGCGGCGCTTCCGCGACCGGTGGCGCCGGCGTGCGCGACAGCCACCAGCCGATGCCCAGAGCGGCGAGGATCAGCACGACCAGCAGCGGCAGCACGCTGCGGCGCCGGCGCGCGAGCGGGGCGGGCGAGCCGAGCGTCGGCAGTTCGCCGAGGCGGCGCTGCTGTTCGGACTTCTTCAGGGCTTCCAGGATCAGCGACATGGTCTATTCCGACTGCGTTCGCACCCGCGGGTTCAATCCACGGTGCGGGCGAGATGGGGGCCGGCATCGTCGAGCGCGGACAATGCGAACAGGGTTTCCGGGCCGACGATGCCGTCGGCCTTGATGCCGTAGCTTTGCTGCAGCTTGCGCACGCGCTCGGCGAGCGCCGCGTCGTACGTGGTCGGGCTCGCGTCGACGCCATCGAACGCCTTCAGGCGCTCGCCGACCCAGGCGACGCCGCTGCCGCTCGCGCCGCGGTCGAGCGTCGCCGGGATGTCGGCCGGCAGGCGCCAGAGCACGATGAAGTCGCCGTCCCAGAATTTCGCCAGCGAATCGCGCGCGAGTTCGTAGCGCGTGCCGGCGAGGTCGAGCCGCACGCGTTGCCGGCCCACGCCCTGCAGCAGCGCGTGCGTCGGCTCGTTGCGGCCGAACAGCAGGATCAGCGGGCGGTCGAAGCGCGCAAGCTGTTCGAGCGAGGCGCGTCCGTGCAGGCAGGCGATGCCCGGCGCGACGATCGGCGCGCAACGGCTCGCGTCGCGCACCGACACCGCGTCGGCGCCGACCTGCCAGCGTGCGAGCAGCTGGGTGAACGCGGTCAGCTGCGTCTCGGGCTTTTCGGCCAGCCGCGCGGCGAGGCGGTCGGCTTCCGCATCCGCGGCCGGCGTGGTCACCGCGGGCCGCGGCTCCGGCACGAACTTCGCCGGCGGTGGCCGCAGGCTCCACCACGCGTAGGCGCCGCATGCGCCGAGCACGAGCAGCGCGGCCGCGACCCAGCGGCCGTAGCGGCGCATCCAGTAGCGCGCGTGGCCGGGCAGGGTCTCGTCCGCGGCGCGGTCGACCAGGCGCTCGCCGATGCTGTCCTGCTCGCGCGCATAGCCCGCCATCAGTGCGCGGTCGGCGATGATGTTGACCAGGCGCGGGATGCCGCCCGAGCGCTGGTACAGCGCCTTCAGGCCGAGGCGCGAGAACGGGATGCGCGAGCTGCCCGCGACGGCGAGGCGATGGCGCACGTAGGCCTCGGTCTCGGCCGCGTCGAGCGGTGTCAGGTGGTAGCGCGCGGTGATGCGCTGCGCGAGCTGGCGCAACTCGACGCGCTCGAGCATCTCGCGCAGCTCGGGCTGGCCGAGCAGGATGATCTGCAGCAGCTTCTGCGTCGGCGTTTCGAGATTGGTCAGGAGGCGCACCTGCTCGAGCGACTCGATCGACAGGTTCTGCGCCTCGTCGACGATCAGCACCACGCGCAGGCCCTCCGCGTAGGCGTCGAGCAGGAACTTGTTCAGGGTGTCCGTCAGCGCCTTCAGGCTGCCGCGGCGGCCCTCGATGTCGAGCTTGAGTTCCTCGCAGACGGTCTCGACCAGCTCGACCGGCGACAGCTTGGGGTTCAGCACGAGCGCGACGCGCGTGTTCTCCGGCAGCTGCTCCAGCAGCAGGCGGCAGAGTGTCGTCTTGCCCGTGCCGACCTCGCCGGTCAGCTGCACGAAGCCGCCCGAGCCGCCCTTGCCGATGCCGTACAACAGGTGCGCGAGCGCATCCCGGTGCCGTTCGGACAGGAAGACGTAGCGCGGATCCGGCGTGATCGAAAACGGCGGCTCGCGCAGGCCGTAGTACTCGAGATACATGCCGGCAGTTTAACCGAGGCGACGCGCGGCACCGGCCGGGCGTCGGCCGATGGCGGTCATCTTCCCTTCAATCAACGGTTTGCAGCGTGGTTTCGGCGCTTTCGGCGGGCTCGGGCGTGGCGAACAGGGCGAGTGCGTTGCGCGCGACCTGGCGCGTGTCGTACCAGGCGTAGCCGGCGACGCCGACCGCGCCCGCGACCGGCATCCAGCGCGCGACGCCGCGGGCGACGAGCTGCCTGGACACGTGCATGCCGACGGCCGCGGCGACGCGCTCGATCGCGCGCAGCGGCAGGTCGCGCGCGAGCAGGCGCGCGCCGACCTGCACCCCGACGTCGCGCAGCGCCTGCGCGGCGGTGTGGCGGAACAGGCAGTGCAGCATCTGCGTGCGGGTCAGGTCCGCGCTCGCGCCAAAGGTCGCGGCGATATCGGCGACCATCTGGCGCTGGATGCGCCAGATCGCCACGAGCTCGGGCAGGATCGTCAGCCAGCCGAGGGGACCCGGTGGCAGCGCGAGCGTGCCGGCGGCGAGCGCGGCCTTGCGCGCCGCGGCGTTCGCGATCACCCGCGCGCGGCGCGCGGGTGCGTCATGCGGGTGCTCGTCGCTGGTGGGCACCTCGCCGGCGAGGTCGAGCACCGCCTGCGCGACGCGTTCGCGCAGCAGGTGTTCGCCTTCGTCGGCGCGGCGGGCGGGTAGGTGGCGGCCCATGCGTGCTCCATCGACCGCGCGAGTGTCCGCCGCGCGGCTACTTGCTGCCGATGACGACGATCGTCTTGCCCGAGACGTCGATCATGCCCTGCTCCTCGAGCTGCTTGAGCACGCGACCGACCATCTCGCGCGAGCAACCGACGATGCGGCTGATTTCCTGGCGCGAGATGCGGATCTGCTTGCCCTTCGGGTGCGTCATCGCATCCGGTTCGTCGATCAGGTCGAGCAGGGTCTTGGCGACGCGGCCGGTCACGTCCATGAAGGCGAGGCGGCTGACCTTGCGCGAGGTGTGCAGCAGGCGGTTGGTCAGCTGCGAGCCGATCGCGAACAGGATCTTCGGGCATTCCTCGCGCAGCGGGCCTTCGAACAGGTTGAACATGCGCTCGTAGCCGATCTCGGCGAGCTCGCACGGCGTGCGCGTGCGCACCATGACCTCGCGCCGCGGCGTCTCGACGAACAGGCCCATTTCGCCGATGAACTCGCCGCGGTTGAGGTAGGCGAGGATCAGCTCGCGCCCTTCCTCGTCCTCGGACGAGACGGTCAGCGAGCCGTCGATGACGTAGTAGAGGATGTTGGCCGAGTCGCCCGGGCGGATGATCGCCGTCTTGCTCGGGTAGCGGCGGCGATGGCACGCGCCGAGGAAGCGCTCCATCGCGGCGCGATCCGGCGTGAGCATCGGCGGCGCCTGCACGCGATTGATCTCGCGTTGCAGGTTGTAGCGGAAATCGGCGATCTTGCCTTGCGCTTCCATCGACTCCCCTCCCGCCGACGCGCCGCGCGGCGGTGATGCGTGGCCCGGGGCGGAACGCACGGGGACCCCTGCGTTTGCGAGCCCGCCCGGGCTGGATGATTCATCTTATTGCAAATCCGCCGCGACTGGCGACCGCGGCCGGCCCGCGCGGTTTCATCGCCCTGCCGCTTGGCCCATAATCCGCCCCCTTGGCGTACCCGCGGCCGCGCGGGCGTCGCCCCCGCCGCATCCCGAGGTATTCCGCCGTGGTCAAGCCGATCCCGCGCCTGCAGCTGCAGGGTTTCAACAACCTGACCAAGGCGCTCAGCTTCAACATCTACGACATCTGCTACGCGGTGTCGGAGGACCAGCGTCGCCGCTACATCGAGTACATCGACGAGCAGTACGACGCCGATCGCCTGACGCAGATCCTGACCGACGTCGCCGAGATCATCGGCGCGAACATCCTCAACATCGCGCGCCAGGACTACGACCCGCAGGGCGCGTCGGTCACGATCCTCATTTCCGAACACCCGGTCGTCGACAAGCTCGGCAAGGACGTCATCTCGGACGCGGTCGTGGCGCACCTCGACAAGAGCCACATCACGGTGCACACCTACCCGGAGACGCACCCGCACAACGGCATCGCGACCTTCCGCGCCGACATCGACGTCGCGACCTGTGGCGTGATCTCGCCGCTGCGCGCGCTGAACTACCTGATCGACAGCTTCGAGTCCGACATCGTCACGATGGACTACCGCGTGCGCGGCTTCACGCGCGACGTGAAGGGGCGCAAGCACTACATCGACCACAAGATCAACTCGATCCAGGACTACCTGGCCAAGCACATCCGCCAGAAGTACGAGATGTTCGACGTCAACGTGTACCAGGAGAACATCTTCCACACGAAGATGCACGTGAAGGACTTCGACCTCGACACCTACCTGTTCGAGGCGCAGGCCGACGACCTCTCGTTCAAGGACCGCCAGCGCATCGAGCAGCTGCTCAAGCGCGAGATCGAGGAACTGTTCCACGGCCGCAACCTGATGTGAGCCGGGAGCAGGGAACATCAGGAGCCGGAGCCGCCGCGCCGCTGCGATGCCCGCCTGACGGTTCGCGTTTCCCCCATTCCCCGCCTCACCAGCGGTACGCGACCGCCTTCATCACGTTCGACGCGAAGCGCATCAGCGACGGGATCGGCGCGGGCAGGCGGATGCCGCCGGCGGCGAGGGCCTTGTCGGCGTGGCGCGCCTCGTCCTCCTTCATGCGCGCGACGATCGCGCGGCTGCGCGCATCCTGCGCCGGCAGCGTCTCGAGATGTTCGCCGAGGTGTGCCTCGACCTGGCGCTCGGTTTCGATCACGAAGCCGAGGCTGACGCGGTCGCCGACCAGGCCGGCACCCGCGCCGATCGCCCACGCGCCGGCGTACCAGAGCGGATTGAACAGGCTCGGCCGGCTGTCGAGTTCCTGCAGGCGCTCGCCGCACCAGCCGAGATGGTCGGTCTCCTCCGCCGCGGCCGCGAGCAGCTGCGCGCGCAGCCGCGGCTCGCGCGCGACCGCGGCCTGGCCGAAGTAGAGCGCCTGCGCACAGACCTCACCGACGTGGTTCACGCGCATCAGGCCTGCGGCGTGGCGGCGCTCGGCGTCGTCGAGCGGCGCTTCGGCGATGCCGCGCGCCGGGTTGGGCAGGGCCGCTGGCGGCGCCGCGACCGTCACCGTGTCGAGCGCGCGTTCGATTTCGACCAGCATGCGGTCGAGGGGCGTCAGGCTTCGTTCCATGGGGTCGCATTGTCCAGCTGCCGCGCGAGCAGCGCCAGCGGATGCAGCACGCGCGGCGCACCGTCGGCGTCGCGCAGGCCGTCGCCGAGGTGCAGGCGGCAGCCGACGTTCGTGGTCAGCAGCAGGTCCGGCGCGAGCACGGCGACCTGCTCGAGCTTCTCGGCGCGCAGGCGATCCGCCTGTGCGGGGTGTTCGAGGAAATGGCTGCCGGCGGCGCCGCAGCAGCGCGGCTGCATCGGCAATTCGACCAGTTCCAGGCCCGGGATCCGCGCCAGCAGCGCACGCACCGCGCCGGCGCCACCGGCGACGTTCGCCTGCGTGCACGGCACGTGCAGCGCCGCGCGCAGCGCGAGCGGGCGGAAGCGCAGCGCCGCGAAGCCGGCATCCGCGGCGAGGAAGGCATGGATCTCCGGCACGCGCAGCGGCGTGCCCTGCGCAACCTGGCCGGCAAGGTCGCCGTGGCAGCCGCTGGCGCAGCCGACGACGACGCCGGCACCGCCGGCGAGCAGGGCCGCGCGGCTCGCCGCGGCCTCGCGCGCGGCGCCGTCGAGGTCGCCGGCATGGCGCGCGAGCGCGCCGCAGCAATGAAAGCCGTCCGGCTCGACCACGGCGTGGCCGGCGGCTTCGAGCAGGGTCCGCGCCGCGGCCAGCGTGTCACGCTCGTAGACGTTGCCGACGCAGCCTCGGAACAGCGCGATCGGCGCGCCCGTCGCGCCGGTGGCCGGGCGCGGCGCAGCGAGCGCCTGCGCGGCCGGCCGCGGCGGCGCGGCCGGTACGCGGCGGGCGAGCCGGTGCAGCAGGGAATCCGCCGGCAGCAGGCGCGCGAGCACCGGCAGCCAGCGGTGCGCGCGCAGCGCGGCACCGAGCCGCGCGAGGCGTGCGAGGCGGCGGGCATCATGCAGCCAGGCCGGACGGTCGCGGCGCGGCTGGAGCAGGGCACGCGTGCGCACCAGCAGCTCCTCGTAGCGCACGCCGGACGGGCAGGCAGCCTGGCAGGAGAGGCAGGCGAGGCACTGGTCGAGGTGGGCGAGCAGTGCCGGTTCGGGGTCCGCGCCGCTCGCGAGGGCGCGCGCGAGCGCGACACGGCCGCGCGGCGACTCCGCTTCAGTCCGCGCCAGGCGGTAGGTCGGGCAGTGCGGCAGGCACAGGCCGCACATCACGCACTGGTCGGCCAGCGCGGCCACGGCGGCCGCTTCCGAGGCCGCCGGGAAACCGGGGACGGGCATGCGATTCATGCTATCATCCCCGGCTCGCAACAGGATCGCGCCCCGGCTTGCCAGTCCGGGAGAGTTCCGCTATCCTCCCGCGCCCTCATTTCGACGGTCCGCCCCGGCGGGCCCAGCCGAGAGTCTTACGGATATGAAAACGATCAGCGCCAAGGCTGAAACCGTCAAACGCGACTGGTACGTGGTCGATGCCGCCGGCAAGACCCTCGGCCGCCTGTGCACCGAGCTCGCGCACCGCCTGCGCGGCAAGCACAAGACGATCTACACCCCGCACGTGGATACCGGCGACTACCTCGTCGTGATCAACGCGGAGAAGGTCGCCGTCACCGGCAAGAAGATGGAAGACAAGAACTACCATCGCTTCACCGGCCACGTCGGCAACCTCAAGACCACCTCGCTGAAGGACATGCTCGCGCGCCATCCGGAGCGCGTCATCGAGATCGGCGTCAAGGGCATGCTGCCGAAGAATCCGCTCGGTCGCGCGATGTACCGCAAGCTCAAGGTCTACGCCGGCCCGAATCATCCGCACGCGGCGCAGCAGCCGCAGGTGCTGGACGTCAAGGCCTGAGACACCCGAGCCCGCGCCGACGCGGCGCGGACTAACCCACGAAGCTGAAGAACAGACACATGGCGATCCAGCAGAACTACGGCACCGGCCGTCGCAAGTCCTCCGCCGCGCGCGTGTTCCTGCGCAAGGGCAGCGGTGCGATCACGATCAACGGCAAGGCGCTCGACGACTTCTTCGGTCGCGAGACCTCGCGCATGATCGTGCGCCAGCCGCTCGAGCTGACCCAGAACCACGACAAGTTCGACGTGCTCGTCACGGTCGAGGGCGGCGGCATGACCGGCCAGGCCGGCGCGATCCGCCTCGGCATCGCCCGCGCGCTGGTCGAGTACGACGAGTCGCTGAAGTCGCCGCTGCGCAAGGCCGGTTTCATGACGCGCGACGCGCGCGAGGTCGAGCGCAAGAAGGTCGGCCTGCACAAGGCGCGCCGCGCGACGCAGTACTCGAAGCGCTGATCGGTTGTTCGCGCTGCCGCACGCGGCAGCGCCGGGCCCTCGGGCCCGGGGATGGGGAAGCCGGCTCAGACGGCATTGCCGCGGCCTCCCGCCAGTCCCGCCCTCATTGGGGGATCGTCTAATGGTAGGACAACGGACTCTGACTCCGTTTATCTAGGTTCGAATCCTAGTCCCCCAGCCAATCGCGAAAGCCCCTGTTTTTACAGGGGCTTTTTCGTTTCTGGCCCCGTGCGCTTGGTCACCGGCTTGGACACTCAAGTCATGCGCATCCCGCACTACCTCGTTCTCTCCGTCTCCGGCGTCTACCACTTCCGGCTCAAGGTGCCGGCCGACGCCCAGGCGGCCCTCGGCGTTCGCGTCCTCAAACAGAGCCTGCGGACCCGCGACACCCGAACTGCACAAATCCACTCCTCCCTCTTGTACTTGCGGTACGCTTCCGCCATCGCGGCAGCCAGGGGAGGCGACGTCATGCCGAAGCCACCGTCCGTCGAGGATCTACTGGCCTCGTTCCAGCAGGGCGGCATCCGCCCCTTCGAGCTGGAATTGGACCCCGCGACCCGGTTCCCCACGCGCATCCAGACCGACGGCTCGCCCCAGGACAACGCGGCCGCGCTTGAGGCGATGAAGGTGGTCTTTGCCACGCCGCTCCCTGTTCGAGCCGCGCCGTCGCCCAAACCGCCCAGCATGAGCCTTGGTGAGGCGTTGCGAACGTACGAACTGACCGAAGGCCCGAGCCTGACCGACAATACGGGTGCTGGACCACATCGTCGTCGCTGCGGGCGGCACGGTGTCGCTGGCCCAACGAGGATTGTGTTGAGACAAGGATCAGCACCGTCGCTCACGAGGTGCGAATGCCAATGTGCGAAATTTTCCTACAGGGCTGTAGGAGATTTCTTACACGACGCTTGTTGCAAAGGCGACATTTGTTCGTGACAAAATGATCTATTCGGGTGGAGGGGAGTCGTCATGTCTCGATTGCGCGTACAACTTGTGCAGGCATTGCTGTGCCTGCTGTTTGCGATGCCCGCCCACGCCTACATCAACCCGCCGTTTCTATCGCCAACGACACCGCACGCAGGACAATCGGTGTCCGTCAGTGTGGATTCCGGTGTCTGCGATGCCATCGCCGACGAGCCGGGGTACCCGCAGATCACCCAGAACGGATCGCACATTCAAGTCGTGCTGCTGGCCTTTCGCTTCACCGACATCGAACTCTGCAACTTGCCTAGTGGGGTCTCAACGTTTCCGATAGGCGCCTATGCTGAGGGCGTTTACGACGTCGATGTCGTGGTGTTCTACTATGACGAGCACGGCAACCCGCAAAACGAGAGTATCGGCGTCCTGCCTATGCGAGTCGAAGCGGCTGCAGCCGCTCCAGTTGGCGCGCCGACCTCCACGCCTCTTAGCCTGATCTTGCTCGCGGCGCTTCTTTGCGTCATCGCACTCCGGAAGCAGAGCCGTGTGGTGCCGTCAGCTCGAGTCTGTAATTTGAACTGTGTAACTGCTCCCTGACGTATCGTAGCGGCAGAGGCCGCGAGGAGCAGAGATGGCAGACAAGGTGGACGAGAGGGCGCTCGAGGCGCTGCTGTCCGGATGCAAGACACCTCAGGACGTGGCGACGCTGTACACGCAGATGCTTCAGCGGGTGATTGATCGCGGCCTGAGCGCGGAGCTGGACG
>Ga0180220_1000482_pt1 | contig 43364 bp, 44 predicted proteins | sample eDN5th37CBELigBY_FD_151335 | JGI IMG/M metagenome (GOLD analysis project Ga0180220, IMG submission 151335) | Enriched backyard soil microbial communities from Emeryville, California, USA - eDNA 5th pass 37_C BE-Lig BY (version 2) (version 2) | ecosystem: Environmental > Terrestrial > Soil >... | reverse complement strand
GCAGCCACCTACGCTTGCCCAGCATCCGGGTCCTCCGACGTCGTGGATCTCTCGCAGGACCCACAGACTCGGCAGCGACCCGGATGCCTCCTACATCACACCGTTCGGAACGTCCCTAGGCAGGACACCTAGCCGGCGGCGGCGACCGCCGCCTCGACGTCGGGGTGGATCGCGACCGCCCCGCCCAGCCCGGTGATCTGGAGCGTGCGCGCGATCGGCGCGCCCGCCGGGACGACGATCACGAGCCGCTGCTGGCGGGCGTCGAGCTCCTCGGCCAGGCGGAAGACGAGGCTGATGCCGGCGCTGTCGAGGTAGCGCGTCGGCGAGAGGTCGAGCACGAGCGCCGTGCTCGCGTTGCCCAGCGCCAGCCGCAGCCGATCCCCGACGTCCGCGGCGTTGGAGGCGTCGACCTCGCCGTCGAGCGCCGCCACCAGGATCCCGCCGCGGCGATCCTCGACGACCCGTGCGAGCTCCGTCATCCCGACCCGGCGCGCGCCGGCCGCGACACGTCGCGCTCGAGGACGACGCGGGTGCCGTCCTCGGCGTCCTCGACGACCACGGCGTCCATCAGCGCGCGCATCATCGGCAGGCCGCGGCCGCGGTTGACGCCGCGCGCCTCGCGCCAGCGCCCGCGGTCGCGCACCTCGATGCGGATCCGGCCGTCCTGCTCCACCGCGTGGACCTCGAAGCTGTGCTGGCCGGGGCGGTACGCGTGCTCGATCGCGTTCGCGCACGCCTCGCCGCAGGCGACGACGACGTCGTAGGCCTCGTCGTCGCCGACGCTGCGCTCGCGCAGCCAGCGGCGCAGCACCTGGCGCACGTCGGCGAGCACGTCGCGGTCGGTGGGCCAGCGCGTGCTGAGGGGGTTGGCCAGCGGCGGCACGCGCGCGGCGATGAGGGCGACGTCGTCGGCGCGGTCCTCGCCGACCAGCCGCCGGACCAGCCGCGTGCACATCGTCTCGATGCCGCCCGCGCCCGGGGCGGTCGCGCGCAGCCGCTCCAGGCCGCGGTCGAGCGGCTCGGCGCGCGACTCCACCAGGCCGTCGGTGTAGAGCACGACGGTGGAGCCGGTCGGGAACGGGTGCACGGCGGCGCGGTAGCTCGCCAGCGGCGACGTGCCCAGCGGGATGCCGCCCTGCAGCGGGAGGAACGCCGCCTCCCCCTCGGGGTCGACGACGAGCGGCGGCGGGTGCCCGGCGTTGACGACGCGCAGCCGCTGGCGCTGGGTCTCGATGACCGTGTAGACGAGCGTGGTGGTCGCGTCGGGGCCGAGCTCGCACATCAGCCGGTTGACGCGCGCGACGACCTCCGCCTCGGGATGGCCCTCGACCGCGTAGGCGCGCAGCGCGGTGCGCAGCTGGGCCATCACCGCGGCCGCGGCCAGGCCGTGGCCGACGACGTCGCCGACCGCGACGACGATCTCGCCCGGCGCCACCTCGAACGCGTCGTACCAGTCGCCGCCGAGCCGGTCGCGGCTGGCGGGCATGTAGCGGGTCGCGACCTCGAGGCCCGGGACGGCGTGGAGGTCCTGGGGCAGCAGGTGGCGCTGGAGCGCCTCGGCCAGCCGCTGCTGCTCGGCCAGGCTGGCGTGCTCGATCGCGAGCGCGGCCCGGTCGGCGACGAGCTGCAGCAGGTCGCGCTCGGCCGCCGTGAAGCGCCGCGGCGTGAGGCTGCCGACGTGGAGGACGCCGAGCACCCGCCCCTCGACGAGCAGCGGCACGCCGAGGAGGGAGCGGATGCCCTGCTCGCGCAGCAGCGGGTTGACGAGCTCGGCGTCGGCGAGATCCTCGATCGCGATCGTCCGGCGCTCGGCCGCCACGCGGCCGGCGAAGCCCTCGCCGAGCGGCACCACCACGCCGCGCTCGACCTCCTCCTCGATGCCGCGCGCCGCGCGGGCGCGCAGCAGCGGGCGCGACTCGTCGAGCAGGAGCAGCGCGGCGGTGTCGGCCTCGAGGATCTCGCAGACGCGGGCGATCAGCTCGTCGAGCAGCCGGTCGTGCGGCAGGTAGGCGAGCGCCGCGTCCGTGATGCGCTGCAGCGCGCCGAGCACCTGACCGTCGGCGGGGGATGCGGGCCGCACGGCCATGTCGGGCATTCCGGCGGAGGTATGCCCGTCCGACCCCCGGGTCATGCGCCGGGTCGTCGCGGTGGACGCCCGTCCAGCGCCCCCGGCAGGAGTCGAACCTGCGCACCCGCTTTAGGAGAGCGGTGCTCTATCCACTGAGCTACGAGGGCGTGCCCGGAACTGTAGTGCCCGGATCAGGCCCGATCGGGACGGTCCGGATAGACGTCGTCGATCGTCGTCAGCGCCACGTACGGCGCCCCGGCCGCCTCCTCGATCCGCGCGCCGCCGCCGGCCAGGCGGTCGAGCACGGAGACCACGCCGACGATCGTGCGCCCCTCCTCCTGGAGGGCGGCGATCGCCGCGAGCGTCGACCCGCCGGTCGTGACCACGTCCTCGACGACGAGGCAGCGGTCGGCGTCGTCGAGGAGCGGCCCCTCGACGCGGCGCTGCAGGCCGTGGTGCTTGGCCTCCTTGCGCACGAAGAACGCCTTCACGTCGGCGCCGCCGGCGAGCGCCGCGCAGGCCACCGGGTCGGCGCCCATCGTCATGCCGCCGACCGCGGTCGCGCCCCACTCGCGGGCCCGGGCCGCGACCAGCTCGCCGAGCGCGGCGAAGCCGGCCGGGCGCAGGATCGCGCGCTTGGCGTCGATGTAGTACTGGGCCGTGGCGCCGCTCGTCAGGACGACCTCGCCGATGACGAGCGCGTGCTCGCGCAGCTCGGCGACGAGCCGGGCCCGGGGATCGTCCGCGCTCATCGGTACGCGTCGACCCGCGTGCCCATCCTCATCCAGTCGTAGACGTACGCGGCGTTGGGGATCGGGATGCGGAAGCAGCCGTGGCTGGCGGGGTACGGCGGCACGCTCGCGTAGCCGTGCACCGCGTAGCCGCGGATGAAGTAGCTGGAGTGCACCATGCCCTTGGCGTTCGTGCCCGGCGTCTTCAGGTACACGCGGAAGCTGCCCGTGATCGTCGGCGTCGCCGGCGCGCCCGGGGACGTCGTGTAGATCCGGTGCACCTTGCCGCCCGGGTTGATGAGCGCGAGCACGCCGCGGGTGATGTCGCCCTCGACGTGGCGCCCGTGCTGCGGGTAGCGGACCTTGAAGTCGCCCATGCCGCGGTCGAGCCGGCGGAAGACCTCCTCGCTGGCCTGCTCGGTGCGGGCCATGCCGGTGACCTTGCGGAACGCCATCACCGCGCGGCCGGTGGCGGCGTCGAACACGCCGCTGCGCGAGACCGCGTAGTGCTTGAGGTAGAGCTTGCGCTGCAGCCAGCGCACCGAGGCGCTGCGCTCGCCCGGACGCGCCGAGGGCTTGATGACCGTGACGCGCCGGGGGGTCGCCCGCGCCGTCCCGATGGACGCGGACGCCTCGTGCACGGCGCGCACGGTCACGCGGCCGCCGGTGCGCGGGCGGTAGCCGACGACGAACGTCCCGTCGCCCGCGCGCACCGTCACCTCGCGCAGCGTCTTGCCGCCGCGCACGAACCGCACCGTGACCTTCTCGCCGCGGACGGCCGGCGTGAGGCGGCCGTCGACGCGGATGCGCGACCCGGCGAGGACCTCGTCGTCGGCAACCTTCAGCGCGAGCTTGCCGGCGGCGGGCTCGGGCGGGGTCGGGGCCGGAGGCGTGGGCTCGGGGGTCGGCGCCGGCTCGGGCGTGGGAGCCGGGGCCGGGACCGGGGTCGGCGTCGGCTCGGGCGTCGGAGCCGGGTCCTGCGCCGCGGCCGTCGCGGGCACGAGCAGGAGCGTGATCAGGGCTAGGCGAACGGGGCGCATCGAGCGGCCATCCTACGGCGTGCGCCGGTCACGCGGGAGCGGCTCGGCGCCCGTTCGATCGCACGACCGGCAGCAGGATGCCGGCGACGGCGGCCAGCGCGGCCGCCGTCAGCACGGGGATCTGCCACCCCCAGCCCAGCGCGACCGAGAGCGCGATGCTGTTGTTGACGACGTGCAAGGCGATGCACGGCAGCAGCGAGCCGGTCTTCCAGTACAGGAGGCTGAGCAGGAAGCCGAGCATCGCCAGCGGCACCAGGAACCCGATGGGCGAGCCGAACGCGTGCACGCCGCCGAACAGCAGGCCGGTGCCCGCCGCGGCGGCGACCGGGGGCATCGACGAGCGCAGCGCGCCGAACACGAACCCGCGGAAGAAGACCTCCTCGACGATCGGCGCGATCACGACCGCGAAGATCGCGATGCCGACGACGGTCGCCGTCGACGGGTCGGCCTCGAGGCGGTCGGTGATCTCGTCGCTCTCGTCCTCGAGCCCGAGCGCGCTGATCCACACGGCCTGGAACACGTAGTAGGTGATGAGCGCGGCCGCCGCCCACTTCAGGCCGGTGAGCCAGCCGACGGCGCGGAGGCCGAGCTTCGCCGGGCTGACGCCGCCGTAGAAGTGGGCGAACAGCAGCGCCGACCCCAGCAGCGAGCCCTGGAAGACGAGGTTGGCCGCCATCAGGTAGCCGGCGGGCGGGTCGTCGATGTCGTGCCCGTTGAGGTCGGCGATGCCGTAGACGATCCCGCCGAGGACGTTGCCGAGCACGAACGCGGTGATGAGCGCGACGAACGCCGTCCACAGCGGCCAGCCGGGCGCGCCCGGGTCCCGGCGCGGCGGCTCGGGCGGCGGGGCGGGTGGGGACGGCATCTCGGGGCGCTCGGGCAGGGCCGGCGGCGGGCGGCCGATCGGGTCGTCGGTGCGGGTCACGGTCCGCTCAGCCTAGGGATCGAGAAGCCCGCGCAGATCGGGGATCGCGCGCACGCCGGGCGGCGCGACGGCGCCGTCGCGGACGACCAGCACGGGCTCGACCCCGGCGGCGCGCGCGGCCTCGACGTCCTCCGACGGCGTGTCGCCGACGTGCCGCGCCCCGGCCGCCGGCGCGCCGAGCAGCCGCAGCGCCTCCAGCAGCGGCGCCGGGTCGGGCTTGGCGGCGCCGAGCTCGGCGGAGGTGACGACCGCGTCGACCCGGTCGCGCAGCCCGGTGGCGCGCAGCACGTCGTGGAGGGACACGTCCCAGTTGGACACGACCGCGAGCGGATGCCCCCGCGCGCGCAGCGCGTCGAGGACCTCGGGCGCCTCCGGGTAGGGCGCGAACGCGATCGCGTCCAGCAGCGTGGGCACGAGCTCGTCGACCCCCACCGCGGCGCGGGCGGCGGGCGGCAGCGCGTCGCGCAGCACCGCCGTGCACTCGCGGCGCAGGTCGGCGAGCGCGGCCGCGTCGGCCGCGCGGCCGTGGTGGCGGCGGTAGTGGGCGATCTCGGCGCGCATCGCCGCGTGCGCCTCGTCGAGCCCCACGTCGACGCCGTGGCGCTCGGCCAGCAGCGCCCGCAGCCGCGGCGCCGGGGGCGGGAACGTCACGAGGGTGCCGAGCGCGTCGAGCAGGACGGCCGGCCGCGGCGCGGCGCTCACGCCACGAAGTGCCAGGTCGCGAACTGGGCGGTGCTCACGGCCAGCAGGATCGCACTCGCCGCCAGCGCGGGCGCCCGCGCGCGCCGATGGCGGGCCAGCAGCCAGCCCAGCCACATCCACAGCGGGAAGCAGACCAGGACGAAGCGCGGCAGCGACATCAGCGGCTGCGGCACGACGGGATAGGACAGCGGGACGGCCAGCGACGCGACGACGTAGGCGCCGAAGGCGAGCGGCAGGCGCCGCAGCACGCCGGCGAGCGCGATCCCGACGAGCGGCAGCCACAGCGCGAGCACGACGTTGATGCGGGCGATCGCCATCGGGTCGCCGGCCGCCTGCGGGAAGTAGATGCGCCCGCCGGCCCCGGCGACGAGCTGGCGCACGCCCGCCCACGCGGCGACGAGGCCGTCCCAGACGCCGCCCAGCGGGCCCGCCCACTCCCGGAACCAGACGTCCTGGGCGTCGAACGGCGCGCGCCAGTCCAGCCCCGCCAGCGCCAGCCCGACCGGGAAGGCGGCCAACCCCGCCGGCACGAGCGCCAGCCAGGCGAGGTCTCGCGCGCGCGGGCGCGCGCGCCCGGCGAACGCCAGCATCACGAGCGCGACGAGGATCAGCACGCCGGTGGAGCGGGTCGCCGCGGCGAGCATCCCCAGCACGCCCGCCCAGGCCCACCGCTCCCGCCGCACCGCGAGGACGGCGCCGGCCGTGAGCGCCAGGAACAGCGACTCGCTGTAGACGGCCGACAGGAAGAACGCCATCGGCGAGAACGCGAGCATCAGCACCGTCCAGCGCGCCGCCTCGTCGCCGAGCTCCAGCGCGGTGAGCTCGCGCAGGACGGCGAGCGCGACGAGCAGGCACGCGCACGACAGCAGGATCCCGGCCGCGACCGAGCCGCCGAGGCCGCGCAGCAGCAGCGGGTAGAGCGGGAAGAACGCGGCGCTGGGGTCGTCGACGTACCCGTGGCGCGCGATCACCAGGTACCAGACCGCGTCCCACCGCGCGGCGGGCGCGAACAGCGGCCCGCCCGTGACCCCGGCCGGGTCGAAGCCCGGCGCCCGGTCGCTCAGGCCCCACACCCACACGGCGCCCACGCCGGCGACCCACACGAGCAGCCGCGACGTCCACAGCGCGGTCCACGCCTCGCCCAGCGCGAGGGCGGATCGCGGGCGGTCGGCTCCCATCGCGCCGATGGTGGCAGGCGGAGGGGAACGAGGGCTTCCCTAGAATCCATCCCCTGCGCGCCTCGGGAGCGGCGCGCGCGCCTCAGCCCACGAGTCATGTCACGCCGCGATCGCAAGCGGCGTCGCCGCGGACACCGTCACGGCGGCGCTCACATCCTCCTCCTCGGCATCGGGGTGGTCGCGTGCGCCATCGCGCTCGGCGGCCTGGCCGCGGTCGGCTGGGTCGTGAGCGTGGCCAGCTCGGGCCCCACGATCGAGGAGCTCAAGCCGATCAACCCGGGCCAGTCGTCGGCGGTCTACGCGGCCGACGGCACGCGCCTGGGCTTCATCCAGGCCGACATCCTGCGCACGCCGATCCCCTCCGAGGACATCCCGCAGGTGATGAAGGACGCGACCGTGGCGATCGAGGACAAGCGCTTCTTCGACCACGAGGGCGTCGACTTCGAGGGCATCGTCCGCGCGGGCGTGAAGAACCTCACGAGCCGCGGCGAGACGATCCAGGGCGGCTCGACGCTGACGATGCAGCTCGTGCGCAACATGTACACGGGCGACACGGTCCGCGACGGCATCGAGGGCTACAAGCGCAAGATCCGCGAGGCCAAGCTCGCCGAGGAGCTCGAGAACCTCCACTCCAAGAAGTGGATCCTCGACCGCTACCTCAACAACGTGCCCTACGGCACGGTCGGCGGGCAGGAGGCGCTCGGCGTGCAGGCCGCCGCGCGCGTGTTCTTCGACAAGCCCGCCAAGAAGCTCAAGCTGCACGAGGCCGCGCTGCTGGCCGGCCTGCCGCAGGCGCCGACCGCCTACAACCCGTTCCTCAACGAGAAGGGCGCGCGCGACCGCCGCAACGAGGTCCTCGACGCGATGGCCGAGCAGGGCATGATCACGCCCGCGCAGGCGGCGGAGGCCAAGGCGCGCAAGCTCGGCGTCGAGCAGTCCCGCTACTACACCCAGCGCCGCGAGAACTACTTCTTCGACTTCGTGCGCTCCGAGCTGATCGAGCGCTACGGCGTCAACGAGGTCCGCCGCGGCGGACTGAAGATCCACACGACGATCGACCTCGACCTGCAGCGCAAGGCGCGCGAGGCGATGAGCTCGATCCTCAACCAGCCGGGCGACCCGGCGTCGGCGGTCGTGACGATCGACCCGTCCAACGGCCACATCCTCGCGATGGCGTCGTCGGGCAGCTACGGCAAGTCGAAGTTCAACCTGGCCGCCCAGGGCCACCGCCAGCCGGGCTCGACGTTCAAGACGATGGTGCTCATGGCGGCGCTGGACCGCGGGGTCGACCCCGACTCGACCTACTACGTGTCCAAGCCGCTGAAGTTCGAGGACCCGACCTGGGGGCCGATCGACGTCCAGACGTACTCGAACTCCTACATCGGCTCGGCCAGCCTCACGCGCGCCACGCTGTCGTCGGACAACTCGATCTACACCCAGCTCGACCTCGACCTCGGGCCCGAGTCGGTCACCGAGGCGGCCCGCAAGATGGGCATCACCAGCAAGCTGAACAGCTACCCGGCGGAGGGCCTCGGGGGCCTCGAGAACGGCGTGTCGCCGCTGGAGATGGCCAACGCGTACGCGACGATCGCCTCGGGCGGCTACCGCAACCGCCCGACCGCGATCACCAAGGTCACGTTCCCCGACGGGCGCACCGAGAAGCTCGGCGAGCGCAAGCGCAAGAAGGTCTTCAGCGACGGCGTCACCGCCGAGGCGACCCGCATCCTCGAGATGAACATCCAGTCGGGCACCGGCACCGCCGCCAACATCGGCTGCCCGGCCGCCGGCAAGACCGGGACCACCGACGACTTCAAGGACGCGTGGTTCGTCGGCTTCACGCCGAAGCTGTCGACCGCGGTGTGGGTCGGCTATCCGGACCGCGGGGTCGAGATGTACAACGTCCACGGGATCGCGGTCGCGGGCGGCACGTTCCCGGCGCAGATCTGGGGCGCGTACATGCGCCAGGCCAAGGGCTCGTTCTGCGGCGACTTCCCCCAGCCCAAGGAGCCGTTCGAGTCGACGCCGTTCTTCGGCAAGTACGCGACCACCGGCGCGCCGGGCGACGAGGTCGACAGCACCGACGACTCCGACGCCCAGGACCTCGAGACCGGCGGATCGGCCGCGCCCGACGAGAACCGCGGCGGTCGCGGCGGTCGCGGCAACCGCGGCGGCGGCGGCGGAGGAGGCGGGGGAGGCGGCGGAGGCTTCGATCCCGACAGTTACGAGTCCCCGCCGCAGGAGCCGCCCGCCACGACGACCCCGCCGGCGCCCGATCCGGAGCCGCCGGCGCCGCCGGCGCCCGATCCCAACGCGCCCGCGGGCGGCACCGCCGCTGGCGGCGTGACGCCCTAGACCGCGCGGTAGCGGCTACTCTCCGTAGCGAATGGCCAAGGAAGAGAAGGTCGAATTCGAGGGCGAAGTCGTCGAGGCGCTGCCGAACGCGATGTTCCGCGTGCAGCTCGACAACGGCCACACCGTGCTCGGGCACGTCGCGGGCAAGATGCGCCGCTTCCGCATCCGCATCCTGCCGGGCGACCGCGTCCGGGTCGAGCTGTCGCCCTACGACCTCGACCGCGCCCGCATCGTCTACCGCCACCGGTAGCGCGACGATGGAGGGCGGGCCGCCGCCGGGGATGCCAGGCCCGGCGTCTCGGGGCGAGTTCGCGCTCATCGACGCGATCAGGCAGCGGCTGGGACCGCCCGGCGATCGCGTGCTGCGCGGATCCGGCGACGACGCCGCGGTCGTGCGCGGCGGCGGCGTCGCGGTGACGTCCGTCGACACGATGGTCGACGGCGTGCACTTCCGCCTCGGCCAGGTCGGCCCGCGCGACGTCGGGCACCGCGCGCTGGCCGGCGCGCTGTCGGACCTGGCGGCCATGGGCGTGGAACCGGGCGAGGCGTACGTGTCGCTCGTGCTGCCGGCGGACATCGGCGACATCACGGTCCTGGAGATCGCCGCCGGGATGGCCGCGCTCGCCCGCCGCACCCGCACCTCGATCGTCGGCGGCGACATCACGTCGGGGCCGGCGCTCGTGATCGCGCTCACCGTGGTCGGCTGGGCCGACGACGCCGCCGACGTGGTCGGGCGCGACGGCGCCCGCCCCGGCGACCTCGTCGGGGTCACCGGCCCGCTCGGCGCGTCCGCGGCCGGCCTGGCGATCCTCGACGGCCGCGCGCGCTCCCCGGAGGGCGGCGGCCGGCTCGTCGAGGCCTACCTGCGCCCGACCCCGCGCTTCGACGCCGGCACCGCGCTGGCCCGCGCCGGCGCGCACGCGCTGATCGACCTGTCCGACGGGGTCGCCTCGGACGCCGGCCACGTCGGCCGCGCGTCCGGCTGCCGCCTGGCCGTCGAGCTCGACGCGCTGCCGCTGCCCGAGGGGCTGACCGCCGTCGCGGGCGCGATCGACGCCGACCCGCTGGAGCTCGCCGCCACCGGCGGCGAGGACTACGAGCTGCTGGCGTGCGTGGCGCCCGAGGCGCGCGAGGCAGCCGAGGCGGCCGGTGTCGTGCGGTGGGTCGGCCGAGTGGAGGAGGGCCCGCCGGGGGCGACCTTCACGCGCGACGGTACGCCCGCCGAGGGACTCCGGGGATTCGAGCACCGCCGGGGGTGAGCGGCGGGGCGCCCAGCAGCCGGCGCACGCCGGGGTGGCGGAGCATCGCCTCCGCCACCGCGCCGGCGTCGACCCGGTAGGCGCCGCCCATCACGCTGCGCTTGCCGTTCACGGTGTTGCCCGTCCCTTCCTGGCCGCCGAAACCCATGCCCGCGAAGCGCATCGGCACGGCGGGCGCGGCGCACGATCGAAGATCCGTCGAGCGGCGCTATCTGCGCAGATCGCGCGCCGGCTCCACCTTCACCAGGCGCGCGGACACGACGATCCGCTCGGCGGCGCTGTAGAGCGGGTGGCAGGCGGTGAGGACCAGCCGCTCGTAGCCCACCGGATCGATGACCTGCACGTCGTCGGGCTGGACGATCTCGGTGCCCTGGACGGCGTAGGTGAACGTGCCGTACGGCATCTCCATGCGGACGTGGTCGCCGCGGCGCAGGTCGTCGAGGTCGCGGAACGGCGCCAGGTAGGTCGTGCGGTGGCCGGCGACGGCGGTCGTCCCGCCCTGCCCCGGCAGCGGGGTCTCCGGGTACACGCCCGGACCCTTGCGCAGCGACGCGGGATCGTCGCCGGCGACGACGACGAAGTCCTTGTCGAGCGTCGGCAGCACGATCCGCCCCAGCGCATCGCCCTCGGCGGTCCGCTCGCGCAGCCGGCGCGCGGCGAACGCGATGCGCCGCTCCGTCGAGGGCAGCTCCTCGATCGCACGGCGGTCGGCGGGCGCGAGCGTGCGCTCCTGCAGCTCGTCGAGCTCGTCGGAGAGCTTGGCCTGGCTGCGCGCCGCCATGACCGCCGACAGCGGCTCCTGCCAGACGACGGTCGCGGCCGCGTCGGCGATCAGGAGCACGCCGGCGACGATCAGCACGGTCGACAGGGATCGCAGCAGGCGTCTCATCGGGTCATCGCCGCCGCGCCGAGTCGGTTCCGCCGAGCGATCCCGGGCCCGCGTACGTCAGCGGTCCGCGCGAGCGTACCTGGCCCAGCGCCGGCCCGGACGGGCGCGACGGCGCCGTGTGCGCGGCGACGACGAGCGCGGCGACGCCGCAGCCGGCGATCGCGCTCCACAGCACCAGCGACGGGATCGAGACGTGGCCGCCGGCGATCGCCAGCACGCCCATCCAGCCGAGCTGCAGCGGGCCGGCGTCCAGCGCGACGCCGTAGGCGAGCGCGGCGAGCGCGAACGGCAGGGCCGCGGCGAGCACGGCGAGCACGCGCCCGCCGGGGCGCAGGCGCACCTCGGGCGCGACGGCCAGCAGCCACAGGTGGACGGCGGGGACGAGGAACAGCGCCGCGTACGGGTTCACCGCCCACACGACCCACGTGAGCGCCTGGGCGAGCAGCGCGACGGCGATCCCGGCGCCGCCCCCGCCCGACGCGGGCGCCAGCGCGCGCAGGAGCGGCCACACGGCCAGGAACCCGACCGCGACCGCGGCCACGGCGGCGACGAGCGCCCACGGCGACACCGGGATCGCGCCGGGCGGCGCGGGCGCCGCCGGGGCGCTCAGCGCGCCGAGCAGCGCGAGCAGGAGCACGACGAGGCCGGCGGCCAGCAGCGGGGAGCCGAGCGCCGCGGTCCAGCCCAGCCAGGGCGTGATCCGCTCGCGCCGTCGCCGCACGCGCGCGAGACCGTCGATGCCCGCCACGAGCGGCGGCAGGAGCAGCGCCGCGCCGAGCAGCCGGACCGCCCACTCGGGCAGCATCTGGTTGCGCACGAGCACGACGGTCTGCGGCCCGGACGGATGCACGGCGGGGCCCTCGTCGAGCGCGGTGAGCGTGCGCAGCACCGAGCGCCCCATCGCCTCCAGGCGGTTCACGCCGATCGGATCGTTCGGCCCCGGACCGAGCTCGCCCGACGCGCTGACGAGCACCGCGGGCAGCCCCGCCTCCACGATCGGGCCCTGCTCGGACACCGTCAGCGGGAACGCGAGGCGCAGCGCCTGCATGAGCGAGTGCGCGGAGCCCGGCGGCCCGGACTCGGTGCGCAGCGCCTGCTCGACCGTGCGCTGCAGCCGCTGCGGCCCGGCCCCCAGCGCGTTGGACCACGGCACGACCTGGGGACGCCGCTGGCGCGTGCCCGCCATGTCGCCCAGCACGAGCACGGCGTCGACGGGCCCGGTGACGCTGCGCGCCCAGTGCGCGGCGCCGGCCGCGCCGCCGCTGCCGCCGCTCGTCGACACGAGCACGATCGAGCGGCGCGTCGTGCGGCCCGACAGCAGCCGCGCGATCTCCATCAGCGTCGCGGTGCCCGACAGCTCGGCGCGCGCCGGGGACGACGCGGCGTCGCGGTGGGCCAGCAGCACGATCGCGCTGCTGAGGCGGCCCTGCCGCTGGGCGACGACCGTGCGCAGCGTGCGCTCGCCGTCGATCGTCTCGCCGGGCGCGTCGCTGGTCGTCACCTCGAAGTCGGTCGCGGCGAACGTGCGCTGCACCGCGCCCGCCAGCGCCATGTCGCCCTCCGACCCGGGCCGGCGGTCCGGGAAGCGCTCGGCCAGGCCCTCGAGGAGCTGCATCGCCCGGGGCGCGTCGAAGGCATCGGGTGGCAGCGCCGTGGTGATCGGACGCGGCCGCGTCTCCAGGGAGAACGCCGCCACGACGAGCGCCAGCACCGCGGGCACGAACGCGGCCCGATAGATGCGCAGGTCGAGCATTCCCCTGGCATATTGGAGGACAGAGGCCATGGACCGCGCACCCCGCATCCTGTTGGTCGACGACGAGCAGGCGATCCAGACCCTCCTGTCGTATCCGCTGCAGAAGGAGGGATACGAGGTCGTGCGCGCCGCCGACGGCCGCGAGGCGCTCGCCCGCTTCGACGAGGGCCCGTTCGATCTCGTCGTCCTCGACGTGATGATGCCCCAGCTCGACGGGCTCGAGGTCTGCCGCCGCTTGCGCGCCCGCTCGACCGTCCCGATCATCATGCTGACGGCCAAGGCCGAGGAGGTCGACAAGGTGATCGGGCTCGAGCTCGGCGCCGACGACTACATCACCAAGCCGTTCTCGATGCGCGAGTTCCGGTCCCGCGTCCGGGCCGCGCTGCGGCGCGGGGCGATGTCGCGGACCCAGGAGATCGAGGAGGACGGGCCGCTGACCGTCCACGACCTCGAGATCGACTTCGCCAAGCGGGCGGTCACCGTCCGCGGCGAGCCGGTCGAGCTCACCTACGTCGAGTTCGAGATCCTCGCCGCGCTGGCGCGCAACCCGGGCCGCGTGTTCACGCGCGACATGCTGCTGACGCGCGTCTGGGGCGACTCCGCGTTCCGCGACCCGCGCACGATCGACGTCCACATCCGCCACCTGCGCGAGAAGCTCGAGCGCGACGCCAAGGACCCTGAGTACCTCTTCACCGTGCGGGGCGTCGGCTATCGCTTCCGCGACAAGGAGCGCGCCGGCGGGCGCGTGTGATCCTCCGCTCGATCAGCGCGCGCCTGGCCCTGGGCTTCCTCGTCGTGGCCCTGGTGGCGGTCGGCGTGATCACGCTGTACGTGCTGCCGTCGCTGCAGGAGCGTCTGCAGGAGCAGAAGCTCGAGTCGCTGAAGACGGCGGCGCGGACCTACTCGCGGCCGCTGCGCGAGGCGATCGGCTCCAACCTCGACGAGAAGGCGATCGACAGCGAGGTGCGCGCGGCGGCCGACCGCGCCAACGCGCGCGTGACGCTGCTGGGGGTCACGCGCGGCACCGAGGGGCTGACGACGTACGTGATCTCCGACTCGGCCGAGGAGGTCGACATCTCCGACCTGTCGCTCGCGGTCGCGCTGGAGGCGGCCAAGGCCGGGCGCGCGGTGACCGGCACCGAGGCCAGCGACGAGGGGCGGCTCGGGCAGGCGGCGCGGCCGCTGCGCTACAACCGCCGCGTCGCGCGGGTCGTCGTGTTCTCCTCGCCGCTCAGCGACGTCAACGAGACCGTCGACCTGATCCGCCAGCGGATCCTCGTCGCCGGCGGGCTGGCCGTCGTCGTGGCGCTGCTCGTCGGCCTGCTCGTGTCGCGGCCGCTGTCGCTGCGCATCCGCCGCCTGGAGCGCGGGGCGCGGCGGGTCACCGCCGGCGACTTCTCCGCGCGCTTCCCGGTCGGCTCGCGCGACGAGCTCGGCCAGCTCGCCCGCACGCTGGACGAGATGCAGCGCCAGCTCGCGCAGCTCGACCAGGCGCGCAAGCGCTTCATCGCGACCGCCTCGCACGAGCTGCGCACGCCGATCTTCTCGCTGTCGGGGTTCGTGGAGCTGCTGCTCGACGAGGACCTCGACGAGGACACGCGCCGCACGTTCCTCGTGCAGGTGCGCGACCAGGTGGCGCGGCTGCGCACGCTCACGACCGAGCTGCTGGACCTGTCGCGGCTGGAGGCCGGCTCGCTGGAGCTGCGCCCGGAGCCGACCGACGTGGGGATGATCGCGCGCGCGGTCGCCAGCGAGTTCCTGCCCGCGCTGACGTCCCACGGCTCCCACCTGGAGCTGCGCCTGCCGCCGACGACCGTGGAGGCGGTGTGCGATCCGGAGCGCGTCGCGCAGGTGCTGCGGATCCTCATCGACAACGCGCTCGTGCACACGCCGCCGGGCACCGACGTCGTCGTCGGCGCGTCGCGCGACGACGGCCGCGTGGCGCTCGCCGTGCGCGACAGCGGGCCGGGCATCCGCCACGCCGACGTGGCCCGGATCTTCGAGCCGTTCTACACGTCCGGCGACGCGCAGGGGTCCGGCCTGGGGCTCGCGATCGCCCACGAGCTGGCCGAGCGCATGGACGGCCGGCTCACCGTCGAGTCGCAGCCGGGACGCACGACGTTCTCGTTCGAGCTGCCTGCCCGTCCGCCCAGCGGGTAGCTTCCCCCGCGTGCTGCAAACGGTCAACGTCGGAACCAAGAACCTGTCCGACTACTCCCACCTCGTCGGGCCGGCGCTGGCCGAGGAGGTGCGGGCACTCGCGGAGCCGCTGAAGGGGCTGCGCGTCGTGCACCTGTCGGCGACCTCCTTCGGCGGCGGCGTGTCGGAGATCCTCTACACGCTCGTGCCGCTGATGAAGGACGCCGGGCTCGACGTCGAGTGGCAGGTCATCTACGGGCGCGAGGAGTTCTTCAACGCCACCAAGCTCATGCACAACGCGCTGCAGGGCAACCCGCAGGACCTGACGCCCGAGCAGTGGGGGGTGTGGGAGCAGTACAACGAGATGAACGCCCGCGAGCTGGCGCCCGGATGGGACGTCTGCCTCGTCCACGATCCGCAGCCCGCCGCGCTGTTCCGGCTCGTGCCCGAGAAGGCCGCGCACTGGCTGTGGCGCTGCCACATCGACCTGTCGACGCCCAACCCGGCGACGATCGAGCGGCTGCTGCCGGTCATCCGCGACTACCCGACGTCGTTCTTCCACATGGAGCAGTACGTCCCCGCGGGCATGGGCGGCGACGTGCAGATCGTGCCGCCGGCGATCGACCCGCTGGCGCCCAAGAACATGGCGCTGTCGCCCGAGGACGCCTCGTACGTGTGCCGCCAGTTCGGGATCGACGTCGACCGGCCGCTCATGTGCCAGGTCTCGCGCTTCGACCCGTGGAAGGACCCGCTGGGCGTGATCGACGCCTACCGCAAGGTCAAGGAGGAGATCCCCAGCGTGCAGCTCGCGCTCGTCGGCTCGATGGCCTCCGACGACCCCGAGGGCTGGGACTTCTTCAACGCCACCGTCGCGCACGCCGACGGCGACGAGGACATCCACATCCTCAACAACTTCAACAACGTGGGCGCGATCGAGGTCAACGCGTTCCAGTCGCACGCCGACGTCGTGATCCAGAAGTCGATCCGCGAGGGCTTCGGGCTGACCGTGAGCGAGGCGCTGTGGAAGGCACGGCCGTTCATCGGCGGCGACGTCGGCGGCATCCCGCTGCAGGTCCAGAACGGCCTCTCGGGCTACCTCGTGTCCGACGTCGACACGTGCGCGGCCCGCTGCATCGACATCCTGCGCGATCCGGCGCTCGGCAAGGCGCTGGGCCGGCGCGGCAAGGAGCACGTGCGCGAGCGGTTCCTGACGCCGCGCTACCTGCGCGACTACCTCCGCGTCTTCGGGGAGATGATGTCGTCGTCGTGACCGACCGCGCCCCGCTCATCCTCGTCTCCAACCGCGGCCCCGTCACGTTCTCCGACGAGGGCCAGATGAAGCGCGGCGGCGGCGGGCTCGTCACCGCGCTGACCGGGCTGGCGTCGCATCGCGAGGCGGTGTGGATCGCGTCGTCGATGACGCAGGGCGACGCGGAGCGCGCCCGCCACCACGGCGGCAAGCCGTTCGAGGTCGAGACGCCCAACGGCGGGCACTACCTCGTGCGGTTCGTCGAGAGCGACCCGGAGGCGTTCGACCGCTTCTACAGCGTCTTCGCCAACCCGATGCTGTGGTTCATCCAGCACTACCTGTGGGACCTCAGCAACGCGCCGGACATCCGCCGCAACGAGGTCGAGGCGTTCGAGTACGGCTACAACGTCGTCAACGAGGACCTCGCGCAGGCGGTGATCGACCAGATCGACGGCATGGACGACCCCGTCGTGATGGTCCACGACTACCACCTCTACACGCTGCCGGGGCTCGTCCGGCGCGCCCGCCCGGACGCGTTCCTGCACCACTTCGTGCACATCCCGTGGACGCAGCCCGACGCGTGGCGGGTGCTGCCGTCCCGGATCCGGCGCGAGATCTACGAGGGGCTCCTGGCCAACGACATCATCGGGTTCCACACCCAGGCCTACAAGCGCAACTTCCTGCAGTGCTGCCGCGACCTGATGGACCTCGAGGTCGACTTCGACGCCGGCCTGGTCATCAACGAGGGCGGCCACGAGGTGTGGGTGCGCGCGTACCCGCTGCCGATCGACGCGGCCGCGACCCGGCGCGTGGCCGAGTCGGAGCGCACGCGGTCGTTCGAGCAGGAGCTGCTGCACCGCCGGCGCGACCACATGATCCTGCGCGTCGACCGCGCCGATCTGTCCAAGAACGTCCTGCGCGGGTTCACCGGCTACGACCTGTTCCTCGAGCAGCACCCCGAGTTCCGCGAGCGGGTGACGTTCGTGGCCCAGCTCATGCCGTCGCGGACCGACGTGCCCGAGTACGCCGAGTACCTGGAGCGCATCGAGGCGCTGGTGGCGGTCGTCAACCACCGCCACGGGACGCCCGACTGGATGCCGATCCAGCTCAAGCTGCGCGACGACCTCGAGGAGGCGGTCGCCGCCTACAAGCACTACGACGTGCTGCTCGTGAACGCCATGTTCGACGGGATGAACCTCGTGGCCAAGGAGGGTCCGGTCGTCAACTCGCGCAACGGGGTCTCGATCCTGAGCGAGAACACGGGCGCGCACGAGGAGCTCGGCGAGTTCGCGCTCAGCGTCAACCCGTTCGACATCCAGGAGCTGGCCGACTCGATCCACGCGGCGCTGACGATGGGGCCCGAGGAGCGCAAGCGGCGCGCCGAGGGGCTGCGCGAGATCATCACCGCGCGCGACCCGGGCGACTGGATCGACGACCAGCTCGAGGACATCGCGCGCAAGCGCGGGGGCGCGCGGGCGGCCTGAGCCGCCGCGCGCGGTCAGCCGAAGACGAACTCGGAGGGCCCGGGCGGCGGGGCCGGGGCCGGGGTCGGCGCGACCGGCGCCCGGGCCGGCGCCGGCGGCGGTGCGGGCGCGAGCCGACTGGGCGTCCGGGGAGGGCGCTCGCGGGGCTCCTGGCGCTTCGCCTTGCGCGGCCGGTCGGGCTTCGCCTGCGGCTGCCGCGCCGGAGCCGGCGCGGGCTCGGGACGCAGCCGCGGCGCGGGCTCGCGCGCGGGCGTCGTCGGGACCGGCGGCGCCACCGGCCGCGCCTGCACGGGCGGCAGCGGCGGGTCCCCGGGCGCCAGGCGGGGCCACACCACGAGCGCCGCGACGAGCGCGACGACCACCCCGGCGGCGGCGACGTTGCCCCAGCGGATGCGGCGCACGAGCGGCTCCATGCCCGTCCTAGGGCGGTCGCGACCCGGGCCCGCCCCCCGGCTGGTGCTATCTTCATCCGCCGCATGGCCAAGCCTCAGCCGACATACGACCTCATGCTCCTGCTCGACCTCGAGTCCGAGGAGGAGCTGCGCGACAAGGTGGTCGCCGACGCCGAGCGCATCATCACCGCCGGCGGCGAGCTCCTGGGCACGTACGACTGGGGCGTCCGCGAGCTGGCCTACGAGATCGCGCACCAGGACACCGCGGACTACCGCCTGTTCCAGTTCCACGTGAACGACGCGTCGGTGCTCGACGAGCTCCACCGCACGCTGTCGATCGCCGACGGGCTGCTGCGTCATCGCATCATCAAGCTCGCCCCGGGCACGCCCGAGCCGCCCGATCCCGGCGTCACCGCCGGCGTCGACGCGGACTACGAGCCCGCGCTGTAGCGACGCGGCGCCTCTGCGCCGCCTTCGCAACATCTCGCCGCAGTTTCCGCGGACTTCCGCGGTTGCCGCCGTGCCCCGCGCTAGGCTCGCCGCAAGACCGTTCAGAGCCGAAAGAAGGAGGCGCCGGACATGGCGGCCACGAACATCAACCGGGTGATCATCACCGGGAACCTCACCCGCGACCCCGAGCTGCGCTCGACCGGCAGCGGGACGGCGGTCTGCGGCCTGCGCATCGCGTGCAACACGCGTCGCAAGGACAGCGCCTCCGGCGAGTGGGTCGACAAGCCCAACTACTTCGACGTGACGATCTTCGGACGTCAGGGCGAGAACGCGGCCCAGTACCTCTCCAAGGGGCGCGGCGTCGCCATCGACGGGCGCCTGGAGTGGCGCGAGTGGCAGGACCAGCAGGGCAACAAGCGCCAGTCGGTGGACATCATCGCCGACAACGTGCAGTTCCTGGGCGGCCCCGGCGACGGCGGCGGCAACGGCGGCGGCGGGTTCACCCCGCGCAGCGACGTCCCGGTCTCCACCGACGACTTCGCCCCGGCCCCGGTCGGCGGCGGTGGCGGCGGGTCCAGCAGCGCCGTCGACGACGACATCCCGTTCTAGGCGCTCGCCGCCGGCACTCGCGAGCCCGCGCCGGCCCCGGCGGGGCTCGCCGTCGGCCCGCCGGTTTCCGCCGCCATCCGTGCTAGCGCGCGCCTTGTGTCACAATGGGTGGCCGGGGCTGCGCGCCGTTCGTCGTGCTGCGCGGCCACAGACAGCTTTCTACTCGAGAAGGATCAGGAGACTTTGGCGAAGGCGCGAGGCCGCGGGAAGCCGACCCGGCGGCGTGACAAGAAGGGCGGTCCCGGCAGCGGGCGCCGCAAGCCCTGCCCGTTCTGCCGCGACAAGCAGGAGCAGGTCGACTACAAGGACATCCCGACGCTGCGCAAGTTCGTGTCCGAGAAGGGCAAGATCCGCTCGCGTCGGATCACGGGCGCGTGCCGCCGTCACCAGAACCAGATCTCGACCGCGGTGAAGAACGCCCGCGAGCTGGCGCTGCTGCCGTACGTCGACCCGTCCGGCGGTCGCGAGGAGGACGGGCGCGGTCGCGGCCGTCGAGAGGACCGCTGACGATGCCCGAGGCCATCCTGCTGAAGGACGTCGAGGGCGTCGGCGAGCGCGGCACCGTCGTCGAGGTGTCCAAGGGCTACCTGCGCAACTACCTGATCCCCCGCAAGCTCGCCCAGCCGGCGACGAAGGGCGCGATCGAGCAGGCCCAGGTCCGCATGGCCCAGCTCGAGAAGGCCAAGGCCGAGGCGATCGAGCGCGCCAAGGAGAACGCGGCGACGCTGTCGCGCACGGTGCTGACGATCGCCCAGCAGGCCGGCGACGACGGCCGCCTGTTCGGCTCGGTCACCAGCCAGGACATCGCCGACGCGATCCGCGAGGCGCGCGGCCTGAAGGTCGACCGCCGCAAGATCAACCTCGAGGAGCCGATCAAGCACGTCGGCACCTACATGGTCGACGTCGAGATCGCCGAGGGGGCGACCGCGTCGGTCAAGACGATGGTGGTCGAGGCCAAGTAGCGCCTCCGCGCGGCCGCCCCGCCGCGCCCATCCCGAAGCTCGGAGCGCCGCCGGCCGCAGGGCCGGCGGCGGTCGTTCGGGCGCGAATCGTCCCCGCGTCGCGACCACGTCGCGGCGACTGCGCACGTCTCTGCGGAAGTCCTCGCACGAAGCGGCAACTTCGCCGTCGAGCCGCCGATCGGCGCGCTAGCTTCGATCAGCTCAGATGGCACTCACCGACGATCCCGGCCTCGCCGCCCCCAGCCCGCTCCTGAACGGCGGGACCGCGCCGCCGCACAACCTCGAGGCCGAGCAGTCGGTCCTGGGCGCGATCCTGCTCTCGGAGCGGTCGCTGTACGCGCTGGTCATCGAGGAGGGCCTGCGCCCCGAGGACTTCTACCGCGAGCGCCACCGCATCACGTACGCGGCGATGCTGCGCCTCTACGCGGCCAACGACCCGATCGACCCGCTGACGGTCACCGAGGCGCTGCGCCAGTCGGGCGAGCTCGAGGCCGCCGGCGGCGCCGCGGCGATCGACGAGCTGACCGCCTCGGTCCCGCTCGTCGGCAACGCCCGCCGCTACGCCCAGATCGTCAAGGAGAACGCGCTCCTGCGCCGCCTCCTGCAGACCACCTACGAGATCCAGGCGTCGGTCGCCGAGCACCGCATGGCCCCGCGCGACCTCGTCGAGCAGGCCGAGAAGGCGATGCTCGAGGTCGCCCACGACGACAAGCAGCAGGACTTCCGCTCGATCGAGGAGATCCTCCACGACGAGCTCGACAAGATGCAGCGCCTGTCGGCCGAGGGCACCGCCCTCACCGGCACGCCGTCCGGCTTCAAGGACCTCGACGAGATCACCGGCGGCTTCCAGCCGGGCAACCTGATCATCCTCGCGGCACGACCCTCGATGGGGAAGTGCCTCGGATCTGAGGCCCTTGTGTATGACCCCCGCACGGGAATGCGGCGCCGGATCGCCGACGTCGTCGCGGATGGTGAACGCGGCGAAGAGATCTGGGTGGCCGCGGTGGGCGCGGATCTCAGGCTGCGCCCGGCGAAGGTGTCGCACGTCATGCGCAGCGGCGTCCAGCGCGTCTACCGTCTGCGGACGCGTCTGGGGCGGACGGTGCGTGCGACTGCGAACCACCCGTTTCTCACGACCCGCGGGTGGCAGCCGCTCGGCGAGCTCCGGCCCGGCGACCGGCTCGCCGTGCCGCGCACGCTGCCGCGTCCCGTCGCGTCCGCCTCGCTGCCCGACCACGAGGTCGTCCTCCTGGCGGCTCTGATCGCCGACGGCGACCTCACGAACCGCACGCCGCGGTTCACATCCGGCCAGGGGTCACCGGTCCGTGCGACGGTCGAGGCGGCCGCAGCGGCGATGGGCGTCCAGATGCGCGACGACGGACGCGGCACGGCTTCCATCAGCGCCGGTCGCGGCGCGACGTGCAACCCCGTCACCGATCTGTGTCGGCGGCATGGGATCTGGGGCAGGCGCGCCGAGCGCACGCGCGTGCCGGACGCGATCTTCGCCCTCGACGATGACCAGGTCGCTCGGTTCCTGGCCGTGCTCTACGCCTGCGACGGGCACGTGCAGACGAGCGACAGGCTGTGCCAGGTCGGCTACACCACGATCAGCGAGGGGCTCGCCCGCGACGTTCAGCACCTTCTGCTGCGCCTCGGGATCGTCGCGGCCATCCGCACGCTGCGGCGCCCCGTGGACGACGGCACCGGCACGACCGCCTACGAGGTGCGCATCACCGACCAGGAGCAGGTCGCGCGCGCGGTCGCCCGGCTCGAGAGCGTGCGGGCCCGCACCTGGCGGTCGCTCAGCGCGGCCACCGGACGGCCCGCCGACCACAACTTGCACGCCGGGCGGCCCGAGATGAGCCGCCATCTCCTCCAGGAGATCGCCCCGCGGGCCGAGGATCCCGCGCTCGACCTCCTGGCCACGTCGGACGTCTGGTGGGACGCGGTCGCGTCGATCGAGTACGCCGGCGAGGAGGAGACCTACGACCTGACGGTGCCGGGCGACCACAACTTCGTCGCCGACGACGTGATCGTCCACAACAGCGCCCTCGTCACGAACATCGCCGAGAACGCGGCCATCGACTACAACCGGCCGGTCGCGCTGTTCAGCCTCGAGATGTCCGAGACGGAGCTCGCGCAGCGCTTCGTCGCCTCCCAGGGGCGGATCTTCGGCGACAAGCTGCGCAAGGGGCGGGTGGCCGACAGCGAGTGGCCGAAGATCCTCGAGGCGACCAAGAAGCTCAGCGCCGCGCCGCTGTACGTCGACGACTCGTCCGACATCGGCATCCTCGACATCCGCGCGAAGGCGCGGCGGCTGCACCAGCAGGCACCCGGCGGCCTCGGGCTGATCATCGTCGACTACCTGCAGCTCATGCGGCCGGACGCCGGCACCGAGAGCCGCGTCGAGCAGGTCGGCCAGATGTCGCGAGGGCTGAAGATCCTCGCGCGCGAGCTGAACGTGCCGGTGATCGCGCTGTCGCAGCTCAGCCGCGCCGTCGAGCAGCGCCACGACAAGAAGCCGATCCTCTCCGACCTGAGGGAATCGGGCCAGATCGAGCAGGACGCGGACCTCGTCATGTTCATCTACCGCGACGAGTACTACGAGAAGGACGAGTCCGAGGCGCAGGGGCTGGCCGAGATCCTGATCGCCAAGCACCGCAACGGCGGCCTTGGGGACGTGACGCTCACGTTCCGCAAGGAGTACCCGAAGTTCCTCAACTACGCCGGCGAGCGGTACCAGTGAGCGCGGACCTGACCCCCTGCCCGTACGGGATCTGCGACGGCTCCGGGTTCGTCATCGACGACGCGACGAACACGGCGAGCGACTGCCGCTGCCGGCCGCAGCGGGTCGCGACGGCGCGGGCGCGCAGCCTCGAGGCGCGCATCCCGCGCAAGTACCGCGACGTCGCCTTCGACCGCTTCCCGGTGACCGAGATCGACCCGACCGTCGTCGACGTCGTGCGCCGCTTCTGCCACGACATCGAGGCCAACCTCGACGCCGGCCGCGGCATGTGGCTGGAGGGCGACCCCGGAACCGGCAAGACGACGCTGGCGATGCTCGTGTCGAAGTCGGCGATCGAGGCGCGCCGCACGACCGCGATCTACTCGCTGCCGCGCCTCATGGGCGTGCTGCGCGAGTCGATCGACTCCGAGGACGGCCTGCTGGGGCTGCTCGACCGCCTCGCCACCGTCGACCTGCTGCACATCGACGACCTCGGGGCCGAGCATCGCACCGACTGGGTCAACGAGCAGCTCTACTCGATCGTCAACACGCGCTACGAGGACCAGCGCTCGATCGTCCTGACGACGAACGCGACCGCCGAGGAGCTCGAGGAGCAGATCGGCGCGCGGACCGTGTCGCGCCTCGTGGAGATGTGCGGCGACCCCCTCGCCCTCTTCGGCTCCGATCGGCGCCGCGAGCTCGACCCTACACTCTGACCCGTGGCTGGCATCGTGATCGTCGGCGCCCAATGGGGCGACGAGGGGAAGGGCAAGGTCGTCGACCTCCTCGCCGAGCGCGCCGACGCGGTCGTGCGCTTCCAGGGCGGCAACAACGCCGGGCACACGATCATCCGCGACGGCGAGACCTTCAAGTTCCACCTGATCCCGAGCGGCATCCTGTACCCGGGCAAGAAGTGCGTCATCGGCAACGGGGTCGTGATCGACCCGAAGGTGCTGACCGACGAGATCGACGGCCTGCGCGCCCGCGGCATCGACACGAGCGGCCTGCGCGTGTCGGCCAACGCGCACCTGATCATGCCCTACCACCTGCTGCTCGACCACGCCGGCGAGACGCGCCTGGGCAAGCTGCAGATCGGCACGACGCGCCGCGGCATCGGCCCCTGCTACGCCGACAAGGCGGCGCGGCTGGGCATCCGCGTCCAGGACCTGCTCGACGAGAAGATCCTCAAGAAGAAGATCTCCGCCGCGCTGGAGCCCAAGCGGCTGTCGCTGCGCCCGTTCGCGAAGGACCCCAGCCTCGACCTCCACACGATGACCGAGGAGTACCTCACCTACGGCCATCGCATCGAGCAGTACATCGCCGACACCACCAGCCTCGTGTGGGACCTGCTCGACAACCGCCGCAACGTGATCTTCGAGGGCGCCCAGGGGACGATGCTCGACATCGACCACGGCACGTATCCGTTCGTGACGAGCTCCAACCCCGTCTCGGGCGCGGCGACCGTCGGCGCCGGCGTCGGCCCCAAGGACATCGACGAGGTGTGGGGCGTCGCGAAGGCGTACGTGACCCGCGTCGGCGCCGGGCCGTTCCCGACCGAGCTGGCCGACGAGCTGGGCGAGGACATCCGCCAGCGCGGCGGAGAGTTCGGCACCACCACCGGCCGCGCCCGGCGCACCGGCTGGCTCGACCTCGTCGCGCTGCGCTACGCCGCCCGCATCAACACGCTCACCGCGCTGGCGATCACCAAGCTCGACGTGCTGTCGGGCTTCGACCGCCTGCACCTGTGCACCCGCTACCGCGGCGAGGAGGGCGCGGAGTTCCACGCGTTCCCCTACCACCAGTCCGTGCTGCACCACGCCCGCGCCGAGTACGAGGAGCTGCCCGGCTGGTCGGAGGACATCGGCGAGGCGCGCAGCGAGTCCGACCTGCCGCAGGCCGCACGCGACTACCTGCGCTTCGTCTCCGAGTTCGTCGGGGTGCCGATCGTGCTCGTCGGCGTCGGCCCCGGGCGCGAGCAGATCGTGTGGACCCGCGCGGGCGAGGAGTCGCTCGCCGCGCCCGCCGCCGCGTAGCGCGGCCACGCCGCCTCCGGCCCCGGTAGCCTGCCGAGCCGTGCGTGCGCGACGGATCGCGTCGATGGTCTGCGTGGCCCTGGCCGCGATCTGTCTCGTGGTCGCGATCCTGGCCGGCTACCTGCGCACCACGGTGCTCGACTCCGACCAGTTCGCCAACCGCGCGACCAGCGCGCTGCGCGAGGAGGCGGTGCGCGACCTGATCGGGCGCCAGATCACCAACCAGGTCGTGCGCGCCAGCCCGGACCTGGCCGCCGTGCGGCCGCTCATCGAGACGGCGGCCGGCACGATCGTCACCACGCCGGCGTTCACGAGCCTGTTCCACAAGGCGGTGCGCGACCTGCACCGCACGGTGTTCACGCACAACCGCGACACCGCGACGCTGACGCTGCTGGACGTCGGCGTGCTGCTGGTGGGCGCGCTGGAGCGCCTCGACCCGCAGATCGCGCAGGAGCTCCCCGGCGACTTCGCGGCCACGCTCAACGCCGGCGAGACCGCCCTGGACGCCCTGCGCCTGTCCGACCTCGCGGACGGCCTCGAGGAGCTCGCCTGGCTCTTCGGCGTCTTCACCGTCGTGCTGCTCGCCGCCGCGATCGGGATCGCGCCCAACCGCCGGCGGGCGGTCGTCCACGCGGGGATGGGCGTCGCCGTGTCCGGCGCGCTGATCGTCATCGCCTACCAGATCGGCCGCAGCCAGGTGACGGGCCGCTTCTCGCTGCCCGCCGACGGCGCCGCCGCCGGCGCCGTGTGGGACACGTTCCTGGAGGACCTCCGCACCTGGGCGCTCGTGCTGCTGGGCTGCGGCACGGTCGTCGCCGCGGCCGCCGCGGCGCTGCTGCGCCCCGTCGACGTGCGCCGCCCGCTGCAGCGCGCCTGGGACGTCGTCGCCACCACGCCCGCCACGCCGTGGAAGCGCTTCGCCCGCGCCGTCGCGTTCATCGTCGCCGGCGCGCTCATCATCGCCGAGCGCCGCTGGATGCTCGACGTCGCGCTCGTGCTCGCCGGCGTGTACGTGCTCTACCAGGGCGTCGAGGAGATCCTGCGGATGGTCGTGGAGGGACGCGAGCGCGAGAAGGCCGCCGAGACCGAGCAGGCGATGAGCCGCCGGCGCCGCTACGCGCCGTGGATCGTCGGCGGGGTGGCGACCGTGCTCGTCGTGCTGCTCATCGCCGGCCTGTTCGGCTCCGGCGCCACCACGGCCGAGGCCGACGGCGACGTCACCGCGTGCAACGGCCACGAGGCGCTGTGCGACCGGCCGCTGAACGAGGTCGCGTTCGCCGCCACCCACAACGCGATGTCGTCGTCGGAGTACCGCAACTGGCTGTTCGGCCAGCAGGAGCGCGGCCTCACCGGCCAGCTCGACGACGGGGTCCGGGCACTGCTCATCGACGCCCACTACGGCCAGCAGGTCGGCGATCGCGTGCTCACCGACCTCGACGGGGAGCAGCGCGAGGTGGCCGAGCGCGAGCTCGGGCCGGAGGCGACCGCGGCGGCGACGCGCATCCGCGACCGGCTCCTCAGCGGCGGCCAGGAGCCGGGCCCCATGCGCGTCTGGCTGTGCCACGTCATGTGCGAGCTCGGCGCCTTCCCGATCGAGGACGGGCTGCGCGAGATCCGCGACTTCCTCGTCACCCACCCGCACGAGGTCCTGATCGTCATCGTCGAGGACGATGGCCCCACGCCGAAGGACATCGCCAAGGCGGTGAAGGACAGCGGCCTGGAGCCGTACGTCTGGAAGCGCGTGCCCGCCGGACCGTCCGGCCCGTGGCCGACGCTGCGGGAGATGATCGAGACCGACCAGCGCGTCCTGATGATGGCCGAGAAGCAGGGCGGCGACCCGGCGGTCCCGTGGTACCTGGACGGCTACCGCTACATGCAGGAGACCCCATACACGTTCCGCAGCGCCGAGGAGATGTCCTGCGAGCCCAACCGCGGCGGCTCCAGCGGCGGCCGGCTCTTCCTGCTCAACCACTGGATCGACACGTATCCGATCCCGCGCACGTCCAACGCGCGGCGCATCAACGGCTACGACTTCCTGCTCGAACGCGCGCGGCGCTGTCAGCGCGAGCGTGGTCTGTTCCCGAACATCCTCGCGGTCGATCTCTACCGCACCGGGGATCTGCTGCGGGTCACCGACACGCTGAACGGCGTCGGGCAATCCCCGTGATCCTCGCCGAGATCATCTCCGTCGACATCGTGCGCACGCACCCCGAGCCGGGGCGCGAGGCGGCCTTCCTCGTGCTGCTCTCGTTCCTGTGCTCGTTCGGCTTCATCCGCACGAGCGCGCGCCTGACGCGCAGCGTGTCGTGGTGGCCGGGCGGCGTCGAGACCGGCGGCGTGCACCTGCACCACCTCGTGTGGGGCATCGTGCTGCTCCTGCTGTGCGGGTTCACGGCGTTCGCGACCGAGATGGAGAGCCCGTGGTGGCAGATCACCGCGGTCGGCTTCGGGATCGGCGCCGGCTTCACGCTCGACGAGTTCGCGCTGTGGGTGCGCCTGCAGGACGTCTACTGGTCGCAGGAGGGTCGCGCGTCGCTGGACGCGGTGATCATGGCCGCCGTGTTCGGCGCGCTGGTCGTGATCGGCGTGCAGCCGTACGGCCTGGACGAGACCCGGTCGATCGTGGGCACCGGCGTGTGGGTCCTCATCACGCTGGTGCTCGCCGGCATCACGTTCATGAAGGGCCGCATCCTGCTCGGCCTCCTGGGCATCTTCGTCATCCCGCTGGGGCTGTGGGGCGCCGTGCGCCTGGGCAAGCCGAACTCGCCGTTCGCCAAGAAGCGCTACGGGCCCGAGAAGATGGCCAAGGCGCAGCACCGCTTCCGGCCCGACCGCCCGACCGCGCGCCTGGGCGCCGACTTCCTCAACCTGATCGGCGGCAAGCCGAGCCTGCCCGACCCGCCCCCGCCCTACCACGCGCCCGAGAAGGAGACGCAGATGCGGGAGGCCGAGGCGGCGGCCGAGAACCACACCTCCTCGTCGAGCGGCTGAGCGGCGTCCACGCGGCGGATCATCTAGGCTCGCCGAGCAGGTTGACCGGGGTCTCCTCCACCGAACCGCTCGCGCGCGACCGCGGCGTCGCCAGCGTTCGGCGCATCGGGCCGGTCCTCGACCTGTTCACGGCCGACCGTCCCGAGTGGCGCATGAGCGAGATCGCTCGGGCGCTGTCGATGCCCAAGTCGACCACCCATGCGCTGCTGGGGTCGATGGTCGAGGTCGGCCTGCTGTCGCTGACCCCGCGCCGGCGCTACCAGCTCGGCTGGAGCCTGCTGAGCCTGGGCGAGCGCATGCGCGTCGGGCTCGACTTCCGCCGCCACGCGATGCCGGCCATGCAGGAGCTGGCGCGCGCCGTCCACGAGACGGTCGTGCTCTGCGCCCTGGACCGCAGCAGCGTGGTGGTCGTCGAGCGCGTCGAGGGCGACCACCCGATGGTGCGCCTCGCCGGCGCTGCGCCGGGCACGCGCGCGCCCGCGCACCGCACCGCCTGCGGCCTGGTGCTGCTCGCCGCCCGGCCGCGCGGCGAGGTGCGGGCGCTGCTCGACGGGCTACCCGGGCTCGACGCGCTCGAGCGCACGCTCGACGGCGTGCGCCGCCGCGGCGTGGCCATCGCCCGCGGCGAGATGGCCGCGGACGTGGCCGCGATCGCCGCGCCGCTCACCGACGCCCACGGGACCGTCGTCGCGGCGATCGGCCTGCAGGTCCCCGCCTACCGCTTCCCGCGCGACACGACCCGCCTGGGCGACGCGCTCTGCGGCGTCGCGGCGAGCGTGTCGCGCCGGCTGGCGGCCTAGGCGCTCGCGCCGTAGGTGATGCCGAGGTCGTCGGGGTCGACCAGGTCCGGCCGCGTCCAGCCGTCGAGGTCGTAGTCGGCCATGCACCGCTCGGCGAAGCCCTCCATCTGCGCCGCGGTGCCGCGCTGCTCGTGGAAGGCCAGCGTCTCGAAGCGCACGGCCTCGTTGTTGCCGGCGTAGTTGCGCTCGTAGAGCTCGTGACGGCCGGCGAACTCGGTGCCGACCGCGTCCCACAGCAGCTTCAGCAGCTTGACGCGGTCGACCGCGGCGACGCCGCCCGACCCACGCACGTACTTGTCCAGGTACGGGCGCACGTCGGGGTTGCCCCAGTCGGCGGCGTGCGAGTTGAGGTAGATCAGCCCGGAGCCGAGCGTCTGCTGGATGATCTCGCGCACCCGCGGATAGCCGATGCCCATGAAGGTCCGGTAGGCCATCCCGTAGGCCCCGTTGGGCAGCACCGCGTCACCGACCCACGGGTCCGGCGTGCGCGCCATGGCGTCCGACAGCGCCCAGAACAGGTCGCGCCAGTTGAGGATCTCGCCGATCTGCATCTGCACGCCGCGGAACCCGTGCGTGCCCGTCAGCTTGACCGCCTTCATCGCGCAGCCGGCGATGAAGTCGAGCTTGACGGCCAGGCGCGTGCAGCCGTGCAGCGTCAGGCGCGGGGTGAAGCCCGAGCCGTGCGAGAACTCGTTGGCCGCCTCGACGCTGTAGGCGAACACGTTCTCCCACGGGACCAGCACGCGGTCCATGATCAGGATCGCGTCGTTCTCGTCCAGGCGGCTGGACAGCGGGTAGTCGAACGGGCTGCCCATCACAGCCGCCGTCATCTCGTACGAGGCGCGCGAGATCAGCTTCAGGCCCTTGGCGTCCATGGGCACGGTGAAGATCGCCGCGTACTCCTTCTTGCGCATCGGCAGGCCGTAGTGGGCGACGAAGTTGGCGTTCGTGAACGCCGAGCCCGTGGCCACCACCTTCGCGCCCGAGATGATGAGCCCGTTGTCGGTCTCGTCCTCGACGTGCATGCAGACGTCGGCGACCTCGTCGGGCGGCAGGTTGCGGTCGATCGGCGGGTGGACGATCGCGTGGTTGAGGTACAGGACGCGCTCCTGGGCGTCGCGGTACCAGCGGCGCGCGTTGTCCTGGAACGGCGCGTAGAAGTCCGCGTTGGCGCCGAGCGTGCCGAGGAACGCGGCCTTGTAGTCGGGCGAGCGGCCCATCCAGCCGTAGACGAGGCGCTGCCAGGCGGCGATCGCGTCGCGCGCCTGGACGAGCTCCTCGGCGCTCGTGGACGTCCGGAAGAACGGGTGCGTCCACCCGCCGTTGCCGGTGTCGGTGGGCACGCGGAGGACGCCTTCGGCCTCGGGCGCGTGGAGCGCGTCGTAGAGCGCGGCGACCGAGCGCGCCCCGTTGCGGAACGCCGGGTGGGTCGTGACGTCGGCGACGCGCTCGCCGTACACGTAGATCTCGCGGCCGTCGCGCAGCGACTCGAGGTACTCGTCGCCGGTCATGGGCCGCACATCGTTGAGCTGGGACACGCGGCGACGCTCGCACGCCGGGCGGGGCGCGCGCAGCGGTGCGTTCGGCATCGCCGGACGACCGCGCCGCGGTGCGGATTTGCGGCCCAGGCCAGGTTCGGCGATGCCGAACGCCGGACGGTGGGTCCGGCGCTGGGCGAGCTCCGGACCAGGCGCCGGCGTCGCCGGAGATGGGCCGTGTAGGAATCGAACCTACAACCTTGGGATTAAGAGTCCCCTGCTCTGCCAATTGAGCTAACGGCCCGGGACGAGGCGACATTCTAGCCACCCGCGCGCGGCAGGCAGCGTCCCGGCGCGCTACTCGCCGGTCGCCGACGACGCGTCCTCGCCGGAGGCCGCGCCGGGGTTCTCGATCGCCTGGCGGACCGCGTCCATCTGCGACTTCACGGTGTCGCGGGTCTGCTTGGAGTCCTCGCCGGCGAGCTCGAGCGCGCGGTCGTAGGCGAGCTGCGCCTTGCGGTTCTGGCCGGCCTGCAACGCCACCTGGAAGAGCTGCGTGTACGGCCCGTAGCTGTTCGGCTGGGCCTCGGTCAGCGCCTCGGCCGCGCCGACGCCCTTGTCGGGCTGGTTGAGCAGGCTGTAGACCTGCAGCATCGCGCCGGCGGCGCCCGCGTTGATCTCGGTGGGCTCCAGCGCCACGTAGCGCTGCCAGGCGCGGTCGGCGAGGTCGAGCTGCTCGCGCACCTCGGCCGCGTTCCACGCCTCCTCGGCCGTCTCGACGTCCTGCTCGTTGGCCTCCTGCTGGGCGAGCGCCCAGCGCGCGAGCACGAGCTCGGCGAGCGCCTCCGCGTCCTGCGGGTTGGCCTGGACCTTCTCGCGGGCCTCGTCGACGCGGTCCTCGAACGAGGTGCCGCCACCGCCACCGCCACCGGTGATCGCGTCGACGAGGCCGCCGCTCGTGGCGCCGCCGATCCCGAACAGGATCAGGCCGCCGCCCATCAGGATGGCCAAGGTCAGGTAGATCACCTGGATCGTGCGGCGCCGACCCCGGCCGCGCAGGTCAAACAGCATCGTCGTCAGGCTCCTCGTCGTCGGCCCCGTCGCCGTCCGCGAGCGCAGGGCGCGGCGCGAAGACCGAGGCGAGCAGGATACTCAGCTCGAACAGCAGGATCAGCGGTCCCATCAGGATCAGCATCGTGATCGGGTCCGTGCCGGGCAGCAGCATGGCCAGGACGGCGATGATCACGATCGCGTAGCGGCGGTTGCGGCGCAGCGTCCCGACCTCGAGCACGCCGAGCCGCGTGAGCGCGAGGATCCCGACCGGGATCTGGAACACGACGCCGCACGCCAGCAGCGTCAGCGCCACGAACTTGTAGTAGTCGCGCGCCTGCAGCAGCACGTTGAACTCGTCGGCGTTGAAGTTCTGCAGGAACCGCACGGCCGCCGGCAGCACCAGGAAGTAGCCGAACGCGACGCCGGCGCAGAACAGCAGCGGCACCAGCGACATCAGCGGGATCGCGGTTCTTCGCTCCTCGCGCGTGAACGCCGGTATCACGAACGCGTAGGCCTGATACAGCAGGATCGGCATCGCCAGGACGAACGCGAACATCGCCGCGATCGCGAGCGTCATCGTGAACGGCTCGCCGATGCCGAGGGTCACCGGCTTGTTGCCCTCGATGTTCGTCGGGATGCCGTCGACCACGGCCGCGAGCTGCTCGGCCTGGGCGGCGAACATCGCACGGGTCTCGGCCGGGAGGCCGGAGCTCGGCTTGGCGAGCTCGAGCGCAGTCGCGCGGTTGACCTGGGCGAGGTCGAGCAGCGACCGCTGGGTGGCGGCGATGCCGCCGAGCGTGCCCTGCCCGCGGTCGACCTGCTTCTGGGTCTCCCGCTCGAGCGGCTGGTTGACGATGTTCAGCAGCCGGTCGTTCTGCCACAGGCAGAGGCCGAAGACGACGACGAGCGCCGCCAGGCAGATGATCAGGCGGGAACGGAGCTCGTCGAGATGCTCGACGAGGCTCAGCCGGTCATCATGGCCGACCGGTCGGCGCAGAGCCGTCGCGGCCATGGCGCTCCGCTCAGCTGCGCTGGTCGGCCGTCGGCGCGGCCGTCTCGCTGCTGCGGGCCGGCTCCTCGGCGCGCGCCAGCGTGGCGCGCTCGGCGGGCGCGTCGTCGCTGTCGGCCGTGTCCTTGCCGGTGATCGAATCCTTGAACTCGCGCATGCCGGTGCCCAGGGACTTGCCGAGGCCGGGCAGACGCTTGGGACCGAAGATCAGCAGGACGATCACGAGGACGATCCCGATCTCCAGCGGCCCGATCTGGTTGAACATGCTCCCAGGGTACCGCTCCGAAGGCCGCGTGCCACGCGGTCGCGCAATCGGACTCAAGTACCGATTCGCCGACGCCGATGTACGGGGCATGAAGGGGACGTGCCGATGAGCGCCCAGCCCGACCATCGCCACCAGTTCGTGCGGCGCGTCGTGCTGCCGAGCGGCAAGACGATCGAGGTCGTGTACTTCGAGCAGACCGGCGACGCGTTCCCCGCCCCGGCGACCTCCACGACGACCGACCTGCACGTGTGCGGCACGTGCTCGAGCGACCTGGTCTATCCGGTCGACTGGGAGGAGGCGGGCGCGTCGCACTGGCAGGTGACGCTGCGCTGCCCCAACTGCGAGTGGATCGGCACCGGCGTGTTCGAGCAGGAGGTCGTCGAGGCCTTCGACGAGGAGCTCGACCGCGGCACCGAGACGCTCGTGCGCGACCTCAAGACGCTCATCCGGGCGAACATGGAGGAGCAGGTGGAGCGCTTCGCCGAGGCGCTGCAGGCCGGCCTGATCCTCCCGGAAGACTTCTAGGCCCTACGCGGGTTTCGCCCCCAGGGCGAACACCCGCAAGGGAACCGAGCCCCCAGGCGAGCGTTCCCCGGTTTCGCCCCCTGGGCGAACACCCGCGAGGGAACCGAGCCCCTGGGCGAGGTTCACGCGTAGCGGGCGACGACGCCGTCGGCGACGAGTTCGAGCGCCGGGTCCGGCGCCGGCAGCCCCGCCTTCGCCTCGGCGACGATCCCCAGCGCGCGCTCGCGCGCCGCGTCGAGCGCCCCGGTGGCGGCGATGCGATCGCAGACCGCCTCGGCCTCCTCGGGCGTCGTCGGCCGCGCGTCGCGCAGCAACGGGTCGCGCTCGCGGGCGAGGATGAACGGCAGCGTGACGGTGCCGTCGAGCAGGTCGGTCCCGCGCGGCTTGCCGGTGCGCTCGACCGGGCCGGCCACGTCGAGCACGTCGTCGAGGAGCTGGAAAGCCAGGCCGATGCGCCGGCCGAACAGCCCCAGCTCGTCGGCCGGCCCGCCGGACTCCAGCGCGCCCAGCCGGCACGCGGCCTCGAACAGGCGCGCGGTCTTCAGCTCGCAGCGCCACAGGTAGCGCTCGATCGCCACGCCGACGTCGAAGGCGTCCTCGCGCTGCAGCAGCTCGCCGTGGGCCAGCGACGAGCTGGCGTCCGACAGCACCGCGACCTCGTCGACGCGGCCGTTGGCGGCCAGCTCGGCGAACGCGCGCGCGAACAGGTAGTCGCCGGCGGCGATCGCGCCGTCGCGCCCGGCGACGGCCCACACGGTCGGGCGGCCGCGGCGCAGCGGCGCCGCGTCGAGGACGTCGTCGTGGACGAGCGTCGCCGAGTGCACGAGCTCGACGGCCACCCCGGCGCGGATCAGGCCCGCGTCGTCGGCCGGCGGATCGGTGGCGGCCAGCAGGACGAGCAGCGGGCGCAGGCGCTTGCCGCCCGCGGCGATCGTGTCGCCGGCCAGGCGGTCCAGCGGCGGCGCCGCCTCGGCCGCGATCTCGCGCAGCCGGGCCTCGACGCGGTCCAGGCGCTCGCGCAGCGCCTCGCCGCGCGTGTCGACGAGCGCGTCGACCTCGGCCGCCATCAGCCGTCCGCGGGACCGGCCTCGACGACGGTGCCGACGTGCAGGGCGATGATCCCGCCGCCGGTGAGGATCCAGCGCAGCTCGCCCATGCCGGCGCGCTCCATCTCGGCGGCCAGGTCGCGCGGCGCCGGGAAGCGCTTGACCGAGTTGGGCAGGTACGTGTACGCGTCCGGGTCGCCGGCCAGGCGGCCGACGAGCGGCACGACGCGGTCGAACCACAGCGAGAAGAACGTCGACAGCGGGGGGCGGGTCGGCGTCGTGATCTCCAGGACGACGACGCGGCCGCCGGGCCGCACGACCCGCGCCATCTCGGCCAGGCCGCGCCCGAGGTCGGAAAAGTTGCGGGCCCCGAACCCGACCGTCGCCGCGTCGAACGCGTCGTCGGGGTAGGGCAGCGCCAGCGCGTCGGCCTGCTCGAAGCGGATCTGCGGCGCCTTCGCGCGCGCCCGCTCGAGCATGCCCTCGGAGAAGTCGCTGCCGACCACCTCGGCCCCGCGCGCCGCCGCCTCGATGGCGAGGTCGCCCGTGCCGGTGGCGACGTCGAGCACCTTGGACCCGGGCCCGATCGCGGCGAGGTCGATCGCCCGCCGGCGCCAGCGATGGTGCAACCCCGCCGTCATGACGGAGTTCATCGCGTCGTACACGCCGGCGATGCGGTCGAACATCGCCTGCACCTGCCCCTCGGGCAGGGTCCCGGTGCTCACGGCGCCCCTACTTCAGGTTGGACAGGAAGACCACGAGGTCGTTGAACTTGTCCTCGGGCAGGTCCTTGAAGGAGGGCATCGGCGCCGTCGGGTTGATCAGCGTGCGCCGGATCGACTCGGGGTACATCCGCTTGCCGATGTCGGTCAGCTCGGGGCCCGGGCCGTCGTTGCCGTTCTCGCCGAACTTGTGGCAGGCCAGGCAGCCCGACTGCGCGGCGACCGCGCGGCCGGCCTCGAACTGGGCGAGCACCTCGCCGCCCTGCGACTCCACCGCCGCCGGCGTCTTCAGCTCGATCTCCGTCGGCGAGCCGGCGCTGGCGCCCAGGTAGGTCAGGTAGGCCATCGCGGCGATCACGAAGATGCCGAACGTCGTCGCCAGCGGGCGCTTCTCCGGCCGCCGCTCCGGGCCGCGGTCGAAGAACGGCAGCAGGAACAGCAGGATCAGGCAGATCGTCGGGATGCCGAGCGTCGCCAGCGGGACCAGGTAGTCCGGCTTGATGATCCGCAGGAGCTCGAAGAGGAAGTAGAAGTACCACTCCGGACGCGGGACGTAGGTCGTCGTCGACGGGTCCGCCTTCGGGCCGAGCTCGGCGCCGAGGACGATCGACATCGTGATGATGACGGCCATCACGATGACGGCCATGATCGAGTCCTTGGCGACCGCGTAGGGGAAGAACGGCTTCCCCTGGGCCTTCAGGATGGCGTACTCGCGGAGGTACTCCTCCTTCTGCTGGCGATTCACGCGGACTCCTTGCGCAGCTCGGGGTCCTTCTCAGCCTTGATCCACGGCGGCGCCGTCGTGCCCAGCTTGGCCACCAGGTAGAGGTGGGCGCCGATGAGCGCGGCGATGAGGCCGGGGACGAGCATCATGTGAATCGCGTAGAAGCGCGACAGCGTGGTGGCGCCGAAGTCGGGTCCGGCGAGGAGGAAGTCGTTCAGGTACGGGCCGACGAGCGGGCCGGTGCCGTTGATGTTCACGCCGACGATCGTCGCCCAGTAGGACTTCTGGTCGAACGGCAGCAGGTAGCCGGTGAACGACATCAGCATCGTCAGCACGAGCAGCACGGCGCCGACGACCCAGTTCAGCTCGCGCGGGTACTTGTAGGCGCCGAAGAAGTACGTCCTGCCCATGTGCAGGAAGACGAGGATCACCATGACGGTCGATCCCCACTTGTGCATGCCGCGCACGAACTCGCCGAGGAACGCCTCGTTCGTGATGTAGCGCACCGACTCGTACGCCTCGGCGGCGGACGGCCGGTAGTACATCGCCAGGAAGACGCCGGTCACCGCCTGGCTGAGGAAGGCGAACATCGTCGCCGACCCGAGCGTGTAGAACCAGTTGGTCCCCTTGGGGACCTTGCGGAACATCATCCAGCGCGCGGCGCCGGACAGCGACGTGCGCTCGTCGAGCCAGTCGACGGCGGAGACGCCCGCCTCCTTGGCCGTGCCGGCCGGGCCCAGCTCCTTCTCGCCGGGGCGACGGGGCTGCGGCTTGAACGACGGCGGGAGCGGCGGTGCGGGGAGCTTCAACTTCATGGCGATCAGAGCTTGCGGGCCGTGGGCCGCGACGGGTAGAGGTACTGGCCGATGCCGTCGAGCGGCTCGCCCGGATAGCGCGGGGAGAAGCGGCGCAGCTCGGAGTTGACCGAGTAGCGCGGGCCGATCTCGACCTGGCCGTCGCGCACGCGCGTGTAGAACCGGTCGAGCGGGCGGACCGGCGGGCCGCCGTCGACCTTGCCCTGGAAGTCGTAGACGCCGCCGTGGCACGGGCAGATGAAGCGCTCGGACGCCGGCACGAAGCGGACCGGGCAGCCGAGGTGCATGCACTTGGTCGAGATCGCGATGTAGCCGTCGTACTCGTCGCGCTGCGGGCCGTCGATGGCCTCGTTGTGCTGGCGGACGTACACGGTGGTCTTGCCGACGTCGCCGATCCCGTAGGTCTCGGTGAACACCTTGGGGACGTACGTGTCGGGGCCGAAGTCGGCGGTGGGGCCCACGGCCTCCCAGCGGCGCTCCTGCTTCTCGAACACGGGGCCGAGCGCGAAGCCGAGGGCCGGCAGCGCGAACGCGGAGGCCGCGATGGCGCCCGCCGCGTGCGTCGTCGTCGTCATGAAGCGACGGCGGGTGACGGTCTCGCCCTCGAACGCGCCGGGGATGTTGCGGTCGGCGGTGTACTTGCTCTTGGTTTGTCTGCGGTCCTTGGCCACGGCGATTTCGGATCGTACTTCTTCGGGGTGGTTCGGCGGCGTCAGGCCGCGTGATGCATCCCCCATCCGACGGTGTTGGCGCCGGTCTCCCAGGCGACCCTGGCACCGTCGGGGTCGCCGGCGGCATGCGCCTGGGCGCACCGCGCGATGACCTCGGCGAGGGCGACGACCGACTCCAGGTCGCCGAGGCGAGCGAGGCGGTCGAGGCCGAGAGCATAGAGCCGGTCGCCCGCCAGGAGCGCGAGATCGGCGTCGTCCTGGCTGACCGTCCGGCTCTCGCCGTAGTGCAGGAGGTAGCCCTCGTGGATCGCCTCGACGAGCAGCGCGACCTCGTCGCGGCGCCCGTCGCTGCGCGGGCCGGACGCCGCCACGCGCGCCGGCTCGGCGTCCTCGGGCACCGGATCCGGCCGCAGCGCGTCCGCCAGCAGACCGCCCTCGACGCGCAGCTCGTCGGCCAGGCGGTCGCTCAACTCCAGACCTCCGCGAAGGCGGCCGCGGCCGCGGCGACCGTGCGGTCGACGTGCTCGTCCTCGTGGGCCAGCGACGGGAACCACGCCTCGAACTGCGACGGCGGCGGGTAGACGCCGCGGGCCAGCAGCGCCCGGCACCAGCGCCCGTGCGCCTCGAGGTCGCAGGCCTGCGCGCCGGCGTAGTCGACCACCGGCTCGGCGGAGAAGAACGTGGTGACCAGCCCGCAGGTGGACTGGATCTGGACCGGGCGGTCGCCGGCCGCCTCGCGCAGCCCGGCGGCGAGCCGGTCGGTGGTCGCGACGAGCCGCCGGTAGGCGCCGTCGTCGAGGAGGCGCAGCGTCGTCAGGCCGGCGGCGACCGCGAGCGGGTTCCCCGACAGCGTGCCGGCCTGGTAGACGTCCCCGGCCGGGGCGATGCGCTCCATCAGCGCGCGCGGCCCGCCGTAGGCGGCGGCCGGCAGCCCGCCGCCGATGACCTTGCCCAGGACGACGAGGTCCGGGGTGACGCCGCGCGCCTCGGTGGCGCCGCCGGGCGCGACGCGGAAGCCGCTGATGACCTCGTCGAAGATCAGCAGCGCGCCGTTGGCGGTCGCCTCCTCGCGCAGCAGGTCCAGGAAGCCCTCGGCCGGAGGGACGAGGCCCATGTTGGCGGGGATCGGCTCGGCGACGATCGCGGCGAGCTCGTGGGCGGCGCACGCGGCGCGGACCGCCTCGGGGCCGTTCCAGGGGACGATCACCGTGCCGGCGGCGGCCGCGGCGGGCACGCCCGGGCTGGCGGGCAGCGCCTGGGTGGCCAGCCCCGACCCGGCCTCGGCCAGCAGCCCGTCGGCGTGGCCGTGGTAGGCGCCGGCGAACTTCAGGATCGTCTCGCGCCCGGTCGCCGCGCGCGCCAGGCGGATCGCGCTCATCGCCGCCTCGGTGCCCGACGAGGTCATGCGCAGCATCTCGACGACGGGCATGCGCCGGGCGACCTCCTCGGCCAGCTCCACCTCACCGGCCGTGGGCGCGCCGAAGCTCGTGCCGCCCTCGGCGGCCGCCTGCACGGCGGCGACGAGCTCGGGATGGGCGTGGCCGTGGATCAGCGGGCCCCACGACATGACCCAGTCGACGTAGCGGTTGCCGTCGGCGTCGACCAGCTCGGCTCCCTCGCCGCGGACGGCGAACAGCGGATCGCGGCCGATCGCGCGCATCGCGCGCACCGGCGAGTTCACGCCGCCGGGGAGGACGCGGACGGCCCGGGCGTACAGCTCGGCCGAGCGGGCGTCGCGCAGCGAGGACGGCACCGCCATCAGACGCCGGCGTGCTCCCGCTCCCACCGCTTGAAGTCGTCGGTGAAGTAGAGCAGCCGCACCTTCTTGAACTCGGTCGAGGAGTACAGGACCGCGCGGTCCTCGATCGCGTCGACGTCGCGCTCGATCGCGTCGAGGATCGCGTCGCACTCGTCCTTGGAGCGCCCGTGGGCCATCGTGAACAGCGCGTACGGCCAGTCCGGGTACGTCGGGCGCTGGTAGCAGTGCGAGATCCCGCGGTAGGCGGCCATGCGCGGGCCGACCTCGGAGATGCGGTCCTCGGGCACCTTCCACACGCCCATGCCGTTGGCGCTGAACCCGGCGCGGCGGTGGAAGAGGATCGCGGCGACCCGCCGCAGCAGCCCGCGATCGCGCATCCCGGCGAGGTGCTCGAGCAGCGCCTCCTGGCTCATCCCCAGCGCGTGCGCGGCGGCGGCGTACGGCTCGGCGACGATCGGCAGGTCGCCCTGGGTGGCGCGCACGACCGCCATGTCGAGCTCGTCGAACGGCACCTTCTCGGCCGGCGCCGGGTCGACCGCCTCGCCGGCCGATGCCAGCGCCTCGGTGCCGGCCGACATCTCCAGGTCCATGCGGATCTTGAACAGCTTCAGCGTCGGGAGCTGGCGGATCGACTCCGCGCCGGTCAGCTCCTGCAGCACGTCGAGCGTGCCCTGCAGCCCCAGCCGGGAGTCCTCCTCGACGGCGATCGTGAACCACATGTTGAACTCGTGGTTGCGCAGGTAGTTGTGCGACACGCCGGGGTGGGCGTTGACGATCTTCGCCGCCCGCCACGGGTGCTCGGGGTCGACCTTGGCCGCGACGAGCATCGACCCGTAGCCGAACGCGCGCGTGTCGTAGATCGGCGTGACCTGGCGGATGATGCGCTGGTCGACGAGCTCGCCGACCCGCGCGACGGCCTCGGCCTCGCTGATCCCCGCCTCCTCGGCGACCGCGGCGTAGGGCCGGCGGGTGAGCGGGAAGCGTCCCTGCATCGCATTCAGCAGCCGCTTGTCCTGCTCGGACAGCGGTACGGCGGCGCCGTCCTTGCGCGACCGGATCTTCAGGTTGCCAGCCATCGAGCGGCGTCCTTCGCGAAGTAGGTGATGACGATGTCGGCGCCGGCGCGGCGGATCGCCGTGAGGGTCTCCAGCGCCAGCGCGCGATCGTCCATGGACGAGGTCTTGATCATGGCGTACTCCCCGCTGACCTGGTACGCCGCGACCGGCATGCGCGTCCGCTCCTTGACCCGCCAGATGAGGTCCAGCGTCGTCAGCGCCGGCTTGACCATCACGATGTCGGCGCCCTCGGCGACGTCGAGCTCGACCTCGCGCAGCGCCTCGTCGCCGTTGGCGGGGTCCATCTGGTAGCCGCGGCGGTCGCCGAACGCGGGCGTCGAGTCCGCGGCGTCGCGGAACGGGCTGTAGAAGGCCGAGGCGTGCTTGGCGCTGTAGGCCATGATCGGCACCTCGGCGAAGCCCTCGGCGTCGAGCTCGCGGCGGATCGCGCCGACGCGGCCGTCCATCATGTCGCTCGGCGCCACGAGGTCGGCCCCGGCCCGGGCGTGCGAGACGGCGGTGCGGGCGAGCAGCTCCAGCGACGCGTCGTTGTCGACGGACCCGTCGTCGCGCAGGACGCCGCAGTGGCCGTGGCTCGTGTACTCGCACAGGCACACGTCGGTGATGACGACGACCTCCGGATGCGCGGCCTTGATCGCGCGAGCGGCGAGCTGCACGGCGCCGCCGTCGTCCCACGCCTCGCTGCCCTGCTCGTCCTTGGCCGACGGGATGCCGAACAGGATCACGCCGCCCAGGCCGAGCGCGGCCGCCTCGCCCGCCTCGGCGACCGCGGCGTCGACCGAGTGGCGGCTGACGCCGGGCATCGCGTCGATCGGCCGGGAGCCCTCCAGCTCGGCCTCCACGAACAGCGGCAGGACGAGGTGGCGCGGCAGGACGTCGGTCTCCCGGACGAGCGATCGCAGCTCGGGGGTCCGGCGCAGGCGGCGCAGACGTGTCTGCGGGAAGGCCATGCGCCCAGGCTAGTCCGCCTCGAACTCTTCGACCGTGATCGCGTACAGGTCGTGGTCGCGCCAACCGCCGGCCAGGCGCAGATAGCGCGGCGCGAACCCCTCCTTGCGAAAGCCGTTCTTGGCCAGCACTCGGGCTGAGCGGACGTTGTGGGGCATCACCGCCGCCTGCACCCGGTGCAGGCGCGCGGGCCCGAACGCGAAGCGCAGCGCGAGCCTGACCGCCTCGGTGGCGTAGCCGCGGCCGTTGACGGCCTCGTCGACGAAGTACCCGAGCGTCGCGTTGTCCCAGGCGCCGCGGACGATGTTCGCCAGCCCCACGCGGCCGCGGATGCGCTCGGTCGCGCGCTCGACGATCGCGAACGCGTACATGCGGTCGGCGCGCCACTCCTCGCGGTCGCGCACGATCTCCGCGCGCTGCCCGGCCGGCGTGAAGAACCCGTCGGAGCGGCGCGGCTCGTAGGGCGTGTTGAACGCGCGGTTGCGCACGCGCAGCTCGACCAGCTCGTCGACGTCGCCGAGGTCGAACGCGCGGATCGCGACCAGCTCACCGTCGAGGCGCTCCGGGAGGCGCATGCTCAGAATCGTCTCAGGGCGAGGCGGGCGAGGAGGCCGTAGGCGACGGTCAGGCCGAGCAGATGGGCCGCCGGCCCCCACACGCCGGGGTCGGCGTCGTTGACGGCCGCGTCGAGCGCCTGCAGCGCGGGCTTGAAGGGGAAGATCGCGTTGACGACGCCGATCGCGTCGTACACGGCGCCGGCGACCGCGCCGCTGGGGACGAGCGCCAGGAACGCGAGGGGGAGGGCGATCAGCAGGCCCAGCAGGGAGGCGGCGCGCACCTCGCGGGCCAGCGCGCCGATCGCGACGCCCAGCGCGCTGCAGCCCAGCGCGGCCGCCGCGAGCGCGACCAGCCACAGCGGGAAGCGGCCCCAGTCGACGCCGGTGAACGCGCCGATCCCGCACAGCATCGCCAGCGCGGCCAGGCCCGAGCAGGCCGCGGCGAGGATCACCTTCTCCGCCAGCAGCGCCGAGCGCGACACGAGGCCGCGCACCAGCCGCCCGTAGGCCTGCTCCTCGCGCTCGAGCGCGAGCACGCCGCTGGCCAGCAGGACCGCGATGAACAGCAGCGACACCGCGACCGCCAGCGCGACCGCGAACGCGTCCAGCGGCGTGCGGCTGCCGCTGAGCACGGTCGCGCGCACCTGGATCGGCTCGCTGACCGCCCGCAGCGCCGGCGTGGCGAACTCGAGCCCGATCAGCGCCTGCTCGGCGAACTGCAGCACCTGCTCGAGGCCCTGGCGCTCGGGCGCGTCGGCGGGCAGCCCGGCGAGCGCCTGGTCCAGGATGTCGCGCGAGCGCTCCAGGCCCAGCAGGGACTGGCGCCCCACCGGCGTGGCGATCTCGCCGCCCTCGGTGAGGATCCGCAGGTCCTCCACGGCCACCTCGCCGATCGTCCGCGACAGCGTCGCGTTGGCGCGCGCGAGCTCGGCCTCGATCGTCGCCTCGACGAACGACTGCTTCAGCGCGTCGCCGTTGTAGAGCACCTCGACCTCGGCCTGCCCGAGCCCGCCGTTGAGGCGCTCGACGGTGTCGGCGGGGATGATCAGCCCCGCGAGGGCGTCGCCGGACTCGACCGCGTCGACGGCCTCCTGGCGGGTCTTCACGCGCAGCGGGTCGATCGCGTCGAAGAACTGGTCGGCGTAGGTCGCGAAGTCGACGTCGCGCCCGCCGATGTTCGTCGTCGTCTGCCCGATCGGCACCTGGTTGAGGAACGCGACCTTCGGCTTGTCGGGCCCGCGCGAGAGGGCGACGCCGATCAGCAGCGCGATCGCGATCGGGTACACGACGAGCAGGCCGACCAGCAGCTTGGAGCGGCGGAGGATCTGGAGGTCCTTGACCAGCAGCCAGCGCACGACGGCTCCTAGTGGCCCTGCGCGCGCAGGAACGACACGAACGCCGTCTCGAAGTCGACGCCGGTCGCGTCGGCGTCGCCGTGCAGCGCGTCCGGCGCGCCGGTGAACAGCACCTCGCCGTCGGCGAGCACGAGCACGCGGTCGGCCCAGCGCTCGGCCTCGGCGACGTTGTGCGTCGTGAAGATCACCGACGTGCGGTGCTCGCGGGCGAGCGCGTCGACGAACGTCCACAGCCGCTCGCGCTGGCGCGGGTCCAGCGAGGACGACGGCTCGTCGAGCAGCAGCACCGGCGGGTCGGCGAGCAGCCCGACCGCGATGTTCACGCGCTGCCGGTTGCCGCCCGACAGCGTGCCGAGCTCGTCGTCGGCGCGGTCGGTCAGGCCGGTCTGCTCGAGCATGCCCGCGACGACCGCGTCCGGGTCGGCGACCTTCTCCAGCCGCGCGAACAGCCTCAGGTTCTCGCGCACGGTCAGCTTCGAGTAGACGGCCGGCTGCTGGGGCACCCAGCCGATCTCGCCCGGCGGCCGGCTCAGCTCCCCGGCGTCGGGACGCAGGATCCCGGCGAGGATCGACAGCAGCGTGGTCTTGCCGGCGCCGTTGGGGCCGATCACGGCCAGGAGCTCGCCCTCG
>Ga0180220_1000481_pt1 | contig 43455 bp, 43 predicted proteins | sample eDN5th37CBELigBY_FD_151335 | JGI IMG/M metagenome (GOLD analysis project Ga0180220, IMG submission 151335) | Enriched backyard soil microbial communities from Emeryville, California, USA - eDNA 5th pass 37_C BE-Lig BY (version 2) (version 2) | ecosystem: Environmental > Terrestrial > Soil >... | reverse complement strand
GTGGGATGAGGCGCGCGTCGGAAGCCCACCCGGAGCCGCCGCCGCGGGGGCACGCGATCCTCTCGCGGCTGTACGGCGGGATCGAGCGGCTCGATCGGCTCGTGGAGCAGGTGGCCCCCGCCTCCCTGAACCCGCTGGCCCAGACTGGCGCCATCGCCAACGCGGCGTTCCTCGTCGCGACGATCACCGGGGTGGTCCTCCTGCCCTGGTACTCCCCAAGCGTGCACACCGCCTTCGAGTCGGTGGAGGCCATGTCGCGCCAGCCGTGGACGGCGGGCCTCCTGCGCTCGCTCCACCGGCTCTCCTCCGACGTCACGCTCCTCTTCGCGATCCTCCACGGCGTGCGGCTCTTCCTGGCGGGGCGCTTCGGCGGCCCCCGCAAGGTCGCCTGGGTGACGGGCGTGATCTTGATCGGCACCCTCGTCTTCGTCGGTTGGCTCGGCTACTGGCTGGTCTGGGATCAGCGCGCGCAGAGCGTCGCCCTCGGCACGGCGCGGATGGCGGACGGCCTCCCCATCTTCGCCGATCCCCTCTCGCGCTCCTTCCTCACCAACGAGGGCGTCAACTCGCTGCTCTTCTTCGTCGTCTTCTTCCTCCACATGCTGGTGCCGCTGGCGATGGGGGCGCTCCTCTGGCTGCACATCAGCCACCTCTCCCGCTCGCGCTTCCTCCCCGCGCGCCCCCTGGCGATCTGGCTGGGGATCACCCTGCTGGTCGCCGCCGCGATCGAGCCGGCGAGGAGCGCGGGCGCCGCCGATCTGCTCCGGCCGGCGGCGGCGTTCACCATCGACTCGTTCTTCCTCTTCCCGCTCCTCCTCACGGATCGGCTCTCCGGGGCGGCGCTGTGGGCGATCTTCGCCGTGGGCGGGCTCGTCGTCGCCTCGGTGCCCTGGTGGCTCTCCCGCGGGCGGGCGCCGGCGGCGGTGGTCGACACCGATCGCTGCAACGGCTGCACCCACTGCGCGCAGGACTGCCCATACGACGCCATCCGCATGGTGCCCCGCACCGACGGGCGGCAGTGGACCCTGCAGGCGGAGGTGGACGAGTCCCGCTGCGTGGGCTGCGGGATCTGCGCGGGCTCCTGCGATCCCGGCGGCATCGCCCTGCCCCAGCTCCCGGTGGTGGACCAGCGCAAGCGGATCGAGGGCTGGATCGAGCAGGCCCTCTCGGCGGGGGGATCGCCGCGCATCGCCTTCGTCTGCGCGTCGTCCGCCGGCGCCGGCCTGCGAATCGATCCCGAGACCGGCCGCTGCGACGACCTGCCGGAGCATCGGGTGATGGCGATCCCCTGCACCGGGTGGGTGCAGCGCTTCACCCTGGAGCGGGCGGTGCGCAGGGGCGCCGCCGGCGTGCTGGTGGTCGGCTGTGGCCCCGTGGAACCCCACTTCCGCGAGGGGGTCGAGTGGACCGCCCGGCGCCTCGAGGGGGAGAGGGAGCCGGCGCTGCGGCGGGAGAAGATCGACGCCGATCGCGTTCGCTTCGTCACGCTGGATCGGTCGCGGGCCGGCGAGCTGCGCCGCGTGGCCGAGGACGTGCGGCCGGCGCCCCCCGCGAAGGCGCCCGGGCGGCGCCGGTGGGCCGGGGCCGCCACGTTGGCGGCGGCGGTCGGCACGGTGGTGGCGGTGGGATCGGACCTCCCCTACGCCGCGCCGCCTCCGGGCACCGAGCTCGTCGTCTCGTTCAAGCACCCGGGGCGCCTCGGCGAGCGCTGCCGCCCGATCGACGAGGCCGAGAAGGCGCGGCTGCCGCCGCACATGCGGCGGGACGAGGTCTGCGATCGCAGCCGCTCGCCGGTCCGGCTCCGGGTGGTGGTGGACGGCGAGCCGATCCTGCAGCGGGCCTACGAGCCGCGGGGGTTGCGCTCCGACGGCAACAGCGTGGCGGTGGAGCGGATCCCCGTCGAGCCGGGCGAGCATCGGGTGGAGGTGTCGCTCGGGGACGGTCCGGATCCCGAGGAGTGGAACCTGGTCGACGCCCGCGAGGTCCGCATGAGGGCCGGTGAGCGCGCGGTGGTCCTCTACGATCGGGTCTCGGGTTTCTCCTGGCACGCCGCGCCCGACGGGCAGATGGCCGGGCCGGCGATCGGCGGCGCGCTCGAGCCGCGACCGGAGGCGGGGTGATCGCTCAGGTTTCGGCGATCCGCTGGAGCTCCGCCGGCTTGCGGATCTGGATGCGCCCGCCCTGCGACGCGATCCACTCGTCGCGGGTCCAGCGGCTCATCACCCGGATGGTGGTCTCGACCGTGGTGCCGGCGAGGTCGGCGAGGTTCTGCCGGGTGAAGGAGCGCCCGATCCAGATCTCGCCGTTGCGGTTCACCCCGAACTTGTCGCCCATCCGAAGCAGCGAGGCCGCGAGCCGCGCCTCCACGGGCGCGGTGGCCAGGCGGAGGCGGGCGTTCCCCGCCTCGAGCAGCCGGGTCATCATGACGTCGAGGGTGCGGGCGGAGAGCTCCGGATGCCTGTCCATCACCTCCTTGTACCAGCCGCCCTCGATCTTCAGGCAGATGGTGGGCTCGAGCGCGATGGCGCTGGCGGGCATGGGCACGCCCCGCAAGACCGCCACCGCCGCGACCAGGTCGCCGGGGCCGAAGACGTCCAGGGTGAACTCGCGGCCGGCAGCCGCCTGCTTCACGATTCGCACCCGGCCGGTGAGCACACCGTAGACGGCGTCGCCGGGATCGCCCTGGTGGAAGAGGCGGTCGCCCGCCGTACACTCGAGGCGCGTCACCGGCGCGGCCTCCAGCTCCGCGTCAGATAGACCCTTGAGCAACGGAAAAGCGCGCCGAAGCTCGTTGGCGTGATTCAACCCGAACCCTCCAGACACGAGGTTCCGCCACTCTTTATACGTGTCTGCGCCGCTGCGCCACCGCTCCGTGCGCGTAGGCGACGAACCGGCCGTGGTGGGAGAGAGAGACGGGCGCGGGGAGGGGGAGCCCGTCCAGGTGAAGCCGAGGGGGGCCGAATCCATCCCAGGATCCGGCGATCGGGTCGCGGACGATCCGCAGCCTGGAGGGGTCGCAGCCGAGCGAGGCGGCGGCGCTCTCGGCGAGGAGGGAGCGGGCGTCCGCCCCCGGGTCGCCTCGGTGGGGGCCGGCGGCGAAGCGGGGGCGGTCGTCCCAGTCGCCCGAGAAGGCGACGGCGTGGACGAAGGCCGGCCGACCCGAGGCCCTCGGGGCGGGCGTCTCGACCACGAGGTGGAGGCGCAGGGCGTGGAGGCGGACCCAGGCGAGGTCCTCTGCGACCTCGTAGGCCGCCGGGGCCGAGGGCGCGCCGCCGTGCAGCCGCACGGCCGCCTTGTAGGCCGCCTCCTTCGCGGCGAAGCGCGCCCAGAGGGCGGCGTCCGGGTCGGAGGAAGCCTCGACCGCGCGCCGCTCGGCCGGGCGGAGGATCCTGCGCACGAAACGGTCCCGGCGCGCCGCGCCGCGCGCCTCGGGATCGTCCAGGTCGACGACGTCGTTGCCGACGATCACCTCTTGCGCAGCACGAGCGAGACCGCGTCGCCGACGCTGCGCACCGAGTCGGCCTCCTCGTCGGAGATGGCGATGCCGAAGGCGTCCTCCATCTCCAGCACCACGTCCACCAGCCGGGCGGAGTTCACCTTCAGGTCGCCCAGGATGGACGTGTCCGGCCCCACGCGCTCCAGCGCCTCCGGCTCCCGGACGAACGGCTTCAGGATCCCGACCACCTTCTCGAATACCTCGGTCTGCATCATGTCTGGTTACTCCTCGTGGAATCGCCGGAAGATCGCGCAGCCGTTCACGTCGCCGAAGCCGAAGCTCGCCTTCGCCACGACGTCGAGGTCCGGTGCGTCGATCGTCCGGTGGGGGATGCGCTCCGCGAAGGGCGCGAGCGCGGGGTGGAGGTCCTCGCAGTTGGCCGAGCCGTGGACGAACCCGCCGGCGAGCTCGAGCACGGAGGCGACGCACTCGATCCCGCCGGCCGCGCCCAGCGCGTGGCCGATCAGCGACTTGGTGGAGTGGATCCAGGGCATCCGCGAGGGGGGGAGATCGAGGGCAGCCGCCCAGCTCGCCACCTCGTGGGGATCGGCGAAGGTCGCGGTGAGGTGCCCGTTGATGGCGCCGATCCGGGAGGGATGGATCCCGGCCATCTCCACCGCGCCGCGGATGCACCGGCGCACGCCCGTCGGGTTCGGGGCGGTCATGCTCCCGCCGCCGCGGTGACCGCCGCAGTTCACGTACCCGCCGATCACCTCGGCGAGGATCCGCGCGCCCCGGCGGCGGGCGCTCTCCAGGCTCTCCAGGAGCAGCACGCCGGCCCCCGACCCCGGGACGAAGCCGGACGCCGTCGCCGACATGGGGCGCGAGGCCTCCTCGGGCCGATCGTTCTTGCCGCGGGCCAGGACCCTCATCCCGTCGAAGCCGGCCCAGATGTACGGAGAGTGTCCTTCGGATCCACCGGCAAGCATGCGCGCCGCAAGGCCCGACCGGATCCGCAGGAAGGCCTGGACCACGGCCTCGGTGCCCGTGGTGCAGGCGCTCGAGTTGGTGGACACCTGGTTGCCGAGGGCGAGGAGGCCGGCGACCCGGGCGCTGTTGCCGCTCGACATGATGCGCTCGACCATGGTGCTGCCGAGGCGCGACACCTTCCCGGCGTCGACCCGCGGCACGAGCTGCTCGGCGATGGTGTCGATGCCCCCGATGCCGGTGCCGAGGATCGCGCCGGCGCCCCAGTCCGGCTCGTCCTCCGGCCCGGGCTGCGCGAGGCCCGCGTGCTTCCAAGCGTCGATCGCGGCGATCGCGGCGTAGACCATGTTGGGGTTCATGGCGAGGAGCTCCTCCTCGCGCAGGTAGCGGGTGCGCAGCGCCTCCACGCCCTCCGGGACCCCGCCCACCTGGCAGGCGAAGCCCAGCTCGGCGAGGCGCTCGTGGCGCCGGATGCCGCTCTTCATCCCGCGCAGCGCCGCAGCGAACGCGTCGGCGCCGTGGGCGTTGGGCGCGATGACGCCGAGGCCCGTGACCACCACCCGGGCCGGGGTCTCCCGCTTTGCTGCGGGCCTGGCCCAAGCCGCTCGCCCCGCCTGCACCTCGCGGCGCTCGTCGCCTCGGGCGCTCACGGCAGCGCCCTTCGGAGGACGCCCATCCCCGCCACCGTGCCCCGCGCGGCGACGACGCCGTCTGATCTCGTGAGCGCGGCGTTCACCACCAGCTTTCGCCGCCGCCACGCGATCCGCTCGGCCTCGACCCGCACCGTCTCGCCGGGCGGCACCATCGCCTCGAACTCCACCTTGGCGTCGGTGAAGAGGGTGACGAGGCCGTCGTCCGCCTTCCCCTCGGCGGCGAGGAGGTGGAGGCCGAACGCCACCAGCCCGGTCTGGCACATCGTCTCCAGGAGGATCACGCCGGGCGTCACCGGATCCCCGGGGAAGTGGCCGCGGTAGAACCAGGCGTCCGGATCGAAGGTGTGCTCGCCCACGATGCGGTGCTCGTCCACCGAAACGATCCGGTCGATGAAGCGGAACGGCGGCCGCTGCGGGATCCGGTCGAGGATCTCGATCACGAGGCGCTCCTGTCGAGGATGCCGCCCACGGCGTTCGCCGAGGGCAGCGGGTAGTCGGGGTACGCGATGTCCCGGAAGACGCCGACCTTGGCGTCCTGGATGGAGTAGATCGGCTCGCCGTCCACGAGCACCCGCGCCGAGCCGATGGCGATCGCCGCGCCGGAGGCGGGGAGCAGGGTGAAGCGGCGCACGTCCACCTCGTAGCGGACGAGGCGATCGCGGGGGCGGATCTGCCCGAAGAACTCCACCGCCCTGCAGCCCAGCGCCCGCCCCGAGCCCGCGGCCCCCGCCGCCGCGCAGTAGAGTCCGAGGAGCTGCCAGATCGCGTCGACCCCGAGGCAGCCCGGCTGCACCGGATCGTCGCGGAAGTGGCAGTGGAAGAACCAGTCGTCGAGGTGGACGTCCCGCTCCGCCTCGATCCGGCCCCGGCAGCCGTCGCGGACGAGGGCGGTCACCCGATCGATCATCAGCATCGGCGGCGCCGGGAGCCGCACGAACTCGGCCGGCGCGTCGTCGACGAGCCGCCCCTGCGAGAGCGCGAGGAGCTCCTCCTTCGAGAAGGAGCCGCGCTCGAGGAACTCCGCGTACCGCATCATCCGCACACCTCGAGGGTCATGGTGGACCAGGTGAGGCCCGAGCCCACCACCACCACCACGATGGAGTCGCCGTCCTCGAGCTCGCCCCACCGCTCGGAGAGCACGCCCGGGGCGCCTGCGGCGCCGGTGTTCCCCAGCCGCTCCACGTGGTGCCAGTGCTCCGCCGGGGCGATGCCCGCCCGGGCGACGACGTTGTCGAGCATGAGCCGGTTGGCCTGGTGCCCGATGAACCGAAGCCGCCCGCCGGCGCGCACCGCGCTGGCGCGGGCGACGGGGAGCAGCTCCTCCAGGCAGGCGAGGGTCGTCCTGATCGCGAAGCGCTGCACCGCCGGGCCGCGCTGGGCGAAGTGGCCGTGCCGGGGGATCACCACCTCCGCCCAGCCCGACGGAGCCGATCCCACCGTCGTCGCGGACACCCGCAGCCGCGACGGGATCCGGGTGGAGACGATCGCGGCGGAGGTGCCGTCGCCCCAGAGCACCGCGGAGGAGCGGTCCCGGTAGTCGACCACCCGGGTGTTGTTCTCCGGGTTCACCACGAGCACGAAGCCCGGGAGGGCGTCGTTGCCGTTCAGCAGGTGGAGCTGCACCCCGAAGCTGGAGCAGGCGGAGGAGACGTCGAAGGCGGGGGCGTCGATCCCCAGGGCGGCGGCGATCCGGGAGGCCTCGGCCGGAATGGACATCTCCGGCGAGCAGCCGCCGGCGATCACCATGCCGACGTCCCGGGGTTCGATGCCGGCGCGCTCCAGGGCGAGGAGGGACGCCAGCCTCCCGGTCTCGGCGTTCGACCACTCGGCGGCCTCGATGGCGGCGCGGGGATCCGCGTTTCGGGTGAGGCGCAGGTAGTCGAGGGGGAGCACCGTGCGGCGCTCGCGGATCCCCACCCGCTCGAGGATCCACTCGTCACTGGTGCCGATGTCCAGGGCCTCGAGGAAGGCGTTGTCGATGACGGTGGGCGGGTGGAAGTGGCCCATCCCGTGGACGTAGAGCATCCTAGCCTCCCACCCGCTCGCCGCCGTCTACCCGCAGGATCGCGCCGTTCACCCATCGCGCTTCGGGCGTGCACATCAGCGCCACGAAGTCGGCGACGTCCTCCGGGGTGGTGAGGCGGCCGAAGGGGTTGCGGCGCAGCGCCGACGCCTTCATCGCCTCCGATCCGGGGATCATCCGCAGCGCCCGGGTGTCGGTGACGCCCGGCTGGATCACGTTCGCGCGGATCCCCCAGGGCGCGAACTCCACGGCGATCGAGCGGGACACCGCCTCGAGGGCCGCCTTGGCCGCCGACACCGCGGCGTAGCCACGCCAGGCCACCTCGTTGCCCTCGCTCGTGAGGGAAAGGATGCGGGCGTCGCCGGCGAAGAGCCCGCGGTCGTGGAGCGCCCGGGTCCACGCGGCGAGGCTCGTCCCCATGGCGTAGACGGTGCCGGCGAAGTCGTCCTCGTCGAGGAGGAGATCGCCGTCGCCGGAGAAGCGCGACCGGGCCAGCGGCTTGAGGTTGCCGCGGGCGATGGAGTGGAGGAGCAGGCGGATGCTCCCGGCCCCCGCCCGCGCGGCGAGCTCGTCCAGGATCTGCGCGCGCCCCTGGGGCGAGAGCGCGTCTACGTTGAGGGCGAGGAAGCCGCCGCCGTACCCTCGGATCTCGTCGAACGCAGGCTCGATGGCGGGCATCGCGCCGGCCCGATCCCGATGCACCACCGCGACGCTCATCCCGCAGGACGCGAGCTTGCGTGCCGCGGCGAGACCGAAGCCGCTCGATCCGCCCAGGATCAGCGCCCACTCGCTCCGCTCGAATCGGATCCCCATGACGCCCTCTCTTCCGCGAGACGTCGCGGCGCGAGGGGGGGAGATACGCTCCCGTCGTCATGGCCCGATAACGAGGACCTGATCCGGATCATGCTCGATCGGGCCTCGCGCCGGCGCCGTGACGCGTCCGTGACCGGCCGATGCGATCGAAGGGGCTCGCGCTCCGCTCCCGGGCGCGGGTGAAAGGAGTGCGCATTGCGCCGCCTGCTACTCCCGATCCTCGGCGTCTACGCCTACTTGACCTTCGTGTCGCTCCTCCTGGCGTTCCTCCCCGCGGTGGCCCTCGCCGCGCTGGTCCACCGGCGGGATCCGACCCGGCGCGTCCCGGGGCGCTGGGTGTGCCGGCTGGGCCGGGTGTGCGGCGCCGTGATGCCGCTGTGGCGGTTCTTCGTGGAGGGCCCGACGCCTCCCGGGATCGAATCGCGAGGGTACGTCGTGGTGGCGAACCACGAGTCCGCCGCCGATCCTTTCCTCCTCACCCGGCTTCCCTGGGACATGAGGTGGGTGGCGAAGGACGAGCTCTTCCGCCTGCCCCTCGCCGGCTGGATCCTCCGGGCGGGCGGTCTCATCCCCATCCGCCGCGGGCGCGGCGGCAGCATGCGGGCGATGCTCGAGGCGTGCCGCAACACCCTGCGCGACGGCCTGCCGGTGATGCTCTTTCCCGAGGGCACCCGATCGCCGGACGGCGAACTCCTCCCGTTCAAGGACGGCGCGTTCGAGCTGGCCATCGAGGCGGGCGTGCCGGTGGTGCCCGTGGCCCTCGCCGGCACCCGGGACTGCCGGCCGAAGGGATCGCTGTGGTTCGGGTGGGCGACGGCGAAGGCCCGGGTGCTGCAGCCTTTCGACACCGCCGGCCTCACCCTCGCCGACGCCCCCGCGCTGCGGGAGGCGGTGCGCGATCGCATCGCCGCCGAGGTGGCGGATCTGCGCCGGGAGTTGGAAGCGGCCAACGCCCCGCGATCGGCGCGGCCCGCGTCGAAGGTGAACCCCACCGTGTTATGACCCGGATCATGGTTCCCGCGGATTGGCTCCCGTATCCGGTGCGCGGGTTTTGACTGGCAGGAGCGGCCTTGCGCGCGAGAAGACGTCCCGAACCGTACCGAGTGAAGATGGTGGAGCCTCTGTCCATCCTGTCGAGGGAGGCCCGCGAAGAGGCGATCCGCCGAGCCGGATTCAATACGTTCCTGCTCCCTTCCCAGGCCGTCTACATCGATCTCCTCACCGACTCGGGCACCAACGCGATGTCCGATCGGCAGTGGTCCCGGCTGATGCTGGGAGACGAGGCCTACGCGGGATCGCGGAGCTTCGACCGCCTCAAGGAGGCGGTGCGCGAGCACTACGGCTTCCGCCACGTGGTCCCCACCCACCAGGGCCGGGGCGCGGAGAACCTGCTCTCCCGGATCCTGATCCGGGAGGGGCACGTGATCCCGCAGAACATGTACTTCACCACCACCCGGGCCCACCAGGAGATGAACGGCGGCCGCTTCCTCGACGTCATCGTCCCGGAGGCCCACGACCCCTCGAGCCTCCATCCCTTCAAGGGCAACGTGGATCTCGACCGGCTGGAGGCCGCGATCCGGGAGTTCGGCGCCGACCGAATTCCGTATGTGAACGTCGCCCTCACCGTGAACATGGCGGGGGGCCAGCCGATCTCCATGGAGAACCTGCGGGCGGTGCGGGCCCTCTGCGACCGGCACTCCCTGCGGCTGATGTACGACGCCACCCGCGCCGTCGAGAACGCCTTCTTCATCCAGGAGCGGGAGCCCGGCTGGTCCGGCCGCACGATCGCCGAGATCTTCCGGGAGCAGATGTCCCTCGCCGACGGCTGCACCATGTCGGGGAAGAAGGACCTCCTCGTGAACATCGGCGGCTTCCTCGCCACCAACGACGACGTGATCTTCGCCCGCGCCAAGGAGGAGGTGGTGATCTTCGAGGGCATGCCCACCTACGGCGGCCTGGCCGGCCGCGACATGGAGGCCATGGCCCAGGGGATCCGGGAGATGGTCGACGACGCCTACGTCGCCCATCGGATCGCGCAGGTGCGCCACCTGGGGGAGCAGCTCGAGGCGGCGGGCGTCCCCATCGTCAGGCCCATCGGCGGCCACGCGGTCTTCGTCGACGCCAGGGCCTTTCTCCCCCACGTGCCGCAGGAGTGCTTCCCGGCCCAGTCCCTCGCCGCCGAGATCTACCGGGAGTCGGGGGTGCGGGGGATGGAGCGCGGCATCGTCTCCGCTGGGCGGAACAAGGAGACCGGCGAGAACCACCGGCCGGCCCTGGAGCTGGTGCGCCTCACCATCCCCCGCCGGGTCTACTCGAACGATCACCTCGACTTCGTGGCCGACGCAATCGTCGACCTCTATCGCCGCCGCGAGTCGATCGGCGGGCTCCGGATGACGTACGAGCCGCCGACCTTGCGGTTCTTCAGCGCCCGCTTCGAGCCGCTGTAGGAACGCAGCCCCCGGGTTCCGGGGACGAGATCCTTCCACGCCTCCGCGTGAGCTCCCGATGGCCGGAGGAGCGGAGAGGTGCGCCAAAGCATTAAGTTTCGTTACGTAACGGCTGATATTGATAAGTCTGGCTGATGCTCAGTGAGAAAAATACAAATTTACCTGAAGTGAGGTTGAGTAAGTGGCGATCTGCAACTACAACAAGGCGAGTCGACGACGCCGAAGAGGGTGGAAATGAGAAAAACGATAGCAATCGCGGTGATCGTCCCGTCGGCGCTTCTCGTCGCGGCCTGCAGCAAGGACGCGGCTCCGGAGGCGGGGCGAGAGGCCGCCGTCGCCCCCGCACCCTCCCGAGAGGCCTCGGGGGGCGGTGTGGATCCCGCCTCCGAGAAGGAGGCGAAGGAGATTTTCGCCAACCGCTGCGCCCCCTGCCACGGCCCGACGGGCGGCGGGGACGGACCTGCCTCCGCGGGCTTCGATCCGCGGCCGGCCAACCTGGGTTCCCCGCAGTGGCAGGCCTCCGTCACCGACGAACACATCGAGCGGATCGTGCAGTACGGCGGCGCCGCGGTGGGCAAGAGCGCCGCGATGCCGGCCAACCCGGATCTGATGGGCAAGCCGGAGGTCGTGAAGGCCCTGCGCATGTACATCCGCAGCTTGAAGAAGTGATTCGCGCGCCTCGATGGGCGAGGTGCGCGGCGCCCTCTGATGGGCAGGAGCACCACCATGAGATCGGTTTCGAAGTTCTTGCTTCTATTCGTCTCCATGGTTGCGGTCGGATGTTCCGACGGACCCTCGGCTGCCCCGTCGGCCTCACTCGGCGGCGGTTCCTCGTTGTCGGCCTTGATGCAGGCGCGGGGGCTGACGGAGGCGGACGTCACCGCCGCGCTCAAGACCTACACGCCCACCGGGAAGAAGGACGAGTACCTGATCTTCGCGTCGGGAGGCCACGGCGGGAATCTCATCGTCATCGGCGTCCCGAGCATGCGCATCCTCAAGTACATCGGCGTCTTCACGCCGGAGCCCTGGCAGGGCTACGGGTACGGCGATCAGACGAACGAACTCCTCAGGGAGGGATCGCGGGACGGCAAGGAGATCACCTGGGGAGACATGCACCACCCGTCGTTCTCCGAGACCAAGGGTGACTACGACGGCGAGTACATCTTCGTGAACGACAAGGCGAACGCCCGGGTCGCGGTGGTGAACCTGAAGGACTTCGTCACCACGCAGATCGTCACCAGCCAGCTCATCCAGTCGGAGCACGGCTCCACCTTCGTCACCCCGGACACCGAGTACGTAATCGAGACGGCCCAGTACCCGGCGCCGCTCGGCGGCAAGTACGCCGACGTCGACAAGTACGACGAGGAGTACCGGGGTGCGTCGATCTTTTGGAAGTTCGACAGGTCCAAGGGCCGCATCGTCCCCGAGGAGTCGTGGGCGGTGGAGTTCCCCCCCTACATGCAGGACCTGGCCGACGCCGGGAAGCTCGCCAGCGACGGCTGGGTGTTCTTCAACTCCATCAACACCGAGCGCGCCTACGGCGGGATCATGGAGGGCAACCCGCCCCTCGAGTCGGGCGCCTCCCAGAACGACATGGACTACCTCCACGTCTTCGACTGGAAGAAGGCCGAGGAGGTGGTGAAGGCCGGCAAGACCACCACCATCGCCGGGATGCGGGTGATCTCGCTGCAGACGGCGATCGACGAGGGCTTGCTGTACTTCGTCCCCGAGCCCAAGAGCCCGCACGGCGTCGACGTCACGCCCGACGGCAGGGAGATCGTCGTCGGCGGCAAGCTCGACACCCACGCCACGGTCTACTCCTTCGAGAAGATCAAGGCCCTCATCGACCAGAAGAAGTTCGACGGCCGCGACTCCTACGGCGTGCCCATCCTCCCCTTCGAGGAGTCCATCCGCGGCCAGTGCGAGATCGGGCTGGGGCCCCTCCACACCCAGTTCGACGCCGACGGCTTCGCCTACACCTCGGTCTTCATCGAGTCCAAGGTCGCCAAGTGGTCGCTCGCGGACCTCAAGGTGGTCGAGAAGATCCCCGTCCACTACAACGTCGGCCACATCCTCACCGCCGAGGGCGACACCGTCAGCCCGGACGGCAGGTACCTGGTGTCGATGAACAAGTGGGCCATCGATCGGTTCAACGACGTCGGCCCCCTCCTCCCGCAGAACTTCCAGCTCATCGACCTCGACACCCCGAAGATGGAGCTGCTCTACGACCTGCCCATCCCCCTGGGCGAGCCCCACTACGCGCAGATGATCAAGGCAGACAAGATCAAGGCCATCGACATCTACAAGCCCGCGGGGATCAACCCCATCACCCATGAGAAGGATCCCTTCGCGGTGGAGAGCGGGCAGGAGCGGGTCGAGCGCAGGCCAGACGGCGTCCACGTGTACATGACCGCGATCCGCAGCCACTTCAAGCCGGACATCGTTCGGGTGAAGGAGGGCGACACCGTCCACCTGCACCTCACCAACATCGAGCAGGCGAAGGACGCGACCCACGGGTTCACGATCGGCTCCCACAACCTCCACGTGAGCCTCGAGCCAGGCAAGCACGTGAACCTCACCTTCGTCGCCGACAGGCCGGGCGTGTACCCCATGTACTGCACGGAGTTCTGCTCGGCGCTGCACCTCGAGATGGCCGGCTACTTCCTGGTGGAGCCCAAGTGACGCACCCTCGATCCCGGGGCGAGGGGGATCCCTCTCGCCCCGGCCTCGGGAGCCCTCCATGCCATCCCACAGGCTGACGGTCCTCCTCGCGACGACGCTCCTCGCGGCATCGTGCAGCCCGGAGCGACCCGCTTCGCGGGGGCCGAGAGAGGTGGAGCTGCCGCGGCCCGAGCGGCCGGCAGCCTGCGTGGAGATCCCCGCCGGCGCCGACCTGCAGGCGGCGGTCGACGCCGCGGCCCCGGGGCAGGCGCTCTGCCTGGCGCCGGGCACCTACGACGGGCCCCTGCAGATCGAGGAGGCCATCACCCTGTGGGGCCCGGGTGCGGTGATCCGATCCCAAGGGAAGGGCAGCACCGTCCGCCTCGATGCACCGGGGCGGCTCCTGGGCCTCACCGTCGACGGCAGCGGCGGACGCTTCGACAAGCTGGACGCGGCGGTGCGGGTCCAGGCCGAGGACGCGCTGGTGGAGGGCCTCACCATCCGCAACGCCACCTTCGGGATCCTCGTCGAGCGGTCGAAGCGCGTCACCATCCGAGGCAACCACGTCGTCGGCGATCGCAGGAAGGCCCTGGGTCTGCGCGGCGACGGGATCCGCCTCTGGGAGGCCCACGGCTGCCTGATCGAGGGAAACCTGGTCGAGGCCTCGCGCGATATGGTGATCTGGTACTCGACCGACACCACCCTGCTGGAGAACACCGTCGTCGACGGCCGCTACGGCTCCCACCTCATGTACAGCCACCGCAGCCACGTCCTCCGCAACCGGTACGTCGGCAACACGGTCGGCGTCTTCGTGATGTACAGCCGCGAAGTGGACCTTCGCGAGAACCTCCTCGCCGACTCGGCCGGCGCCGCGGGGATCGGCCTCGGCGTCAAGGAGTCCGGCAACCTGGACGTGGTCCGCAACCTCTTCGTCCACAACACCATCGGCGCCTACCTGGAGACCTCCCCGCTGCAGCAGGACGACCACAACCTCTTCGAGGAGAACGTCTTCCGGCTGGGCGAGACCGGCGTCGTCTTCCACAGCAGCCAGCACCGCAACGTGTTTCGGCGGAACAGCTTCCGGGACAACTTCGCGGTGGTCCGGGTGGAGGGCGGCGGCGACGCCCTGGGCGTCACCTGGGACGGCAACGACTACGACGACTACGCCGGCTACGATCTGGACGGCGACGGGATCGGCGACATCCCCTACGAGCAGCGCCGGCTCTCCTCCGATCTGCTGGCGCGCACCCCCTCGCTCGAGTTCTTCCGCGGCTCGCTGACCCTCGCCCTGGTGGACGCCGCGAGCCACGCGCTCCCCCTCGTGAAGCCCACGCTGGTCCTGCGCGACGAGTCGCCGCGCATGGCCCCCCTTCCCATCGAGGTCGTCCGTGGAAATTGAGCTCCGCCGCGTCGTGAAGGGCTTCGGCAGGATGAGGGCGCTGGACGGCATCGACTGCAGGATCCCCGCCGGGAGGAAGGTCGCGCTCATCGGGCCCAACGGCTCCGGAAAGTCCACCCTCATCCGCGTGATCATGGGGCTGCTCGGCTGCGAGGGCGAGGTGCGCCTCGACGGGAAGGCGCCCTTCGAGGATCGGATCGCGGTGGCCAGGCGCCTCGCCTACGTCCCCCAGCTCCCACCGCAGCTCGCGGCGCCGGTGGGCGAGCTGGTGGCGACGGTGGCGCTCACCCGCGGCATCGACCAGGGGCGGATCGCCGCGATCGCGAGGAGGCTTGCTCTCGACCTCGACGCCGTCGCGGCGAGGCGGTTTCGCGACCTGTCGGGCGGCATGAAGCAGAAGCTCCTCCTCGCCCTGGCCTTCGCGTCGGATCCGTCGCTCCTGATCCTGGACGAGCCCACCGCCAGCCTGGACGCGCACGCGCGCGATCGCTTCTTCCAGCTCGTCACCGAACTCCCGGAGGAGGTGACGGTGATCCTCTGCTCCCACCGGCTCGAGGAGATGCGGCACCTCGCGGATCACGTCCTAGCCCTCGACGAGGGGAAGATCGTCTACGACGGGCCCGCCGCCGCGTACCTGGGCGGGAGCGCGTTCTCCAGCCTGGAGGTCTGCGTGGAGGATCCGGCCCTCGCGTCGAGGCTCGCGGCCCTCGGCTTCCGGAAGGGCGCGGGCGACTGGTGGCTCCGCACGGTGGCGCGCGACGAGAAGATCGCCGCGTTGGAGGCGGTGAACGATCGGGTCGGAGGTGGCCTGGTCGACGTCCTGGTTCGAGACCTCGAGTCGATCGTCGTCCTGGAGGCGGGAAAGGAGGATCGCCAACATGGCTGAGTCCGGCAGGCGGCGGCTCGCGATCGGCGCGCTCTTCGGGATCGCCGCGCTGGGCATCGCCGGCGCGGTGGTGATGAGCCAGCGCCTCCCCGACGGGGCGCAGGAGCCGGTGTGGGATCGCGAGCCCTGCGCCCACTGCCTCATGCACGTGGGGGATCCCTCGTTCGCGGCGCAGATGCAGCTGCGAGACGGGAGGATCCTCCACTTCGACGATCCCGGGTGCCTCCTCGAGCAGCTGCCGGCGACGCACCGGGAGGACGTCCACGCGGTCTGGTTCCACCACGTCCGCGAGGACCGCTGGATCCGGGGCGACGAGGTGGCCTTCCTTCGCACCGAGCCCACGCCGATGGGCTACGGCCTGGGGGCGGTGGATCGAGGCAGCCCGGGGTCGATCTCCCTCGACGAGGCGATCGCCACCCTCTCCAACGAAGGACGATCGGAGGACGGACATGGACGCGCTCCGTGAGTTCCTCGCCGCCGCGCGCCTCGACCTCGCCGAGGTGCGGCGCTCCCGATGGCTCCTCTTCTCCGCCGCCATCTACGCCCTCGTCGCGGGCGTCTTCGTGCTGGTCGGCATGCGGGAGTCGACGCTCCTGGGCTTCACGGGGATGGGCCGCGTCCTCCTCGCCTTCGTCCACGCGCTGCTGCTCCTCCTCCCGCTCCTCGCCCTGATGGCGACGGGGCAGGTGATCAACCGGGCCCGGGAGGACGGCACCATCGAGCTCCTCTTCAGCCACCCGATGCGCCGCACCACCTTCTTCACGGCGGTGTCGCTCACCCGCTACCTGGTCCTGGTCCTGCCCCTCGTCGCGCTGATGGTAGGGATGGGGCTATTGGGGCGGCTCGCCTTCGGCGACGCCATCCCCTGGACGTTCCTCCTCCGAGCGCTCGGGATCTGCTGCGCCCTGATCGCCGCGTTCGCGGGCCTCGGGATCGCCATCTCCACCTTCGTGCGCAGCCAGGCGAAGGCGCTGATCTGGATGCTGCTCGCCTGGGCCGGCGGCATCGCGCTCCTCGACTTCGCCCTGGTGGGGATGATGCTGCAGTGGCAGCTCAACCCGCAGAGCGTGTTCATCCTCGCCGGGATCAACCCGGTCCAGGCCGCGCGGATGGCGCTGCTCTCGGAGGCCCAGCCCGACCTGTCCACCCTCGGCCCGGTGGGCTTCTACCTCTCCAACCGGATCGGCCAGGCCGCGCTCCGCGGGCTCGGCATCGCCTGGCCCCTCGCATTCGGGGTCGGCGCCTGGCTCCTCTCCCTCTTTCGCTTCCGCAGCGGAGATCTCGTATGAGCCAGAAGGAGTCGATGTTCGCTCGGTTCCAGGCCTTCCTCGATCGCCCCATCTTCCCGTCGGCCCGGATCGCCGTCGCGATCCTGACGATCCCCCTCGTGCTCTCGTTCACCATGCCGATCTGGAAGATCAGCATGGTGGCGCCCCAGTACCCCGACGGCCTCTACTTGTACATCTGGTCCTACAAGCTCGAGGGCGGCGCCGACGGCCAGCACATCGCCGAGATCAACACCCTCAACCACTACATCGGCATGCGCGGGATCGACGACGCCGCGTCGGCCGATCTGGGCTGGATCCCCTTCGCCCTGGGGGCGCTGGTCCTCATCGCCCTGCGGGTGGCCGCCATCGGGAACGTCCGCTCCCTCCTGGACCTGACGGTGCTGACGTCCTATGTGAGCCTCTTCGCGTTCGGGCGCTTCGTCTACCGGCTCTACGTCTTCGGCCACGACCTCGATCCGACGGCGCCCGTGAAGGTGGAGCCCTTCATGCCCGTGGTGATCGGAACCAAGCAGATCGCCAACTTCACCACCACCAGCCTGCCGATGGCCGGAAGCTACGGCATCGGCATCTTTGTCACCGGAACCCTTGTCGTCACTCTCTGGCACCTGGTGGCTGGACGCCAGGAAGCCAGGAGGGTGCGGAGATCCACAACATGAGAAGCCTGCGCCTGCTCCCTGCCATCCTCCTCCTCTCCATCGCCGCGGCGTGCGGCTCGGACGATCCGAAGGATCCCGAGTTCACGGGCGATCCGCTCGCCACGATCACCTCCGACTCCGGCGCGCTGCGGCTGGAGATCCGCACCTCACCCCAGCCGCCCACCAAGGGCCCCGTGGACGTGGAGGTCGCGGTCGTCGACTCTGAGTCGGGCGCCCCCGTCGACGATCTCTCCATCGAGGTCTCGCCTTGGATGGGATCGATGGGGCACGGATCCAACACCGTGGACGCCGACGCCCTGGGCGAAGGCCGGTACCTCGCCACCGGGGCGCTCTTCTCCATGCCGGGGCCGTGGGAGCTGCGGTTCGCGATCTCCGGCGCGATCGACGACACCGCCGAGACGCCGAGCTTCGAAGTGCTCCCATGACACCCTGGCCGCCAACCCTCGGGATCCGCGCCGCGGCGCTCCTCCTCCTCGCGGCGGTGCCCGCCGTGGCACGGGCGTCTCCTTGCTGCGCGGGCGCCACCGTGGTCCCCGGCCGGCTCATGGTCCACGAGGACGCCCTCGTGGGCCTGGATCTGCGCGTCGGCCGGGAGCTCGGCGCCTTCGACGACGGCGCCGGCTTCAACACCGCCAGCGGAGACGAGCTCGCGTTCGAGCAGGGGATCTTCGCGGCGCTGCGGGTGGCCGAAAAGGGACAGGTCGCGGCGCGGGCGCCCCTGGTGCAGACCTACCGCGACCTGCGGGGGACGAGGGAGTTCGGTGGCGGCCTCGGCGACCTCCAGATCGAGGCCCGCTGGGACTTCGTCGACGCCGGCCAGTACCTCGATCTGCCCGGGATCGCGATCGTCGCCAGCGCCGCGCTCCCCACCGGCCGCGCACCCGAGGCGGTGGAGCGTCCGCTGGGCACCGACGCCACCGGCACCGGCGCGTTCCAGGGCATGGGCGGCGTCGCCCTGGAGCACGTGGCGGGCGACTGGCTCGTGAGCGCCACCGGCACCGTGGGAGCCCGGGCCGCGCGCACGGTCTTCGGCGAGGAGGTCCCGGCGAGCGTGATCTGGTCCGCCGGGGCGACCGTGGGCCTCATGCTCCCTCGCGACGCCGTCGTGGCCCTCGCCGCGTCGCTCACCGACGAACCCGCCGCCGAGCGGCGTTGGTTGCGGCTCGGCATCTCCGCCGGTATGCCTCTCTCCGACGAGTGGAGGCTCCAGGGTGGTCTCTTCGGCGACCCCCCGTTGGGTGGTTTCGGTCGCAACCAGCCCGCGTCGGCGGGCCTCTCCTTCGTGCTGATCCGTTCGTGGTCGTGAGGCGCCCCATGAGATACCTGCTGCTGCCCGTCCTTCTCGCCCTCGCCGTCCCGGTGGCCGCCCAGGGCGACGTCCTCGACGTCGCCCTCGAGGGGACCGACGGCAAGGCCGCGACCCTGCGCGAGCGGATGGGGGACAAGCCGTTCCTCCTCCTCACCTTCTTCTCGGCCTCGTGCCCCTGCCAGTCGCTGCACGACCCCCGCATCCGCGAGCTCCACGAGCGGTTCGGCGATCGGATCGAGATCCTCTCGATCGATCCCGAGGCCCACTCCTCGCTCGCGCGGGATCTCGAGGAGGCGAAGAAGCGCGGCTACCCGTTCCCGATCCTCTCCGATCCGGACGGGGTGGTCGCCGACGCCGTGGGCGCCCGCTTCGCGACCTACACGGTGATCCTCGACGCCGACGGCGAGGTGCGGTACCGCGGCGGCTGGGACACCGATCGAACCCGCCTCACCGACGACGCTCGGCAGTGGGTTCGCGATGCGGTCGTGCGACTCCTCGCCGGCGAGGAGCCCGAGACGCGGGAGACGAAGGCGTTCGGCTGCTACCTGCGCCGTCGCTGAGGGAGCGCGGTTGCCCGAGGGGGCGATCCGTGTCCGTGGCGCGATGGTCGCCTGCCGCACGCTGGGGGCTTTCGGTTCGGTTGCCCCGCGGCGGGGCCGTCCCCACCCTCGGCGGGATGTCCCGCGAAGCCATCCGGTCGGCGGCCTGGGGGTTGGCCGCGTCCATCGCCCTCGCCGCCGCCATCGTGGTCGGCTCGAGGAACCTCGCCCACTTCGACGCCGCCCTGGTCGCCTACACCTTCGCCGTGCTCTTCGCGACCTTCGGGCTCACCTACCGCTACGTGATGTGGTTGCAGCGCCCGCCCACCGCGCTCTACTGGCGGCGGGGCTGGCAGGCCTTCCTCGACCCGCGGCACCTCCTGCGCAACGTCGGCGCGTTCCTGGGGCGGATGGGGAGCGAGGTCGCCGCCAACGGCTTCATCTTCCGCCGCGACGCCCTCCGCGGGCTCACCCACCTGCTGATCATGTGGGGCTGCATCCTCGCCGTGGCGATCACCTTCCCGCTGGTCTTCGGCTGGCTGCACTTCCGCCCCGTCGCCGGCGACCTCTCCACGTACGAGACGGTGATCTTCGGCTGGCCGGTGTTCCGGTTCCCCCACCGAGGCGCCGGCGCCTTCTTCATGTTCCACGGGCTGGTGTGGGTGTCGGTGCTGGTGATCCTCGGGGTGATGCTCGCAATGCGCCGGCGGATGCGCAACGAGGGACCCGCCGCCGTGCAGCGCTTCGTCGAGGACTTCCTGCCGCTGATCCTCCTCTTCGCCGTGAGCATGACGGGCCTGCTGCTCACCGCGAGCTACACGTGGATGAAGGGCTACGGCTACGTCTTCCTGGCCATCTTCCACGCGATCACCGTGATCGGCACCTTCCTGTGGCTGCCCTTCGGGAAGTTCTTCCATGTCTTCCAGCGGCCGGCGCAGCTCGGGGTGGGCTTCTACAAGGACGCGGGCGTCCGGGAGGGCAAGGCGGCGTGCCGCCGCTGCGGGCACGCGTTCACCACCGCCATGAAGGTCCGGGATCTCGTCGCCGTCGAGCGCGCCCTCGGCTACCGCTACGAGATCCCGGGCGACCCCGTGGAGCACTACCAGTGGATCTGCCCGCCGTGCCGGCGCGCGGCGTACGCGGCGGCGCAAGGGGCGGCGTGGCGGGGCAGGCGGGGCGGCGCGCCGATGGAGGGCGCCTCGCTGTCGATGCCCGCCTACGCGAACCCCGGCATGGGCGAGGGCCCGTTGGGCGCCGAGGACCGGGCGAACTTTCATCCTTGAGGGCCGCGGCATGGACCGTCGTCCACTCCAGACGCCGACGCCGGGACTCGACCTCGAGGCGATCCGCCGCTTCGGTCCCTTCCGGGCCTGGGCCGCGGACGTGCGAGTGGACAGCGGCGTCGAGGTGGATCGGGTGGTGAAGACCCACTGCTGCTTCTGCGGGCAGCAGTGCGGCATGCAGCTCGAGGTCAAGGACGAGACCATCGTCGGCGTGAAGCCCTGGTACGAGTTCCCCTTCAACCGGGGGATGCTCTGCCCCAAGGGCGTGACCCGCCATCTGCAGCAGGCCCACCCCGATCGGCTCCTCCACGCCTACGAGCGCGATCCCGACGCGCCGGGCGGCTTTCGCCCCATGCCGTACGAGCAGGCGATCGAGCGGGTCGCCTCCGAGATCGATCGGATCCAGCGGGAGCACGGCAGGGACGCCTTCGCGATCCTCTCCGGCGCGAGCCTCACCACCGAGAAGACCTACCTGATGGGCAAGTTCGCCCACATGTGCCTGCGCACCGCCAACATCGACTACAACGGCCGCCTCTGCATGGTCAGCGCCGCCGGCGGCAACAAGAAGGCCTTCGGCGTCGATCGGGCGGCGAACCCATGGTCCGACATCCTGGGCGCCGAGGTGGTGTGGATCAGCGGCGCCAACGTGGCCGAGTGCGCTCCGATCACGACCAACTACGTGTGGCAGGCGCGGGAGCAGGGCGCCAAGGTGATCGTCGTCGATCCACGGATCACGCCGATCGCGCGCACTTGCGATCTCTTCCTGCCGATCAAGCCGGGGCGCGACGCGGCGCTCTTCAACGGCGTCCTCCACCTCATGATCGAGAACGGCTGGATCGACCGCGGCTTCATCGAGGCCCACACCGTCGGCTTCGAGGAGGTGGCGAGGGAGGTCCGCGCGTGGACCCCGCGGCGCACGGCGGAGGTGACGGGGATCGCCGAGGAGCGGATCCGCCGGGCCGCCGAGTGGTGGGGAACGGCGAAGACCAGCTTCCTCATGCACGCCCGCGGCATCGAGCACCACACCAGCGGGGTGATCAACGTGCTCGGGGCGATCAACCTCGTCCTGGCGTCGGGGCGCATCGGAAGGCCGTTCTGCGGCTACGCCACCATCACGGGGCAGGGGAACGGGCAGGGCGGGCGAGAGCACGGCCAGAAGTGCGACCAGCTCCCTGGCGGCCGCGACCTCGACGATTCGGCGCACCGCGCCTGGGTGGCGAAGGTGTGGGGGATGGATCCCGACGAGCTCCCCATGCCCGGCGCCGTGGCCTACGAGATCGTGCGCAAGGCGGCGCGCGGCGAGATCAAGGGGCTCCTCAGCATCTGCTTCAACCCGGTGGTCTCGCTGCCCGACAACAACTTCGTCCGCCGCGCCCTGGAGAAGCTCGAGTTCTACGCGGCGATCGACTTCTTCCTCAGCGAGACCGCGCGGTATGCCCACGTGGTGCTTCCGGGGTCCCTGCACGAGGAGGACGAGGGGACCGTCACCCAGCTCGAGGGGCGGATCATCAAGATCAACCAGGTGGTGGATCCACCCGGCGAGGCGCGGCAGGACTGGCGGATCGTTCAGGACGTCGCCAGGGCCCTCGGCAGGGAGAAGGGCTTCGCCTTCCGTAGCACCCGCGAGATCTTCGAGGAGCTCCGCGTCGCGTCCAAGGGCTGGATCATGGACTACTCCGGCGTCACCTGGGAGCGGGTGGAGCAGAACTTCGGCGTGTTCTGGCCCTGCCCCGACGAGGTGCCGGAGGGCGTGGCGCCGCCCCCGCCCCAGGGGACCGTGCGTCTCTTCGAGCCGGGTTCCTGGAACCCGATCGCCAGGGGCGCCGGCCCCTTCTACTTCCCCGACGGCAAGGCCCGCTTCAACGCCACCCCCTACGCCGGCCCCGCCGAGGACGTCGACGACGAGTACCCGATCATCCTCACCACCGGGCGGGTGGTGAGCCAGTTCCTCTCCGGCAACCAGACGAGGCGGATCGGGCCGTTGGTGGACCACTATCCGGAGCCGCGACTCGAGGTGCACCCTGCGCTGGCGGCGAAGCTCGGCATCGCCCATGGGGACTGGACGCTCGCCGAGAGCCGTCGCGGGAACTGCACGCTCCGGGCGTCGGTGGTGCGCACCATCCGCCCGGACACCGTCTTCATCCCCTACCACTGGGGCGGCAGGAAGAGCGCGAACCAGCTCACCAACGCCGCCCTCGATCCCATCTCGGGGATCCCCGAATACAAGGTGTGCGCGGTGCGGGTGCGCAAGGCGGACGGGCCGCCCGAGTACGCCGACGTCCTCCAGCCGCAGCAATGAGCCGCCAGGGGAGGCGCTCCCCCTGCACCGGCCCTCTCCCCGAAGGGAGCCCATGGCCGTCCCCGACGATCTCTTCTTCTACGTGGATCCCGGACGCTGCATCGGGTGCCAGTCCTGCGTGCAGGCCTGCATGCAGTGCGACACCCACAAGGGCCAGTCGATGATCCAGCTCGACCAGGTGGACAGGGAGGCGTCCACGCAGACCGTGCCCATGGTCTGCATGCACTGCGACTCGCCCACCTGCGCGGAGGTCTGCCCCGCCGACGCCATCAAGAAGACCGAGGACGGCGTGGTGCAGACCGCCCGCAAGCCGAGGTGCATCGCATGCAACAACTGCGTGCTGGCCTGCCCCTTCGGCGTGCCGAAGATGAACACCGGCATGCACCTGATGATGAAGTGCGACATGTGCTACGACCGCACCTCCATCGGTCTCAAGCCGATGTGCGCATCGGTCTGCCCCAGCCAGGCGCTCGCCTTCGGGACCCGCGAGGAGATCGAGCGCACCCGCCCGAACTCCCAGGCGATCGACGCCTTCCGCTTCGGCGATCAGATCATCCGCACCAAGGTGAAGCTGATGGTGCCTCGCGACGCGCCCCAGGAGGTGCTCGACGTCACCGGGGCGCTCCACCAGCCCACGATCGGCCGGGACGCGGTCGAGAGCGTCTTCGAGGAGGAGGGCACGTGATCGATCCCATCAGCGCGGGGCGGATCCGCCCCGAGAGTCGCACCACGCCTCCCGACGGCAGCCCCCACCGCCTGCAGCCCAAGTGGCGAAGGGACTTCCCCATCGACACCGGCCAGGACGAGTACGTCTCCCGCCGGGAGCTGGTGAAGTTCATGGTCCTCACCAGCGGCGCTTTCGCGGTGGGGCAGTTCTGGCTGGTGGCGCGCAGCCTCGTCCGGCGCGGCGTCACGCAGCCTGCGCCGGCGCCCGTCGCCGCCGTCGACGAGCTGCCGGTGGGCGGCGCCAAGACCTTCCGCTATCCGGAGGGGAGCAGCCCGCGGATCTTGGTGCGGCTCGACGAGGAGCGCTTCGTCGCCTACGACCAGCAGTGCACCCACCTGCTCTGCCCGGTGGTGCCGGCGGTCCGGGAGGGCGCGCTCCATTGCCCGTGCCACAACGGCTGGTTCGACCTCGAGACCGGCCGGCCCACGGCGGGGCCGCCGCGCCGCGCGCTCCCCCGCGTGCTCGTCGAGACCCGCGGCGGGCAGGTGTGGGCCACTGGCGTCGAGGAGCCGTCGACGTGAGCGGCCGCCCGCCCTTCGTCCGCTCGCGGAGGATGACGATCGTCAACGGCATCCTCATCCTCGTCATCGTCCTGGTGTCGCTGCAGCTCTGGCTGCTCACCGCCACCATGAACGCGTGGCTGGGAGGAGACGACGAGATCGTGGTGCCCGCCGCGGTGGTCAGCCTCGTCTGCCTGGGGCTGAACGCGGGGCTGCTGCGCTACCTGACGAGGTGAGGATGCGCCCGGGCCGTGCGGGAGGAGGGGCGGGGGGCCCGCGGGACATCCCCACCACCCTCGGCTGGCGGGTGGCGAGGGGCGTGCGATCCCTCTTCCCCGGCTACTTCGCGCTCGTCATGGCCACCGGGATCATCTCGGTGGCCTCGCACCTCCTGGGGATCGGGTGGGCCGCGCGGATCCTCCTCTACGCGAACCTCTTCTTCTACGGCGTGCTCTCGCTCCTCTTCCTCGCCCGGCTCCTCTTCTACTTCCCGGACGTCATCGCCGACCTACGGGAGCCGCTGCGGGGGCCGGGCTTCTTCACCCTGGTCGCCGGAACTTGCGTCCTCGGGAGCCAGCTCGTCGTCGTCGCCCAAAGGCGCGTCGCCGCCGAGGTCCTCTGGTTCCTCGGGATCGGGCTCTGGATCGTGGTGACCTACGCCTTCTTCACCGCGATCATCAGCCGCCCCGAGAAGCCCTCCCTCGAGCAGGGGATCAGCGGCGCGTGGCTCATCGCCTCCGTCGCCACCCAGTCGGTGGCGGTGCTGGGGACGCTGCTGGGGGCGGAGTTCGAGGTCGGCCGCGAGGTGGCCCTCTTCTTCGCGCTGGCGATGTACCTGCTGGGATCGATGCTCTACCTGAACATCATCACCCTGATCTTCTACCGGTTCACCTTCCTCCACCTCACCACCGCGAAGCTCTCCCCGTCGTACTGGATCAACATGGGCGCGGTGGCCATCACCACCCTCGCCGGCGCCACCCTGATCATGGTCTCCGGAGAGTGGTCCTTCCTCGCCATGCTGCGGCCGTTCCTGGTGGGCTTCACCCTCTTCTTCTGGGCGACCGGCACCTGGTGGATCCCCCTCCTCGTCATCCTCGGGGTGTGGCGACACGTCGTCCACCGCTTCCCCCTCACCTACGACCCGCACTTCTGGGCGGGGGTCTTCCCGCTGGGCATGTACACCGTCGCCACCCTTCGCCTCTCCCATGCCACCGAGCTCGGCTTCCTCGAGGTGATCCCCCGCTACTTCATCTACGTGGACTACTTCGCCTGGCTGGTGGCCTTCGCCGGCCTCGCGCACGAGGTGTGGCGGCTGCTCGCCGGCTCCGATCCCGCCTCCGTCTGACCGATCTCGCGCCTGCCGATCGCAGGGCCTCCGAAGGCGCGCCTCCGTCGTACGGGTACGCCAGATCGAACCTTCCCGGCACCCTCTCCGAACCAGGCGACGCGCTACACTGATGCGGAAGCGAAGGGAGATCGGTGGGGCATCCGCACGCCGATCCCGGTACACACAGGCCGCATCCGCGGGTGCGAAAAGCGGAAGTGGTCGCATGCGTAGGATCGTCTCGAACGCGGGGGCGTTCGTGGCGGCGGGGCTGACCGCCGCCATCGCGCCGGGGCGGAGCGCCGAGGCCAGGACCTGCGACGTCCCGGAACCGGAGCGCCTCTTCCTCGAGCTCGAATCCGTTTCGATCAACGGTTTCGAGATCATCGGGGTCGAAGGCGAGGTCTGGGCGCACCCGATCGCGCGCCGCGTACCAGGCCGCGTGCACCGCCGAGGCCTCGAGGTAGCGTCGGCCGCGGGGGCTTCGGCGGTGGCGAGCGCCAGCCCGCTCCCGTCCGGCGGGATCCCGCGTGCGTGCCGCGGGCCCGCCGTGTAGGTTGTCGGGCGATGCTTCCCTTTGTGCTGGTGTCGCCGCCCGGATCGGAGGAAGAGCTCGCGGAGCGGGCGCGGAGGCTCGCGGGGCGGACGGTGGGGGTGGTCGCCGCGCAGCATTCCGTGCCGCTCGCGGACCTGCGCCGCTCGAAGGGCTGGGTGGGCCGGCTGGTGGAGATCGCGCTGGGGGCCACGGCGGCCAGCCGGGCCGCGCCCGACTTCGAGGCGCTGGGCGTGGAGATGAAGACGGTGCCGGTGAGCGCGGCGGGGGCGCCGCGGGAGAGCACCTTCGTCTGCGCGGCCCCCCTCGAGACCATGGGCGAGATCGGCTGGGAGGCGTCGCCCGTCCGCAAGAAGCTGGCGCGGGTGCTGTGGGTACCGGTCGAGGCGGACAAGGCGTTGCCGCTGGCGGAGCGTCGCTTCGGCGTGCCCCTGCTGTGGAGCCCCGGCCCCGAGGAGGAGGAGGCGCTGCGCCGCGACTGGGACGAGTTCTCGGAGCGGGTGGGCCGGGGGCGGGTCGAGGACATCACCGCGCACATGGGGCGGCACCTCCAGCTTCGTCCGAAGGGCGCGAGCGCGTCCTCTGTGCGCTGGGGCATCGACGAGGACGGGAACGCCATCCGCACGCTGCCGCTCGCCTTCTACCTGCGCGCCTCCTTCGTGCGCGCGATCCTCGAGCGCAGCTTCGTCCAACCTTGACCGAAGCCTGAGCAACCCGCCATGGGTTCGTTTCCGGCCGGGTAACTCTCAAGCGTGAGGTGTTCGCGCCAGCGGACGGCCCCTGCACCGCGAAGTGTCTTGTAGCAATCGTTGCTTCTAGGAGTGTTGAACTCGCTTCCCGCGGGATCGAGAATGGCAGTCGGCGGGGGCAAGAACGCCTCCGCGGGGAGGTCCCAAGTGATCACGACGAACTCGATTCGGCGGTTGGCGTTGAGCGCAGCGGTGTTGATGTCGTTTTCCGTGATGGATGATGCTCACGCCACCGGCATCGAAAGAGCGAGGGCCTTCCGCCAAGGTCTCCGGGGAAATACACGCGTCGCGGCTGGTACAGGGCATTCGCTCGCCATTCGAGCAAACGGAATGGCGGTCGCATGGGGAGCCAATCGTGCCGGACAACTGGGTGACGACAGCTATAACGACCAAGAATGTCTCACCGAGGTGTTGGCACTCGAGAACGCCGTGGACATGATGGGCGGCACGCTCTTCTCTGCGGGCTTCGATCACTCGATGGCGTCGTATTCAAGGGCCACGGGTTCGAAGCCGACAGGGTCTGGAGTGGCAGTGAGTTCTGCCTGGAGCCCCTGGCCGGTCAGACTGACCCACTCCTTTTCGCAGTCCCCACAGAGCCGGAACGTGATAGCCGACTCCACCGGGCCCCGTACCTGCGGCGAAAAGCTGACGGAAACCTCGAGTTTGGAGCCCGGCTCCAGTTGGAGGAAGGCTCCAACGTGACGCCCGCGGGGACCTCTTCTGCGTCGAGGGTGAGCGCCACAGCCACCCCGGTGCGAGGGCAAGGCGAAGCTCGTCGAGGCCGAAGCAGGCGGCGACTCTTCGGCTCCTCGTTCCGCCAAGCCGGGTAGGCTGGCGTCATGAACGTTCACCTCATCGACGGGACCTACGAGCTCTTTCGCGCCCACTTTGGCGCGCCCCCCGCACGGGCGCCGGACGGGATGGAGGTCGGCGCGGCCCGGGGGCTGCTGCGATCGCTGGCGATGCTCGTGCGGCAGGAGGGCGTGACCCACGTCGCGGTGGCCTTCGATCACGTGATCGAGTCGTTCCGCAACGAGCTCTTCGACGGTTACAAGACCTCCGCCGGCGTGCCGGAGGAGCTGCTCGCCCAGTTCGGCCTCGCGGAGGAGGCGAGCCGCGCCCTCGGGATCGTCACCTGGCCCATGGTCGAGGTCGAGGCGGACGACGCCATCGCCACGGCGGCCGCTCGCTTCCGCGACGACCCGCGCGTGGAGCGGATCTTCCTCGGCTCCCCCGACAAGGACCTCGCCCAATGCGTCGAGGGCGATCGGGTCGTCCTCTGGGATCGCCGCCGCGACCTGGTGCTCGACGAGGCCGCCGTCGTGGAGAAGTTCGGGGTTTCGCCCGCCTCGATCCCCGACTGGCTCGCCCTGGTCGGCGACACGGCCGACGGCATCCCCGGCCTGCCGCAGTGGGGCGCCAAGACCTCCGCTGCCGTGCTGGCCCGGTGGCGCCGCCTCGAGGAGATCCCCGCCGACCCCGCCGCGTGGGAGGTGAAGGTGCGCGGCGCCTCCTCCCTCGCCGAGACGCTGCGCACGCGCTTCGACGACGCGCTCCTCTACCGCCGCCTCGCCACCCTGCGCACGGACGTGCCGCTCGCCGAGTCCCTGGGCGACGTGGAGTGGAAGGGCGCCGACCGCCCCGCCCTCGAGGCGCTCTGCGCCCGCATCGGCGAGCGCGCCCTCCCCGACCGCGTGCGTCGCTGGCGCGCCTGAGCGCGGTCGAGGGCGTGTGGACCTCCGGCATGGCGACAGGTGGCAGGGGCGCGCATCCCCGGTGACGCGGCGTCGACGTCGCGCCGCCGATCCGGCGCCGGGTTCGACCGCCGGCGCCGCGCTCGGTCGCACGCATGGTGACGGTTTGCAGCGGGCGGCGCGGGCGCCAGATTGAGCGCATGCGTGCGTTGACCTACGACGGGCCGAACCGGACGAAGGTACGGCAGAAGGCCGAGCCGCGGATCGAGCATCCGATGGACGGCATCGTGAAGGTGCGGGCGGCCGCGATCTGCGGGTCCGACCTCCACCTGCTCCACGGGATGGTGCCCGACACCCGGATCGGCTCGACGCTCGGGCACGAGTTCGTCGGCGAGGTGGTGGAGGTGGGACCGCAGGCGTCCGGCGCACGCGTGGGAGACCGCGTCGCCGTCCCCTTCAACATCTTCTGCGGCGCGTGCTGGTACTGCTCGCGCGGCCTCACCTCGAGCTGCGAGAACACCAACCCGGCGAACGATCTGGCGTGCGGCATCTACGGCTACTCGCACTCCATGGGCGGCTACGAGGGCGGTCAGGCGCAGTACGTGCGCGTTCCCTTCGTAGGGGTGGACGCCGAGCCCATCCCGGACGAGGTCGACGATCTGGACGCCCTCGCGGTGACGGACTCGATGCCCACCGGCTACCAGGCGGCGGAGATGGCCAACATCCGCGGCGGCGAGACGGTGGTGGTGTTCGGCGCCGGGCCGGTGGGGCTGTTCGCCATGAAGGCGGCGTGGCTCTTCGGCGCGGGACGGGTGATCGCGGTGGACGAGGTCGACTACCGGCTGGAGTTCGCGCGCCGCTTCGCCGAGGTGGAGACCATCGACTTTCGCGACGGCGACGTCGTCGAGACGATCCGCGCCGAGACGAACGGGCGCGGCGCCCACGCGTGCATCGACGCCGTGGGGCTGGAGGCGGCGGGCAGCCCCGTGCAGCGCGCCCTCGGGATCCGGGGAAAGATGGTGGCGGGCTCGGCGGCGGCGCTGAACACCGCGATCCAGTGCGCGCGCAAGGGCGGAACGGTGGTGGCGATCGGCGTCTACGGCCCGCCCTGGACGCTGATGGACTTCGGCACCGCCATGAACAAGCAGCTCACCATCCGGACCGGTCAGTGCAGCGTGAAGCGCTACATGCCGCGGCTCTTCGAGCACATCCGCGCCGGGCGGATCGACGCGCAGCAGGTGTTCACGCACCGCCTCTCCCTCGAGGAGGGGCCTGGCGCCTACCACACCTTCGCGAAGAAGCGGCAGGGCTGCATCAAGGTCGCGCTCTATCCGAACGGCGCGATCCACTGACGGGGGGAGATCGCATGAATCCACACGACCAGGGCGTGGGCGTCGATCGGCCGTACGCCCGCAGGCCGGGCGCGCCGCGGTTCTGGGAGCCGGAACCGTGGCCCGACGCGCGGTGGCCGATCCCCCAGCAGCAGGGCAGGCCTTCGGTGGCGATGCACGGTCGCGAAACCAAGCCGGTGTTCAGCACCGCCTTGCCGCCGCGAGGCGTGTCGGGGGCGATGCGTCGGCTCGCCTACCGGCTCCCCGACCACCAGCCGAACCGCTGGCTGCTGCTCCTCGCGGCCGATCGCGTGGAGGTGTGGGGGCGGCGGCTGCCGAAGCTGATCGTGTTCGCCCTCCCGCTCGCGATCGGCGTCGGCGCGTGGCGGGCGAGCCCCGCGCTCCGCTGGAGCCCGAGGTGGGCCGCCGCCAGGCGCGCGCCGAGGTACATGGGGCGCATGGCGGCTCGTGCGCTGCGCTGACGCCGGCCGCGCGCGGGCGGTCAGCGCCGCAGGGCGGCGGAGAGCTTCGGCAACGACACGTCGTAGCGGTAGCTGGTGCCCGAGTGGGAGTCGTCGAACTCCTCGTGCTCGTGGGGGATCCCCAGGGCGCGCAGGCGCGAGGCCAGGCGGCGGGCGCCCCACTGCAGGTGGTACTCGTCGCGCGTGCCGGCGTCGATGAAGAGCAGATTGAGGCCGCCCAGCGTCGCGGCATGCCGCGGATCCTCCACCAGCCGCACGGGGTCCACCGCGAGCCACCTCTCCCAGAGCTCGTCGCGCAGCTCCAGGGTCTTCGGATCGAAGGGGAGGCCGATGCCCATCGGCGCGCGCTCGTCGGGCGAGTAGCAGGCCGCCATGCACAGGGTCTGGATCGGATCGAACCACTCGCCGCTTCGCTTCTTCTTCGCGGCCCGGAAGGCCTCCACGAAGGGCTCGACGCCGCCGTACCGGCGCAGCGCCTCGGCGAGCGCGGGGAAGTGCCCGAGGTAGCAGTACTCGAACGCCATGTCGCCCGCGTGGCACGCGACGGCGCGCACGTGCTCCGGGTGGCGCACGGCGTTCAGGATCGCGCCGAAGCCCCCCGACGACTTGCCGGCGACGCCGTGCTTGCCGCAGCTCCACCTCGCCTCGACCGCGGACCGGCAGTCGTCCCACAGGTACCGCTCGTAGAGGCCTGTGGCGGGGCTGTCGAGGTACTGCGACCCCCCGAGCGACGTGAAGCAATCGGGCAGCACGAAGATCGCCGGCTCCAGCTTCCCTTCCGAGGCCAGGCGGTTCACGCGACGGAGCAGCCCCTCGCTCCACGGATCGTCGGCGAGGAGGTTGCCGGGGGTCCCGGAGTAGCCGCCCAGCACCCAGATCGCGGGATGCGTTCCCTCCACCTCGGGCACCAGCACGTGCAGCTCGCGCACGTGGGGATCACCCAGCGGGTTGCCCCGCAGCGCCTCGCTGCGAACCTCGAGGACCTCGTGACCGTAGCGGTAGCTCATCCGCCCACGATACTTCGGTTCGGCGCAAGCCGGCGGGTCAGCTCCTCGGCTGCCTGTCTCCCGGCAGCGAGAAGGAGGAGCTCCAGGGGGAGCGTCCCGATCGGGTCTCCCCCTGCACCGGGGGCCCGAGCGGGCAATCCGGGCGCCACGTACCACGCCCCGCCGTCGAAGCGCGGAAAGCGGGCGACGAGGGCGGCGAGACCGCGCCGATGGTGAGAAGGAGACGAGCCGATCTCGAAGGCCAAAGGGCGGGCGGGGTCGTCGTAGATCAGGTCGACTTCGTCCTTGCCATCCTTCCAGTGGAAGAGGCGAACCTGGCTCTGCCGGGCGAGGGCGTAGAGGTGAGACGCGGCGAGATTCTCGTTGAGGAGACCCATCTCCTGCGGATCGACGAGCGGCGCCGTACCACGTTGGAGCGCAGCATTCCGAACCGCACCGTCTACGAAATAGAGCTTTCGTCCGCGACGCTGCACCTTCGTTTCATTGCCCGAGAAGTTCGGAAGCGTGAAGACGATGAACGCACGCTCGAGGAACGAGAGGTACCGGTCGAAGGTGGGTTGGGACAGTCCGAGGTTCTTGCAGATTGCGGTGGGAGACAGGACCCCGGTCATCTGCCCGGCGAGCACGTAGAGGAGGCGCTCGAGGAGGATGGGCTCGCCGACGCCGAAGGCCTGCGGGATGTCCTTGTAGATCGCCCGCTCGACGGCGTCGCTGCGCAGCACCCGCTGCGACCTCAGGAGGTAGGTCTCGTCATCGAGGCCCTCGTCTCCGAGGAGCAGCAGTTCCGGGAACCCGCCGATCAGCGAGAACCTCTGCCGAAGGGGCGCGAGCTGGGGATCCCACCAGGCACTCGCGGTTGCGGTCGCCAAGGTCTCCCCCAGGCAACCGCCGACCGCGAGCGTCGGCGCACGCCCCACGAGCCCCAGGAACTCATCGAAGAGGTAGGGGGCGAGATACTGCTCCTCCCAGCGGCCGACGCCGCTCTCCAGGTGCCTTTCCCGCAGCGCAGCCGTCGCGCTCGACGTCCCGGCGATTCGGAGGGGCCATCGCTCGTCGTAAAAGGTCTTGAGCCACAGATCCCAATCGCGAGCGTAGGTGAGTTCGTCCAGGAAGAGATGGACGGGCGCCGACTCGGTGGCGTGGGCTGCCTTCATCGCGATCCGAACGAGATCTTCGAGCGGCCTCTGCAGGAGGATGGGGTGGTCCAGCCTGAACCACCACAGCCTCGCCGCCGGCACTCCGCCATCGAGCAGGTGTCGTACGGTCTGGTACATCGCGGTGGTCTTGCCGACCCGGCGGGGTCCGAGGACGAGCTGGAATCGCCTCGGGGTGTCCGAGGAGAGCCGCCGCGCCAGCATCCGAGCGAGGGCGCGCTCCGTCCTCGCGGCCAGACCTTCCGGGACCCGGCCTGTCGAATGCCAAGGGTTCTGCTCACCCAGGATCCGGAGAGACTCCTCCTCGCTGGGCTCCCACGGAGCCGCACGCGTTGCCAACTTTCCGTGCCCTCCTTTCCTTTGAATCCCGAGATAACATAATTCGCGGGAGGCTTAATTGGCAAGTCTAGCCAAAAGCTGGGCCGGAGGATTGGCGTCCCGGGGGGGCGGGATCGTCAACGACCGAGGAGGGAGAGGAACTCGTCCTCGCCGATGATGCGGAGGTCGGCGCCGAGGTCGATCCGGTCGTGGGCCTTGCGCAGCTTGCCGGTCGCCTCCCCCTCCAGATCGCCGACGACGAGGATGTTCGTCTTGCCGTTCACGTCCGAGCCGTAGGAGCCGCCGGCGTCGACCACCCGCTGGAACGCGTCCAGCCGATCCATCGACCGCAGCTCCCCGGTGAAGACCACGCGCTTGCCGAAGAGCGGATGCGCCGGGTCGAAGGTGTTCACCCGCGGCTTCAGCGCGTCCTGCCGCACGGCCGGCCGGTGCACCGCGCCGGTGGGCGGCGGATCCAGCGGCGGGTGGGGCAGGTCGTCGCGCAGCTCCCCCGGCCCGCAGGCGAGCGCCTCCAGCAGCTCCGGCAGCGAGCCGGCCCCCAGCTCGGCGCACGCCTGGATGGCGATCCGCGCGCACGCCTCGGCGTCGGCCAAGGCCTGGTGGTGCTGGAACCGGAAGCCGAAGCTCGAGGCCACCGTCTTCAGGTCGTAGCGCGGCAGCCGCCAGGTGCGGCGGGCGAGCTGCACCGTGCACGCGTAGGAGAGGGTCGGGTAGGGCAGGCCGTGGAGATCGAGGGATTGCTGGAGCACGCCGAGGTCGAAGCCCACGTTGTGCGCCAGGACGAGCTGGCCCTCGAGGAGCGGGCGAAGATCCGGCCACAGCTCGGCGAAGGTGGGGGCGGAGGCGACGTCGTGCGCCTGGATCCCGTGGACGCGCACGTTGTGGTGCTGGAAGACCAGGGGCCTGGGCCGGATCAGCCACTGCCGGCGGTCGACGATCTCGTCGCCCTCGACGCGCACCACGCCGATGGAGCACGCGCTGCTGCGGGCGGAGTTGGCCGTCTCGAAGTCGATCGCAACGAACATGGCAGGAAGGGCCGGGCGCCCGAACATGCGCCGAAAGTCCGGGCGTCGCAAGCCTCGTTGCGGGAAGGCCGCCGGCACCCCACCGTATTCCGAGGAGACCTTCGAGAATGGACAGGAAGCGCGCGGACACGCTCTTGCCCCATGGGCGGCGCGACGACGTCACCCGGGAGCTCACCGGTCGCGACGCCGACATGGACGAGGCCGAGGTGGGATCCGCGGGGAACGGGGCCGATCCCTTCGGCGCCGATCTCGAGGGCGGCCTCCCCGTCGACGTCGAGGCGGAGCCCGATCGCCCCGACGACATCGTGCCCGACGAGATCGTGCGCTGGCCCGACCAGCCGGCGGATCGGGATCTCGACCTGACCGCACGGCCCAGCGAGCCGCCTCCCATCGATCCCTCCGAGACGTAGCCCACCGCGTGACGAGAGGGTCGGTGGTCCTGCGCGCACGGCCGGAGGCCGCCCGTCGGCCGTGATCTCCGGCCCGGGCCTGCGGTCGGAAGACGAACGCACGGCGCGCCTCGGCGGGGATCGATGCGCCCTCCCCCGCGTACGACCGGAAAATCTCGCCGTCACGCCCCATCGGGGCGTCGCCAGGGTCGCCCGTGCGTGCCATGTATCTCGGGTCTCGGGAAACGGCCCTCGACCCGCCCTCGGCGCCACGCCCTGGACGGCCTCGCCTTCCGGTTTGACGCAGGGCGTTACGGGGCCTATAACCCGGTCCATCATCGATCCGCCGTTGGGCGGGAGGGCTCTTGGAATGGCGAACGGCATCGGGGCAGAGCGCGGCAGGCGCGTCGCGGTCGTCGCGGGGTTGCGCACCCCCTTCGCGCGGGCGAACGGTGTCTTCGGCACGCTGACGGCGCTGGAGCTCGGGCGGCTGGTGGTGAACGAGCTGGTGGCGCGCACCAGCCTGAAGCCCAAGGAGATCGACCTGGTCACCTTTGGGCAGGTGATCCCCTCGGTGACGGCGCCGAACATCGCCCGGGAGATCGTGCTCTCGACCGCGATGCCCCCCACCGTGGACGCGTGGTCGGTGTCGCGGGCCTGCGCCACCTCGATCCAGTCGACCACCGACGCCGCCAACCAGATCGCCTTCGGCAACGCGGAGATCGCGATCGCCGGCGGCGCCGAGTGCCTCTCGGACATCCCCTTCACCGTGTCGCGGCCCCTCGCCGACGCCCTGGTGAACGCGTCGCGGGCCAAGGATCTCCCCTCCAAGCTGCGCAGCTTCGCGCACCTCTCCGCCCGGGACCTCCTGCCGATCGCCCCGGCGCTGAAGGAGCCCTCCACCGGCCTGACGATGGGCGAGAGCGCCGAAAAGATGGCGCGCGAGAACGGCATCGGCCGCGAGGAGCAGGATCGCTTCGCCAAGCGCTCCCACGATCGCGCGGCGGCGGCGTGGGCGGAGGGCAAGTTCGAGGACGAGGTGATGAAGGTCCCGGTACCGCCGAAGTTTCGCACCGTCGCCACCGAGGACGACTACGTCCGCAGGGACACCTCCCTCGAGAAGATGGCCACCCTCAAGCCCGTCTTCGACAAGCGCTACGGGACGATCACCGCGGCCAACTCGTCGGGCCTCACCGACGGCGCGTCGGCGCTGGTGCTGATGAGCGAGGAGCGGGCCAAGGCGATGGGGTACACGCCCCTGGGCTACATCCGCTCCTACGCCTACGCGGCGGTGGATCCGAAGGAGCAGATGCTGATCGGCCCCGCGTACTCGATGCCCAAGGCGCTCGAGCGCGCCGGGATGAAGCTGCAGGACATGGACCTCGTGGAGATCCACGAGGCGTTCGCGGCGGTGGTGCTCTCGATCCTCCAGAAGCTCTCGTCCAGGAAGTTCGCGGAGGAGAAGCTCGGGCGCGCCGAGCCGGTGGGCGAGGTCGAGGACCAGAAGCTCAACGTCAACGGCGGCGCCATCGCCCTGGGGCATCCCTTCGGCGCCACCGGCGCGCGCATGATCATGACGACCTTGAACGAGCTGAAGCGGCGAGGGAAGAACCTCGGCCTCCTCGGCATCTGCGCGGCGGGCGGCCTGGCGGCGTCCGTCGTCCTGGAGCGAGAATGATGGCAGCCGTCGCAGACGACGCGTCGCGGTACTTCACCGTCGACGTGGGGGACGACGGGGTGGCGATGATCACCCTGGACGAGCAGGGCGCGCCGGTGAACACGTTCTCCGAGGGCCTCGGCCGTCACTTCGGCGAGACCTTCGCGCGCCTCCTCGCCGACCCCAAGGTCCACTCGATGGTGGTCGCCTCCGGCAAGAAGGACAACTTCATCGCCGGCGCCGACATCCAGATGCTGCAGAAGACCGAGGACGCCGCGGCGCTGGCGCGGTGGGGACAGAGCCTCCTGGGCGACCTCGCGGCGTCGCACAAGCCCGTGGTGGCGGCGATCGACGGGGTGGCGCTGGGCGGCGGCCTCGAGTTCGTGCTGGCGTGCACCTACCGGATCGCGGCCGACACACCGAAGACCCGGCTCGGTCTCCCCGAGACCCAGCTCGGCCTCATCCCCGGCGCCGGGGGTACGCAGCGGCTGCCGCGGCTCATCGGCGCCCAGGCCGCCCTCGACCTCGTGCTCACCGGCAGGCAGGTGAAGCCGTCTCGGGCCAGGAAGCTGGGCCTCGTGGACGAGGTGGTGCCCGCGCCGCTGCTCCTGCAGGTGGCACGAAAGCGCGCGATGGAGCTCTCGTCGGGGCGGAGGCCTCCCGCCCACGGCAGGGAGGCGCTGATGACCTCCCTGCGCAAGGGCAAGGTCGACCAGAAGGCGATGATGGCCCTCGCCCTCGAGGAGAACGCGGTGGGCCGGCGGCTCCTCTTCCGCCAGGCCGAGAAGCAGGCGTACAAGAAGAGCCGCGGCAACTACCCCGCGATCCCCGCCGCCATCGAGGCGATGCGGATCGGCCTCGAGCAGGGGATGGAGAAAGGCCTGGAGAAGGAGGCGGAGTTCTTCGGCCAGCTCTCCAAGACCGACGTCTCCAGGCAGCTCATCCGGCTCTTCTTCGCGCAGACCGCGCTGAAGAAGGAGACCGGGGTTCCCGACGGGGACGTGAAGCCGCGCCCCGTGCACAAGGTGGGGATGGTCGGGGGCGGCCTCATGGGCGGCGGCATCGCCTACGTCACGGCGAACACCGCGAAGATCCCGGTGCGCTTCCAGGAGGTGAACGAGGAGGGCCTGGGCCGCGCCTTTGCCCACGTACGCGGGCTCCTCGATCAGCGCGTGAAGCGCAGGAGCATCACCCGGCTCGACCGCGAGGCGGTGATGGCGCGCATCACCGGCGGCACCCGTTACCAGGGGTTCGGGGGCGCCGACGTGGTGATCGAGGCGGTGTTCGAGGATCTCGAGCTCAAGCGCGAGGTGCTCCGGCGGATCGAGGACGTGACGCCGGAACATTGCGTGTTCGCCTCCAACACCTCGACCCTGCCGATCGCGCGGATCGCGGAAGGGTCCCGGCGCCCGCACAACGTCGTGGGCATGCACTACTTCTCGCCGGTGGAGAAGATGCCGCTCCTCGAGGTGATCCGGACCCGACAGACCGCGCCCGAGGTGGTGGCCACCGCGGTGGCGCTGGGCAAGGCCCAGGGAAAGACCGTTATCGTCGTGGAGGACGGCCCCGGCTTCTACACCACCCGCATTCTCTCGCCCTACGGCTCCGAGGCGGCGTGGCTCCTGGCGGAGGGCGGGGACGTCGCCACCATCGACCGGGCGCTGGTGGACTGGGGCTTCCCGGTGGGGCCCTTCATGCTCCTCGACGAGGTGGGCCTGGACGTGGCGCAGAAGGTGTCGAAGACGCTGCTCGACGCCTTCGGCGAGCGGGCGCTGCCCCCCGAGTCGCTCCAGAAGGTGATCGAGGACGGCAGGCTCGGCCGCAAGAACGGCAAGGGCTTCTACACCTACGGCACCAAGCGCAAGGTGGTGGACGAGTCCATCTACGAGCTGCTCCCCGGGGGCCAGAAGCGGCGGTCGATCCCGAACGACGAGATCCAGCAGCGGCTCTCGCTGCGCCTGTGCAACGAGGCGGCGCTCTGCCTGCAGGAGGGCATCCTCCGCTCGCCGCGGGACGGCGACGTGGGGGCGGTGTTCGGCCTGGGGTTCCCGCCGTTCCGGGGGGGACCGTTCCGGTGGATGGACAGCCTCGGCCCCACCGAGGTGGTGCGCCGTCTGCGCGGCTTCGAGGAGCGGCACGGCGTGCGGTTCAAGCCGGCCCAGCTCCTGGTGGACATGGCGCAGAAGGGGGAGCGGTTCTACCGCGACTGAACCGCCGGTGGCGGTTCAGTCGCGCGCATCTGCGGATTCCCGTGCCCCCTGCCGTGTCCAACGGCGGGCCGTAGGGCGTGGAAGACCCGCGTTCGAAGGTGGGCTTCGGACGCCCGACGCGGCGTCCCTGCCCCACCGCGGCGACGTCGGCATCTGTTATATTGGATGCACGTTCGCGATAGTCGGCAATTCTGGTTGCCGCCCCGAAGGTCGGGGACTAGCCTCATCGCCACGTCCGTACCCACCCGCGAACCCTTCGCGAGGAGCCGACCGCGCCATGTCGAGAGAGACCGTCTTCACCTCCGAATCCGTCACCGAGGGGCACCCGGACAAGGTCTGCGACCACGTCTCCGACGCCATCCTCGACGCCCTCCTGGGCGGCAGCGTGCAGCCCAACGGCGAGGTCTGGCCCGGGGACAAGAACTCACGCGTGGCGGTCGAGACCCTGGTCAAGACGGGCTTCGTCGTGGTGGCCGGCGAGGTGACCTCCAACGCCCGCGTCGACATTCCGGCCATCGTCCGCAAGACCATCCGGGACATCGGCTACACCGACTCCTCCATGGGCTTCGACGGGAACACCTGCGGCATCCTGGTGGCCCTCGAGCAGCAGTCCCCCGACATCAACCGGGGGGTGGATCGCGAGGGGGGCGAGGAGCAGGGCGCCGGCGATCAGGGGATGATGTTCGGCTTCGCCTGCGACGAGACCCCCGAGCTCATGCCGGCGCCGATCTTCTACGCTCACCGCCTCACCCGCCGCCTGGCGGAGGTCCGCAAGTCCGGCCAGATCCCCTGGCTGCGGCCGGACGGCAAGGCGCAGGTCGCGGTCCGCTACCGCGACGGCAAGCCGGTGGGCTTCGACTCGGTGGTGGTCTCCACCCAGCACGCCGAGGGCGTGGACAACGAGGAGATCCTCCGGACCATCGAGAGCGAGGTGATCCGCGCCGTCCTCCCTGCGGAGATGCTCCACGCGGAGACCCGGTTCTGGATCAACCCGACCGGCCGCTTCGTGGTGGGCGGGCCCATGGGCGACTCGGGCCTCACCGGCCGCAAGATCATCGTGGACACCTACGGGGGCATGGGCCGCCACGGCGGCGGCGCCTTCTCCGGCAAGGATCCCTCCAAGGTGGATCGCTCGGCCGCCTACATGATGCGGTACGTGGCGAAGAACGTGGTGGCGGCAGGCCTCGCCAGCCGCTGCGAGGTGCAGGTCGCCTACGCGATCGGCGTGGCCGAGCCGGTGAGCATCCACGTGGACACCTTCGGCACCGCCAAGGTCCCCGAGGAGCGGATCGAGGCGGCGGTGCGGCGGGTGTTTCGCTTCAAGCCCGCCGAGATCATCGCGGACCTCCACCTCCTCGAGCCCATCTACCTGCGCACCGCGGGCTACGGCCACTTCGGCCGGGAGGAGCCCGGCTTCACCTGGGAGCGCACCGACAAGACGGGCGCGCTGCGCGAAGCCGCCGGGCTCTGATCCCGCTCCGACGCCTGCGAGACGATCGCCGGGCCACCCGGCGATCGGGTGAGCGCCGCGCAGTTCAACCGCGCCGCGTCCGATGCTAGGTTCCCCCGCCGTGACCCTCCTCGAAGCGATCGTCCTCGGCGTGGTCCAGGGCCTCACCGAGTTCCTGCCCATCTCCTCCACCGCCCACCTGCGGATCGTCCCGGCCCTCTTCGGCTGGAAGGATCCCGGCGCCGCCTTCTCGGCCGTGATCCAGATCGGCACGGTGCTCGCGGTGCTCATCTACTTCCGCAAGGACCTGTGGGCGATGGCCGCGGGGTTCTGGCGGGGGATGAAGGCGGGCAGGCCGCTCGCCGATCCCCACGCGCGCCTCGGCCTCTTCATCGCCGCCGGCACCGTCCCCGTGGTGGCGGGCGGCCTGCTCTTCCAGGACGCGATCAAGAACGAGCTGCGCAGCCTCTACGTGATCGCCGGATCCCTGGTGGTGGTCGCCCTCGCCATGGCGTGGGCGGATCGCCGCGCCACCCTCGCCAGGCTGCACCCGGGATCGATCGGCTTCGGCGACGCGATCTTCGTCGGCGTCGCCCAGATGTTCGCGCTGATCCCCGGCGTCTCGCGATCGGGCTCCACCATCGCGGCCGGGCTGATGCGCGGGCTGCCCCGGGCGGAGGCGGCGCGCTTCTCCTTCCTCCTCTCGATCCCCGCGGTGTCCGGGGCGGGGATCAAGGAGCTCTTCGACCTGGGCGCCGACGGCAGCCTAGAGGGCGACGGCGTGCTGGTGGTGGCGGTGGCGACCCTCGTCTCCTTCGCGGTGGGGTACGCGGCGATCGCCGGCCTCATCGCCTTCCTGAAGAAGCGGTCGGTGATGATCTTCGTGGGCTACCGGATCGGCCTGGCCATCCTCCTCCTCGGCCTGCTCGCCGGCGGCAAGGTCGCCCACCTCGACGCACCGCTCGCGGCGGACGGCGACGCCACGGTCGCAGCCGGCGGCGAGGACGCCCCGTCCGCCGCGGACGACGCCTCGGCCGCGGCGGTGCCCGCGCCGTGAGCGCCTCCCGCGACCTCGAGGAGATCCGCGCGGCCCTCGAGGGCCGGGAGCCGGGCAGCCTCGTCGATCCCTACGCGACGCCCGAGCGGGTGCGGCCGGCCTCGGTGCTGGTGCCGGTGTACGAGGAGCGCGACGAGGCCCACCTCCTCTTCGTGCGACGCAGCGATCACCTCGGCAAGCACGCCGGCCAGATCGCCTTCCCCGGCGGCGGCCGCGAGCCGGGTGAGGACGAGCTCGGCTGCGCGCTCCGCGAGGCGGAGGAGGAGGTGGGCATCCACCGCGCGGGCGTCGACATCCTGGGCCGCCTCGATCGCTACACCACCATCACCGGCTACCTGGTCTCCCCCTTCGTGGCGAAGCTCGCCTGGCCCCTCGAGCTGCGGCCGGATCCGGGGGAGGTCGCCGAGGTGCTGCACGTGCCGCTCGCGCGCCTAGTGGAGCCGGGCACCCTGCGGGTCGCGTCCGAGGAGCGCGGCGAGGTGAACTTCTTCGACGTGGGCGACGAGGTGATCTGGGGCGCCACCGCGCGCATGCTGCGCCAGCTCCTCGAGCTCAAGCTCGGCAGGCCGCTGGTGCCGAGCGGTCCGGTGCCCTGGGAGAAGGTGCGATGGTAGGGGCGAGGTCGTCCCCAGAGGGCGCCGCGGCCCGCGCCGACCCCCAGCCGCGTGGGATGCACGACGTTCGACGCTGCGGGTAGAGTGCCGCTCGTCCGACGAACGAAGCCTGCACCACCGACCCCTCATTCGCGAGAGGCGACATGGCGAAGCGCGACCGAATCCACCCCGTGATCCTCGCCGGCGGCAGCGGCACCCGCTTCTGGCCGCTGTCGCGAAAGAGGAGGCCCAAGCAGCTCCTGCCGCTGGCCTCCTCGGAGCCGCTCATCTCCGACACCTTCGCGCGGCTGGAGGGGCTCGCCGCTCCGCGGGACGTCCTCGTCGTCTGCGGCCGGTCGCACGCGCGGGCGCTGCGGGGGATGCTCCCCGACGACGTGCAGGTGCTGGTGGAGCCGCAGCCCCGCAACACGGCCGCGGCGATCGGCCTCGCCGCCACGGTGGTGGCGGCGAAGGATCCCAAGGGCGTGCTGGCGGTCCTCCCCTCCGACCACGCGGTGCTCGATCGCCGCGCCTTCCACCGCACCCTGCGCGAGGCGGCCAAGGTGGCGGCGGGTGGCTCCCTGGTCACCATCGGGATCACGCCCACCCGGCCCGAGACGGGCTTCGGCTACATCCGCGTCGGCGAGGATCATCCGGCCGGCGGCAACGCGAAGAGGGTGCGCTCCTTCGTCGAGAAGCCCGATCGCGACACCGCCTCGCGCTACGTGATCTCGGGCGACTACCTCTGGAACGCGGGGATGTTCGTGTTCCGCGCCGATCGCATGCTCGACGAGATCGAGCGGCACCTGCCCGAGTGCGCCGAGGTGCTGGCGGAGATCGCGAAGGCGGTGGGGACGGCGGGCTTCGATCGCGCGCTGTCGAAGTGGTTCCCCTCCTGCCCCTCGATCTCGATCGACTACGCGGTGATGGAGCGCGCCGACGACATCGCGGTGATCCCCGCCTCGTTCGGCTGGTCCGACCTCGGCTCCTTCGCGTCGTTGCCCGAGGTGCGACCCGCCGATCACGCGGGCAACGTGGTGCAGGGCGACATCCTCGCCTTCGGCGCCACGGGGAACGTGGTGGTCGGCCATCCGGGCAAGCCGGTCGCCCTGGTGGGCTGCTCCAACCTCGTGGTGATCGACACGGGCGACGCGCTCCTCGTCTGCGATCGGGAGCGGGCCCAGGAGATCCGCCAGGTGGTCGAGGCCCTGGAGAAGCGGGGCGATCGCCGCCTGCTGTAGCGGGCGAGGGTCGAGGTCGACCACCCGCGGGAAGCCGAGCGCGACGATGCGGTCGATCCGCTGCCCGAGATCCGAGCGGGAGCCCGTGCGGGCGGCCGGCGGCTCGCCGAACCACCCCGGCGGCTTGACGGCGGCCGGGTGCGCCGCTAAATCCTCGTTCGCCATGCCGAACGAGGATGCGCCCAGATGTCTGTGAGCCCCCGCCGCGCTCGCGAGATCGCCCGCACCCGCCAGGACATCCTGGAGGCCGCCGCCCGGGCCTTCGTCCAGAGCGGCTTTCGGGCGGCGACCATGCAGGACATCGCCCGCGAGGCCGGCTACACCGCGGCGTCGCTCTACGGCTACTTCTCGAGCAAGGAGGAGATCCTCCGGGAGCTCCACGCCCTGGTGATGGAGGAGCTCTCCGCGACCTACACCGCGCCGTTCCCCGCGGGGCTGTCGCTGCGCCAGAAGCTCGAGATTCAGATGAGGCGGCATCTGGAGGTGGCGAAGCGGCGCTTCGACCTCTTCGCCCTCTTCCACACCGGCCTCTCGGAGCTGAGCTGCCCCGTCTCCGTCGGCGGCGACAGCCTGTTCGGGAAGAAGGTCGAGCTCTTCGCCCGCTTCATCGAGGAGCATCGAGGCGACGAGGATCTGGGCGGCCGCACCCCCCGGGAGGTAGCCCTGGCGATCACCGGGATCAGCTACGCATTCTTCGTCGATCTGATGCAGCGGGGCGCGCCGATCCGGGGCGACCAACTCCCGGTGGTTATGGATCTCATCTTCCACGGCCTCTCGCGCCCCTCCGGCGAACCGGCGGAAGGTTGATCGGACCTCCGGCGTTCGGTCCGGGTTCACCCCCACCTTTGCTTCTTGACAAACGCAGTCAGCAAGAGAATATAACGCGCGTTCGAGTCTGCCGAATGCTCGTTCGGCAACCAAAGCGGGTGCCAACCATGCGGGTTTCCAAGATTTCCGCCCTCCTCCTCGCCCCCTCCCTCCTCGTCGCGCTGGCCTCCGGCTGCGCCGACGGCGTAGCCAAGGCTTCCCTCCCCGCCGCCGTGGCCGAGGCGAAGCAGGGGGTCCGGGTGGTCACGCCCCAGGCGCAGCTCGACGGCCAGTTGGTGAAGGCGACCGGCAGGCTCGCCGCCCGCAACGAGGCCGCGGTCGGCGCCAAGATCGGCGGGACGATTCGCGAGCTGCTCGTCGACGTGGGCGTCGAGGTCCGCAAGGATCAGCCGCTCGCGCGCCTCGACGCCGCCAACGCCTTGATCGCGGTGGAGCAGGCGAAGGCCGCCCAGGCGGTGGCCCAGG
>Ga0180220_1000478_pt1 | contig 43536 bp, 44 predicted proteins | sample eDN5th37CBELigBY_FD_151335 | JGI IMG/M metagenome (GOLD analysis project Ga0180220, IMG submission 151335) | Enriched backyard soil microbial communities from Emeryville, California, USA - eDNA 5th pass 37_C BE-Lig BY (version 2) (version 2) | ecosystem: Environmental > Terrestrial > Soil >... | reverse complement strand
CGAACCCTTGACGTTGCGCCAGCCCTCGGACGCAAGCGTCGCGCGCGGGCCCACGACCCGGCAGACATCGGCATAGGCGCTGCCGGCGCCGATCATCGGATAGGCTTCGGCGGTGATCTCCGCGGGCAAGGCGCGAATGATGGCAGCGGCGATCCAGTCCTCGCCGTGCCCGTTGGAGATGAAGAGAAAGCGGCGGCGGCCTGACGCTTGGGCCACCGTGTTATTTCCCGAGGCCGTAGCGCTGGAACGCCTCGTTGGCGGCCTCGATATCGCTATAGGCCTCCTGCCGCTCGACGCTCCAGTAGAAGAGCTCGTCGAGCGGGATCGGCCGCCCGGTTATGGCGCAGCGTACAAAGCTGCCGGGCCGCATCACCACATAATCGGCATCGAGATAGCGCAGCTGCGCTTCGGCCGGTGTAAATCCCTTGTCGAAAATATTCATGGCCGTTGCCCCTCCTGGAGCATCGAGGATGTCCGTTCCTTAAAGCCGCACACCAAGAAAGGGTTGAGGACAAGGACGCGGATTTGCATCAAATTCCCAAAAATGCGCAATGCATCAAGCCGGATATAGCGCCTTGGCGCCGCGCTCAAAAGAGGCTCTCCTGGCCGTTATCGTCACCCGGCGGTTTCGGCCGGCGGTGCGGGCGGGCAGGGGCCCCGGACACATTGACGCCGATAGTGCCGTCGGCAAATTCCACCTCGAGCGCCTGGCCGGGCGTGAGCCCTTCATGCGAGCGCACCAGATGGCCGCCACTGTCCTTGACGACGGCATAGCCGCGCGACAGCACGCTGCGATAGCTCAACGAGTTGAGGAGTTTCTCGAGGGCGCCGAGACGTTGCGCGCGTTCGCGCAGGAGACGCGCGAGGGCAGGATCGAGCCGCGTCTGCAGGGGCGCGAGACGTGTCTGGAGATGGCGCAGCTCCGCGCGCAGCGCCGATGGCGAGAGGCCAGTAGCGGCGTCGCGCAACTGGCTCGCCTTGCGTTCGAGCAGACGACGCTCGGCCGGGACGAGATTTGCCGCGACCGGCGCGAAGGTGAGGCGGCAGCGCTCGACACGCTGGGTGAGCATTTGTGGGGAAAGGCGCGGAGCCGAGCGCGAGAATTTGAGGCGCCGCTCCTGCATGGAGTGGCGCAGGCACGAGAACAGATTGCTCGCGGCATGATCGAGCCGCTGGCGTTGCGGTGCAACCAGGTCCATCGGGCGCGGCAGGCCGGCGCTCGCGGCGCGCAGGCGATCGCGATAGCTCGAAGCAATGCGGCGGGCGCCATGGCGCTGGCGCTGGCCGAGGTCCTCGACATAGCCGATGAGTTCGGCGCGCACCGGCACGGCGGCTTCGGCGGCGGCGGTGGGCGTGGGGGCGCGAAGGTCCGCGGCATAATCGATGAGAGTGGTGTCGGTCTCGTGGCCGACGGCCGAGATCACCGGAATGCCGCTGGCAGCGACGGCGCGCACCACCGCTTCCTCGTTGAAGCCCCAAAGGTCTTCGATCGAGCCGCCGCCGCGCGCAATGATGAGCAGGTCGGGGCGCGGCATCGGACCATCAGGGGCAAAGGCGTTGAAGCCCTCGATGGCGTTGACGACCTCGGGGGCAGACGTTTCGCCCTGGACGCGCACCGGCCAGACGATGACGTGGCTGGGAAAGCGGTCGTCGAGCCGGTGCAGGATGTCGCGAATCACGGCGCCGGTCGGCGAGGTGATGACGCCAATGACGCGCGGCAGATAGGGGAGCTTGCGCTTGCGCTCGCGCGCGAACAGCCCCTCGGCGGCGAGCTTCTTGCGGCGCTCTTCGAGCAGCGCCATCAGCGCGCCGGCGCCGGCCGGCTCGATATTCTCGATGACGATCTGGTATTTCGAGGACCGCGGGAAGGTGGTGAGCCGCCCGGTGGCGATGACTTCAAGGCCTTCCTGCGGCTTGAAGGCGAGGCGCGGATAGGCCGATTTCCAGACAACCGCGTCGATCGAGGCGCTTTCGTCCTTGAGGGTGAAATAGCAGTGGCCCGAGGCGTGCTGGCCGCGAAACCCCGAGATTTCGCCGCGCACGCGCACATGCTCGAAATTGTCCTCAACCGTGCGTTTGACCGCCTGGGCGATTTCCGAAACGGTGAATTCGGCGGCATTGGTGAGGATATCGGCCATCGTCCTCAACTGCGCCATCGGGGCATTTGCGTCAAGGGTGGCCCGATGCTAGAGGGCCGCGATCCCCAAACCTTCTCCCCTTGTGGGAGAAGGTGGCGCGCAGCGCCGGATGAGGGGTATCGTCGGGAAAGCCAGTGCTGACTGAGCCAACCCCTCACCCGCCCTTCGGGCACCCTCTCCCACAAGGGGAGAGGGAAAGAGAGGAGACAAACACCCATGCGCGTCATGGTGATCGGCTCGGGCGGACGCGAGCACGCTTTGGCCTGGAAGATCGCGCAATCGCCCAAACTGACCGGCCTCTTCATCGCGCCGGGCAACGCGGGAACAGAGGGGCTGGGCGAAAACCTCGCGCTCGATATCACCGACCATGCGGCGGTGATCGAGGCCTGCAAGCGCCTGTCGGTCGATTTCGTCGTGGTGGGGCCGGATGCCCAGGTCGTCGCCGGGCTTGGCGACGATGTGCGCAGCGCCGGTATCGACTGCTTCTGCCCGAGCAAAGCGGCGGGGCAGCTCGAGGGCTCGAAGGGCTTCACCAAGGCGCTTTGCGACGAGATGGACATTCCAACGGCCCGCTATGCGCGCTTCGACACCGAGGCGGCGGCGCTCGCCTATGTGCGCGAGCAGGGTGCGCCGATCGTCGTCAAGGCCGATGGGCTCGCGGCCGGAAAAGGCGTTACCGTCGCCATGAGCCTCGATGAGGCTGAGGCGGCGGTGCGCGACTGCTTTGCCGGCGCGTTCGGAGCCTCGGGCGCCGAAGTGGTGATCGAGGAATTCATGGAAGGCGAGGAGGCGAGCCTTTTCGTCCTTTGCGATGGCCAGGAGACACTGCTGCTCGCCTCGGCCCAGGATCACAAGCGCGCCTTCGACGGCGACACCGGACCCAATACGGGCGGCATGGGCGCCTACTCACCGGCCCCTGTGATGACGCGCGAGCTTACCGACGAGGTGATGGCGCGCATCATCACGCCGACCGTCGAGGGACTGGCACGGCGGGGTACGCCCTATCAGGGGGTGCTTTATGCCGGTTTGATGCTGACGCGCGAGGGACCAAAGCTGGTTGAATACAATGCCCGCTTCGGTGATCCGGAGTGTCAGGTGCTGGTGATGCGGCTCGAATCGGATCTCCTGGAGCTGCTGCATGCCACCGCGACCGGCAGCCTTGCCGGGCACCAGGCCAGATGGCGCGACGAGGTGGCGCTGACGGTGATCCTTGCGACCAAAGGCTACCCGGGCAGCTATGGCAAGGGCTCGCAAATTCGTGGCGCCGAGGGGCTGGACACGGCGTTCACGCAGGTCTTTCATGCAGGAACAAAGCGGGATGGCAACCGTTTACTTGCCAATGGCGGGCGCGTGCTGAACGTCACCGCTTTGGGGGCGAGCGTCGTGGAGGCACAGCAGCGTGCTTACGGACTCGTGGATGAAATTGATTGGCCGGAAGGCTTCTGCCGACGCGACATCGGGTGGCGCGCACTCGAGCGCGGCCGATAGCCCGTTGCGCCCGCCCGAACCGATCCTGAATTTCACCGGGCTTGCCAATCTCAAATCCATCTTCGATGGCCAGCCGGCACAGCACCGGCCGACGCCTCTGCAGCGGCGCGGGCGCGCTATCATCGAGCGCTTGCGCAACAAGGGCAAAGACCCGCGCCCGGCCGTGACCCCGGTGTCGGGGCCACGGATCGGCGTCGCGCTCGGCGGCGGCTCGGCACGGGGCCTCAGCCATATTCCCTATATCGAGGCGATGGACGAACTGGGCCTCAAGCCCTCGGTCATCGCCGGCACCTCGATCGGTGCCTTGATCGGCGCCGGCTGGGCGGCGGGCATGACCGGCAGCGATCTGCGCACCCACGCCTATGACGTGCTTGGCACCATGCGGGTGATCGCCGGCAAGCTCTGGGCCCATCACATCCGCGGGCTGCGCGGCATTCTCCAGAACGGCATCTCCATGCAGCTCGACGCCACGAGCATCGTCGATGCTTTCACCCCGGATAATTTCCCGCTGGAGTTCAAGGATTTGAAAGTGCCGCTCTATGTGGTGGCGACGGATTTTCAGTCCTGGCACCAGACGGTGTTCAGTTCCGGCCTGCTGCGCCCGGCGATCGCCGGGTCGATTGCCATTCCCTCGATGTTCCGGCCGGTGCTGCATGCCAACCACCTGCTGGTCGATGGCGGCGTCGTCAACCCGCTGCCGCTCGATCAAGCCGATATCGACACGGATTTCCTCATCGGCATCGACGTTAACGGCGATCCCTCACTGGGGCTGACCAAATACGACCATAAGGCGCTCGACCTCTGGTTCGGCTCGGCCCAGATCATGATGCATTCGCTGACCGCGCATATGATGGCCGCCTATCCGCCCGATATTTACGTGCGCCCGCGCGTGACAGATTTCGGCGTGCTCGAATTCTGGCGGGTGCGCGAGATCATCGAGCAGGCGGACAAGGAGAAGGACCGCTTCAAGCGCATGCTGCACCACAAGGTCGAGGAGTACATCCAGAACAAGGTGCCGGTAATCGATAGCAATCCGGCAGATTGAGGCTATCGGCGCAGCTGCGAGAAAAATTGCTTCAGCAACGCTTCCGAGCGCTGTGCACCCAGCCCCCCGATCACCTCGGGCCGGTGATGGCAGGTTGGTTGATCGAACAGCCGGATGCCGTTTTCGACCGCGCCGGCCTTCGGGTCCTCGGCGCCGAAATAGACCCGGCGCAGGCGCGCATGGGCGATGGCTCCGGCACACATGGCGCAGGGCTCGAGCGTCACATAGAGGTCGCAACCATCGAGCCGCCCGGTGCCGCGCTTGGCAAGCGCGGTGCGGATCGCCAGCATCTCGGCATGGGCAGTGGGATCGTTGAGCGCCTGCATGCGGTTGCGTTCAGAGGCGAGCACCGCACCGTTGGCAACGATTACCGCGCCGACGGGCGCTTCACCAGCGGCCGCGGCCTCGGCCGCGAGCGCCAGTGCCAAATCCATGGGTGACTGTTGCAAGCGTTACCGGTCCGTCAGCGCCAGCTGTGCGCCGAGCGCGACGAAGGCGCCGGCAAAGACGCGCCGCATCCAGGCCATGACGCGTGGCCGCGAAATGATCTGACTGCGCACCGATGCGGCGCAAAGTCCGTAGATGCAGAAAACGACGAAAGTTGCCGCCATGAACACCAGGCTGAGTTCAAGCATCCGCGGCAGGGCGTCAGGCGCGCCGGCGGGGACGAATTGCGGCAGGAAGGCGAAGAAGAAGATCGAGAGCTTGGGATTGAGAATATTGATGAGGATGCCCGACGTGATCACCTGCCGGGCCGAGCGCGGCGTGGTGTCCTGTTCGACGCGAAGCGCTCCCGTTTCCCTCAGCGTCTTCCACGCCATCCACAACAGATAGGCAACGCCCAGATATTTTATGACCTCGAAGGCGAGGGCGCTGGCATGCAGCAGCGCCGCGAGCCCGGTGATTGCCGCGGCCATGTGCGGCACGATGCCGAGCGTGCAGCCAAAGGCGGCAATCATGCTGGCCTTGCCGCCGCGCGCCAGCCCGGCCGCCAGCGTGTAGAGCACGCCCGTACCCGGCGAGGCGACGACGATCAGCGTCGTCAGCAGGAACTCGATCGACATGGGCGCACCCTCAAATGAGCGGTGAAAGTAGCCGCTGGCACGGGCCAAGGCAAGCAAGCGCGGGGGTCGTGGCGCTCACTTTCCCTCCGATGCGCGGTCCTCTCGGCCCTGTGGCTCCTGCGGGTCGAGCAGGCGATGCAGATGGACGATGAAATAGCGCACATGGGCATTGTCCACCGTCTGCTGAGCCTTGGATTTCCAGACGTCGTAGGCAGAGGCATAATTGGGGTAGACGCCCACGATATCGACCTCGTTGAGATTGGCGAAGGTCACGCCGGAAAGATCGGAGAGTTCACCTCCGATGACGAGGTGCAGTAACTGCTGTTGCGGATCTTGGGTCTTGGCCATTGCAGAGGTCTCGCGTGGGATCACAGAACTGAGGCTTGAGACGCTTCGGCCCCGGCCGGGCAGCCATAGACCTTGATCAGCGCCGCGTGGACGATTGGTTTTAGGCTCATGTCGCTGAGCGCCGCAAGCGCCCCGTGACGCAGTTCAGCCTTGTTGAAGGTGGGAAAGCCGGCGCACACATCGGCAAAAGCGATGCCTGCCTCATCGAGGATGATGGCGGCCGCCGCGATATCCCAATCGAGCGAGCCGCGCCGGGCCACCGCCGCATCGAGCTTTCCGGTCGCGACCTGCACCAATGCATAGGCAAGCGACGGATAATGCCCGCCGCGGCGATATTCGAGCCCGGCCGCCTGCATCTCCTGATGGACGGCCGTCGGGGCCGGGATCGTCGGGGGAGCGCCGGACCGGCGCACCCGCTTCAAGGGCCGCCCGTTGAGCCGCGCGCCACCCCCGCTATAGGCATCATACATCTCGTCGAGCGCCGGTGCGAAAATGACGCCGGCGATCGGCACGCCGTTCTCGACCACGGCGAGCGAGACCGACCACGCCTCGTCGCCACGAATGAAACCGCGCGTGCCATCGATCGGGTCGACGATGAAGGTGCGCGTTTTGCCGAGGCGCTCGCGATCATCGGCAGTCTCTTCGCTCAGCCACCCGTAATCGGGCCGCGCGGCGCGCAGGCTTCCCCTCAGGAATTTGTCGACGACGATATCGGCTTCGCTGACCGGCGAGGCGTTGGCCTTTTCCCAGGTCTTGACCTGCCGGCGGAAATAGCCGCTGGCAAGGATCCCGGCTGCGACGGCGCTGGTGCGCAGCAGTTCGAGATCGTCCTCGGGCGTTGGTTGTGCAGCGGTCATCTTCCTCGCGCTTGTAGGCGTGCGGCCGGTTCCCGGCAAGGTGGCGCACGAGGACTTCACCGATATTGCCTGCCTGCCGCCCCGCCGCTGGTTAACATCGACCAAGCGCGTGCCGTTAATTGCTCGTTACAGCGAGTCAGGACCCGCTAACCCTCTCCAAAAGCAATCTAAACTTAACCGAACTTCTTAAGCGGCGCGGTAAGGGGGCGCGCTAGATTGGCGGGCATAAACAGGGAGCGCAAAGCTCTCGGAAGTTACAGGAAGGGCATATCAGATGGTTCGTGGCGTGGAGATCGAGGGCGCAGGCGTCGTCCTCAACTTCGGAATACCCGATGTCGCAAGCAAGCGGTTCGTCGCCGCCAACGACAACGGTCCGCGCGAACCGGTCAAGACCGTCACCGTGCGCAAACAGCTCGAAAAGAGCGGCGTCGCCATCAAGGTCAAGGTGCCGGTCGACGAATATATCGGCGTTGCCGTCGCAACCTCGATCACGCAGGAAGGCGTGCTGCGCTCGATCATCGAACTGGTGCACGAGGATGGCGAGCTCAACTACCAGGTGTTCGAGGAAGTGGGAAACCAGAACGTCGTTGCCGAATGGCAGAACTGGGGCAAGAAACTGCGCCTGCCGCTGCTGATCAAGGCGGGCGACGGCGCTTATATGCCCTATTCGCAGCAGGTCGACGGTGTGATGGTCGGCGCTTCCCATACCCGGCGCAAACTCGCCGCGCAGGCCAACCGGCGTCCGCGCTTTCTCAACCGCCGCAAGACCGGGGAATAGCGACGCGCGCTAAGACAGGATTACTCCAGAGCAGCAAGAAAGCCGGTCGGTGGTGCGGCCGGCTTTTTTGCGTGAGCTAAACCAGCCACTCCGCCAGCATCACCAGCGTCAGCACCACGCCGACCCAGTGGTTGGAGAGGAAACGCGCCTTGGGATTGTCGGTCACTTCCCTGTCGACCGTCACCACCTGCCAGGCGAGCATGGCAGCCACGAGAACTAGTCCGAGGGCGAAGACCCAGCCGGCGCCGGCAACGAGCCCCGCTGCGAGCCACAGGGCGATGGCAAAGCCGTAGAATCCGCCGGTGATCGGCTTTACCCGATCGCCAAAGAGCCGGGCGGTGGATTTGACGCCGATCAGGGCGTCATCCTCGATGTCCTGCAGGGCGTAGATGGTGTCATAGGCGATGACCCAGGCAATGCAGCCAAGATAAAGCAGGATCGGGGGCAGGGCGAGGCCGCCGGTCTGCGAGGTCCAGCCGACAAGCGCGCCCCAGGAGAAGGCCAGGCCGAGAAAGAGCTGCGGCCACCAGGTGATGCGCTTCATGAACGGATAGATGGCAACGAGCACCAGCGAGGCGATGCCGGTCCAGACGGTGAAGGCGTTGAACTGCAGCAGGATGATGAAGGCGAGGAGCGCCTGCGCAACGAGGAAGAGCGCGGCATTTCGGGTCGTCACCTGCCCGGAAGGTATCGGGCGCAGGCGCGTGCGCGCGACCTTCATGTCGATGTCGCGGTCGACGATGTCGTTGAAGGTGCAACCGGCGCCGCGCATCAGCACGGCTCCGATAAACATAAGCACGAGCGCGATCCAGTCGAAACCGCGTGCCGGGTCGGCAATGGCAGCCAGCGCCAGCGCAAAGGCGCAGGGCCAGAACAGGAGCTGGTAGCCGATCGGCCGGTCCCAGCGGGCAAGGCGCGCATAGGGCTTTAGCCAATCGGGGGCGGCGGTATCCACCCAATTGCCTCGCGGGGCGTCCGCGACCGAGCCGGGATTTGTCGATGTGGGCATGAGAGTCCTTGCGTTCACCGCTTCTCTTGGTCCTAAGTGCGCCGAACGCTAGACGCCAGCCTTATAAAGTCAATGCCTCGCACCCACGCCAGCCTGCAGCGCCTCTATATCGAGCCCGATCTTGCCGCCGGAACCAGCCTGACGCTGGGCAAGGACCAGTCGCTCTACCTCGCGGCGGTGCTGCGCAAGAGCGTGGGCGACGAGGTGGTGGTGTTCAATGGCCGCGACGGCGCGTGGCTGGCGCGGCTGACGAGCGATTCGAAAAAGGCGGTGACGCTCGAAATCGTCGAGCAGATTGCGCCGCAATCGCCGAAATCCGACCTCTGGTACGGCTTTGCACCACTAAAGAGCGAACGACTCGATTATGTGATCCAGAAGGCGACGGAGATGGGCGTCGGCACGATTCAGCCGGTCCTCACCCGCTTTACCCAGGTCAGCCGCCTCAAGCATGAGCGCATGGTTGCCAATGCCATCGAGGCGGCCGAGCAGTGCGAAGTGCTCAGCGTACCGGAGGTCGCGCCGGAAACGACGCTGGAAAAACTGATCGGCACCTGGAGCGAAACGCATGGCGAGCGCACGCTGATCTTTGCCGATGAGGGCACGGATTCGGCCACGCCCGTCGAGCAGATCAGCCGGCTTGAAGGCCGCCCGGTCGGGCTGCTGATCGGGCCGGAGGGCGGGTTCAGCGCGGATGAACGCGCCCTGCTGATGGCGCAACAATTTGTCGTTCGCGTGAGTTTGGGTCCCAGAATCCTGCGGGCGGATACGGCTGCGGTGGCGGCCCTTGCAGTCATACAGGCTACCATCGGTGATTGGCGATAAAAGGCGTTGACGCCAGTCCGGCAGCCGATATGTTCCGGGCCAGTTTTACCCCTGCACGAGTTCAAAGAGGGCTTTATGGCCGGTGCCGACGAAATTTCCCCGCCGATCGAATCGCGCGCCGACCTTATCGAAGCCATGGCGCGCGGCTGCAAGCCGCAGGACGAATGGCGTATCGGCACCGAACACGAAAAGCATGTCTTCCACAGCGATCCGCTGCGCCCGGTAACCTATGAGGGTCCCGACGGGATTCGCGCGCTTCTCGAAGGCGTGCAGAAGGAAACCGGCTGGCACTTCTTTTATGATGGCGACAACCCGATCGGCATGCGCAACGACGAAATTGCCGGCGGCATCTCCCTCGAACCGGGCGGCCAGTTCGAGCTTTCGGGTGCACCCCAGAGGGACCTGCATGGCACCGCGGCCGAAATGGCCGAACATATGCGCGTTGCCAAAAAGATCGGCGAACCGCTCGACATCCATTTTCTCGGCCTCGGGGTCACGCCGCTCTGGTCGGTCGAGGAAATCCCCTCCATGCCCAAATCGCGCTATGCGATCATGGCCCCCTATATGAACAAGGTCGGCACGCTCGGCACGTCGATGATGTTCCGTTCGGCCACGGTCCAGACCAATGTCGATTTCTCCTCGGAAGCCGACATGGTCAAGAAGCTGCGGGTGAGCATCGCGCTGCAGCCGATCGTGACGGCGCTTTTTGCCAATTCGCCCTTCGTCGACGGCAAGGAAAGCGGGTATCTGAGCTATCGCTCGCACATCTGGCTCAACACGGACGGCGCACGCACCGGCATGCTGCCCTTCATCTTCGAGGAGGGCTTCGGCTTCGAGCGCTATGCCGACTACGCCCTCGACGTTCCGATGTATTTCGTCATCCGCGACGCACGATATGTGAATGTCGCCGGCGAGAATTTCCGCGCCTTCCTCAAGGGCGAACTGCCGCAACTGCCCGGCGAAAAGCCGACAATCCGCGATTGGGAGAACCATCTTTCGACGCTCTTTCCGGAAGTGCGCCTCAAGCAGTTTCTCGAAATGCGCGGCGCCGATATGGGCGACGAGGCCTCGGTCACGGCACTCTCGGCGCTCTGGACCGGGCTGCTCTATGATGACGTCGCGCTCGAAACCGCCTGGGAGCTCGTCGCCGAATGGGACGAGCACGTGATGCATGTGCTGCGCGAGGAGGTGCCGGAAACCGCGCTGTTCACCCCATGGCCCGCCGATGTCCTGCGCTTTGGCGACGTCAAGGATGCCGCCCGCGAGATCGTCGGCATTGCCAGCGCGGGCCTCGCCCGGCGTGGCGTGCTCAATGACAAGGGCGAGGACGAGAGCATCTATCTCGCACCGCTCGAAGAGATCATCCAGCGCGACGAAACGCCGGCCGAATACTGGCTCAGGAGATATCGCGGTGAATGGGGCGGGGATCTGACCCGCATCTTTAAGGAAGCAGAGCTTTAAGGGCAGGGGCGCCGGCTACCGCGTCTGGGCCTCGAACACGCGGTTGCCGATCCATGCGCCCAGGATCACCAATATCACCGCCAGCAGCAGGCCGAGACCTGCTTCGCCGGTCAGCAGTTCGCCACGGAAGACAGCCCGCAGCGCGTCGACGATATGCTTGAACGGATTGATGCTGGAGAGCACCTGCAACCAGGCCGGCGCCAGGCTCATCGGCAGCAGGATGCCGGACAGCAGCAACACGGGCAGGGCGACGGTATTGACGAGCGGCGCGAAGGCATCCTCGCTCTTGGTGAGCAGTCCCACCGCATAGGAGAGAAACGAGAACGCGGCTCCGAGCAGGGCAATGAGCACGAGGCCGACGGCAATCGCCCAGATCGGCGCCCGCAGCCCGAAGAAATAGGCGCAGGTCGTCAGGATGATCGCCTGCACGACCAAGACGACGACGTCGCGCAGCACGCGTCCGGTAATCAGTGCCGTGCGGCTGGCCGGCGTGACCATCATGCGATCGATCACCCCCGAACGCCATTCGGCGATGATGCCGAAGCCGACGAACAGCCCGCCGAAAATGCCGAGCTGAACCAGAAGGCCGGGCACGAAGACCACCCAGGCATCGCCGGGTGGAAAGCCTGGCACGCTGGCGACCCGCTCCAGCAGCGGCCCGAACAGGGTCAGATAGAGGATCGGCTGCATGATGCCGATCACCACCCATAGCGGCTGGCGCAGCGACAACTTCATGGCGCGGGAAAAAACGATCCAGGTGTCTGCGAAAAAGGACATGTGGTTGCTCTTTGAAATGGAATTGCTCAGTCGCGCAGCGAGCGGCCGGTCAGCGTCAGGAAGACATCGTCGAGCGTGGGGCGGTTGACCTCGACGCCGATCGCCTCGATGCCCGCGCGTGCCAGTTCGGTGAGCAGCACCGGCAGGGCCGCGGCGCCGTCGGGTACATGAAGGCGCACCATATGACCCTCGACCGCCGGTTCGTCCGCACCCGCCAGCAGCCCTGCGACTCCGGCCGCTTCGACGGCATCCTTTTCCTCGCGAAGCGTCAGCGTGATGGTGTCGCCGCTCACCTTCTTCTTGAGTTCGGCCGGCGTGCCCTCGGCGACGATCTCGCCCTTGTCGATCACCAGCAGCCTGTCGGAAAGCGAGTCGGCTTCGTCCATGTAATGGGTGGTAATGAAGACCGTCGTTCCCAGTTCATCGCGCAGTTTGCGGATATGCGACCACAGATTTGCCCGGCTTTGTGGGTCGAGCCCGGTGGTCGGCTCATCCAGAAACACGATCCTGGGCTGATGGATCAGGCCCATGACGATGTCGAGCCGGCGACGCTGGCCGCCCGAAAGCGATCCGCATTTGCGGTCCCAGACATCGGCAAGGTCGAGCGCCGCCAGCAATGCCTTGGCGCGCTCGGTCGCCGTCTGCGCGTCGATGCCGTAAAAGCGTGCATGGCTGACGATCTCCTCGCCGGCCTTTGCTTCCGATGCGGTGGAACCGGCCTGGCTGACATAGCCGATATTGCGCCGCACCCCGACCGGATCGCGCCGCAGGTCCGAGCCGGCGACAATGGCGCTACCGTCCGTCGGCGCCAGAAGCGTGGTCAGCATCTTGAGCGTCGTTGTCTTGCCCGCGCCGTTCGGCCCGAGAAAGCCCACGATTTCGCCGGCCTTGACGGTGATATCGACACCGCGCACCGCATCGATGGAGTTACCGCGCACCTTGAAGCTGCGCTTGAGACCGCGCGCCTCTATTATTGCTTGCGCCTCTGGCGACATCAGTGGACCTCTATGAAATCTTGTGATATTGATATCTTATGAATCAAGATAACCAATCGTCAAGTGGAAATGTGACCGACGCGTGGAGCGGTGCAGTCAGCCTGCAACGGGCCGCGCGCGCCGAGCAGACTGCCACCGACATCTGGGACGATTGCGTAACCCGCTTTCTCGGCATCAACCGCACCGATGGGCGCTGCCTCGATATCATCGATCTCCATGGCCGCGTTACCGCCGGTCAACTCGCAGCCGAAAGCGGCCTGACCACGGGGGCGGTTACGGTGGCCGTCGATCGGCTGGAAAAGGCGGGGTATGTCGAGCGGACCCGCGACACCGAGGACCGGCGCAAGGTCTGGATTGCGATGACCGACACCGCAAAGGCCATCAACCGGCTTCTGTTCAGTCACTTCAGTCTGATTGGTCCCGCCATAGTGTCGCAATTCACTCCGCAGGAGATCGCCGCTATCGTGCGTTTTCTCGAGGCTGGCGCGCGGATCAATATCGAGCAGGCCAAGGTGCTCGAGCGCCATGTCGACCGCAACGCCACGACGCTAGAGGAGCGCATGAACGCCGCGCGCGCCTTCGAGCGAGACGGGCGCAAAAGCATAGAGGCGCTGCTCGCCGATCTGGCGAGTAAGCCCTGAAATCAAGCGCTGAAATCAAAGTCCTGAACCAAGCCCTGAACTACTCGGCCGCTTCTGCGACGACCGGCCGGTTTTCCAGGTTGCTCATGCTTGAAACGATGTGGTTGGCAAGCGCATCGTAGATGCCGCCATAGGCGTGGCTGCCGCGCATCAGCGCGATCTGGGCATCCTTGAGCCTTGGCAATCCGTAATCGTCGGAAACGATCCGCATGCCCGGCTGCAAGGCGCTTTCGGGGAGGAAGCCGACAGCGAGGTCCGAGAGCACGGCGCTGGTGATCGCCGTGGCGTTCGATGACGTATAGGCGATGCGGTAGTCGCGCCCGGTGCGGGTGAGCGCATCCACCGCTTCCTGGCGCCAGATGCAGCATTGCGGACCGCAGGCGAGCGGCAGCGGATCGCTTGCCAGCGCCTGGCCGCCATGGGACGCGACCCAGTGCATCTTTTCGGTGCGGAAAAGCTCGCCGAAATTGTGGTTGGTGCCCTGGGTGAAGACGATGAGGTCGAATCGCCCGCCCCGCATGCCGTCGAGCAACTGCTCCGAGGCAAGGCACGCCACGTCCACCGCGATCCTGGGGTGCGTGCGCTGGAAACTCGAGAGGATCACCGGCAGCAGGCGTACGGCATAGTCGTCCGGAACGCCGAAGCGGATCGAGCCCGAGAGGTCCTCATCCGAGAAATAGTCGAGGATTTCCGCATTGACCCGTAGCATGCGCCGGGCGCGGCCATAAAGCGCCTCGCCATGCCGGGTCAGCGAGACGCTGCGCCCGTCGCGGGTGAGCAGCGCATGGCCGAGTCGCTCCTCGAGCCGTTTGATCTGCATGGATACCGCCGACTGGGTCTTGTTCACCCGCCGCGCCGCTTCCGTGAAGCTGCCGCAATCGGCAATGGCGCAAAAGCTCTGCAACTGATCGAGATCGAGGGGGGCGGCCATGGCGCTCTCTCCATCACCCAATTTGATAGCGTAGATGAAATCTATTTGTTGGACGAATGGATGTCCAGCTTCTAACACTTTGACCATCGGCACGCGTTAGCGGCGCCGAACTTTCCCCGCCGGGCCCTCCCTTCCGGCACAAGCGACATCGGAGACTATCATGGCCTACTTGCTTTCGAGCGAGCGGCCCCTTGCGGCCGCCATGCCCGTTCGTCCTCGCAACCCGCTCGCACGCTGGTTCGCGGCCTGGCGAGCGGCCCGAAGCCGAAAACTCGCTCTGGCCAGTCTTCTGGAGATGGATGAGTCGCGCCTGCGCGATCTCGGCATCGAGCGCCGCGATGTGCTCGAAGCCGCCCGCGATCCGAACTTGGCTCTCGGTCACGTGCTGGGCAGCGCCCGCGCCCGCAACGCCCGCCGATAGGCTCCGATCCCCCTTGGCTCGCGGCCCGTCCCGCGAGCCTTGCCGCTGGCATGGCTCTTCACCTGTGACGAGGCGTGTCATCTCGGGCCGATACTGCCATCGGCCCCGTTTCCTGACCACTGGCCGGACCAAGGCGCCTGCTCGGCGTCCTTGCGTCCGGCGCTTTTCTTTCCGGGTGGTCAGGCGTTGTCGCTAAAGGCGACGCCCAGTTCCTCGCTGCTGCGCCGCATCACCGTGCAGGCGAATCTGCGGCCATCATCGAAAACGAGATCGAAATTGTCGGGAATGCCGAGCGTTGAGGCGAGCTTGAGCAACGCGCCGGTCTCGGAAAGATTGCGCACGATGCAGTCGAAGGTGGAATAGCCGTTATTGACGACGATGCGCGCGCCCTTGAGCGTGCGCCGGCGTAACGCTGTGCGTCGTTCCTGCACGTGGCGTCTCCCGATCAGGGCAGGTTGTCGAAGCCTTCCTGGAAGCCTTCCAGGGACACCGGGATGCCGATCCCTTCCTCGGGCGTCCTGAAGACGACGAAGATGGCGTTGCTGCCTTCTGAAAGCGTGGCGATGAGATCGTCGTCGAGCAGCACTTCGGCGATGCAGCCATTGGGCAGGCACCGCACGAACGCGACGCGCCCCATATCCTCGCCGTCGACATTGAGGCCGAGCCCGTTGGGCAGCAACACGCCGAGCGGAGCCAGCACCCGCAACAGCCGCGCTTCGCCATCGGCGGTCTTGAGCACGATCACCGAGAGCCCGACATTGGGCTGATTCTCGGCCGTCACGTTCTGGATGATGGCGCATTGCTCGGAACTGGCGCCCGGCGGGGTGTCGCAGCTCATCTGCCAGTCGCCATATTCGGCGCGAACCGCTCCCTGGCCCAGGCTGGCCCCGACCCCTGCCACCAGTGCAAGGCCGGCAAGGCCGGCCAGCTTCAAGCCGCGAACAAAACTCTGTCTCACTGTTACATCGCTCCCGTTCGAATCGCCTGAGCCGCAGGACCAGTCCTGTTTCGACCACGTCAAGGCGCGGTGTCAACGCATAGCTATGGCCGAAGCCGGCAGATGGCCCGCTTCATGAGGCAGAAGCGTGACGAGCCGACCGCGGCGCGGGGCGCATGCGGCGCAATTTGACGCAGACCTCTCGTTCATACTCGTAATGGACTTGGCTGCGCTGATGTGGTTAAGCAGAGCCGAGAAGAGTATGACGCTCCGAGTTCGAGTCGGGGCGGCGTTGCCCATGCCGCACCGTCGATCTCATTCAAAGAGCCAGCGCACCAACTTAAGACGCAAGGGGGTTATTAGGTGACCGGACAGATTTTCAAGCGTTTGGGAGCTCTTGCGGCAGGCGCCGCGATGCTGGCGCCCGCGGTCGCTGGCGCCCAGGAAGCCCCCGGCCATCCGGTATCCGGCCAGATTTCGTTCCAGCCTTCCGTGACACCGATCATGGATTCCATCGTCGCCTTCCATGACGGGGTCCTGATGTGGGTTATCTCGGCGATCGTGCTGCTGGTGCTGGCGCTCCTTATCATCGTCATGGTGCGCTTCAACGCCAAGGCGAACCCGGTTCCGGCGCGCTTTACCCATAATACGCTGATCGAGGTGATCTGGACGGTCGTGCCGATCCTGGTGCTGATCGTCATCGCCATCCCGTCCTTCGGCGTTCTGGCCGATCAGCTCATCGAGCCCGATGGCGAGCGCAGATATCTGGGTTCGGACATCTTCTCCTTCGGCGATGTGGAAGTGCCGGCGCCCGAACTGACCGTCAAGGCGACGGGCGAGCAGTGGTTCTGGAGTTATGAATACATGGACGAGGGCCTGCGCTTCGATCAGTACATCCTCGACGAGGAAACCCGCAGGGCGCAGAAGCCGAACCAGCCGCGCCTGCTGGCCGTCGATAACGAACTCGTCGTTCCGGTCGACACGACCGTGCGCCTGCAGGTGACCTCGTCGCCGACCGGCGTCATCCACGCCTTCGCCCTGCCGTCCTTCGGCATCAAGATCGACGCCGTTCCGGGCCGTCTCAACGAGACCTGGTTCAACGCGCGCGAGACCGGCATCTATTATGGCCAGTGTTCGGAACTGTGCGGCAAGGACCATGCCTTCATGCCCATAGCGGTCCGTGTGGTCGAGCAGGATGAATTCGCGGCCTGGATCGAGGCGTTCGAGAACGGCGACTATTCGGCCGCCAACGCCACGCTCGCGGCGATCCAGTAAGTTAGTTAGGGGACTTTCAGCCATGGCACATGCAGAGGCCGCACATCTCGAGGCCGAGGCCACCGGCCACGATCATCTCGCCATCGATCCGGATACGCCGCGCGGCTGGCGCCGTTGGGTATATTCGACCAATCACAAGGACATCGGGATCATGTATCTCGTGTTCTCGATCTTTGCGGGCGTGGTCGGCGCGATCCTGTCCGGCTTCATGCGCATGGAGTTGCAGGAGCCCGGCATTCAGATCTTCCACGGCCTTGCCGCCATGACCTATGGCGTCGAGGGCGATGCTGCGCTCGACGCGGGCAAGCACATGTTCAATGTGTTCACCACCGCGCACGCGCTCGTCATGGTGTTCTTCGCCGTCATGCCCGCAACCGTGGGCGGTTTCGGCAACTACTTCGCGCCGCTTCAGATCGGCGCGCCGGACACTGCCTTCCCGCGCATCAACAACATCGCCTTCTGGCTGCTGCCGCCGGCCTTCCTGCTGACCGTGCTTTCGCTCTTCTTTGAGGGTCCTGCCGGCATGTACGGCTCGGGTGGCGGCTGGACGATCTACCCTCCGTTCTCGACCGTGGGCCAGCCCGGTCCTGCCATGGACTTCGTCATTCTTTCGCTCCACATCGCGGGTGCGTCCTCCATCCTTGGCGCCATCAACCTGATCACCACGATCTTCAACATGCGCGCCCCGGGCATGACGCTGCACAAGATGCCGCTCTTCGTCTGGTCGATCCTGGTGACCGCGTTCCTGCTGCTGCTGGCGCTGCCGGTTCTGGCGGGCGGCATCACCATGCTGCTGACCGACCGCAATTTCGGCACCACGTTCTTCAGCCCGCAGGGTGGCGGCGATCCGATCCTCTTCCAGCACCTCTTCTGGTTCTTCGGCCATCCCGAGGTGTACATCATGATCCTGCCGGGCTTCGGCATTATCTCGCACATCGTCGCGACGTTCTCGCGCAAGCCCGTGTTCGGCTATCTCGCCATGGTCTACGCCATGGTCGCCATCGGCTTCATCGGATTCGTTGTGTGGGCGCACCACATGTACACCGTCGGCCTCAGCCTCGACGTGCAGCGCTATTTCGTTGCCGCTACCATGGTCATCGCGGTGCCGACGGGCGTGAAGATCTTCTCGTGGATCGCCACCATGTGGGGCGGATCGATCACCTTCCGCACCCCGATGCTGTGGGCGATCGGCTTCATCTTTCTCTTCACCGTCGGCGGCGTCACCGGCGTGGTTCTGGCCAATGCCGGTGCCGACCGGGCGCTCCACGACACCTATTACGTCGTGGCACACTTCCACTACGTGCTCTCGCTCGGCGCCATCTTCTCGATGTTCGCCGGCTGGTACTACTGGTACCCGAAGATGTTCGGCTACATGTACAACGAGACCCTGGCGAACCTGCACTTCTGGGTGATGTTCATCGGCGTGAACCTCATCTTCTTCCCGCAGCACTTCCTGGGCCTTGCCGGCATGCCGCGCCGCTATATCGACTATCCGGATGCCTTTGGTCTGTGGAACCGCATCTCCTCGATCGGTTACTACGTCACCTTCGTGTCGCTCCTCATCTTCTTCTGGGTGATGATCGAGGCCGTGCGCAAGAAGCGCATCGCGGGTGACAACCCGTGGGGTGACGGTGCAACGACGCTCGAGTGGACCCTTTCGTCCCCGCCGCCGTTCCACCAGTTCTCGACCCTGCCCAAGATCACGGGCAGCGCCCACTAGGCGGGCAACGCAATCGAGGCACCGCGATAGCGCGGTGCCTCACGAAAAGCCGAGCGCCCCGAGGGCGCATGAATGGACGAAGCAGTGGCCTATTTGGACGACAGCCGGAATGTTTCCGCCTATGCGGGCGAGGCACGGGTCGAGGATTACCTCGCCCTGCTCAAGCCCCGCGTCATGTCGCTGGTGGTGTTCACGGCCTTTGTCGGCCTGGTGATCGCGCCGGGCGTGATCAATCCCGTCCTTGCCGTCATCGCCATCTTCTGCATCGCTGTCGGGGCAGGCGGCTCGGGCGCGCTCAACATGTGGTATGATGCCGATATCGACGCGGTGATGAGCCGCACGATGAACCGGCCCGTTCCCAATGGACGCGTCAGCCCGGGCGAGGCGCTGGTCTTCGGCCTCATCCTGTCCGGGTTCTCCGTCGTGCTGCTGGGACTGGCGACCAACTGGGTTGCCGGCGGGCTCCTCGCCTTCACCATCTTCTTCTATGCCGTCATCTATACGATGTGGCTGAAGCGCTCGACCCCGCAGAACATCGTCATCGGCGGCGCCGCCGGTGCCTTCCCGCCCATGGTCGGCTGGGCAGCGGTCACCGGCTCGGTGACGATCGAGAGCGTCGTGCTCTTCCTCATTATTTTCCTTTGGACGCCGCCGCATTTCTGGGCGCTGGCGCTCTATAAGCAGGGCGACTACCAGGCCGCCGGCGTGCCGATGATGCCCAATGTCGTGGGTGAAACCTCGACCAGGCGGCAGATTTTCGTCTATTCGATCCTGCTCGCCGCCTCGGCGCTGGCGCCCACGCTGCTCGGCTTTGCCGGCTGGCTCTATACGGCGGTCGCCGTCGTCACCGGCGTGTCCTTCGTCGCACTTGCCTGGCGGCTTCTGGTGGCAGAGGACGGAGCGCCGATGCGCAAGACCGCGCGCCAGCTCTTCCAGTACTCGCTGAGCTATCTTTTCATCGTCTTCCTTGCGCTGCTCACCGACACGGTGCTGACGCGCATGGGTGGTTGGTTCTGATGACTGAGTCCCGCAACGTCCCGGTCGAAACCTCCAACGAGGCGGCGCGCAAGAAGGCACAACGCCGCCGCTCGATTGCCATTGCCCTGGCGCTGGCCGGTTTCGCCCTGATCTTTTATATCCTGACCATCGCCAAGATGGGTCCGGCCTTGTTCGATAGGGCGCTCTGATGACTACACTCGCCGCACGCGGAAACGGGAAGATAGCGCTGGTCCTGGGGGCTCTTGTCGTCGGCATGGTCGGCCTCGCCTTCGCTGCCGTTCCGCTCTATCAGATCTTCTGCAGTGTGACCGGTTATGGCGGCACGACGCGGGTTGCGACCGACGCGCCCAAGGGCGTCATCGACCGCCAGGTGACGGTGCGCTTCGATTCCAACGTCGATGGTGCCCTTGCCTGGCGCGTGAAGCCTGCGGCACCGGTGAAAGACAAGATCGGTTCGGTCGAGACGATCAACTATGTCGCCACCAACCTCTCCGACAAGGAGATCACCGGCTTGGCGGTCTTCAACGTCACGCCCGACAAGGCCGGCTACTATTTCAACAAGATCGAGTGCTTCTGCTTCACCGAACAGACACTGGCGCCCGGTGAGACCGTGGATATGCCGGTGACGTTCTTCGTTGATCCCGAAATCGATGAAGATGCCGATCTCGACACCGTGCGCGAGATCACGCTCTCCTATACCTTCTACGCTTCAGATAAAGAGGGAAGCTGAACAATGGCCGCCCACGCCAAGAATCACGATTATCACATGGTAGAGCCGAGTCCGTGGCCGGCGGTCGGTTCGCTTGCGGCCCTGATCATGGCCATTGGCGGCATCGCCTGGATGCACGACTGGACGCCGTGGATCTTCTTTATCGGCCTTGCCGGTGTCCTCTTTACCATGTTCTCCTGGTGGTCGGACGTGGTGAAGGAATCGGCTGCCGGCGATCACACCCCGGTCGTTCAGCTTCATCACCGTTATGGCATGATCCTGTTCATCGCCTCCGAGGTGATGTTCTTCGTTGCCTGGTTCTGGGCCTATTTCGACGGTTTCTTCCGCTTCGACGACGTCGAGCAGGTTGCGCGCGTGGCCTTCACCGGCGGCCATTGGCCCCCGGCCGGTATCGAGCTTTTCGATCCGTTCCACCTGCCGCTCTTCAACACCATCATCCTGTTGACCTCGGGTACCACCGTCACCTGGGCCCACCATGCGCTGCTCGAGGGCGACCGTGACGGGCTGCGCTGGGGCCTCGTCCTCACCATCCTGCTCGGCATCCTGTTCTCGATCGTCCAGATCATCGAATACAGCAATGCCGGTTTCTCGTTCTCGGGTAACCTTTATGGCGCCACTTTCTTCATGGCGACCGGCTTCCATGGCTTCCACGTGTTCATCGGCACGGTGTTCCTCATCGTCTGCCTGATCCGTGCCCAGGCCAATCAGTTCACGCCGCAAAAGCACCTCGGCTTCGAGTTCGCCGCCTGGTACTGGCACTTCGTCGACGTGGTCTGGCTGTTCCTTTTCGCCTCGGTCTATGTGTGGGGCGCCTGGGGTGTAGCCATCGACCACTGATCGACAGCAAACATCTTCAAGAGGGGCGCGGAACACTCCGCGCCCCTCGCTTTTAGGGGCACTCAATGCGCCAGCCTGTCCGCTCCGCACCGACCGCCACCCCCGTGCGCTTCTGGGGGTTCATTGCCTTCATGCTGGTGCTCATGGCCCTGTTCATTGGCCTTGGCACCTGGCAGGTGCAGCGGCTTGCCGAAAAGCAAGCACTGATCGCCGCCGTCGAAGAGCGACTCGATCTCCCTCCGGCGCCGCCGCCAGCGCTCGAGGAGTGGGACGATCTTGATACCGAGGCGCTTAACTTCCGCCCGCTGACGCTCACCGGCACCTTTGCCCATGACCAGGCGGTCCGCATCTTCACCAGCCTTGCCGACTCCACGGCACGCGGTGAGGCCACCGGCCCCGGCTACTGGATCGTCACGCCCTTTGCCCTTGCCGATGGCGGCACGGTCTTCGTCAACCGCGGCTTCGTGCCCGAGGGGCAGGTCGATGCGGTGCTGGCAGAGGCAGACCAGGAGGGCGAGGTAACCATTACCGGCATCGCCCGTGCACCTGAAACAGCAGGGCCGTTCACGCCCGCGCCCGACCCCGAACGGCGCATGGAATGGGTGCGCGATCCGCAGCGTCTCGCTGCCTTGACCGATCCGGAACTGGCCCCGTTCGCGCCCTTCACCCTCGATCAGGCGGCGGGCGAACCCGGTACGCTCCCCCAGGGCGGCGAAACCGTGGTCGAGTTCCCCAATAACCATCTCGGCTACGCCATGACCTGGTACGGTTTTGCCCTGCTGGTGCCGTTCCTGCTCGGCTTCTGGATCTGGCGCCAGCGCCGGGTTGAAGGCTGAACCGCGCCCGGAGACACGCAACCCTTGCGGTCCGCCCCAGGGCTGACTAGGTTGCCCCTCGACTTTCCTGAGGCATTTTCCTCGATGCAGTTTATCTCTACGCGTGGCCAGGCGCCCGTGCTCGGCTTTTCTGACGCGGTCCTGGCGGGTCTTGCCGCCGACGGCGGACTCTATGTCCCCCAGACCTGGCCACAGATCAGCGCCGATGAAATCGCCGCCTATGCCGGCAAACCCTATGCGCAGATTGCGTTCGACATCATCGCGCGCTTCGTTGATGGCGATATCCCCGAGGCAGACCTGCGCCGGATCGTCGAGGATGCCTACGCCACCTTCCGCCACCCATCCGTGACGCCGCTCGTCGAACTCGAACCCGGCCATTTCGTGCTCGAGCTTTTCCATGGTCCCACGCTGGCGTTCAAGGATGTCGCCATGCAGTTCCTCAGCCGGGTTATGGATCACATCCTTGCCGAGCGCGGCCTGCGCGCCACCATTGTCGGCGCCACGTCCGGGGATACCGGCTCGGCCGCGATCGAAGCCTTTCGCGGCCGCGAAACCACCGACATCTTCATCCTGCATCCGCAAGGGCGCACCTCGCCCATCCAGCGCCTGCAGATGACGACGGTGCTCGATGACAATGTCCACAATATCGCATTGAAGGGCACGTTCGACGACTGTCAGAACGCAGTCAAAGCCCTGTTCAACAACGCCGATTTCCGTCAGAGAGCACGTCTTTCCGGCGTCAATTCGATAAATTGGGGCCGGATCGTTGCGCAGATCGTCTACTATTTTACCGCCGCGGTCTCGCTGGGCGCACCGCAGCGCAGGGTGAGTTTTACCGTTCCGACCGGTAATTTCGGCGACATTTTCGCCGGCTATTGCGCCAAGCGCATGGGCTTGCCGATAGAGACGCTGGTGATCGCCACCAACGCCAACGATATCCTGCGCCGCACGCTCGAAACCGGGCGCTACGAAATGGCCGGTGTTTCGCCCACCATCAGCCCCTCGATGGATATCGAAATATCGTCAAATTTCGAGCGGCTGCTGTTCGATGCAGCGGGCCGCGATGCCGCCTGCGTGCGCCAGATGATGGACAGCCTCAAACAATCGGGCGGGTTCTCGTTGCCCGGCAAGGCGCTTGAAGCCATCCGTACTGAATTTGCCGCCGGCACTAGCAACGAGGACAGGACCAGCCAAACCATCGCGCAGACGCTCAAGGCCAGCGGCTATCTGCTCGATCCGCACACCGCCGTCGGCGTTCACGTCGCCCGGGCCAATCTCGAACCCGGCGTCCCCATGGTGACCCTGGCGACCGCTCATCCGGCCAAGTTTCCGGCAGCGGTATTGGCCGCTACCGGTACCGAGCCGGCTCTTCCCGAGTGGCTGGCCGATCTGCCGCAACGTCCCGAACGCCTTAGCGTTCTGGACAACGACCAAAAGCTGGTTGAAGACTTCATCCTGGCGCGTACGCGCGTCTGACCGCGAACAGCACGAGGACCCCCGCGGCCTCGGGCCGCGCGAATAACGGTCCAGGAGGAATTGAGTGAGTGTAAGACAGACGACCCTCGAGAACGGCATGGTGGTGCTGACCGACGACATGCCTCACCTGGAAAGCGCGTCGCTGGGTGTTTGGGTCAAGGCCGGAGCGCGCAGCGAGCGCAAATCCGAGCATGGTGTCTCCCACCTCCTCGAGCACATGGCCTTCAAGGGCACGACCAGCCGTTCGGCGCTCGAAATTGCCGAAAGCATCGAGAATGTCGGTGGTGATCTCAACGCCGCGACCTCGATCGAGCACACCGGCTATTTCGCCCGGGTGCTCAAGGAGGACGTGGTGCTCGCCGCCGATATCCTTGCCGATATTTTGCAGAATTCGGTGTTCGAGGAGAAAGAGCTCGAGCGTGAAAAGCACGTTATCGAGCAGGAAATCGGCGCCACCCGCGACAATCCCGACGACCACGTCTTCGACCTCTTCCAATCGGCGGCTTTTCCCGATCAGCCGATCGGTCGCACCATCCTTGGTACCGTGGATTCGGTGCACGAATTCACCCCGGAGGTGATCCGCAAATATATGCGCCGCAACTATGTGGGCGACCACATGACCATTGCCGCTGCCGGCAATGTCGATCATGACGGACTGGTTAAGGTCGCGCGCGATCGATTTTCGGACCTGAAGCCCAACGGTGCTCCCGCGCCGCAGCGGGCCGAATATCGTGGTGGCGAGGAGCGGCTGATCTCCGACCACGAGCAGGCCCATATCGTCATGGGCTTCGAGGGACGCGCCTACAACACCGATGGCTTCTATGCCGCCCAGATACTCGCCTCTATTCTGGGAGGGGGCATGTCCTCGCGTCTCTTCCAGGAAGTGCGCGAGAAGCGCGGGCTCTGCTATTCGGTCTATTCCTTCCACTGGGCTTTTGCCGATAGCGGTATTTTCGGCGTCGCCGCTGCGACGGGCGAGGACGAGGTGGGCGATCTCGTGCCGGTCGTCGTCGACGAATTGCGCCGCGCCACCGAAACCATCACCGATGAGGAAGTGGTGCGCGTGCGCAACCAGATTCGCGCCGGCCTTCTGATGTCGCTGGAAAGTCCCTCGGCCCGTGCCGGCCAGCTGGCGCGCCAGCAGATCCTGTGGGGTCGGCCCATTCCGCTCGCCGAGACGGTCGAGCGGATCAGCCGCATAACGGCCCAGCGGGTCAAGGACATCGCCGAGCAGATCTTCACGGCAGGCAATATCGCCCTTGCCGGCATGGGGCCGATCGATCGACTGCCGGACGCATCGAGCATCGGCGCCACTCTGCGGCGGTAGCGACATGCGGCGGCAGGATTCGACAATGTTCTGGCCGTGGTCCGCCTCTGCCGAAATGCCCGTCCTTCGCGCAGAGCGCGTGATGCTGCGCCTGCCGCAGATGCAGGACTATGAGGCGTGGTATACGCTGCGCCGTGACAGCCGCGATTTCCTCAAGCCCTTCGAACCGCGCTGGACGGAAGCCGATCTCGCCCGGCGCGTTTACGCCACCCGCGTGCGCCGTTCCCGCCAGGAAGCGGCGGACGGCACCGACTATTCGTTCTTCATCTTCCTCGAGACAGGCGCCCGCGAGGAGCTGGTCGGCGGCATCACCCTCTCGAATATTCGCCGGCGCGCGGCCCAGTTCGTCAATCTGGGCTATTGGATGGGCCAGCAATATGCCGGCAAGGGCCTCATGACCGAAGCGGTGGGGGTGTGTATCCCGTTCATCTTTGAAACCCTCGACCTGCACCGCATCCACGCCGCATTCCTGCCCGGCAACATGGCCTCGCGCCGGGTGCTGGAAAAGAACGGCTTCGTCGAGGAAGGCTTCGCCAAGCACTATTTGCAGATCGACGGGCGCTGGGAGGACCATGTGCTTTTCGGCCTCACCCGCGAGCGCTACGATCAGCTGCGAATGTCGCGTGCACGCTATGTGTGACGATCCTGCAACAGGTGGCAATGCTTGTCGCCTGTTGCATTCCTCGCTACCAAGAACCCCGTCCCGCTGGCGTGCGCCGGCCCATGGCACTTCACCGCCATAGCCGCACGCCCCCAACGAGAAGGACGCCGGCATCGAGGGTGCGACATCGTCTGCCCGATGATTCTCGCGTCCGCGCCACAATGAAGCCCACGCCAGGATTTAATCGCCCCGAATGCGTCATCTCATTGCCCTCGCGACTGTTCTTGCGGCTTTCCTTCTCGCCAACATTCCCGCAGCAGCGTTCGAGGTCATCTCCGTCCCCCTCGATATCAATGCGCTCAACCTCACCGAGGCGATAGATGTCGTCGAGGGCGAGGATGGTCGCGTGCAGCTTTCCACCGCTCCGGGGGCCGATGGAATCATCCGGCGAATCGAGGTGCTGGCCACCGAGCCCGAAGCGGACCCCAACTGGGCCCTATTTGCGCTGCGAAACGACAGCGATCAGCAGATCGAAAGGCTGCTTGTTGCGCCGTTTTTCCGGCTTCCAGGCTCGGGCGTGTTCCAGCCAGACCTTGGTGATGACCGCATCCGCGCCCTGACGCCGAGCGCCGGAATCCGCCCCGAACGGCTCGAGGACGCCGAAGCCGATATCTACGAAATCACGCTAGACCCCGGCGCCACCGTCACTTTTGTCGCCGAGCTCGATTCAGCGACCCTGCCGGAACTCTATCTCTGGGAGCCGAACGCCTATCGCGACTACGTCAATTCGTTCACGCTGTTCCGCGGCGTGGTGCTGGGCGTGGCCTCGCTTGCGGCGGTGTTCCTGACCATCATGTTCGTCGTCAAGGGCAGGGGGGTCTTCCCGGCAACGGCGGCCTTTGCCTGGGCAGTGCTGGCCTATCTGCTCATAGATTTCGGCGTTATGGGGCGCTTGCTCGGCCTTCCCGCCGGCTCCATGCCGCCACTGCGCGCCGCCGCTGAAGCCGGAATAGCCACGACCCTTGCGGGCTTCCTCTTCATCTATCTCAACCTGCACCGATGGCATCTGCGCTTCATACATCTGGCGCTGGGGCTCGGCACCCTGTTCCTGGCGCTTTTCGCGTTCGCGTTCTTCCAGCCCGAGATCGCCGCCACCATCTCTCGCCTGGTGCTGGCGCTTCTCGGTATTTCCGGCTTCTTCCTGATCCTGTTGCTGGCGCTGCGCGGTTACGACCGGGCGGTGCTGCTGGTGCCGACCTGGATCATCATCATCGCCTGGCTGTTCTACGGTTATCTCGTCATCTCCGGGCAGGTCTCCAACGACGTTGCCCAACCCGCTGTCGGTGGCGGATTGGTGCTGGCCGTCATGCTGCTCGGCTTTACCGCCGTGCAGCATGCTTTCTCGGAAGGGCAGGTCTCCGTCGGCACGCTCTCGGAGGTGGAGCGGCGTGCGCTGGCGCTCACCGGCTCGGGCGATTTCGTCTTCGACTGGAACATCGAGCGTGATCGCGTCGCCGTTTCCGACGAGTTGGCGGTACGCCTCGGGGAAAAGCGCAATGCGCTTCGCGGGGCAATCAAGCGCTGGCTCGACCGGGTCCATCCGGAAGACCGCGACCGCTTCCGCACCGCTTTCGATACGCTTGTGGAACTGCGCCGCGGCAAGGTCTCGACCGATCTGCGGCTTGCTGGCCACGATGGCGGCTATCGCACCTTCCGCATGCGGGTAAAGCCGGTGCTCGGCGGCGACGGACAGGTCAACCGCATCGTCGGCACCCTCCAGGACGTTACCGAAGATCGTGCCACCCGCGAGCGCCTGCTGCACGATGCCGTGCACGACACGTTGACTGGCTTGCCCAACAAGCAGCTTTTCCTCGACCGGCTCGAGCGTGCCCTGCAACGCGCCCGCCTGCCCAACGGCATCAAGCCGGCGGTTTTCCTCATCGATATCGACCGCTTCGTCGAACTCGAGGAGCGGATCGGCAAGTCCGCAGCCGATAGTGTGCTGCTGGCGGTGGCCCGTCGCGTCTCACGCCTGATGCGCCCGCTCGACACGGTTGCGCGCATCGGCGGCGATCAGTTCGGCGTTATTCTCGGTTCCGAGCACTCTGCCAGCAAAATCGCCGAGACCGCCGAGCAGATCCGCAAGGCGCTCAAGGCCCCATTCAATTTCGGCGAGCGCGACCTGACGCTTTCGGTCTCCATCGGCGTGACCATCTACGACTCCAATCCGGTGGAGGCTGCTGATGTGCTGCGCGATGCCGAACTGGCGATGTACTACGCCAAGCGCCTGGGCGGTGACCGCATCGAGGCTTACCGGGCTTCAGCGCGCTCGATCAGCGCCTATAACCGTGCCAATGAGGAAGACCTGCAGCGCGGCATGAGCCAGGGCGAATTGCAGGTCGAGTTCCAGCCCATCATGGATATCCTTTCCGGCAAGATCGCCGGTGCCGAGGCGCTGATGCGCTGGAATCACCCGACTCGGGGCATGGTCGCGCCGGAAGAGTTCGTGGCGCTGGCTGAACGTGCCGGCCTCATCGATCGGCTCGGCCGTATCGCTTTCGAGCAGGCCGCCTATCACACTCGTGACTGGATGGCCGCCATGCCGACATTGCCGGAAGATTTCTTCGTTTCGGTCAACCTTTCCCCCCAGCAGCTGGCAAGCGAAACCCTGCTCAACGACATCCGCAATCTCGTCGGTGAGAACAAGGATACGGCCAAGCGCATGAAGCTGGAACTGACCGAGAGTCAGGTGATGACCAATCCCGAGCACTCCGCCTATATGCTTGCCGCGCTCAAGGACATGGGATTGGGGCTGGCGCTCGATGATTTCGGCACGGGCCACTCATCGCTGAGCTATCTGCACCGCTTCCCGTTCGACATGATCAAGATTCCGGCGGACTTCGTGCAGATCAAGGAAGCCAACGGATTTGCGCATACTCAGGCGCCGATCATCAAATCCATTGTGGGTCTCGCCAATGATCTCGAACTGCAGGTGGTCGCCGAGGGCGTCGAGTCGCTCGATGAGCTTGAACGCCTGCGTGGCCTCAACTGCCGTCTGGCCCAGGGTTTCGCCTTCGGCGCGGCAATGAGCGCCAGCGACTTCAGCAAGCAGCTGCAGGCGCAACTGGCACGCTAGCTCTGAGGGAATTAGCCAGGCTATTCAGGCGTGTCCGGCAAACTGGCTGAGGCTTGCCCTTGTGATGTGCATGCTGCCAAGCGCCACATCATACCGCTCCTCATAGGGCACCTCGAACAGCAGCTCACGCGAGAACGGTACCGTTAGCCACCCATTGGCGAGGATTTCCGCATCGAGTTGACCCGGTCCCCAGCCGCAGCAGCCGAGCGCAAAGAGCGAGGCTTTGGGGGTAGGGCCGAAGGCCATGGCCCTCAACACATCGAGCGTCGCCGTGAGGCAAACGCCATTGGCTGCCGGGAAGGTATTGAGGCTCGAATAATCGGACGTGTGCAGCACGAATCCGCGCCCGCGCTCCACCGGTCCGCCCCGCAGGACCTCGCGGCCGCGGATAGATTCCGGCAAGCGGATGATCATGTCGGGGTCGCCCATATCGAGCTCGTCGAGGATGTCCCCGAAGCTCATTTCGGGCATCGAACGATTGATCATCAGCCCCATCGCCCCATCGGCGCTATGGCCGATAAGGTAGACGACGCTTTGGGAGAAGCGCTCGTCGGCCATGTCCGGCATGGCCACCAGAAACTGTCCTTCCAGGGTGGTCATAGGGGTTATTGTAGGCGCGCTTGGACGACGTGCCAAGCGGTCCGGTCCCGATTTTGCCCCCGCCGGTCTTTCACGAAGGCATGAAAGCGGCGGGCAGTTGTTTGTTCACTTAAAACTGCTAAGGCACCGCCATGCGCTGCCTCATCGTCTTTATCGCCCTGGCTCTTGGTGCCATGTCCGCACTTGCTGGTGAAACCGCCTGGCAAGAGGTGGCGCCCGGCGTGTCCATACGGCTCATCAGCACCGGCGAGGTCCGCGAAGGGCGCGCTCTGGTCGGCCTCGAGATCGATATGCCCGAGTCCACCAAAACCTATTGGCGCGTTCCTGGTGAAACCGGCATCCCGACCCAGATCGACATTGTCGGCTCGCAGGGCATCGTGGGCCACGAAGTGCTCTGGCCCTATCCAACGATCGACACGGCGAGCGGCTATGTGGACTACGCCTATTTCGGGCCGACCGTCCTGCCCGTGGAGCTGCAACTGGGCGAGGCGGGAGCAGCAAATCTGCAACTGAGCGCAATTCTTGGTATTTGCGAGGAAGTGTGCATCCCCGTCGATGTCGCATTCGAGCTGCCGCTGGGTAGCGGAGCGCCGGACCGCGCCAATGGACTGCGCATCCGCCAGGCCGTGGCCCTTGCGCCACTAGCTTGGGAGGGAGACGTCCCGGTCGGCGCTATACGTTATGATGCTGGAAGCAGTTCCATCCTGATGGAACTGGCCAGCGACGAGATCGACCCAGCCTCGCTGATCGGCGCATTGCCGGGCGGCATGCCTCTTCTGGGGCCGCCCGAAGTGGATGCATCGGGCACTACTGTGCGCCTGCCGTTGATAGGCAATGGCGCGGCTGCTAAATCTGCAGAACTCACAGGCCAGCCTATAGATTTCGTTTTCCTCACCGATGACGGCGCCTTTTCGCTGACCAGCCATATCGGGCACTAGGACGCGGCTTGCGTGCCATGACAAAGCCGCATATCCGGGTGACACGGTTCAGCCCGCGGCAGCGGGCAAGATTATAAAAATCGAAGGGCATATTTTGATGATCGACTCCGGCAAGGCCATTCCTTCCGTCCCCGTCAAGCTCGTGACCGCTGAAGGGATCAGTGATGTCGCCAGCAACGAGGTGCTGGGCAAGGGGCTGGTCGTCCTGTTCTCAGTGCCGGGTGCGTTCACGCCCACCTGCCATGTGCATCACTTGCCGAGCTTTCTTGCCAATGAGGCCAAGCTGCGGGCCGCCGGCGTCGACCGGATCGTCTGCGCGGCCGCCAATGACCCGTTCGTGGTAAAGGCCTGGGCAGAGGCCAGCGGTGCGCTCGGCCCGATCGATTTCATCGCCGATGGTGAAGCGGCCCTCGCCGAAGCGCTCGGCATTGCAAAGCATATCCCCGGCATGGGCAAGCGCTATGCTCGCGCCGCCATGATCGTTGAAAATGGCACCGTCAAATCGTCGTCCCTGGAGGACGCGCCCGGGATAAACGCTACCGGCGCTCCGGCGATTCTGATGGCGCTTGAAGCTGCCAAAGTCTAAGGTTCGTCAATTGGGTCAGGGATCAAAGCGCATGACTGCATCTGTGGGCGCCATTGGGCGTGGGCTCTCGATCGGTGTCTTCGCACTGGCACTCGCCGGCTGTTCGATGGGCTCCATGTTCGGCGGCGGCACGTCGACGGCCGATGCAAACCTTGCAAACGCCACGCCGAGCCAGGCGCAGATCGCCGCCGCTCAGGTCAACGCGCTGCCCGCCATCGCCACGGAATGTCCGCCGATCAGGGTGCGTAATGGCGGTGAGGCCATGTTCCGCTATTCCGGTCAGGTCGGCGATCCACGTGGCCTGCAATATCAGGGCGTCATCGACGAAGTCAGCCGCAACTGCGTTGTTTCCAACGGCCAGATCAGCGTCAATATGGGCGCTACCGGTCGTGTACTGCTCGGCCCGGCGGGCTCGCAGAGTTCCGTTACCGCCCCCCTGCGCTTTGCTGTTGAACGCGAAGGACAGGCGGTCTTCAGTCAGAAGTACGATATTCCCTTATCGATCAGCGGCCAGTCCGGTCAGTTCGTCAAGGTGGTCGAGAACGTGACGATCCCTTACCTCAACGGCGACGAGATCACCATCTGGGTCGGGTTCGATACGCGCGGATAGCAGATAAGATGCTGGAAGATGTGCTGGTGAAGCCGCCGCTGGCGCGGTTTCACACTGGCTTTGCATCGCCCTGATTGACGCCGCAGGGAATCTCGACCATGGTGCGGCCACTGCGGGAGAGACTGGATTCTCCAGCGCCGAAGGAGCAACCGCCCCGGAAACTCTCAGGCAAACGGACCGCAGGGTCTGGGGCGCTGTTTTGAGCGCACCTAACCAGGACCACAACTCTGGAAAGCGGACCGGCCGGTTGGCCGAGTCCCACCGAAGGAGCAACCGGGCTCGTCCCGGGAAATCTCTCAGGTGAGTGGACAGAGGGGGCACGAGCGCTCGCCGAAAGGCGGGCTGAGTGCCGCCCAATGATCCGGAACGAGTTGATGGACCCGGCTGAAGCCAGAGATCTCAAATATACGCCTCTCCACGCTGCTCATGTCGCCCTTGGTGGGCGCATGGTGCCCTTTGGCGGCTATGAATTGCCGGTGCAATATCCGCCCGGCATCATTGCCGAGCACAGATGGACCCGCGAGCATGCCGGGCTCTTCGATGTCTCGCATATGGGGCCGAGCTTTCTCACACTGAACGAGCGTTCCGGTTCTGCCGAGGCTGACCACGAGGCGGTCGCGGCCATTATGGAAACGCTGGTGTGCGGCGACATCAAGAGCCTGAAGCCCGGGCAGATCCGCTACACGCTGATGCTCAACGAGAATGGCGGCACCATAGATGATCTGATGGTGGCCCGGCCGGCTACTCCTGCCCAGGCGGGCCGCCTCTATGTCGTGGTCAATGCCGGCACCAAAGAGAGTGATTTCGCCCTCATCGAAAGCGCCGCCGCCGGCAAGGCGAAGCTCGAACGCGCCGATACCGGCGGGCTGCTGGCGCTGCAGGGGCCGCAAGCCGCCGAGGCGATGGCAGGTTTCGTGCCCGATGCTACCGATCTTGGCTTCATGACCTTCGGCACGTTCGACTGGAACGGACGTCGCCTCGTCATCGCCCGCTCCGGCTATACCGGCGAGGATGGCTTCGAAATCCTCGCAGGGGAGGACGACGCCGTCGCGGTATGGTCAAAGCTGCTCGAGGATGAGCGGGTTAAACCCGTCGGTCTCGGCGCCCGCGACAGCCTGCGGCTCGAGGCAGGTTTGCCGCTTTATGGACATGACCTCGATGAGACGGTTTCGCCGATCGAAGCTGGCCTGGGTTTCGCCGTTTCCAGGCGTCGGCGAGAGGCTGCCGATTTCCCCGGCGCACAACGTATCCTCAAGGAGCGTGACGGCGCGCTGCGGCGCATCCGCGTGGGATTGACCGTCGAGGGGGCGCCGGCTCGCGAGGGCGCTGAAATTCTTGACGAGAACGCCAAGGCTATCGGTTTCGTCAGCAGCGGTGGTTTCGCGCCGAGCCTCGGCCGCGCCATAGCTCTGGGCTTCGTGCCGACCGATTTTGCCGCACCCGGTACGCGGCTGCAGGTATCGGTGCGCGGTCGCGCCCAGCCCGCCGAGGTCGTCGCAACGCCCTTCGTGCCCCACCGTTACATGCGCAAACCCAGCGCGCAATGAGAGAGAATTCCCGAGGAACCGTAATGACCATCAAATTCACCCAGGATCACGAGTATATCGCCGTCGAAGGCCCAACAGGGACCGTCGGCATCACTGCCTATGCCCAGGACCAGCTCGGCGACATCGTTTTTGTCGAGCTGCCAAGCATCGGCAAGGCGCTGAAGAAAGGCGAAGAGGCCGCCGTCGTCGAATCAGTCAAAGCCGCCTCCGATATCTACGCGCCGGTCTCCGGCACCGTGACGGCGGTAAACGACGAACTCTCGGGCGATCCCGGCCTCGTCAACCGCGATCCGACCGGCACGGGCTGGATGTTCAAGATCTCGATCAGCGATCCTGCCGAGCTGGACGGGCTGATGGACGAGGTCGCCTACGCCGAGATTGCGAAGTAAGCCAGATGCGATACCTGCCCCATTCCGAAGCCGAACGGGCCGAGATGCTCGGCGTCATCGGCGCCGATTCGATTGAGGCGCTGTTCAGCGCCGTGCCCGAAAACGCCTTGCAGAAAGCGCCGCTCGACCTGCCGTCGCATGCTGCCGAGTTCATGGTCGAGGCCCATATGCGCGCGCTGGCTGCAAGGAACCACGCCGCCAGTGACGGCCCGTTCTTTGTCGGCGCCGGCGCCTATCGCCACCATGTGCCGGCGAGCGTCGATCACCTCATCCAGCGCTCGGAATGGTTGACCGCCTATACGCCCTATCAGCCGGAAATTTCGCAGGGCACGCTGCAGATGCTGTTCGAGTTCCAGACGCAGGTTGCCAGGATTACCGGCATGGATGTGGCCAACGCCTCGCTCTATGACGGTTCGACGGGCACCGCCGAAGCGGTGTTGATGGCGCGGCGGCTGACCAAGCGACGGAAAATCATCCTTTCGGGAGGCCTGCATCCGCATTATCGTGACGTGGTCAGGGCCTATCTCAAGGACGATCCCCACCTGATCTGCCTTTCGCCTTCGCCTGAAGGGCAGGGCGATATCCTCGACCGCATCGACGAAGACACTGCCGCCATTGTCGTGCAGACCCCCGATTTCTACGGACATCTGCGCAATGTGAAGGTCGCTGCGGACGCAGCTCACGCTAAAGGCGCGCTGCTGATCGTCGTCGTTACCGAGGTGGTTTCGCTCGGGCTCTTGGAAGCGCCGGGAGCGCTCGGCGCCGACATCGTCGTGGCGGAAGGCCAGTCCATCGGCAATTCGCTCAATTTCGGCGGTCCTTATGTGGGACTGATGGCGACCAAGAAAGAGTACATCCGTCAGATGCCGGGGCGGCTGTGCGGCGAGACGGTCGATGCCAATGGCGAGCGCGGCTTTGTGCTGACGCTTTCGACACGCGAGCAGCACATCCGCCGCGAGAAGGCGACGAGCAATATCTGCACCAATTCCGGGCTTTGCGCGCTGGCCTTCTCCATCCACATGGCGCTGCTGGGCGAAGCCGGCTTCGTGCGGCTTGCGCGCCTCAACCACGCCCGCGCCTGCGTGCTGGCCGATGCATTGGAGCGGGTGAAGGGCATCGAACTGCTCAACAAAACCTTCTTCAACGAGATGACCATCCGCCTGCCCAAGCCCGGCGCCGAAGTCATCGAGACACTGGCCGCACGCGGCATTCTCGCCGGCGTTCCCGCCTCGCGCCTCGTGTCGGACGATCCGGCGGTCGAGAGCCTCATCATTCTCGCCGCCACCGAACTAACGAGCGATGCGGATATCGCCGCACTCGTTTCCGGCCTCGAGGAGGTGCTGGCATGAGCATGAACCGGGAAGGCCGACCGACCCATACGGGCACTGGCGCCGACATCAACGCCACCGGCGCTGCATTGCTGCCCAACGAGCCGCTACTGTTCGAGATCGGCGATACGCACCATTCCGGCGTCGATTTGCCCGATGTCGAGATCTCGCCCGACCGGCTTGGAGGCTTCGAGCGCAAATCGGCCCTCGACCTCGCCGGCCTCACCGAGCCCGAGGCGATGCGCCACTATGTGCGGCTTTCCCGCCTCAACCACTCGATCGATGGCGGTTTCTATCCGCTGGGTTCGTGCACGATGAAGCATAACCCGCGCCTCAACGAAAAGATGGCGCGCCTGCCCGGCTTTGCCGATATCCACCCGCTGCAGCCGGTATCGACTGTGCAAGGGGCGCTGGAGGTGATGCAACAGCTCAGCCATTGGCTGATGACGCTGACCAACACGGCGGCCGTGGCGCTCTCGCCCAAGGCAGGAGCCCACGGCGAACTGCTCGGCATGATGGCGATCAAGGCGGCGCAGGAGGCGAGGGGCGAGGGGCACCGCAAGGTGGTGCTGGTGCCCGAAAGCGCCCATGGCACCAACCCGGCGACCGCGGCTTTCCTTGGTTATATCGTCAAGACGATTCCGGCGCGCGAAGACGGCACGGTCGATGTCTCGGCAGTCAAGGAGGCGCTGACCTCAGACGTCGCGGCTATTATGCTGACGAACCCGAATACCTGTGGCCTCTTCGAGCCGCAGGTGATCGAGATCGCGCAAGCGGTGCATGAGGCGGGCGCCTATTTCTACTGCGACGGCGCCAATTTCAACGCCATCATGGGCGTTGTGCGTCCGGGCGATCTCGGGATCGATGCCATGCATATCAACCTGCACAAGACCTTCTCGACGCCGCATGGCGGCGGTGGGCCGGGGGCAGGGCCGGTGGTGCTGTCAGAGGCTCTGGCCCCGTTCGCGCCCGTGCCCTTCCTGAGGAAGGATGGTAGCGGGCTCGAACTCGTGGAACATGTCGAAGGCGAAGCGCTGGGGCGCATAACCGCCTTCCACGGGCAGATGGGCATGTATGTGAGGGCGCTCACCTATATGCTCAGTCACGGTGCTGATGGGCTGGCGCAGGCGGCAAAGGATGCGGTGCTCAACGCCAACTACATCAAGGCGCGGCTCGCCGGCGTTTTCTCGCTGCCCTTCCCGAACTATCCGGCCATGCACGAAGTGCTGTTCGACGATAGCTTCCTCGACGGCACGGGCGTGACGACGCTGGATTTCGCCAAGGCGCTGATCGACGAGGGCTTCCACCCGATGACCATGTATTTCCCGCTGGTTGTCCATGGGGCCATGCTGATCGAGCCGACCGAAAGCGAGAGCAAGCAGACGCTTGATCAGTTCTGCGATGTGATGCTGGACCTTGCCGATGATGCAAGAGCTGGCAACAGCGAGCGCTTCACCGCCGCGCCGCTGAAGGCTCCCAAGCGTCGGCTCGACGAAACCCGTGCCGCCCGCCAGCCGGTACTCAAATGGGAACGGCGCGAGGATATTCCCCAGGCGGCTGAGTAAGCGGGTTGCATGCGACACGGGAACGGGTCATGATAGGTCAGCAAGGATGACCTATCATGACCAATCCGGTTCTCGCCAATTTCGCAAGTCAGGCTGACGCCTGCCGCTCGCTGGGTTCGCCATTCACGGCCGAGCTCTGCCTTCTCCTCGCCGATACGATCGACCGCGGCAGCGCTTTCGGCGCCCGCCTGCTCGATTGGCCGGATACGGCCCGTGACGATGCCGTGGCTTTGCGGGCGTGCGGGGCGTTGCACGCGCTGGCCCGCTCCGGCCTTGAACCAGACCTGACGGCGCATTATCCGCCCAATCCCTTCGATACCGAGGGGCTGCGGGCCGCCATTCGCGGTGCGATTGGCCGGCATGATGAGTTCCTGACCAAATATCTCGACAGCCCACCGCAAACCAATGAGGTGGCGCGCTCTGCCATTGTGCTTGGCGGATTGCAGTTGATCGCCCGCGAGACCGGTCAGCCGCTGGAACTGCTTGAGATCGGGTCGAGCGCCGGTCTCAACCTGATGCTCGATGATTATCGCTACGACCTTGGCGACGGCCGCCAATGGGGCGCCAACGAGGCGCCGTTGACCATCGCCTGCGCCTGGACCGGCAAGCTTCCGCCACTCGATGCACCGCTGGAGATCGCCGCGCGCGCCGGCTGCGACCGCAATCCGCTCGACGCGCGTTCGCAGGCGACTGTTGAGCGGCTGCTTTCCTATGTTTGGGCCGATCAGACCGCGCGCATGGAGCGCCTTTCGGCGGCATTGAATCATATGGCGCAATCGAACCTGCGGGTCGAAAAAGCCGATGCCGCCGACTGGCTGGAGCAGAGGCTGTCCAAACCACAGCAGCCGGGCGTTACCCGCGTGCTCTTTCACACAATCGTCTGGCAATATTTGCCGGAGGCGGTAAAGCAGCGGGCGAAAGCTGCGATCGCCAAGGCCGCGAGTGTAGCGACCGAGAACGCGCCCTTCGCCCATCTCGCCTTCGAGGCAGATGGACAGGCGCCGGGCGGCGGCGTGCGGCTGACCCTCTGGCCGGGCGGGGAGGAGCGTCTATTGGCACGCGCCGACTATCACGGGCGCTGGGTGGAGTGGCAGTAGCGCGGGTCGTTGCCTACTCTCGCCAACTCGGCGGCTGGCACGGCTCGCCTTCGCCCTCGGGGGCGGCGTTCGCGAGCAAAGAAAAGGCGGGCCTCAGCCCACCTTTTGGTTCTCAGCCTTACGCCGACCTCAGTTCAGCTTGCTGCCGACTTCCTCGATAGCGCGCTCTACGACGATGTCGCCCTTGTCGGTCATCTGCTTCGTCAACACCACGCGGGCGGCCTCGATGGCCAGATCGGCGGAGCGGGCGCGCACTTCGGCAAGGGCCTGGGCTTCGGCCTGGGCGATCTTCTGTTCGACCGTGCGCGTGCGCCGGGCAATCAGTTCTTCGAGTGCGCTCGCCGATTCGGCGGCAAGACGCTTGGCCTCTTCCTGAGCGGCCGTGACGATATCGGCGGCCTCCGCTTCGGCAGCGCCGCGCTTGGCCTCATATTCGCTCAGCAGATCTTCGGCTTCCTTGCGCAGGCGGGCAGCCTCGGCCAGATCGTTCTCGATCTCACCGATACGCTTGTCCAGCGCCTTGGTAATCATCCCGGGGACGCCCGCATAGATGACGATACCCAGAAAGATGATCAGCGCGATGGTGGCCCAGATCGTGGCCCAGGTGGTTGCATCCCAGGTGGACATATCCATCAGGCTTACTCCTTCACGCTCGCGACGGCGTCGCGGGCTTCCTGCGGGCTCACCGTGCCGGTAAGCCGGCTGACCACCGCTTCCACCGTTTCTGCCGCGATATCATCGACATTGCGCAGCGCTTCGGTCTTGGTTGCCTGGATGCGGCCTTCGGCCTCGGCGACCTTGGCGGACAGATCCGCTTCGACTGCCTGACGCTTGCCCTCGATGTCGCTGCGAATCGACTCGCGGGTTTCCTCGGCAATGGCGTGGGCCTTGGTGCGGGCCTCGGCAAGAGCTGCTTCATAGGCCGCGATTGCCGCATCGGTCTTGGCCCGGCTCGCTTCAGCGGCTGCAAGGTCGGTATCGATCCGGGCCTTGCGGTCGTCGAGAATGGCGCCGATCCGCGGCAGGGCAAGGCGGCTCAAGACGAAGTAGAGGATTGCAAAGGTGATCGCGAGCCAGATGAGCTGGCCGCCGAACGTTGCCGCATCGAAGGGCGGGAAGGCCGTGTGAGCCTCGCCTTCATGGGCTTCGGTCGTAGCGTGCAGTTCGCCGGTCTCGTGCGCTTCGGCAGCAACACCGCCATTGAGCGCCTCGACGCCTTCCTGCCCTACAGTTTCGTTTTCCATTCGGAATTATCCCGATGCGTGAGGTCGGGCGGCCGCTGGGACCGCTATGCGAACGGCAGTCCGGGTGAGGACCCGGACCGCCGGCCACGGATAGTCAGTTCTCGATCAGACCGCGAACAGCAGCAGCAGAGCGATCAGGAACGAGAAAATGCCCAGAGCTTCGGTCACGGCGAAGCCGAAGATCAGGTTACCGAACTGGCTCTGGCTGGCCGACGGGTTCCGCAGGGCACCCTGCAGGAAGCTCCCGAAGATGTTGCCCACGCCGATGGCGGCGCCCGCCATACCGACGGCTGCAATGCCGGCACCAATGAACTTTGCGGCTTCCGCTTCCATATTCTGCTCCTTTTAAGCTTTGTAACGGTGCGTTTTTCTTGCCGACCGGCGAGATCGCCGGGCGAAACTTAGTGCGACGGATGGATCGCGTCGTTGAGGTACATGGAGGTCAGCACCGCAAACACATAAGCCTGCAGAACCGCCACCAGGAATTCGAGCGCGGTGAGCGCGATGGTCATGATGAGGGGTAGGGACGCTCCGAGAAAGCCGAGCCATCCGAGCGCGCCCATGGTCACCACGAACCCTGCGAAAACCTTGAGCGTGATGTGACCGGCCAGGATATTGGCAAAGAGACGAACCGAGAGCGAAATCGGGCGCGACAGGAACGAGACAACCTCGATCGGCACCACGATGGGCAGCACATAGCCCGGCACGCCTGCTGGCACGAAAAGCTTGAGGAACTTGGGACCGTTACGCAGGAAGCCATAGACGAGCACGGTCAGGATAACCAGCATGGCCAGTGCGAAGGTGATGACGATGTGGCTGGTCACCGTGAAGAAGAACGGGAACATGCCGAAGAGATTGGCGACCAGCACGAACATGAAGAGCGCAAAAACGAACGGGAAGAACTTCATGCCTTCCGAGCCGGCCGAGCTTCGCACCATATTGGCCACGAACTCGTAGAGCATCTCCGAGACGACCTGTGCGCGGCCCGGCACGAGGCGCTTGCCGGCGGTCGAAATCAGCAGATAGCCGAGAATCAAGCCAATCGTCAGCACCATGAACAGGGCCGAATTGGTGAAGGCAAAGCCTGTGTCGCCAAAGGAGACGATGTCGGTGATCGCAAACTGGTGGATCGGATCGACAGTATTGGGATCGGCCAAGATCAAGACCCTCTGGTGAGCGCTGCGCGCTAGTTGTCGTCTTCGTCGTCGTCCGGACCGAGATCCGAGCCAGGCGGCGGTGGCGACGCCTTGTTCAAGTCCGCCACCGAACGGGTGACGTTGAGAATACCTGCGGCAAACCCGACCAGGAGCATGACAAGCATGATCCACGGCCCGGTGCCCAGCAAGCGATCGAGCACAAACCCGATGCCAGCCCCGACCAGGATGGCTGCGATGAACTCCGACCCCAGCCGCACGGCGCGGCCCATATTGGTCGATGAGTAACCCCCGCGGCCACGGTTTGATGCCTCCTCGGCCTCGCCCCGCTGGTCCCGTCTCGCAGCAGCAATCCGCGCCGCAAGATCGCTCGTGACCCTGCTGTCGCGCCTGCCCGGGCCTCCCGTGTCCCGCGGATTCGTCATCACGCTCTCCACTTCGCCCGGCGCCCCTCGTTCCAAAAGAGGGTGCTCCGATTTCGCGCGCAACATAGTGACCGCGGTTAATAGTGTCAAGAACGCGGCATATATGTTAACTACTTGATTTTTAAAGAAGTTTGTGAGGGCGGTTGGGGTGCGGCACCGTGTCAACACGTCCGCTGCGCTGACTAGACTGCCTTGCGGAAGGATTCTGCCGTCGTCAGGTCCACTGAAACCAGCTGGCTGACCCCGCGCTCGGCCTGCGTGACGCCGAACAGGCGGTCGACGCGGCTCATGGTGATGGGATTGTGGGTGACGACGAGGAAGCGCGTATCGGTGCGCGTTCGCATCGAATCGAGCAGGTTGCAGAACCGCTCGACATTGGCATCGTCGAGCGGCGCGTCCACCTCATCGAGCACGCAGATTGGCGCCGGATTGGTGAGGAACACCGCAAAGATCAGGCTGAGGGCAGTCAGCGCCTGTTCACCACCCGAAAGCAGCGTCATCGTCTGCGGTTTCTTGCCGGGAGGCCGAGCGATGATCTCTAGGCCCGCTTCGAGCGGATCGTCGCTTTCCACGAATGTCAGTTCGGCAGTGCCGCCGCCGAAAAGCGAGGTGAAGAGTTCCTGGAAATGCGCATTGACCCGGTCGAACGCCTCGGTGAGGCGCGTTCGCCCCTCGCGGTTGAGCGCCTGGATTCCCTGGCGCAGCTTTGCGATCGCCTCGATCAGATCGTCACGATCCTTGACCATGGTATCGAGTTTTTCGCGCGTCTCCTCAGCCTCTTTTTCGGCCGAAAGATTGACGCCGCCCAGCCGCTCGCGCTCGGCCTTCAACCGCTCGAGCTTTTGCGCCGTCGCCTGCTCGGAGGGCAGCGGTTCCTCGGGCTTGATACCGGCAGCTTCGAGCGTGCGGTTGGCCGGAATGCCGAGCTGTTCGGAAACCTGCTGCTCAATCTGCTGGCGCTGGGCCATCGCGCCCTTCATGCGCTCTTCGACCCGGCCGAGTTCGACGCGTACGCCGGCAAGGGCATCGCTCGCCTGCTTCAAGGCCGCGCTTGCCTCGCGCAATCCGCTCTGGGCGACATTGAGGCTGTCACTCGCCGCCTTGTGCTCGATCTTGGCATCCTCGATCTGTTGGTCGAGCTCGGCGCGACGCGCGGCATAGGCCTGCGGTGTGGCATCGAGCGCGGCGAGTTGCTGGCGAATTTCACTTTCGCGCAGCGCGACGGTTTCGAGTTGCTGCACAGCGCCTTCGCGGCGGCGGTCCCACGCGGTACTGTCCTTGCTGAGCTGTTCGAGCCGGCTGGCGCGCATGCGTGCCGCTGTCTCGAAGCTTGTGAGCCTGACCCGCGCCTGTTCAGCACGGTCACGCAAGGCGCTAAGCGCCTGTTGCTTCTGCTCGGCAATTTCGCCCGCCTCGCCCTCGCTGCCCGCCTGCGCCAGCGCCGTCTCAGCCTTGGTTTTGTTGTCCTCGGCCTCGGCAAGACTTGCTGTCAACCGTGCCCTTGCTTCTTCCAATGCGCTTTGTCGGGTCGTCAGGTCGCCGATGGCGCGCTGCGCCTTGTCGACCTCGCTTTGCGCCGAACCAATGGCGTGTTGGGCTGTACGCCAGGCTTCGCGCCGGGATTTTTCCTCCTGGCGTGCCATGTCCAGCTCCGCCGTCAGCGCTTCGACGTCGCGCTTCCAGGCATTGCGCTCTCCGCGCATACGGGCGATTTCCTCATCGAGTTCGGCAAGCCGATTGCGCTGCGCCAGCCTTTGCGCGGCCGCGCTCGGCGCATCGGCGGCGGCAACGAAGCCGTCCCAGCGCCAGAGATCGCCCTCGATGGTCACCAGCCGCTGGCCGGGCTTTAGCGCCCGCATCAGCTCGCGGCCGACAGTGACGTCGACCAGTCCGATCTGGTCGAGCCGGCGCTTCAACAGATCGCTGCCCGAAACATGGCGCGAAAGCGGTTCGGCGCCCTGCGGCAGAGGCGGATCGTCGGAACCGTCGAGCGCAAAAGACCAGTGCATTGGCGCACCATCGTCCGCCGAAGCCTCGAGATCATCGCCCAGCGCTGCGCCGAGCGCTGTCTCGTAGCCCGAGGCAACCTTCAACTGATCGGCAATCGCCGGCCAAAGACTCGTTCCACTATTGAGCATCTTGGCGAGCGTTGCCGCTTCTGCTTCGAGGCGGGTCAGTGCTGCCTCGATTTCCTGCAGTTTCGGGCGGGCGGTATCGAGCTTGTTCTGGGCTTCGCCCGTGGCTTCCTCGGCGGCAAGCGCCAGGGTTTCGGCCTCGGCAACCGCCGCTTGTGCGGCTTCCAAGGCAGCGCGCCTTTGCGCGAGCGTCTCGTCGGCATCGAGCCGTGCGCTGATCGTTTCGGCCTCTCGCGCAACTTCCGCGATCTGGTCGCTCAGTCGCGCAAGGCGCGCCGTAGCTTCCTCAGCGCTGCGGATCGCCTGTGCTCGCCTCGCGCGCACCTGCGCCAATTCTTCGGCCGCCCTTCGCGCCAATACCTCGGCTTGCGCGACAGCATTGCGGGCTGTCTCGGCCTCGCCGCGGGCGGCGGCCAGTTCGGCCTCGCTTGCCTCGCCCTCGGCATTCAGCCGCGCGGTTTCTTCGCCATAGGCGGCAAGTGTCGCCTCACTTTCGGCGATGAGGCCGCGCTCGCGCTCGCCGTCGGCGGCAAGTTGCTTCAGCCGGTTCTCATATTCGGCGCGCCGCTGGTCGTTGCGCCGCGCCTCTTCGGCCAACTGCTCGGACAAGATGTTGAGGCGCGCCAGCGCCGCGCCTGTTGCCGCCTCGCGCTCGCGCAGGGGCATCAGGGCAGCATCGGCCGATTCATGCTGTTTCTGTGCTTCGCGCTCGCGATGCGTTGCATCGGCAAGGTCACGGATCAGCCGCGCCTGCTCGGCCTCGGTCTCCTTTTCGGTGACACGGGCTGCGACCCAGCGGATGTGGTAGAGCGTGGCTTCGGCGCGGCGGATATCGCCCGAGAGCGAGCGATAGCGCGTTGCGAGCCGCGCCTGGCGCTTCAACGTCTCGAGCTGCTGCTCGACCTGGGCGATGACATCGTCGACACGTTCGAGATTCTGTTCGGCGGCCTTGAGGCGCAGTTCGGCTTCATGCCGGCGCGAGTGCAGGCCCGAGATACCCGCCGCCTCCTCCAGCAGCGCCCGGCGCTGTGTCGGTTTGGCGGCGATGAGCTCGCCGATCTGGCCCTGGCGCACCAGGGCAGGCGAATGCGCCCCCGTCGAGGCATCGGCAAACAGCAGCTGCACGTCGCGGGCACGCACTTCCTTGCCATTGACGCGATAGACCGAGCCGGCCTCGCGTTCGATGCGACGCGTCACCTCCAGCACATCGGCGGTGTTGAGCGCTGGCGGGGCCGTGCGATCGGTATTGTCGAGGGTAAGCGTGACTTC
>Ga0180220_1000477_pt1 | contig 43539 bp, 42 predicted proteins | sample eDN5th37CBELigBY_FD_151335 | JGI IMG/M metagenome (GOLD analysis project Ga0180220, IMG submission 151335) | Enriched backyard soil microbial communities from Emeryville, California, USA - eDNA 5th pass 37_C BE-Lig BY (version 2) (version 2) | ecosystem: Environmental > Terrestrial > Soil >... | reverse complement strand
CCCGCAACGGCGACGACCCCGTCGCCAACCCCAGCACCGCCTCCGGCCGCGACCGCACCACCGCCTCGACCGCGTCCGCAGCCAGCACCGCCAACCGCTCCGCAGGAGCGATCACGACCTCCATCACAGCACCTTTCGACGGCCGACGAGGGCAGCACCCACGGCGGCGACAGGGACGTCGGCGGGGGCCAGCGAGACCCGCTCCGCCAGACGCAACGAGGACAGGAACGGGGAGCTGCTCGACTGCGCGTCGAGCGCCTCGCGCACGGCGTCGAGGAGCGGCTGCCCCAGGGCGGACACGCCGCCGCCGAGGACGACGTGTCGCACGTCGACCGTCAGCTCGAGGATCCGGACCGCGGACGCCACCGCGTCCGCGAACTCCGCCTTGACCCGGACGGCCTCCGGGTCACCGGCCGCGGCGGCCTCGAAGAGCTCCGCCGGGGCGGGCCGGCCGTGCCGCGCGGGCCACCGCGCCGACAGCGCGGAGCCGGACGCGTACACCTCGACGCACCCGCGCTGGCCGCACGCGCACGGCGGGCCCTGCGGGTCGATCGGGATGTGCCCGATCTCCCCCGCCGCACCGCTCACGCCGCGGCGCAGCTCGCCGCCGAGGACGATGCCCGCCGCGAGACCGGTGCCGAGCGCGAGGAACGCGAGGTCCGCGCCGTCGCCACCGCGCAGGTGGGACGCGCCGAGCGCGGCGACGTTGAGGTCGTTGTCGACCCGTACCGGCACCCCGCCGAGCTCCTCGGACAGCGCGTCGGCGAGCGCGAAGCGGCCTCCCTCGATGCCGAGGTTGACGGCGTGCGTCACCGAGCCGTCGTCCGGGTCTACGAGGCCGGGCACGCCGACACCGACGCCGTCGACGTCGGCGGCGTCGACGCCCGCGCGCCGCAGGACCTCGCGCACCGCGCGCGCGGCGCTCGCCACGACGCCCTGCGGACCGCGCACCGTCGGCAGGCGCAGCGACTCGTGCACGGCGCCGTCCGGGCCCAGGTACGCGGCGAGCACCTTGGTGCCGCCGATGTCGAGGCCGACCGCGCTCCCCGGCCCCGAGGGCAGGGGGTCGCGATGCGACGTCGCGCCGGGGCCGGGGCGTCCGGCCAGGGCTGCGGCTGCCTCGCCGTGCGGCGAGGCAGCCGTGCTCAGGTCGCTCACGTCAGCCCTTCACCGCACCCGAGACGAGACCGCCGGTCATCCGACCCTGGACGATGAGGAAGAAGATCACCACGGGGATCGCGATGAGCACCGCTCCCGCCATGACCGCCCCCCAGTTGGTCGCCTGCGTCGCCTGGAGGAACGTGCGCAGCCAGACCGGCAGCGTCATCGAGTCCGGGCGCGACATGATGATGAGCGCCATGACGAACTCGTTCCAGGCCTGGATGAACGCGAACACGCCCGTCGCGACGAGGCCCGGCGCGAGCAGCGGGAACGTGATCTTCCAGAACGCCTTGCCCCGCGAGCAGCCGTCGATCATGGCCGCCTCCTCGAGCTCGGCCGGGACGCCGTTGACGAACCCGCGCAGCGTCCAGATCGTGAAGGGCAGCACGCCGGAGACGTAGACGATCCCGAGGCCGATGATGGTGTTCAGCAGCTGCCAGCCGTCGATGATCCGGAAGATCGAGATCATCATGGCCTCGCCGGGGATCATCTGGACCACGAGGATCGCGAGGATGAACGCGCGCCGGCCCTTGAACCGGAACCGCGTGACCGCGAGCGAGGCGAGGAAGCCGAGCAGCATCGCCACGAGGAGCGTGAACAGCGTGACCGCCAGCGAGTTGCCGAGGGCGGGCAGGAACGCCGCGCGGTCCTCGCTGAGGATGGCGCTCTCGTAGTTGCGGAGCGTGAACGTCTCCGGCGTCGGGAAGTAGTGCAGCTCGCTGCCCCGGATGAGGTTCGCCGGGAGGAACGAGGTGTTGATCATCCAGTACACGGGGAATGCGGACCCGACGAAGACGACGATCGCGAGGATCGCGTAGACGATGTTCGCCGCCTTCTTGCGCCGCGTCTCCCGGCTCTTGCGCACCGCCGGCTTCGCCGCGCTCGGCGAGGCGTGCCGGACGGCCGCCACGGGGGTCGTGGAGATGGTGCTCACAGTTCTTCCTCCCGAACCGTCTGGCGCACGTAGTAGAAGGAGATCGCGAGCATGATGAAGACGAAGATCACCGAGATGGCGCCGGCGAGACCGTAGTGCCCCTGCGCCATGCCCATCTGGTAGATGTACACGCCGATCGTGTTCGTCTGCTCCCGGATCCCGCCGATGTCCTGCAGGGCGTAGATCTGCGTGAAGACGCGCAGGTCCCAGATGATCGACAGCACGACGAGCACCGTGATGATGCTGCGCACGTACGGGACCATGATGAGCCGGAAGCGCTTGACCGGGCCGGCGCCGTCGAGCTGCGCAGCCTCGAGCACCTCGCCCGGGATCTGCGTCAGGCCGGCGTACATGGTGAACGCCACGAACGGGACGGCGCCCCACACGATGATGATCGTCGCGACGGTGAAGAACAGCAGCGGGTTGATGAGCCAGGCGTGGCCCAGCCAGTTCTCGCCGGTGATCTTCGTCAGGAGGTTGTTGACGACGCCGTAGTCGGAGTCGAAGATCCAGCCCCACACGACGGTGCCGGCGAGCGCCGGCATCGCCCACGCGAGGAGCAGGCCGATCGAGACGAGCAGGCGGAAGCCCTTGCCGAGCCGCATCATGAGCAGGGCGACGAGGGTGCCGATGAGCATCGTCAGGGCGACGCAGACGACCATGAAGAGGAAGCTGCGCAGCAGCACGGTCCAGAAGCCGTCGACGTCCGTGAGGACCTGGGCGTAGTTGTCGAAGCCGACCCACTCGGCGGGCTGGCCCATGAGCTGGGCCCGCTCGTACTTCTGGAACGACATGACGACGAGCCGGACGATGGGGTATCCGACCAGGACCCCCAGGACGACGAGGCTGGGGAGCAGGAGCGTCCAGGGCAGGACCGGCGGACGCCGCTTCTTGGGGGGCCGCACCGCGGCGCCGGAGCGCTCGGTGCGGGGTTCGAGGGTGGTTGAGCTCATTTCCTCACTCCGTCTGTGGTGCGCGGTGGTGCGCAGGAGACGTGCCGACGGCCCGTCACGGGGAGGGGTGGGGTCCCCGAGGAGACCCCACCCCTGACGGCTCGAGCCACCGGTGGCGCCCGGCTCCGGGCCGGGCGCCACCGGACGGGCTCAGCTGTTGAGGATCTCCTCGATCTTCGCGTCGAGCTCCGCCGCGACGGTCTTCACGTCGTCGCCGTTGGCGATCTTGGTGAAGGCGCTCTGGAGCACGTTCTGCGCCTCGACGTCGGCCCACTTGGGCGACGCGGGGGTGAGGCGCGTGTTCGCCGCGGCCGCGACACCGGCCTGGGCGATCGGGTTGTCCTGCGGGACGGCGCTCGCGAGCGAGACCTTGGCCGGGATGAGGCCGTTCTCGGCAAGGATCGTCTGGTACTCGTCGCTCATCATGATCTCGAACGCCTTGAACGCGAGCTCCGGGTTGTTCGACTTCTGCGCGACGGCGATGTTCGAGCCACCGGCGAAGACCTGCGCCGTGGTGCCGGCCTCCTTGCCCGGGAGCGGGAACGCCGTGAGGTCGCCGCCGTAGGTCGACGCGCAGCCGGGGACGCCGTCCGGCGTCTCGGGCTCCTCGGGGGCGTTGATGGACCACTGGATCCACGTCGGCGCCGAGAGGAACGCGACCTTGCCCTCGCAGAACGGCACCTGGAGGTCGGTCTCCTGGCCGTCCTTCGGCGCGAGCGACGCGTTCGTCATGAGGTCCTGGACCTGCGCGAGGCCGGCGAGGCCGCCCTCGCTCGAGAAGCCGCCCTCCCACTCGCCCGCGTCGTTCTGCTCGGCGATGAAGCCGCCGTTCTCCCAGATGAACGGGAGCGCGTTGTACCAGTCCTGGCCGGGCCAGTACACGCCCGAGCGGCTGTCGGTCTTGAGCGACTTGCCGAGCTCGACGTACTCGTCGAGGGTCGCCGGGACGGTGATGTCCGAGCCGATGGCCGACGGCGAGTAGAACACGGCGCGCGAGCCCGCGTAGTACGGCAGCGCGTAGTGCTTCTCGTCCCAGTCGCCGGCCTCGACGAAGCCCTGGAGCAGGTCGTCGCCGCCGAGGGACTGGAACTCCTCCTCCGTGATCTCACGGAAGAAGCCCGCGGACGTGAACGCCGGGGACTGCGTGTTGCCGACCTCGACGACGTCCGGGCTGTCGGAGCCGGAGAGCGACGTCGTGAGCTTGTCGACGAGGCCGGTCCAGGACTGCTCCTCGATCGTGAGGGTGCTGCCCGGGTTCTCCTCCTCGAACGTCGTCTTGAGGTACTCGCGAGCGGCGTCGGGCGTGTCCGAGCCGTTGAGCCAGACGCGGATGTCGCCGGTGGCGGCCTCGCCCTCGCCGGAGCCGTTGTCGTTGCCGCCGGTGCTGCAGGCGGTGAGCGCGAGTGCCAGGGTGATCGTGGACGCCACGGACGTGGCGACGAGGCGGTTCCTCTTCACTGGGTGCTTCCTCTCGGTGTTTCTTGGTGGCGGCGTCGGTGACGCCACCGGAGGTGTGGCAGGAGTCCTGCGTAATCGAGATCGTGCAGGGGTACTGCGTCCTGGGGGTACTGCACTGGGGGTCCCAGGGGGTTCGTGGGGGCAGGGCGCGAGCCGTGCCCGGTCGGGCTGCGGGGTCAGTGCGAGCGTCGTCGGCTCATGAGACTCCCAGCTGTCCGGACAGGACGAGGACGGCGGCCCCAGCGAGGACGACGTCTTCGTCGAGCGTCGCCATCCGCACCTGGAGCCCGCTGCCGATGACCGGCATCGTGCGCGCGCGGATGGTCTCGAACGCCGCCTCGCGCAGGGGCCCGTCGAGCAGGTCCGCCGGACCGCTGATGAGCACCTCCGCGAGGTTGAGCGCGCTGACGACAGGCGCGAGGGCGATGCCCAGCGTCCTGCCCACCGACGCCAGGACGGCGTCGGAAGCCTCGGTGTCGAGCCCGTCGGTCGCACGGCGCAGGGCCGGGACGGACAGGACGGTCTCCAGGCAGCCGCGGCGCCCGCAGGCGCACGGCTCGCCGTCGTCGACGACGGTGACGTGGCCGAGCTCGCCGGCCGCGTCCGCGTGCCCCCGCACGCGCGCGCCGTCGACCATGATGCCGGCGCCCACGCCCTCGCCCACGGTGAGCACGAGCAGTCCGTCGCCCGCCGCTCCGCCGAAGGTGAACTCGCCGAGCGCGGCGATGTTCGCGTCGTTCGCGACGTGCACGGCGAGCCCGAGCCGCTCGGTGAGCTGCGCGGCGAGCGGCACGTCGTACCAGCGGCGGTTGGGCGCCTCGATGACGCGGCCGTCGGCGTCGACGACGCCCGGCGAGCCGATCCCGACGCCGATCACCGGCTGGGTCGCGGACGCGATGAGCCCGCGGCAGAAGCGCGTGAGGAGGTCGACGAGCTCGGTGCCGGTGCGACCGTCGACCGTGAGGCTCTGCCGCACGACGAAGTCGCCGGTGAGCGTGAGGACGGCGCCACGCAGCACCTCGTCGTCCGTGAGGTCGACGGACACGATCTGGTACGCGCTCGTGCGCATCCCGACGAGGATCGCGGGCTTGCCGACGCGCTGCCCGGGGCGCACGCCGAGCTCCTCGACGAGGCCCTCCGCGATGAGCACGGAGACGAGGTCGGAGATCGTCACGCGGGTCAGCGACGTGGCGCGCGCGAGGTCGGCGCGCGACGTCGGCCCCTCGTGGAAGAGGTGCTGCAGCACGAGGGACCGGTTGTGGGCCCGAGCGTGCTCGGGCAGCACCTTCGAGGTCGGCCTGAGCCCTGTGCTCAGGCGCCTCCTCGGTGCGCCGGTCCCGGTGACTGCCGTTGTCATGTTTGTTAGTAGACTGCCTTTACTAAGTGCGTGTCAACTTCCGTCGGGCTTCGTGATCGAAACGTTGCCGTCCGGCCCGGCGCGCGGGACCTCGGTCCCGACGCGGCCCACCCGGCGCAGCCCGGCCTGCCCTGACCTCAGCGGGCGTCGATCCAACCGCGCGCGCCGGCGTGCTCGACCGAGCGCGACGCGACCCGGACGGCGTGCTCGAGCGCGGCGCGCCACGACGCCCCGGTCGCGACCCGCGCCGCGAACGCGCCGTGGACCACGTCGCCCGCCCCGAGCGTGTCCACGACCCGCGCGGGCCCGGGGACCGCGATCTCGTACCGCTCCCCCGCCTCGAGGACCTCGACGGCCCGCGGCCCGCGGGTCCGCGCGACGAAGCGCGGGCCGAGCGCCGCGAGGGCGTCGAGCACGCCCTCCTCACCGACGCCCGGCGGGCGGAGGTCGGCCGACGCGACGACGGCGTCGCACAGGCCGATCATCTCGGCCGCGTCGGGCTTCCACGAGCCCGCGTCGAGCACGACGGCGGCGCCCCGCTCGCGCGCGCGCCGCGCCACCGCGAGGGCGAGCCCCGGCAGGTGTCCGTCGAGCAGCACGACGTCGCCCGGGCCGGCGTCGTCGAGGAACGCGACGGCGTCGGGCAGGCCGGTCCCCCGGGTGCCGACGGCGAGGTCGCCGAACCCGGACGCGTTGGTGCTCACGACCGCGCGCTCGCCCGTCGCGCGCGTGACGAGCACGGTCGAGACGGCGGGCTGGCCCGCGCCCGGGTCGTCGCCCGCGACGTCGACGAGGTCGACCCCGCTCGTCGCGAGCTCGCGCCGCACGACGTCGGCGAGCGGCCCACCGCCCACCGCCGTGACGAGCGTCGTGGGGACGCCGAGCGCGACGGCGGTCGCGGCGGCGTTGGCGGCCGGGCCGCCGAACGTCGCGGAGAGGGACCGCGCGACGACCTTCTCGTCGGGCGCGGGGAGGGCGTCGACGACCTGGACGACGTCGAGGGTCACGAGTCCGCAGCACACCAGCACGCGCCCATCCTGCCGTGGCGACGCCGTCCACCGGCGTCGCGCTGCGGTTGTGTCACGGCCAGTTCACAAGACGGTCACGATGTCCGGGTGCGTGTCCGGTTCGTGCGCTTGGCCCCCTACTCTCGCAGCATGCGGACCACTCGCCCCCTCGCCGTCGTCGCGTCCCTCCTGCTGGGCGGGGCGCTCCTGGCGGGCTGCTCCGCGGCCCCGGACGGCGCGGCGTCCTTCGCGGGCGACAGCGGCGGGGGCGTCACGGCGCACAGCGAGGCCGGCGCGGCCGACGAGGCGTCGTCGGGCATCGCGCCCGCGTCCGAGGACGCGGCGTCGCAGGGCGACCGGGAGGTGGTCACGACCGGCTCCGTGACGGTCGTCGCCGACGACCCGGCCACGGCCGCCGAGCAGGTCGCGGAGCTCGCGGAGAGCGCGGGCGGCCGCGTGGAGAGCCGGCGCCAGTCGGAGCCCGACGGCGACGCGCGGGCGAGCGCGGAGCTGACGGTCCGCGTCCCGGCGGCGCAGACCACGGCGACGGTCGACGCGCTCGAGCAGGTCGGCGACGTCCGGGACCTGTCGATCGAGGCGGTCGACGTCACGGGGACGGCGCGTGACCTCGACGCCCGCGTGGCGGCGCTCACCACGTCGGTCGAGCGGCTGCGCACCCTCATGGGCGACGCGGCCTCGACCGAGGACCTGCTCGCGGCCGAGCAGGAGCTCACGACGCGGCAGGCCGAGCTCGAGTCGCTCCAGTCCCAGCGCGCGGCGCTCACGGACCAGGTGACGATGTCGACGCTGCACGTCTCGGTCGTGCAGGTCGCCGTGACGGAGAAGCTCGCCCCGGGCGGCTTCCTCGGCGGACTGCAGAACGGCTGGAACGCGCTGCTCGCCACGCTCAACGGGCTCGTCGTCGTCCTCGGCGCGCTGCTGCCGTGGCTCGTCGTCGCGGGCGTCGTGCTGCTCGTCGTGCGCTGGGTGCTGCGCCGCGTCCGGCGCCGCGCGCAGGACGGGGGCACGCCGCCCGCGCCCGGGACCGACGGACACGGGCCCGAGGACGGCCCCGGCACGCCGTCGGCCGACCGCGAGCCCGTCGGGGCGTCCACGCGTGAGTGAGCGCGTGCCCGGCGCGGGCACCGCGGGCCGGGTCGCCCGGCTGTGGTCCGACGACGCGCCCCGCACCGCGACGCCGGCCGGGCACCTCGTCACGCGCGAGTGCGTGCACTGGGACACCGTCGGCCCGCACTCGTCGCCGCACCACGTCAACCCGCAGGCGCGGGTGCAGTGGCGGGTGCACCTCGACGGGACGGACGCCGCGGACGACGTCTACTGCGACGACCCGGGGGCGCCGGTCCTGGCGGCCGGCGACGCGACGGAGATCGTCGTACGGGGGCGACGCCTGCGGGTCGAGTGGCTCGACGGCGACGACGCGGCGGCCGCGTGGGAGCGGCACGGCTGGTGACGTGGGCCGCCCCACGAGGGCGGGACGCACGGGTGCGGGGACGACGACGGCCCGCACCCGGGAGGGGTGCGGGCCGTGGCCGCAGGGGTGGAGGTGCGGGGAATCGAACCCCGGTCCGGTGACGCCGATCGAGGACTTCTCCGGGCGCAGTCTGCTGTCGTTTTTCTCGGCCCCCGCACTCACGCAGACAAGGTGCGGACGGGCTCAGTCACCTGAAAGTCCCCGTAGCCCCGGTGACGAGGACTACGAGCAGTGGCTCTCTAGATGACGCCAGGATCCGAGTCGAGAGCTAGCTCGGGCTGACGGACTTCGGGGCTCGCTCAGGCGGCGAGGGCGAAGTCGGTGCGCTTGTTATCGGCACCTGTGGTTCGCAGACATCGTTAACGAGATAAGCCTGCATCCTCGGCCCGCTTCTCCTCGAAGCACGACCACCGTCGAAACCGATCACCCCCTGTGGAGTTGTCAACCACTGCGGGTTCCCGGGCGGACCCGTTCCCCGCGCAGCAGGACAAGCCTACGGGATGAACGCCCGAGGTCGCACCGGAATTCCCGGTGCGGCGACGGCGCGTCGCGGGCGCGCGAGCCGGCTACTTCCCGCGGGTCAGCGAGTCGACGAGGAGACCGCCCGCGATCCCGAGGAGGAACACGTCCTTGGCGAGCCCCGTGCCCTGCTCGGTCGGGCGCACGCCGTCCTCGCGCGTCATCCCCGGTGTCTTGAGGTACATGCCCACGAGGCCCGCGGAGAACACGCCGAGGCCGAGCGCGACGAGGCCGGTGGGGACGAAGGGCACGACGAGCGCGGTGCCGAGCGCGATCTCGGCCGTGGACAGCGCCTTGGTGAACTGCTTCGGCTCGACGTCCTCGAGGAACGAGTACGTCCCCGCCGCCATCCCGTGGATGCCCTGCGCGGTCGCGTCGTCCGCGCCGCGCTTGCTCAGGCCGGAGTTGAGGATGTACGCACCCGCCGCGAGGCGCGGGACGTACTGGCGGAGCTTGACCATGGGGCCTCCTGGTTCGCGGTCGTCGTCTCGCCCTCGACCGTACGTCGGGGGCGCCGCGGTCACCAGCGGGTGGGTCCGGCGTCGGGCACAGGACCGCGTGCGGGACGCCCCGCGCGGCGTCAGCGCAGCTCGCGCTGCCGCATGGCGCGCTGCGCCTCGCGGTTGTCCTGCTTCTCGCGCAGCGCCTGCCGCTTGTCGTACTCCTTCTTGCCGCGCGCGAGCGCGATCTCGACCTTCGCGCGGCCGTCGAGGAAGTACAGCGCGAGCGGCACGATCGTGTGCCCCTTCTCGCGCGACTTCGACTCCAGGCGCAGGATCTCCTCCTTGTGCAGGAGCAGCTTGCGTTTGCGGCGCGGGGCGTGGTTGTTCCACGTGCCCTCGGTGTACTCGGGGATGTGGACGTTCTCGAGCCACGCCTCCCCGTGGTCGACGGCGACGTACCCGTCGACGAGCGACGCGCGCCCCATGCGCAGCGCCTTGACCTCGGTCCCGGACAGGACGATCCCCGCCTCGTACACGTCCTCGATGACGTAGTCGTGCCGTGCCTTGCGGTTGCTGGCGACGACCTTGCGGCCGGTCTCCTTCGCCATCCGTGTCCTACCGTCCTTCGCTGTCCGTGCCGGGGCCCGTGCTGCCGGGCCGTCGGCGTGTCCGCGCGGCCTGGCCGTCGCGCCGGCGCCCCAGGCTACGGGTCCCCGACGACGACCGGGTACCGATTATCCCCTGCGCGAACCGCTCGGGAGCGCCGCGGCGGGCGCCGGTGGTTCCCCGCACGGGCACGCGACGGTCAGGGCAGGCGCGACATCGGGTTGACGGTGGACCCGTTGACGTAGACCTCGAAGTGCAGGTGGCACGCGCCCGAGAGCCCGGTGTTGCCCGAGTAGCCGACGATGTCGCCCTTGTTGACCCGCTGCCCGCCCGAGACGGCGAAGCTCGTCAGGTGGTTGTAGCTCGTCATGAGGCTCTGCCCGCCGACCACGCCGTGGTTGACGAGCACCTGGTTGCCGAACCCGCCGCGACGCTGGGCGTGCACCACCGTGCCGGACGCGGCCGCCATGATCGGCGTCCCGCAGTAGGCGCGGAAGTCGGTCCCGGCGTGCAGGCGCCAGATCCCGAGGACGGGGTGCAGGCGCATGCCGTAGCTCGACGTCACGTAGGGCACCGCGGTGGGATACGACAGCGTCGTGCCGCTCGACGGGGGCGGCGGCGCGGGCTTGCTGCCGCCACCACCGCCACCGCCGCCACCACCGCCACCGCCGCTGTTCTGCTGCTGCTGCTGACGACGGCGCTCGGCCTCCTCCGCGGCCTTGCGGTCACGCTCCGCCTGCTCGGCGATGATCGTCTTGAGCTCGGCCTCGAGGGCCGCCTGGTCGCGCGCGTTCTGCTCGATCTGCTCCTGCGCGGCCGCCTTGCGCTCCTCGATCGTGGCCTTCTTCGCCTGCTGGTCGGCGATGAGCTGCTCGACCTCCGCCTTGCGGTCGGCCGCCGCCTTGCGCGCGGCCTCGGCGGCGACGACGTTCTCGTCCGCCTGCTTCTTGAGGTCGGCGATCGTCTCGCGGACCGCCTGCAGGCGCGCCTCGCGGTTGCGTGCGACGGACTCGGCCTCGAGCAGCTCCTGGAGCGACCGGGACTGGCTGCGCGCCGCCGTCGACGAGACCGCGTACTCCTCGATGAACTGCTCGGTGCTCTCGGCGCCCGTGACGATGCCGAGGCTCGAGACGTCGCCCTGGCCGCGGTACGCCTGGCGCGCCATCTCCGCGATGCTCGACCGCGCGTCGGCCACCTCGGTCGCCCCGCGCTCGATCTCGGCGCTGATCGCGGCCTCCTGCCCGAGGGCGTCCTCGAGGCGCTGCGCGAGGAGCTCCGCCTCGCGCTGGGTCCGCTCGACCTCGGCCTCGGCCGCCTCGAGCTCGGCCTGCGCGACGGGCAGTCGCGCCTCGATGGCCTGGAGGTCGATGACCGCCTGGGCGAGCTCGGCGTCGGTGTCCTCGAGCTCGGACTGGAGCTCCTCGCGGTTGCCGAGGATCTCCGACTGGCGGCGCTCGGCGGCGGCCCGACGGTCGTCGATGTCGTCGGCGGACGCCGAGGCGACGCTCCCGACGAGGAGCAGGGTCGTGGCGAGGAGTGCCGCGGTCGCGCGGCGCAGGTCGCGGGTCATCTCACACCCTCGTGTGGCGGTTGAGCGTGACGACCGAGGAGACGGCCGCCAGGAGGAACGCGATGCCGACGAGCACGGGCGCGATGCGCAGCACGTCCGCCTCGTCGACGTAGGCCACCCACGTCACGGACTGCGACAACCAGTCGGTGACGAGGTACTTCACCCCCACCCAGAGCCCGCCCACGGCGAGCAGCGCCCCGAGCACGGCGGCGATCGCCCCCTCGAGGAGGAACGGGAGCTGGATGAAGAGGTTCGACGCGCCGACGAGCCGCATGATGCCCGTCTCGCGCCGCCGGCTCAGGGCCGAGAGCCGGATCGTCGTCGTGATGAGCAGGACCGCGGCGAGCAGCATGACGGCCGCGAGACCCGCGGCGAGCAGCGACGCGCGGTTGAGCGCGAGGAACAGCGAGTCGAAGATGCGGCGCTGGTCCTCGACGACCTCGACGCCGGCCCGCCCGGTCACGACGTCGTTGACGACCTCGTAGTTCTCGGGGTTGGTCAGCTTGAGCCGGAACGACGCCTGCATGTCGTCGACCGTGAGCTGCGTGCCGAGGTAGCCGTCGGGGTAGCGCTCGGTGAAGGCCTCGAACGCGTCGTCCTTGGACTCGAAGTACACGGTCTGGATCTCGTCGGCGAGCTCGGTCTCGAACACGTCCTCGAGCGCGGCGATCTGCTCGGGCGTGGCCTCCCCGGCGGCGCACGTCGGCGACGGCGAGCCTTGCGGGCACAGGAAGACCGACACCTCGACCTTGTCGTACCAGTCGTCCTTGAGCTTGCCGATCTGGGCCTGCAGGAGCATGGACGCGCCGACGAAGGTCAGCGACACGAACGTCACGAGGACGACCGAGACGGTCATCGAGACGTTGCGGCGCAGGCCCTGGCCGAGCTCCGCGAGGATGAACTGGAGGCGCACGCCGCTCACTCCCCCGCCGTGGCCGGGGCGTGACGACGCACGGAGCGCCGCCGCGGCAGGGGCGTGTCGTCGGGCGCGGGCTCGGCCGGCGCAGGTGCCTGCTCGGCGCGGACGGGGCGCGGGACGACCGTCGTCGGGGCGGACTCGGGTGCCGTGCCCGCGGGGTCGGGGATGACCTGGCCGCGCGCGCCGTAGGAGCCGTGTGCCTGGTCGCGCACGAGCGTGCCCGTCTCGAGCTCGATGACGCGGCGGCGCATCTGGTTGACGATCTCCTCGTCGTGCGTCGCCATGACGACCGTCGTGCCGGTGCGATTGATGCGGTCGAGCAGGCGCATGATGCCGAGCGACGTCGTGGGGTCGAGGTTCCCGGTCGGCTCGTCCGCGAGCAGGATCGGCGGTCGGTTGACCATCGCGCGCGCGATCGCCACGCGCTGCTGCTCACCGCCGGAGAGCTCGTGCGGGCGACGCTTCTCCTTGCCCGCGAGCCCGACCATCTCGAGCGTCTCGGGCACGGTGATGGCGATCGTGTGACGCGGCTTGCCGATCACCTGAAGCGCGAACGCGACGTTCTCGAACACGGTCTTGTTGGGCAGCAGGCGGAAGTCCTGGAAGACGACCCCGATCTGGCGCCGCAGCTTCGGCACGTTCCAGCTCGAGAGCGACCCGAGGTCGCGGCCGGCGACGAACACCTTGCCCTTGGTGGGGCGCTCCTCGCGCAGGACGAGGTGCAGGCACGTGGACTTGCCGGACCCCGACGCACCGACGAGGAACACGAACTCGCCGCGCCGGACCTCCAGCGACACGTCGTCGACGGCCGGTCTCGCGCCGCGCGCGTAGACCTTGGTGACGTTCTCGAAGCGGATCACAGCGGCACGTTCCTCGGGTCGGGGGTCGATCCGTGGACGAACGAGGTTCGTCGCACGATCCCGAGGGTAGGCACGCGATCCGGGCCCGGCGGGGCGGACACGCCGCGCCCGGGCGCATCGATCCGTTGCCCGGATCAATCGCTCCGGGCGGCGCCGGGCGGGTCAGGCGTCCTTCTGCACACCGCGGCGCCAGCGGATCCCGGCCTCGATGAAGTCGTCGATGTCGCCGTCGAACACGGCCGACGGGTTGCCGACCTCGTGCTCGGTGCGCAGGTCCTTGACCATCTGGTACGGCTGCAGCACGTACGAGCGCATCTGGTCGCCCCAGCTCGCCTTGATGTCGCCCGCGAGCTCCTTCTTCTTCGCGTTCTCCTCCTCCTGGCGCACGAGCAGCAGGCGGGACTGGAGGACGCGCAGGGCGGCGGCGCGGTTCTGGATCTGCGACTTCTCGTTCTGCATCGACACGACGATGCCGGTGGGGATGTGCGTCATGCGCACCGCGGAGTCCGTCGTGTTGACGGACTGGCCGCCGGGGCCCGAGGACCGGAACACGTCGACCTTGATCTCCGACTCGGGGATCTCGATCGAGTCGGTCTGCTCGATGAGCGGGATGACCTCGACCGCCGCGAAGGACGTCTGGCGGCGGCCCTGGTTGTCGAACGGCGAGATGCGCACGAGGCGGTGCGTGCCGGCCTCGACGGACAGGTGGCCGAACGCGTACGGCGCCTTGACCTCGAACGTGGCCGACTTGAGCCCGGCCTCCTCCGCGTACGAGGTGTCGAGGACGGTGGTCGGGTAGCCGTGGCGCTCGGCCCAGCGCAGGTACATGCGCAGCAGCATCTCGGCGAAGTCGGCCGCGTCCACGCCGCCGGCGCCCGCACGGATCGTCACGACGGCCTCGCGCGCGTCGTACTCGCCGGCGAGCAGCGTGCGGACCTCGAGCTGGTCGAGGTCCTTGCGGATGGCGGCGACCTCGTTCTCGGCCTCGACGAGCGTGTCCTCGTCGTCCATCTCCTGGCCCATCTCGACCAGGGTCTCGACGTCGTCGATGCGCTGGCCGAGCTTCTTCACCCGGTCGAGCTCGGACTGCGCCGCGGACAGGGCGGACGTCACCTCCTGCGCCGCCTCCGGGTCGTCCCACAGGTCGGGGGCCGACGCCTTCTCCGAGAGGTCCGCGATCTTCGCGCGCAGCTCCTCCGGGTCGCTCACGCTCTCGATGGACTCGAGCGTGCTGCGCAGCGCCTTGATCTCGGACGGAAAGTCGATGGTGGCCACGAGGTTCAAGGTTACGCGACCCGGCGCACCCTCCGCGTCGTCGGGCCCGGTCCGGGCCCGACAACGCGGTCGGCGGTCAGTCCTGCGGGTCGCCCGGCGTGCGGGTCCCGCCCGTGCCCGACGCCGCGGGCTCGGTCGCGGCGGCCTGCTGGCGGCCCTCGTCGCGCGCCTTGGCGAGCATCGCCTCGAGGCGCTGACGGCGGCGCCGGCGGTCGTCGCGGATGCCGATGACGAGCACGACGACGATCGCGACGAGCAGGAGCTGGGGCCACGGCACGGCCCACGTCGTGACCGTGACGGTCACGGGCTGCAGCGGCGCGTCCACCACGTCGTCGGCGACGGTCGTGGGCGTCACGGTGATGGTCGTGCTGACCGGGCCGAGCGGCCAGACGTCGTCGAACCCGACCTCGCTGCGCAGCGAGCCGCCGGGCAGGACCTCGCCGAGCGGCTCCGCCGTCGCGCCGTCGACCACGGCGCCGAACAGGGCGGACGTCGCGACCTGGCCCTCGGCGCCGAGCCGCACGTTGCCGTCGTTGGCGACGTCGTAGGAGACGGTGAGGTCGCCCGCGGCGAACGGGTTCCACGAGGGCGCGTAGGACGCCTTGACGTTCTCGACCGCGAGCACGGGCTGGACCTCGCCGGTGACGCGGGTCGTGACGCGGAAGCCGACGCGGCTCTCGACGCCCACGCTCGTGCCCTCGTCGCTCCCGGCGGTCGTGATGGACGCGGCGATGCCGGCCGGGTGGTCCCCGGGCGTCGCGTTCTCGGGGATCGTGATCGTGTACGGCACGACGACGGTCTCCTCCGGGCCGACGTCGACGGTCTCCTGGATGGTGAACCAGGTGCCCGCGTCCCTCGACTCCCGGTCGGACGGGAGCATGTTGAAGCGGCCGTTCGCGGTGAGGTACCCGTCGGCGGACTTGAGCGCGAACGTCGCGGGCGTCTTGCCGAAGTTCGTCACGGCGAGGTGGTCCTCGACCGTCTGGCCGGGGTCGACGGTGAGGTCGACCCAGCGCCGGCCGTCGGGGCCGTCGGCGTCCGCGGGCGTGACGCTCCAGGTGATCGTCTCCTCCGCGTCCCGGACCAGGCCGCTCGCGGGTGCCGGGCCCGCGGCGGCGGGCAGGGCGGGCGCGAGCGCGGCGACGGCGGCCGCCGCGACGGCGAGGAGCCGCCGCAGGCCGCGGGTGCGGGCGGCGCGCGGGCGGGTGCTCAGGTGTGATGCAGGGTTCACGCAGGTGCTCTCTCCGTACGACGGCGGGCCGCCCGCCTCGTCCGACCGAAACGTCGGACGAGGCGGGCGGCCCGCCGTGGACTGCTCCGTCAGCGGCCGGTCGAGCCGGCCGCCGGGTCACGAGGGGCTGGTCAGCCGATGTCCTCGAAGAGGGACAGCGTGATGGTCGAGGAGTAGGCGCCGGCGGCGACGTCCTCACCCGTGCGGAGCGTGAGGTCCGCGTTCGCGGTCCACGAGCCCTCGGGGTTGACCTCGGTCGAGTCGAACGCCGAGACGAGGAGGTCCTGGTCCACGAGGCCGGGGCCGTTCTCGAGCTCGGGGTCGACGCCCTCGCCGGCCTCGACGAGGCCGCTGTCGCTGCCGCTCACGAGAGCCGGGGCCCAGCCCAGGTTCTCGGCGCCGATCGTGCCGGCCTCACCGGTGAAGTCCGAGGCGCTGCCCAGGACGTACCAGAACGAGCCCTCGGCGATCTGGTCGGCCGAACGCGTGTCGGTGACCGTGACCTCCGGCAGCGTGCCGGTGAACTCACGGGTCTCGGGGACGGTCGAGTCGACCTCGCTCAGCGTCGTGGAGCTGGAGGCCACGCTGAAGGCGAGGTTGCCCGGCTCGACGGTCGACTCGATCTCGACCGACACGTCGACGTTCGAGTCGTCGCCCACCTGGTCGGCGGAGGCAGCGGACGCGAGGGCGACCGTGCCGATGAGCATCGCACCGAGGGCACCCCCGGCGACGAGCTTCTTCGTTGCTCGTGCGTTCATGTTGTAGCTCTCCATCGTTGGAGTTGTTGTCGGACCGGATCACCATAGCGGCGAACCTGGGGTTTTCACAGGGTCAAGCCAGAAGTGGCCATCCAAAGTTAAGAAAGTGAACAAAGGCGCGGGAGCATGCTCGCGCGTCGTTGCGACCGTCCCTTCCTGGATGCTCGTCGTCGAACAGCAACAGGTGCTCACCACGCTCTGGCACGTGACTCTGCACGGATGATGATGCCATCACTCCAGGGCTGGGTCACCCAGCTGACCATCGCGGGTCGCGCGCGCGCCGCGAGGCTCACGGTCGCCGTCCGGCCGTCCGTGGTCGACGCGTCGGTCACCGTGACGCCGTGCAGCCCGGCGAGGGCCTCCGGGTTCCGCGCGAGGTAGTCCGTGACCTCCGCGCGCACCCCGCCGCTCGTGAGGGTGAGCACCGCGCCGTCGACCGGGTCCGTCGCGGCGCCGGTGTAGAAGGTCTCGTGCGTCATCGAGTCGGCCGCCGCGAGCGCGAGCGCGTCCGCGAGCTCGTAGAGGCGCTTGCGCTCCAGGTGCACCTCCGTCGCGCTCACGACGACGGTCACGAGCAGCAGCGCGAACGCGACGAACGCCGACGTGAGCAGCATGATCCGGCCGTCCTCGCGCCCTCCCCCGGCCGAGGGCGCGTCGTCCCGCGCGCCGGGCGCAAGTGCCTCGTGCCCGAGCACGTCGGGCACGAGCACGTCGGGCACGAGCACGTCGGGCACCTGCACGTCGGGCACGAGGCGCCGCGCGCCGCCGGCCGTCACGGTCGCCTCGCGGCGTACTCGTCGACCGAAGCGACGTGCTGCGCCTCGACCGGGACGGCGAGCGGCACGACGGCACGCGCGAACGAGGGGACGAGCGGCAGCGGCACGTCGAGGCGCACGCGCGCCGTCACCTCGCCGCCCGGCTCGAGGCACGGCGCGGTCGTGCACGCGATCGTCAGGCTCTCGCCGCCGGGCGTGAACCCCTGGTCGTCGAGCGCGAGCGCCACGGCCGCGGTCGCGAGCCGGGCGCCCTCCTCGGCCGAGCCGGCGGTGACGAACGCGCGCGCCGCCTCCCGGGACGCGCCCTCGACGGCGAACGTCCCGGCCTGGACGCGACCGACGGTGAGCACCAGGTACAGGACCGGCACGAGCAGGACGAGCGCGACCCCGAGGAACTCGACGACGGCGCTCCCCCGCTGCGTCCCGTCCGAGCCTCCGACGAGCCGTGCGAGCACCCGCACGACGGCGCGGTGCGTCCGGCGTGTCACGGTGCCTCCTCGAGCGCGTGCCCGTCGACCGTCAGCACGCCCGTCGGCCCGAGCAGCCCGACCACGGGCAGTGGGGCCGAGACCGTGACCTCGACGACCGGGAGGCCGTCGACGACGCTCTGGCGCACGGAGACGTCCTCGGCGTACCGCGGGGACAGCGCGGCACCGATCAGCGCGCGCGTCCGCGCCGCACCGTCCTGCGGCCCGCGGTCCGCCCGCCCGGCGACCCGCGCCCCCTCGGCCGCGCAGTCCACGAGGGTCGCGCGCACGTGCACCGCGAGCGCCACCTGGACCACTCCCAGGAACAGCACGAGCACGAGGACGGCGACGAGGGTGAAGTCGACGACGGCCGACCCGCGCTCCGGGTCGTCGCGCGTGAGGCCGGGACCGACGACCGTCACGTCAGGGCGCGCTGACACTCGAGATCGCGTTGCTGAACGCCTGCGTCAGCGCCGGACCCGCGACGGCCCACAGCGCGATGACCAGGCCCGCGGTCATGAGGGTGATGAGGACCCAGCCCGGGACGTCGCCCCGTTCCCGGTCGCCGTCGACGAGCCGCACCACCACCGCCCGGACCGTCCCGTGCGTGACCGCCCTCCACCGCGTCCACCCCTGCATCCCTGCCTCCTTCGTCCGTCGTCGTCGTTCGTCGTTGGTCGTCGTTCGTCGTTCGTCGCTGGTCGTCGGTCGTACGTCAGGCGTCGGTCGTTCGTCAGGCGTCGGTCGTCGCACGTGCGGTGGCTCGGTGCGTCGTGCGTGCGGGCGCGGCTCAGAACCCGAGCCGGAGCGTGGCGAGCGACGGGTAGACCGCGAACACGACCGTCACCGGGAGGATGAGGAAGACGACCGGCACCATCATCGCCACCTCCTTCTTCCCGCCCGCCTCCATGAGCGCTCGCCGGCCCGACTCGCGGACGTCCTGGGCCTGGGCGCGCAGGACGTCCGCGAGGGGCGTGCCGCGCTCCACCGCGACCGCGACTCCTTCCGCGAATCGCGTGAGGCTCGGCAGCCCGGTCCGGTCGGCGAGCTGCTCGAGAGCGCGGGACAGCGGGGCGCCGGCGCGCACCGCCGCGAGGGTCGCGCGGAGCTCGGTCGACAGCTCGCCGCGCGCCGTCGCGGTGACGCGCTCGAGAGCGGCGACCGGCCCCTCGCCCGCCGTGACCGCGAGCGCGAGGAGCTCGGCGACCGTGGGGAACTCGGCGAGCATGCGTTCCTCGCGCCGCCGCACGGCCCGGGTGAGCGCCTGGTCGCACGCCAGCACGCCCCCCACGCCGCACAGGAGCGCGAGCAGGACGAGCGAGACGACCGACGAGCCGCGCGTCGCGGCGAGCGCCACCGCGGCGAACGTGCCGACGGCGAGGCCCGCGACGCCCCACACGAGCTGGCGCGCACGGAACTGGTCGACGCTCCGGTCCCAGCCCGCGCGGTCGAGGCGCCGGCGGACGTCGGACGCCGTCGAGCCGAAGCGCTCGAGGGCGCGGCCGGCATCGGCGACGAGCGGCGCGAGCAGACGCTCGACCGTCGGGAACGGCGTCCGGACGGGTTGGTCGCGCAGGAGCACGGACGTGCGGTCCTGGGTGCGCAGGTACGGCGCGAGGCGCTCGTCGAGCCGGATCGCGCGGCGTCGCGCGCCGGACACCACGAGGAGCAGGCCGAGCCCGCCGAGCGCGCCGATCGCGGCGCCGGGGAACGAGACGTCGATGCCGTTCATCGCAGGACCCGCTCCTCCTCGGGCAGCCGCCCGATCCGCAGCATGAGGTGGTACGCGGCCGCGGAGCACGCCGCTCCCGCGCCGAGCACCAGGGCGCCGGTCAGCGAGTTGTACGCCGCCGCCGTCTCGGGCCTCGTCGCGAGGAAGGCGAGCACGACCCATGGGCCGGCGACCGCGAGCCGCGCGCCGTTGACCGTCCACGACTGGCGGGCCTCGAGCTCCCCGCGCGTGCGGGCGTCCTCGCGCAGGAACGCGGACAGGGTCCGCAGGAGGCGCCCGAGGTCGGTGCCGCCCACGTCGCGCGTGAGCCGCAACGCCTCGACGATGCGGTCGGCGACGGGGTCCGCCAGCCGATCCTTGAGCAGGTCGAGGCAGTCGCCGAAGCGGCCCGAGGCGCGGTAGTCGCGCGCGAACCGCGCGAACGGCTCGCGGAGCTCGACCGGGCCGCGCTCCCCGAGCTGGCCGACCGCCTCGGGCAACGACAACCCGGCGCGCACGCCCGAGGCGAGGTGGTCGAGCACCTCGGGCCACGCGTCGCGCAGCCGCGCCCGACGCCGCCGGGCGCGCGAGCGCACGAGGACGGCGGGGGCCGCAGCGGCGATCGTGGCGAAGCACGTCCCGATCGTCACCGACCGCGCGAGCACGCTCGCGACGCCGAGGACGACGAGGCCCACGCCGACGCTCGTGGCGACGAGGGCGCCGGGCGTGACCGACGGCGCGCCCGCCTGCACGAGCAGGTCCTGCGTGCGCGCGGTCCAGCCGTCGCGCCGGCGCTCCCGCGGCGGGCTCGGCGCCCAGAACGACCACCAGACGCAGAACAGCCCCGCGCCCAGCAGGAAGCCCACGGCGACGCCCACGTCAGCGCACCCCCGACCACGCGTCGTCGGTCGCCCCGACGACCGCACCGTGGCTCTCCGGGCGCAGGAGCCCCGCGAGGTCGATCCCGGCGCGCGCGAACCTCTCGGCGTGCGGAGGGAAGCCGTCCGCCCGCACGAGCCGGTCGCCCGACCGGACGAAGATCTCGGCCGCCTCGACCACGCCCTGCTCGACGCGACCCGTGACCCCGAGCACCTCGCGCACGACGCGGCGCCCGTCGGCGTCGAGGCCGAGGTGCACGACGAGGTCGATCGCCGACGCGACGGTCGGCACGACGAACCGGTCCGAGACGTTCGGCCCGGCGAGCAGCGGCAGCGTGCACATCTTGGTGATCGCCTCACGGGCCGAGTTGGCGTGGATCGTGCACATGCCGGGAACGCCCGCGTTCAAGGCGACGAGCAGGTCGAGGCTCTCCGCCTCGCGGACCTCGCCGACGACGATGCGGTCCGGGCGCATGCGCAGCGCCTCCTTGACCAGGCGCCGCAGCGGGATCTCCCCCGTCCCCTCGAGGCTCGGCTGGCGGCACTGCAGCGCCACGACGTCCCGGACCGCGAAGCGGAGCTCGAAGACCTCCTCGCACGTGATCACGCGCTGCGTGGGCGGCACGGAGCCGGCGAGCGCGTTGAGCATCGTCGTCTTGCCGGCCTGGGTCGCACCCGCGACGAGCACGTTGAGCCCGGCCCGGACGGAGGCGTCGAGGAACGCCGCGGCCTGCGGCGTGAGCGAGCCGAGCCGCACGAGGTCGTCGAGGTGCGACGCGCGGACGACGTGCTTGCGGATGTTCACGGCCCAGTCGCGGCGCGTCACGTCCGGGATGACCACGTGCAGCCGCTCGCCGCCGGGCAGCGAGGCGTCCACGAACGGGCTCGACAGGTCGAGGCGCCGGCCGGACGAGCGCAGCATCTGCTCGACGAGGTCGCGCACCTGGGCGGCGGTGAGCATGGTGGTCGTGAGCTCGGACCGCCCGCCGCGCGCGACGAACACCTGCGACGGGGCGTTGATCCAGATCTCCTCGACCTCGGGGTCGTCGAGGTAGGGCTGGAGCGGGCCGAGCCCCGCCACGGCGGCGACGAGCGCGCGGCCGGCGGCGGCGGGGTCGGCGAGCGGCGTGACGACGCCCAGTGCGCTGCGCGTCTCGTAGTCGGCGACGGCGTCGCGCACGAGCTCGTCGACGGCGGCGCGGTCGCGCAGCGGGTCCACCCCGCGCCGGCGCACGAGCTCGCGCACCTCGTTCTCGAGCACGCCGACGGCGTGCGTGTCCGTGGACATCTCGAGCATTCCCCCTGCTCAGCCAGCCGGTTCCCCGCCGGTCCGCGAAAGATCCGCCGCCGAGAGTAGGGCATCCGGCGCCCGCCGGGAACAGCCCTGTGGACGGCGAGTGCGCGATCCGCGCGATCCCGCGCCCGCGCGCCGTCCGGGCGCCCCGCGCGTCCCACATCGTGGGCGCCGGCGCGGCTAGGGTCGGTGCCATGACGGACCTCCCGCCCGGCCGCTGGCAGGCGGCCGCACGTGCCACGGGCCTGCTCGGCGCCGACGGCACCGTGGCCGCGACGATCTTCGCCGAGATGACCGCCCTCGCCCAGCGCACCGGGGCGATCAACCTCGGGCAGGGCTTCCCCGACGTGGACGGACCGGCCGCGGTCAAGCACGCCGCGGTCCGCGCGATCGAGGACGGGCACAACCAGTACCCGCCCGGGCCGGGGATCCTCGAGCTGCGCAACGCCGTCGCGAGCCACCAGTTCCGCCACTACGGGCTGGACCCCGACCCGGAGACGGAGGTGCTCGTGACGACGGGCGCCACCGAGGCCCTCGCCGCGACGATCCTCGCGCTCGCCGGGCCGGGCGACGACGTGGTGACGCTCGAGCCGTTCTACGACTCGCACGCGGCGTGCATCGCGCTCGCGGGCGCGAACCACGTCACGGTGCCCCTCGTGCCCGGACCGGACCGGTTCCGCCTCGACGTCGACGCGCTGCGCGCGGCCGTCACCGACCGCACGCGCCTGATCGTCGTGAACTCGCCGCACAACCCGACGGGCACGGTGCTCGACCTCGACGAGCTCGACGCGGTGGCGGCCGTCGCGCGCCGCCACGACGCCGTCGTCGTGACGGACGAGGTCTACGAGCACCTGACGTTCGACGACGCGCGGCACGTGCCGATCGCGACCCTGCCGGGCATGCGGCAACGCACGATCACCATCTCGTCGGCGGGCAAGACGTTCTCGTTCACCGGGTGGAAGGTCGGCTGGCTGCACGGTCCCGAGCCGCTCGTGACCGCGGTGCGCACGGTCAAGCAGTTCCTCACCTACACGTCGGGCGCGCCGTTCCAGCCCGCGATCGCCGACGCCCTGTCCGACGACGAGACGCCGCGCGCGCTCGCCGACTCGCTCGCGGCGCGGCGCGACCTGCTGTGCGAGGGGCTCGTGCGCGCCGGGTTCGACGTCGTCGTGCCGCAGGGCACGTACTTCGTCATCGCCGACGGCGCCCCGCTCGGCTTCGACGACGGCACCGCGCTGTGCCGCGAGCTGCCCGCGCTGGCGGGCGTGGTCGCCGTGCCCGTGAGCGCGTTCTGCACCCCCGGGTCGCCGACCGAGCGCGCGCTCGCCTCGCGCGTGCGGTTCACGTTCGTCAAGCGCGAGGACGTGCTGCACGAGGCGGTGGGCCGCCTCGCACGCCTCGGGGCCGCGCGTCGGTCCTGACGCGCACTCCTCGCGGCCGGGTCCCCGTCAGGGGCAGACGCCGGGCAGGCGCTCCTCGGTCGCGGGCGTCTCCGGCGTCCCGGGCGCGGTCGTCCCGGCGTCGGTCCCGGTGCCCGGGTCCGTGGTCCCCGCCCCCGGGTCGGTCGTCCCCGCTCCGGGGTCGGTCGTGCCCGCGTCCGTGCCGCCGCCCTGGTCCGTCGACCCGGCGGGGGGCGCCGCGGCGTCGTCGCGCGGGTCCGCGGGCTCCTGGCCGGGCGCGGGCGCGTCGTCGATCAGCCGCTGCCAGATCGCGTCCGCCTCCGACGTCCACTCGACGCGGTTCTTGTCGCGCGGCGACTCGACGACGGGGAGCTGCGTGAACACCACCTCGGACGGCTTGATGTTGCGCAGGCTGAACGCGAGCCCGGCGAGCGCGGTCGGGTCCGCGATGGTCGGGTCGGCGCTGATCGAGCTGAGCACGGCCTCGATGACGCCGTAGAGCTGCGGCGAGTTGGTGATGATGTTCTGCGACAGCAGCTCGCGGATCGCGGAGTCGATGAACGCCTGCTGGCGCTGGATGCGCGTGAGGTCGGAGCCCATCTCGAGCCCCATGCCCGTGCCGTGGCGCGCGCGCAGGAAGCTGATCGCCTCGTGGCCCGTGAGCGTGTGCTCGCCCGCGGGCAGGTCGAGCGTGCCGTACCGGCGGCTCTCCTTGACCGGCTCGGGGAAGCACATGGTGACGCCGTTGATCGCGTCGACCACGCCGATGACCCCGGTCATCTTCACGACGACGTGGTTCGTGATGGTGACGCCCGTGAGGTCCTGGACCGCGGTGATGGTGCACGCGGCCGCGTACGTCATGTCGTCGACGCCGCCCGAGCCGATCTGGAACGCCTCGTTGAACATCGTGCTGCGCCGCGGCGAGGACATCGACCCGTCGGGCAGGTTGCACGCCGGGAGGTCGACGAGCGAGTCACGCGGGATCGAGACGACCTCCATGCGCGTGCGGTCGCCGGACACGTGCACGATGAACGTGGTGTCCGACCGCATGCCCTCCTCCTCGCCGGCGATCGCGGCGTTCTCGGCGTCGCGGTAGTCGGTGCCCATGACGAGGATGTTGAGCGCGCGGCCCGCGAACGGGTCGGACGGGTCCTTCGGCGGCTCCTGCGTCGGGCCGCCCACCACGAGGTCGCTCACGTCGCTCACGGTGATCTTCGACTTGAGGTCCAGGTAGACGGCCCCCGCGCCGACGGCGACGAAGGCCAGGGCCCCCGTGAGCACGAGCCCGATCGCCCGCGCGACGCGGTGCGAGCGCAGCGCCCGGGCGTGGTGGGGGCCGCCGGTGGGCTTGTCCTCGCCGCCCTTGCGGGAGCGTGTCGTCGGCGTCGCGCGGGACCGCGAGCGCGGGGACGACGTGGAGTGGGCGGTCGTTGGCACGGTCCGAGGGTAAAGGGTGCGGCGTGGAAGCGTGTGCGCAGCCCGCGGGAGGACGTGTGAAAGGGCGGCGAAGACCGGCCCCGACGTGCGGCGTCGCACCGTCGCAGGAGGTCCGCCGGAGGACCCGCCCCGCGGGTCAGACCGGGGTGTGCCACCCGCCGCGGCGGAACGCGGGCGTGGCGAGCGCGAGCACGAGGAGCGACGCGACGACGGCGCCGAGCATCACGGTGGACATCGCGACGGCGTCGCCGCCGAGGACGCCCACGAGCGGGCTGACGAGGCCCGCGACGCCGGACTGGAACGCCCCGATGACCGCGGCGGCGGTGCCCGCGATCTCGCCGTGCCGCGTGAGCGCGAGCGCCGAGGCGTTCGCGGGGATGAGGCCCTGCATCGAGAGCACGAGGAACAGGGCCGCGACGATGCCGACGATCCCGCCGGCCCCGGTGAGGGCCACGACGAGCAGGCCGACGGCGAACACGCCCTGGACGACGAGCGCGACGCGCAGGAGGCGCACGGGCGCGACGCGGCGCACGAGCGCGGCGTTCGCCTGGGCGGACAGCACGAGACCGACGCCGTTGACGGCGAACAGGAGCGCGAACTGCCCGTGGCTGAGCCCGTACCCCTCCTGGAGCACGAACGGCGACCCGACGACGTAGCTCATGAGGACGGCCTGGCCGAGGCCGGGCAGCACCGCGAGGGCGACGAAGTGGCGGTCGCGCAGGAGGCTGCCGTACCCGCGCAGGACGGCGCGAGCCCCGGCGGGGCGGCGTCGCTCGACGGGCAGCGACTCCGGCATCCAGACGAGCACGATAGCCCCGAGCACGAGGCCGCCGAGCGCGAGGACCCAGAACACGGCGTGCCACGAGGCGTGCGCGCCGATGAACGACCCGAGCGAGGGCGCGAGCAGCGGGGCGAGGCCGATGACGAGCATGAGCCGCGACAGGATGCGCGCGGCGTCGGAGCCGGTGAACCGGTCGCGGATCGCGGCGATCGCGACGACGGACGCGGACGCGTTGAAGAAGCCCTGGAGCACGCGGAGCCCGATCAGGACGCCGATGTTGGGCGCGAGCGCGCACAGGAGCGACGTGACGACGTGCAGGGCGAGCCCCACGAGCACGGGCAGGCGTCGCCCGTAGCGGTCGGAGAGGGGGCCGATGACGAGCTGACCGACGGCGCCGCCGACGAGCATCCCGGAGAGCGTGAGCTGCGCGAGGGAGTCGGGTGCGCCGAGGTCGGCGCCCACCTCGGGCAGCAGCGGGAGGTACATGTCCACGGTGAGCGCGGGCAGCGTCGCGAGGGCTCCGAGGAGCAGCACCCACCGGGCGTTCGACCTCGGTCCGGGCATGACGGGGTCGACCGAGGACGGGGGCATGACGCCTATCGTAACGATTCGATCGCCGCACCGTCAGCCGGTGCGACGTGAGCCTGCTCTCCCCGTGGGTGGCGTGCGGCAGGCTGGGAGCATGTGCGGACGCTACGCCTCCTTCCGGGACGCCCAGGACCTCGCCGACGAGTTCGCGATCGCGGAGGTCGCCGACGACGCGCGCCTCCTGCCGCCGTCGTGGAACCTCGCGCCGACGGACCCGGTGCGCATCGTCGTCGAGCGCGCCGCGAAGGAGACGGGCGAGGTCCGGCGCTCGCTGCGCGTCGCGCGATGGGGGCTCGTGCCGTCGTGGTCGAAGGACCCGAAGGGCGGCGCGCGGATGATCAACGCGCGCGCGGAGTCGGTGCTCGACAAGCCGGCGTTCGCCAAGCCGTTCGGCGTGCGCCGCTGCCTCGTCCCTGCGGACGGGTACTACGAGTGGCGCGTGCTGCCCGACGGCGCGTCCCCGGCCGGGGCGGCCGGGTCGCCCGCGCGCCGCGGCAAGGTCGCGAAGCAGCCGTACTGGATCGCCCCGGGCGACGGGCGCAGCGCGGCCTTCGCGGGCCTCTACGAGTTCTGGCGGGACCGCACCAAGGCGGACGACGACCCCGACCGCTGGCTCGTGTCGACGACGATCATCACGACGGACGCGGCGCCCTACCTCGCCGAGATCCACGACCGCATGCCGCTCGCCCTGCCGCCCGAGGCGTGGGACGCGTGGCTCGACCCGGCGGTCGACGCGCGCGGGGCGGCGGACCTGCTCGGGCTCGGCGGCCCGCACGACGACGTCCCGATGGTCGCGCGCGAGGTGTCGACGCTCGTCAACTCCGTGACGAACGACGGACCCGGCCTGCTCGAGCCCGTCTGAGCGGGCCCGCCGGGCGGCGCGCGGCGGTCAGCCGCGGTAGGCCCACTGCAGGCGCACGGGCTCGATCGTGCCGAGCCCCTGCACCTCGGTCTCGGGCTGCGCCGTGAGCGCGAACCGCTGGTCCCCCGCGAGCATCCCCGCGGTGTCGCGGTCGACGAGGACGGTCGTCGGGTCCGCGATGTCGACGAGGCGCGCGGCGAGGTTGACGCTCGGCCCGAACACGTCGCCGAACCGCGAGAGCACGCGCCCCCACACGAGGCTCACGCGCACGGGCGGGACGTCGACGTCCTCCGCCCGGCCCCCGGCCTCGGCCAGGCCGAGCGCGACGCGCGCGCCCGTCGCGACGTCGTCGGCCACGTACAGCACCGCGTCGCCGATGGTCTTGACGACGCGACCGCCGGCCGCCGTGATGACGTCGCGCGCGCTCGTCTCGAAGAGCTGGACGAACTCGGCGAGCTCGCTCGACCCGAGGCCGCGCGTGCGCTGCGTGAAGGACACGATGTCCGCGAACCCCACCGCCCGGGGCAGCGGCAGCTCGTGCTCGTCCACGGCGGTGGCCCGCGCGTCGGAGAACTCGACGGCGAACCGGCCCGCCACCGCGGCGACCTGCCGCCGCCACGCGTGCAGGAGCTGCTCCTCGAGGACCGGCGCGAGCTCGGGCAGCCGGTCGAGCACGAGCAGGCGCGCGCTCGTGTCGTCGAGGTCGAACCGTCGCGTCAGGTGCTCGACGAGCGCCTCGACCTGCCACAGCACGAGCCGCTCGGTCGTGTGGCCCGTCGAGCGGATGAGCGTCGTCAGCGCGCGCTGGTCGAGCTTCTCCTCCTCGGCGAACGCGAACACGTCCGCGAGCGCCTGCGCGTCACGCTCGGTGAACGCGTGCTCCTCCCCCTCGGTGATGGGGAGGCCGAGCGCCTGCCAGTAGGCGCGCACGCGCTCCTCGCTGACGCCGGCGCGCTCGGCGAGCCGCTCGACGGTGAGGGTGCGGGGCCCGCCGAGCAGCACCTCGTCCAGCACGGCCTCGGTCGCCTCGGCGCCCGCGGGCTCGTCGCCCCCCGCGGTCGTCGTCGTCGGGGTGAGCTCGTTCTCCTCCGGGTCCGTTGGCACCCGGCGATCCTATTCCTCGCCCCGGGGCCCGCGAGATCGGCGCTCCCGCACGAGATCGGCAGTCGCGCACGAGGTCGGCGATCGCGACCGCCGACCTCGCACCGCACTGCCGATCTCGTACCGACCTGCGATCAGTCGTGCGGGCGCAGGTGGTGCACGTCGCCGCTGTGGTGGACGCTCGTCGTGCCGTCGTCGTGCCGCAGCTCGAGACCGCCGTCGGGTGCGAGGCCCGTGGCGAGGCCGACGACGTCGCCGCCGCCGACGCGTTCGACGCGCACGCGCGTGCCGAGCGTCGCGATGATCCCGGCGCAGTCCGCGTCGAGGCCCGCGGCGTGCGCGTCGCCGCCGGCGTCCTGCCAGCGCGCGAGGATCTCGCCGAACGCCTCGTGGAGCGCGACCAGCACGACCTCGCGGTCGGTCGTCGCGGCGCCCGCGAGCGCGAGGGAGGTCGCGGTGGGCACGGGCAGCTCATCGCGCGTCTGGGTGACGTTGAGGCCGACGCCGACGACGACCCCGCCGTCGGGCAGGACCTCGGCGAGGATGCCCGCGACCTTGCGCAGCGGGGGCGGCGAGCCGGCGCCCGGGTCGGGCACGAGGACGTCGTTGGGCCACTTGGCGACGGCGTCGACGCCGGCGGTGGCGCGCAGCGCGCGGGCGGTGGCGAGCCCGGCGAGCAGCGGGAGCCAGCTCAGCGCGGCGCGCGGGACGGCGGGGCGCAGCAGGAGCGAGCCGAGGAGCGCGGCGCGCGGCGGGGTGGTCCAGGTGCGACCGAGCCGCCCGCGCCCGGCGGGCTGGTGCTCGGCGACGAGGAGCGCGGGGGCGGGCCACGCGTCCGGGTCCTGGGCGACCGCGCGCGCGAGCTCGGCGTTGGTCGAGGGCGACTCGGCGACGACCTCGAGACGCGCGAGCGGCCCGGCGGGCGCGACGAGGAGCTCGCGCAGGAAGTCGGCGCGCAGGGCGGGCCGCCCGTCGTCGGGCGGGGTCTGGTCGTCGTGCGCGCTCGTCATGCGGTCATCCTTCCGCACCTGACGGGACGGGGCACGGGACGGCGCCGCCCGTGCGCGGCGGCGCGAGTTGTCGGGACCCACCAACGCCGGACCCCGGCGCGCTGGCGCCGCCCGCATCGAGTTGGTGCCACCCGCCAACTAGGCTCGGGTCCGTGACGGATTCTGCGACGACCTCGCCCGCGACGACCTCGCCCGCCGACGCGCCCCACCTCGTGGGCACCGCGGCCAAGCTCGCCGACCTCGACCGCCGGCGCGCGGAGGCGACCGAGCTGCCCGAGGAGACGGCGCGGACCAAGCAGCACGCGCGCGGCAAGAAGACGGCGCGCGAGCGCATCGAGGCCCTGCTCGACGAGGGGAGCTTCGTCGAGCTCGACGCGTTCGCGAAGCACCGCTCCCACAACTTCGGCCTGGAGAAGAGGCGGCTCGCGGGCGACGGCGTCGTCGTGGGCCACGGCACGATCGACGGCCGCCAGGTGTGCGTGTACTCCCAGGACTTCACGGTGTTCGGCGGGAGCCTCGGCGAGGTGCACGGCCAGAAGATCACCAAGGTGCAGGACCTCGCGCTGCGCACGGGCGTGCCGCTCATCGGCATCTCCGACGGCGGCGGCGCGCGCATCCAGGAGGGCGTCGCGGCGCTCACGCAGTTCGCGGAGATCTTCCGCCGCAACGTCGCGTCGTCGGGCGTGATCCCGCAGATCTCGCTCATCCTCGGCCCGAGCGCGGGCGGCGCGGTGTACTCCCCCGCCCTGACGGACTTCATCGTCATGGCGGACAAGACGTCGAACATGTTCATCACCGGGCCGGACGTCATCCGCGCCGTGACGGGCGAGGACGTGGGCTTCGAGGAGCTCGGCGGCGGCCTGACGCACAACGAGAAGTCCGGTGTCGCGCACTACCTGGGCAGTGACGAGGACGACGCGATCGACTACGTGCGCCACCTCGTGTCCTACCTGCCGCAGAACAACCTGTCGGACGCGCCGTCGTTCCCGCCGGACGACGTCGAGCTCGCGGTCACCGACGAGGACGAGGAACTCGACGCGCTCGTCCCGGACTCGGACTCGCAGCCGTACGACATGCGCACGGTGATCGAGCACGTCCTCGACGAGGGCGCGTTCCTCGAGGTGCAGCCGCTGTTCGCGAAGAACGTGCTCGTCGGGTTCGGGCACGTCGAGGGCCAGTCGGTCGGCGTCGTCGCGAACCAGCCGCTCGCGATGGCGGGCACGCTCGACATCGACGCCGCGGAGAAGGCGGCGCGGTTCGTGCGCACGTGCGACGCGTTCAACATCCCGGTGCTCACGCTCGTGGACGTCCCGGGCTTCCTGCCGGGCGTGGACCAGGAGCACCAGGGCATCATCCGCCGCGGCGCGAAGCTCATCTACGCGTACGCCGAGGCGACGGTCCCGCTGGTCACCGTCATCACGCGCAAGGCCTACGGCGGCGCGTACATCGTCATGGGGTCCAAGCAGCTCGGCGCCGACGTCAACCTCGCGTGGCCGACGGCGCAGGTCGCGGTCATGGGCGCGGGCGGCGCGGTGAACATCCTGCAGCGCGCGGCGCTCAAGCGGGCGGCCGACGCGGGCGAGGACGTCGAGGCGGAGCGTGCGCGCCTCGTCGCCGAGTACGAGGACGCGATCGTCAACCCGTGGGACGCCGCCGAGCGCGGCTACGTCGACGCCGTGGTCCGCCCGTCGGAGACGCGCGTGCAGGTCGTGCGCGCGCTGCGGGCGCTGCGCACCAAGCGCGCGACCCTGCCGCCCAAGAAGCACGGCAACATCCCGCTGTGAGCCGCCACGACGCGACGCGGCCGAGCAGCAGCCCGAGAGGAGGACGGTCATGAGCCACGAGGACGCCACGCACGGCCCGACGCCGCTCGGCGCCGTCGACCCGGCACCCATGCACGCCGCCGTCGACGCGCTCGCGGCCGCGCTGCACGAGTACGTCGGCACAGCGGTCGGGGTGCGCGCGGAGTTCGGGGCCGCCGAGGCGGACGAGGACCCGCGGGTCCTCGCGCTCGAGGCGCGCGTCGGCACGCTCAACGCCCAGCTGTTCGACGTGCTGCACGGGGCGCTCGGCATCCACCCGGACCTCACGTCGTCCGTGTGGGAGCCCGACGAGGACGCCGCGGCCGACGACGCGGACGCCGCCCCGGCGGACCTCGTCGAGGACACGTTCGCGCTCGAGTACGTCGTGGTGACCCGTCCCGGCGGACCGGACCTCGACGACGTCGTGGGCCTCCTCGACTCGTGGGGCCACGAGGCGCACGCGCGCCTCACCGAGGCGGGCTACGACGTCCCCGAGTGGGGCGTCGGGCGGGGCACGGACGAGCACGAGGAGGACGACCGGTGAGCCAGGACGCGAACGGGGCGGGCGCCCCGAGCGTGCGCGTCGTGCGCGGCGCGCCCGACGAGCTCGAGGTGGCCGCGCTCGTCGCGGGCCTCGCCGCCGCGGCGGCCGCGGGCGGGCTGCCCGACGACGTCGCGCCCGTCGACGAGTGGACGAACCGCGCGCGGGGGCTGCGCGGGACGGGCGACGGCGCGACCGCGAAGAGCTTCGGCGGGCGGTCGGGGCGGCACAACGCCGACTCGTGGCGCTGGAGCCTGCGCTCGTGACGACGCCGAGCGCGACCCCGCGCGTGCGGCGCCTGCCCGAGCGGGCGGTGCTCGTCGAGCTGCCCGCCTCGGCGGACGCCGTCGAGGCCGACCCGACGGCGCTCCCGGGCGTCGCGCCCGCCGCGGCGTGGCGCCGCTGGGGCTGGGCCGTGGCGTTCGTGCCGACGGTCGCGCTGCTCGTCTACCAGCGCCTCGCGACGGGGCGCGGCTGGTCCGTGCCCGACGCGGTGGTGGTCGTGGGGACGATCGGCCTCCTCGTCACCGCGCTCCTCGCACTCGTGCGCTACCTGGACGACCGCGTCGCCGCGGGCCTCGCGCGCGGACGCGACGCCCTGCTCGCGGCGCCCGTCCGCACGACCGGCACGCTCTCGCTCGCCGCGCCCGACGACCGCGCGCCGGGCGACGCCGCGCCCGGCGACGGCGCGGACGCGCACGAGGTGCACGGGACGCTCGTCGTCTCGACCCCGTCCGGGACGACGACCCGCCCGCTGCGCGTCGCGGTCCCGTCCGGGGTGGCGCGCCCCCGCCCGGGCGACCCCGTCGCCGTCTGGCACGCCGCCGAGGACGACGACGCGAGCGGCGTGGTGCTCGTGCGCTACCACCGCGACTGGGCCGACGACCTGCTCGCGGCCCTGCGCGGCGGCGACGCGGGCCCGGTCCATGACCCCGAGCCGCAGGAGGCGGACGGGCCGGATGTTCGCGAGGGCCGGCCACCGGGCGCCGAGTAGTCTCGACCGCGTGAGCGACACCACCACCACACCTGCCGCCGGCGCATCCGCCGGGACCCCCGACCGCACCCCGACGCCCATCGACGCCGTCGCCGAGGCGTACGTGACGCGGATCGCCGAGCTCGACCCGATCGCGGCGACCTCGATGGGCCTGTCCGGCTACGACCACCTCGTCACGGACCTCTCGCCCGCCGGGCACGAGGCACGCGCCGAGGCCGACCGCGCCGTGCTGCGCGAGCTCGACGGGCTGGAGCCCGTCGACGACGTCGACCGCGTCACCCTCGCGGCGATGCGCGAGCGCGTCGGCCTCCAGCTCGAGCTGCACGAGGCCGGCGAGCCGCTCGCGAGCCTCAACAACATCGCGTCGCCGGTGCAGGAGCTGCGCGACGTCTTCGACATCATGCCGACCGGCACGGTGGAGGCGTGGGAGAACATCGCCTCGCGCCTCAACGGCCTCCCCACCGCGATCGACGGGTACATGGCGTCGCTCGCGGAGGCGGCGTCGCGCGGCAACGTCGCCGCGATCCGGCAGGTGCGCATCGGGGTCGCGCAGTCTCGCGAGCTCGCCGACGCGCAGGGCTCGTTCTTCACGACGTTCGTCTCCGGCCCCGAGGCGAACGCCGTCCTCGACGACTCGTCGGCGTGCTCGCTCGTGCGCAAGGAGCTCGAGCACGGCGCTGCCGCGGCGCGCGAGGCGTACGGCCGGCTCGCCGACTTCCTCGAGACGACGCTCGCGCCGCAGGCGCGCGCGGAGGACGCCGTCGGGCGCGAGCGGTACGCGCTCTTCTCGCGCACGTTCCTCGGCGCGGAGGTCGACCTCGACGAGACCTACGCGTGGGGGCTCGAGGAGCTCGCGCGCGTCGTCGCGGAGCAGGAGGAGGTCGCGCGCCGCATCGCCGGGCCCGGGGCGAGCGTCGAGGACGCGGTCGCCGCGCTCGACGCCGACCCGGCCCGCACCCTGCGCGGCACCGACGCGCTGCGGGCGTGGATGCAGGAGACCTCCGACGCCGCGATCGACGCGCTGGACGGCGTGCACTTCGACGTGCCCGCGCCCGTGCGCGCCCTCGAGTGCATGATCGCCCCGACCCAGACCGGCGGGATCTACTACACCCCGCCGAGCGACGACTTCTCGCGACCGGGTCGCATGTGGTGGTCGGTGCCCGCCGACGTCACGGAGTTCAACACGTGGCGCGAGAAGACGACCGTCTACCACGAGGGCGTGCCGGGCCACCACCTGCAGTGCGGCCAGGCCGTCTACGCGCGCGCGACGCTCAACACGTGGCGCCGCCTCGCGTGCTGGGTCTCGGGCCACGGCGAGGGCTGGGCCCTGTACGCCGAGCGCCTCATGGCGGACCTCGGGTTCCTCGACGACGACGGCGACCGCCTCGGCATGCTCGACGCGCAGCGCATGCGCGCCGCGCGCGTCGTGCTCGACCTCGGCGTGCACCTCGGCCTGCCCGCGCCCGAGCAGTGGGGCGGCGGCACGTGGGACGCCGACAAGGCGCTCACGTTCCTGCGCGCCAACGTCAACATGCCCGACTCGTTCGTGCGGTTCGAGCTCGACCGCTACCTCGGGTGGCCCGGGCAGGCGCCGTCGTACAAGGTCGGTCAGCGCCTGTGGGAGGCGACCCGCGACGACGCGCGCGCGGCCGCCCAGGCACGCGGCGAGCAGTTCGACGCCAAGGCGTTCCACGAGCGCGCGCTCAACCTCGGCTCGGTGGGCCTCGACGTGCTGCGCGACGCGCTCTCCTCGTGACCGCGCCGTACGCCCGGCCCGGGACGGCACGCCGCCTTCCCGGGCCGGTCGTCGTCCCGGCGGCCTGACGCGTGGGCGCCGTCCTCACCGGGTTCGCGATCATCGCCGTGGTGGTCGCGGTCGGGTACGTCGCCGCGCGCCTCGGGGTCGGCGGCCCCGAGGCGAGGACGGTGCTCAACCGCGTCGGGTTCTTCGTCGCGAGCCCGGCCCTGCTGTTCACGGTCCTCGCGCGGGCCGACGTGGGCACGCTCGTCCGGGCGCCGCTCGCGGTCGCAGCGGCCTCGGCCGTCGTGAGCGCGGGCGTGTTCGTGCTCGTCGACCGGCTGTGGCTGCGCCTCCCCGCCCCCGAGGCGGTCGTCGGGGCGGCCGGCTCGGGATACGTCAACGCGAACAACATCGGCTTGCCCGTCGCCGTGTACGTGCTGGGGGACGCGACCGCGGTCGTGCCGGTGATCCTCCTGCAGCTGCTCGTCCTCGCGCCCGTCGTGCTGCTCGTCCTCGACGCGACGACGAGCGGGCGGCTCTCGTGGCGGTTCGTGCTCGCCCAGCCCGTGCGCAACCCGATCATCCTCGGGTCGCTCGCGGGCGCCGTCGTCTCCGTGTCGGGATGGACGCCGCCCGCGCCCGTCATGGCGCCGCTCGACATCCTCGGTGGCGCCGCGATCCCGATGATCCTCCTCGCGTTCGGCATGTCGCTCCACGGCACGCGTCCGCTGCGCCGCGGCGAGCCGCGCGCGGCCGTCGGCGTGGCGAGCGCCGTGAAGCTCGCCGTCATGCCGGTCGTCGCGTTCGTCGTCGCGCGCACCGTGCTGGGCCTCGACGACGCGGCCGCCGCGTCGGCGGTGACGCTCGCCGCGCTGCCCACGGCCCAGAACGTCTACAACTACGCGGCGCGGTTCGGGCGCGGAGAGATCCTCGCGCGCGACACGATCCTCGTGACGACCCTCGGCTCCCCGGCCGTCCTGGTCGTCGCGGCGCTGCTCGTCGCGTAGTCCCCGGGGGGCGGGCCGGGGAGCGCCGGGTAGTCTGCGCGGGTGCTCCGACTCGTCCTCGCCTCCCGCTCCCCCGCCCGCCTCGCGACGCTGCGCGCCGCCGGCGTCGAGCCCCTCGTGCGCGTCTCGGGCGTCGACGAGGACGCGGTCCTGCGGGACGCCGCGGCGCAGCGCGACGGGCTGCTCGACCCGGTCGACGCCGTGCTCGTCCTCGCGCGCGCGAAGGCCGAGGAGGTCGTGCGCGCGCTCGCCGCGGACGCCGCGCCCGTCGTGGGGGCCGACGACGCCCTGCTGCTCGTCGGGTGCGACTCGATGCTCGAGCTCGACGGCGAGGTGCTCGGCAAGCCCGCCGACGCCGACGACGCCCGCTCCCGGTGGCGCGCGATGCGCGGCCGGGCGGGCGTCCTGCACACCGGGCACTGGCTCGTCGACCTGCGGTCCGGCGCCGCGAGCGGGCCGGGCACCTCCGTGGGCGGCACGAGCTCCACGACCGTGCACTTCGCCGACCTCTCGGACGAGGAGATCGACGCGTACGTCGCGACGGGCGAGCCGCTGCACGTCGCGGGGGCGTTCACCGTCGACGGCCTCGGCGGCCCCTACGTGGAGCGCATCGAGGGCGACCACCACGGGGTCGTGGGGATCAGCCTGCCGCTCCTGCGCTCCCTGCTGCGCGAGACCGGCGTCGCCTGGCACGAGCTGCGCTCCTGAGGCCCCCGGCGGGCGGCGTTGTCGGGGCCGGACAACCCGACGCGCCGAGCGGGGCGCACGAGCCCGCCGCTATGGAGGTTTCCTCCAACCGCCCTTCGTGCACCTTGGCCTCTTCTCCAATCTTGTCCGGTACCCGGCCCGGGAGCGTGATCGGCGCGGGGCGCACGCGTTACCGTGAGCCGTGCCCGCGAACCCCACCCGCCCCCTGAGCAAGGTCCTCGTCGCCAACCGTGGCGAGATCGCCGTCCGGATCGTCCGCGCGTGCGCCGACGCCGGCATCGCGTCCGTCGCCGTCTACGCCGACCCGGACCGCCAGGCGCCGCACGTCCACCTCGCCGACGAGGCGTTCGCGCTCGGCGGCACGCGCGCGGCCGAGACCTACCTCGACATCGCCAAGCTCCTCGACGTCGCGCGCCGCTCCGGCGCCGACGCCGTGCACCCCGGGTACGGGTTCCTCGCCGAGAACGCCGAGTTCGCCCAGGCCGTGCTCGACGCCGGTCTCGTCTGGATCGGTCCGCCGCCCGCGGCGATCGACGCGCTCGGCGACAAGGTGAGCGCGCGCCACATCGCGCAGCGCGCGGGCGCCCCGCTCGTCCCCGGCACGCCCGACCCGGTCGCCGACGCGAGCGAGGTGCACGCGTTCGCCGCCGAGCACGGCCTGCCGATCGCGATCAAGGCGGCGTTCGGCGGCGGTGGACGCGGCCTCAAGGTCGCGCGCACCGCCGAGGAGATCGACGAGCTCTACGAGTCGGCGGTCCGCGAGGCGACCGCGGCGTTCGGGCGCGGCGAGTGCTTCGTCGAGCGGTACCTCGACACCCCGCGGCACGTCGAGACCCAGTGCCTCGCGGACGAGCACGGCACGGTCGTCGTCGTCTCGACGCGCGACTGCTCGCTCCAGCGCCGCCACCAGAAGCTCGTCGAGGAGGCGCCGGCGCCGTTCCTCACGCCCGCCCAGGAGGCCGAGCTCTACAAGGCGTCGGAGGCGATCCTGCGCGAGGCCGGGTACGTCGGCGCGGGCACGTGCGAGTTCCTCGTGGGCGCCGACGGGACCATCTCGTTCCTCGAGGTCAACACGCGCCTCCAAGTGGAGCACCCGGTGTCCGAGGAGGTCACCGGCATCGACCTCGTGCGCGAGCAGCTGCGCATCGCGGCCGGCGAGCCGCTCGGCTACACCTCCACGCAGGTGCGCGGGCACTCGATCGAGTTCCGCATCAACGGCGAGGACCCGGCCGCGAACTTCCTGCCCGCGCCCGGGCGCATCACGCGCCTGCGCTTCCCGTCCGGCCCGGGCGTGCGCGTCGACTCCGGCGTCGCCGAGGGCGACACGATCTCGGGCGCGTTCGACTCGATGATCGCCAAGCTGATCGTCACCGGCGCCACGCGCGAGCAGGCGGTCCAGCGCGCGCGCCGCGCCCTGCGCGAGCTCGAGGTCGAGGGCATCCCGACCGTCGTGCCGTTCCACCGCGCCGTGCTCGACGCCGAGGCGTTCGTGCCCGCCGGCGACGAGCCGTTCCGCGTGCACACCCGGTGGATCGAGACGGAGTTCGCCGACCGGCTGGCCGCGCTCGCCCCCGCCCCGGCCGCGTCCGCCGACGAGGACGACGAGCCCCTCGCGACCGAGCGCGTCGTCGTGGAGGTCGGCGGCAAGCGGCTCGAGGTCGTCCTGCCCGCGGGCCTCGGCATGGCGGCGGGCCGCGCGCGCAGCGCGAACGCCGCCCGCCGTCCGGCCCGCCGCGCGGCCTCGAAGTCCAACGGCGGCGGCTCGGGCACGACCCTCGCCTCCCCGATGCAGGGCACGATCGTCAAGGTCGCGGTCGAGGACGGTGCGCAGGTCGCCGAGGGCGACCTCGTCGTCGTGCTCGAGGCGATGAAGATGGAGCAGCCCCTCCTCGCGCACCGCGCGGGCACCGTGCGCTCGCTGACCGCCACCGCCGGCGCGAGCGTGAGCTCGGGCACCGCGATCTGCGAGATCGTCGACTGACCCCGTGCTCTACCGCGGCCCGGTGGCGGCGCGCATCGCGCGGCGTCCCGACGGGAGCACGACCGCGACCGTGATGACGACGAACATGAGGATCCCGGAGACGATCAGGAGCGACTCCACGGAGTAGCGGTCGGCGAGCGGGCCGAACACGACCATGCCGAGCGGCATGGAGACGGCCATGACGATGCCGACGAACCCGAAGACGCGGCCCTGTCGCTCGGGCTCGACGGTCTCCTGCAGCACGGTCATCGACGTCGTCGAGAACGGCGGCACGGACAGGCCGAGCAGGAACATGAACGTGAAGAACACCCACATGTTCGTGGACAGGCCCATCGCGACCGAGAGCAGGCCGAAGACGAACGTCGCGCCGACGATCATCGCGATCCGGTTCCTCAGCCCGCCCCACGTCGCCAGCAGCACGCCGCCGAGCAGCATCCCCACGGAGAACGCGACCTCGTTGACGGTGAGCTTCCAGACCTCCTCGCCGAACGTGCGCGCCACCATGAGCGGCGTGAGGTACGACGGCGCGACGATGAGCAGGAAGACGACCGCGTAGAGCACGAGCACCCAGCGCACGAAGGCGTGCGAGGCGAGGTAGCGGAAGCCCTCGACGAGGTCGTCGAAGTACCCGGCGCGCTCGCCGGCCGCGGCGTGCGCGAGCGTCGGGACGGGCACGAGCAGCAGGAGCCCGATCCCCACCACCGCGGTGACGACGTCGACGAAGAACACGGCGACGATCGACGTGCTCGCGTACACCGCCGCGGCGACCGCGGGGGCGAGCAGCATCATCGCGGACTGGATCGACTGGTTGATCCCGTTGACGCGCAGGAGCTTGCTCGTCGGCACGATCTGCGGCAGCAGCGCCGCGACGGCCGGCGTCTGGACGCCTGCGCCCGTCGAGCGGATCGCGAGCGCCGCGTAGATGAGCCACAGGTCGTCGGCCCCGCCGAGCATGAGCAGGGCGAGCGCGAGGGTCGTCACGGCGATGGTGCCGTCCGCCGCGATGACGAGCACCTTGCGGTTCACGCGGTCCGCCCACACGCCGCCGAAGATCGAGACGACGGCCTGCGGCAGGAACCCGAACAGGGTGCTCAGCGCGAGGACCGCGCCGGACTTCGTCTCGATCGTCAGGTGCCACATGACGGCGTACTGGACGAGCATCGAGCCGAACAGCGAGACGGTCTGGCCGCTGAGGAAGACGGTCGCGTCACGGCGCCAGCGCGGCTTCGCGAGCACGTCGTCGGGCACCGCGCCCGGGGCGTCGGCGACGTCGACCTGGCTCGCGGCGGCCGCGTCGGGGTGGTCCGCCGGGTCCGGTGCGTGGGCGGGCGTGGGCTCGTTGTCGTACGGCGTATGGCTCACGCGGACATCCTGCCGCGGACCTCCGACACCGGTCCACGGGTTTCTGCCGCGGGCGGGACCGCCGCCGGGTCGTCAGCCGTCGGTCCCGGGCACCTCGCCCGCGTGCGCCACGTGCTCGAGCTGGCGCCACACGAGCGCGAGCGTGACGCCGGCACCCACGAACGCGAACCAGAACGGCGCGGTGATCCCCCACGCCTGCGCGAGCACGCCGCCCAGTGCCTGGCCCACGACGAGCCCGCCGAACACGCAGACCCCGTACACGGACCCGACCCGCCCCTGGAACTCGCTGGGCACGGCGCGCTGGCGGATCGTGTTCGACACCGTGCCCCACACGAACGCGTACGCCCCGAACACGACCATGACGACGAGCGCGACCCACCCCGTCGTGGTGAGGGCGAGCACGAGGTGCATGAGGACCTCGAGCGACAGGCACACGCGCATGATCGTCGACAGGCGTGCGCGCCGTTCGAGCCACCCGAACGACGCGACGCCGACGATCCCCCCGACCGCCGAGGCGGTCGTGAGGAGGCCGAACCCGACCTCGCCCATGTCGAGGTGGTCGAGCGCGTACTTCACGAGGACGCCCCACGGCGCCGCCCACGTCACGTTGAACACGAGGATGACGAGCGCGAGCGTGCGCACCGGAGCGTTCGCGGCGATCCACCGCAGGCCCTCCGCGATGTCCTGCCGCACGTGCGTGCGGACCTCGCGTGCCGGCGGCGGCTGCGACGCGATGCGGGCCACGAGGACGACGGCGAGCGCGACGCACACCACCTGCACGACGAACGGCCAGATCGCGCCGAGCGCGAAGAGGAACGCACCGACGGGCGGTCCGAGCAGCTGGTTGGCGGCGAGGAAGCCGGCCTGCAGGCGCGCGTTGCCCGTGCCGAGGTCGCGCGGCTCGACCAGCATCGGCAGGAGCGTCTGCGAGGCGGAGTCGGCGAAGACCTCCGCGACGCCGTAGAGGAACATCACGGCGAGCACGGCGCCGATGCTCACGTGCCCCGTCCCCAGGAGCACGCACAGCGCGACGACGACGAGCGCGCGCAGCGCGTTCGCGACCATGACGACGGCGCGCCGGTCGACGCGGTCGGCGATCGCACCGGCCCACAGCCCGAGCAGGAGCCAGGGCAGGCGCTGCAGGAGCGCGGCGAGCGCGACGAGGAAGGCGGAGTCGGTCTGGGACGCGACGAGCAGCGGGCCCGCCGCGAGCGCGATCCCGTCGCCGACGTTGCTCGTCCACGACGACGCGAGCAGCCAGCGGAAGCCGCTCCCCATGCGTCGCGGTGCGACGATCTCCCCGATCCTGCTCATCGGCGGACCAGCGTACGCCGCGGCGGCCCCGCGCCCGGCACGCTTTTCGGGCGGCCGCGGCGAGGGTCCCGCGGGCCTGGCAGCATGGCCCCGTGACGATCCCCACCGCGCCGCGCGACCCCGGTGAGCCCACTCCGCGGCTCCCCCGCCACCTGCAGCCCGGCGACGGGTGGGTCGAGTGCGAGTGCGGTCGGCGGCACTGGGGCCTGTTCGGCGCGGCAGGGCTGCTGCTCGGGCGCCGCGACGCGCAGGGCCGGCTGACCGACGTCGTGCTCCAGCACCGGGCCCCGTGGTCCGACCAGGGCGGGACGTGGGGCGTGCCGGGCGGTGCCGTCGGGCCGGACGAGACCCCGGAGCAGGGTGCGCTGCGCGAGGCGCAGGAGGAGGCCGGCATCGACCCGGCGCACGTGCGGGTCGTGGGCGAGCGCGTGCTCGACCACGGCCCCTGGCGGTACACGACCGTCGTGGCCGAGGTCGCGGACGGCGCGGTCGTCGAGCCGCGCGCGACGGACGCCGAGAGCGTCGAGGTCCGGTGGGTCGCCGTGGACGACGTCGCGGGCCTCGACCTGCTGCCCGCGTTCGCCGACGCGTGGCCCGCCCTGCGCGCGACGCTCGACGCGCCCCCCGAGGAGGTCTGACGGCCCCGGACCGCGGGACCTTCGGCCCCGATCGCGCCGCACGACCCCGTACGACGCTCCCGCCGGGGCACCGCGCGGGCACGATGAGGTCGTGCCCGAGGACACGTCGACCACGTACCGCGCGCTCGCGTCGTCGAGCCGGCTGACGCTGCTGCACGCCCTCCAGGAGCGCGGCCCCATGACGGTCGCCGAGCTGTCCCGCGAGGCGGGGCTGTGCCCGAGCGCGACGCGCGAGCACCTCCAGCGCCTCGCGGACGCCGGGTTCGTGCGCGGCGCCCCCGAGGTGCGCACGACGCGCGGGCGTCCGCGCATCCTCTACGAGGCCATCGCGGGCGAGAACCCGCCCCGCGACGGCTCGGCGGCCCGCCGGCTCGGCGACTCGCTCGTGCGCGCGGCCCTGACGCGCGCGGCGCTGGGGCAGGCCACGCCCCACGACGACCCCGGGGAGGGCGGGCCCGGCCCGACCGACCCGTCCCGGGCGGCGCGCGCGGCGGGACGCCGCCTGGTCGACGTGCTGCGGTCCGCGGGCGACGGCGACCCGGACCCCACGCCCGAGAACCAGCTCGCCGCGCTCGACGACCACCTGTGCCAGCTCGGCCTCGACCCCGAGCTCGAGCCGGACGGCCTGCGCTTCCACCTCTACCGGTGCCCGTTCCTCGACCTCGCCGCCGAGCGCGAGGACGTCCTGTGCGCCGTCCACCTCGGCCTCGTCCAGGGCGTGCTCGCAGGCGTCGGCGGGCCCGTGCGCGCCGAGGCGCTGCTCCCGCTCGTCGAGCCGGACCACTGCGTGCTGCAGCTCTCGCGCGCCGGCTGATTTTTCACGGTCCGCGGCCCGCCGCGGCCCCCGCCCGTCGGGTCATGCTGGCGGCGCACCGGGCACCGGCCCGGCGTCACGACGTCGGTCGTCGTGACCTGCGACGACGGGAGGACGCCATGACCGCCCCAGCCACCACCCGGCCGCCCGCGCTGGTGCGGGCCGCGCGCACGCCGTCGACCGTCGACCTCGACCGCTGGGACCCCGAGGACGAGTCACGCTGGGACCGCCGGTTCGCGTGGCGCACGCTGTGGATCACGACGTACAACCTCACGCTCGCGTTCTGCGCGTGGTACCTCGTGAGCGCGGTCGCGCCCCGGCTCAACGACGTCGGGTTCGACCTGACGACGGCGCAGCTCTACTGGCTCACCGCCGTGCCCGGCCTCGCGGGCGGGCTCTTCCGCATGGTCTACATGTTCCTGCCGCCCGTCGTCGGCACGCGCACGCTCGTCGGGGGCACCGCGACGCTGCTGCTCCTGCCGATGCTCGGCTGGACGTTCGCGGTGCGCGACGCGAGCACGCCCTACTCGGTGCTCCTGCTCCTCGCGGTCGCCGCGGGCGTCGGCGGCGGCGCGTTCTCCGGGTTCATGCCGTCCACCAGCTACTTCTTCCCGCGCCGGATGGCCGGCACCGCGCTCGGGCTGCAGGCCGGGATCGGCAACTTCGGCGTGAGCCTCATCCAGTTCCTCACGCCGTGGGTCGTCGGCTTCGGCCTCCTCGGCACGGCGGTCCTCACGCCCCAGCAGACGGCGACCGGCAGCCACCTGTGGCTGCACAACGCGGGTCTCGTGCTCGTGCCGTGGACCGTGCTGGGCGCGGTGCTCGCGGGCCTGTACCTGCGCCGCGTGCCGGTGCGCGCGAACGTCCGCGAGCAGCTCGACATCTTCCGCAACAAGCACACGTGGATCATGACGGCGATCTACCTCATGACGTTCGGGGCGTTCAGCGGGTTCGCCGCACAGCTCGGCCTGCTCGTCGTCGAGCAGTACGGCGGCTTCGAGGACGCGCCCGACCCGCTGCGCTACGCGTTCCTCGGTCCGCTGCTGGGCTCCGCCGCGCGCGCCGGGTTCGGGCCGCTGTGCGACCGGTACGGCGGCGCCGTGTGGACGCTGGTCTCGGGCGTCGGCATGACCGCCTCGACGGTGTTCGCGCTGTTCTTCCTCGACCCGCACGACGTCGGGCAGTTCGGCTGGTTCCTCGCCGGCATGCTCGCCGTGTTCACCTTCGCCGGGATCGGCAACGCGGGGACGTTCAAGCAGATGCCGATGATCTTCCCGCGGCGCCAGGCGGGCGGGGTCATCGGGTGGACGGCGTCGACGGCCGCGTTCGGCCCGTTCCTCGTCGGCATCGGTCTCTCGCTCGTCCCGGCGCGGTCGTTCTTCGTCGGCTGCGCGGTGTTCTTCGCGCTGTGCACGTGGCTCACGTGGCACTACTACGCCCGACCGGGCGCACCGCACCCGTCCTGACCGTCCGGAGCCGTCCGGCCCCGCCTCGCCCCCGTCCCCGAGAACCCGAGGAGCTGTCGTGCCCCCACTCGACGAGCGCGCCCCGCGCGACCCCGCCGACGCCCTGCTGCGCCTGGGCGGCCGCCTGCGGCGGGGGCGGGTGTCGGACGACCTGCGGCAGGTGTTCCTGACCGGCGGACGCCAGGGCGACGTGTTTTACCGCGACCGGTGGTCCCACGACAAGGTCGTGCGCTCCACCCACGGCGTGAACTGCACCGGCTCGTGCTCGTGGAAGGTCTACGTCAAGGACGGCATCATCACCTGGGAGACCCAGCAGACCGACT